>MPLU02036738.1_pt1 | contig 14308 bp, 13 predicted proteins | sample 1617381 | NCBI WGS metagenome assembly MPLU02 (sample SAMN05944801, study PRJNA350692) | marine metagenome | biome: marine; feature: ODZ; material: water; isolation source: 90 m water sample filtered on 0.2 um supor filter | place: Pacific Ocean | collected 2012-04-08 | depth 90m m
ATAGATTCAATCTCAATGTTAACATAATCCAGTATGATTTTCCACCCTGCAACTTCCAAATCAGCACGATTATCGATAGCGATGTTGAATCTGTCCCTCGCATTACCATCATTGTAAGCCTTGAATTCTAATGTGTATTGTTCACCCGCTTCAATTGTCAACAATGGTTCTACACACTCAACTCTAAGCATTGCGAATTGTTTGATTACAGCCAAAACATTCACTTGAGCTGCATGATAAGTAGGGGGTGGGACCCCATTGACTGTCTGTACCACTGCTGTAATTGTGATTTGCCTTTGACCTTCAGCCATACGTGATTCCCCCCGTACCATAACCTCAAATTCATCTGAAGTACCTGGTGCCAATGAAACGGAACCCGGGCCACTGATTGCCAGTCCACCGGCTGTATATTGGATGTCAATATCTTCGTAGTGGATGCTTGGGTTTTCCACTGTACAAGTTGTTGTACCCATTCTACTTGCCCCTGGATAAACATCTATCTCGATGGCAACGGGGCTACATTGCAACGAAACATCTGGTGTAACTTGTTGAGCATTTGCAATGGGTATGCCATGCAACAGCGTGGTGAGGAATAGTGCTGAAATCAGCCATGCCCACTTTCGCATGAACCCATCGGGATTCCTACGTATGAAGAACATTTGGCCTACTGGCCCTTAGTTGTTCAGCGCGCGCTCTTGAATTGCATACAATTTGGTTAATCCATTCTCAGCCATGTCCATGAGTTCATCCATTTGGGCGCGAGAGTAAGTGGATTCTTCGCCAGTGCCTTGAACTTCCACGAGCATTCCATCACTGGTTCCAATGACATTCATGTCAACATCTGCATTTGAGTCGAGGATATAATCCAGGTCCAGATAGACATCGTCTCCAAGAAGACCGACGCTAATTGCAGCGACATTAACCGGTAGAACAGCCGCTTCATGGGCCGTTTTTTCCTCAGCACTGAGTTCACGAGGCTCCCAATCGCGCCCTGCATCCGCTGGCTTACGGTCAGCAGCAGGAAGACACAATCCTTGGTCAATCAATCTTCGAACACCCAAGCGAAGTGCAATGGTTGCTGCTGTAATCGAGGCGCAGCGTGTACCACCATCAGCATTGAGGATGTCACAATCTACGGTAAGGCTGTGTGGCCCAAGTTCCTCAAGATCAATACCCGCTCTTAGGCTACGCGCGACCAAGCGTTCGATTTCGTAGGTGCGTCCTTTTGCCCCTCTTCGCTCACGCTGAAATCGTGAATCGGTTGAACCGGGAAGTAGGCTGTATTCTGCATTGACCCAACCCTTGGTTGCATCACGAGGGAACCAACGAGGCAGGTTCCTTGCGCGCGTACAGCATGCGAGGACAACGGTGTCTCCTTGCTTGTACAGTACACTCGCCAATGCATTGGGTGTGAAATCCAGTTGCACCTCGACCTCACGCATCTCATCTTTCTCACGAGTGAGTTCTAAATCAGCTTCCTTGAACTTGGCCATGCCTCGCCGACTCGGGTCTCATTCTTCAACCGCGCGGCGCGCGTGAGGGGGTCTCCAAGCTGACCAAACACCCTCGGTTGTCTCAATATAGGGCCCTCCAATCAAGTCAACGCAATAGGGTACTGCGGGCCATATTTCATCGATTATCTCGCGGATGGACCGGGGGCTCCCGGGTAGATTGAGGATGAGGCAACTTCCGCGTGTACCTGCGGTTTGACGGCTGAGTACTGCAGTGGGTACATGACGAAGAGAAATCGCCCTCATTTGTTCGCCAAATCCCGGTAGCATTCGATCACACACCGCTTCGGTGGCATCGGGAGTGACATCTCGTGGTGCGGGTCCTGTGCCACCAGTCGTGATGATGACCGAACACCCGGCATCTGCCAGTTCGGCGAGTGTGGATTCTATGGTATCCTGTTCATCGGGAATGATTCGTCTCTTGATGACAAATGGAGTTGAGATGGCCTCGTATAAGAAATCGGCAATGGCCAGCCCTGAGATGTCCTCATAATCACCTGCCGAGGCTCGGTCTGAGGCGGTGACAACACCGAATGTCACAGGCTCCATGGCCGGTCGATGCTATTCTGGCTAAGAAGACTCCTCTCCTTCCTCGACGAACCCAGATCTCGCTGCAGCTCGTCTTTCCTTTCGTTCGTCACGCGGAATTGGAGACCTTGATTCAATGTCTCTGGTTTTGCTTCCACCCGGCATTTTCCCCGTGAGGACACTGGCTTTGGCATCATGGAATTCGGTCGCAGTAAGCCAACCATCCCTGCGCATATCTGCGAGTCTTTCCAAACGCTCAATGATTTCAATCGAATCGAGTTGTTCCCCATTGTTTTTTCCGAATTTTCTGCCTCGAGCCCAAATCAATTGTGAAAGCGTTGCCGTCAACAATCCGTACAAGGCAATTCCTGTGAACATCAGGAAGATTGCGACAGCTCTTCCTCCGCTGGTGACAGGTGCATAATCTCCGTAGCCAACCGTGGTTGCTGTTGTAATCGCCCACCACATGGCTTCAGGCAATGTATCAATACACGTATCTCCACATACTGCCTTAGAAGCGTGCTGTTCGAAAAGATACGCGATGAACCCTCCAGCGAACCCGATTGCCGTCACGACGAAGATGAGGTGTTGAATTTGACGTTGAACAGGTGATTCCTCACTTGTTTCTTGCAAACCTAGAAGATTTGTCGCCAGTGAATACACCTTTGTTAGGTGCACCAACCTCAGTAGAACGATGACACTCATTTGTGGAAACGCTGCGAGAATAACCGGTGTCAAACCGAGCATACCCCAACTTTGGGCCCTCCACCATTCGGAGCGATCTTCGGTCAAGGATAGATCCTTTGCGAGTTCAGCAACGAAGAACCCAACCAAGGCCAAATCGAGTATGGCCAAAATCCAGAACAAAGTGGGATTGGTGTTCACAAGGTCCTCTTGGATAACAAATATGACGATTCCAATCGAGACCAAAGAGAAGATCAACTCAAGATTTTCTACTTGAACCCAATTCGACCACCAGAAGGTTTTGTCATCAACGACAACCTCCTCCTCTGACATGAGGCACCATCGGCAAAGTCGAGTTCTTGAGTGTTCGGTGCGCCCCTAGGGGCGCAGCGGCATTTCCTTAGGATTCATGCTTCGTCGAGAGATTCCTCATCGTCTACTGATTCTTCTTCAGGTTCACCTTTATCGGGTTCAATCTGTGCCCGTTTCCATTTGGCAGCAGAGCATAACACAATATTGGCAATTGGGTCACCTGCACGCACTAGTGGATTCATTGCCATTCCAACAATCACTCCTGTCCTCGGACTTTCTATACTATGCGTTTTGGTTCCAAGTGGGTCGGTAACGAGGGCAATTTTCTGCCCCTTTTTGACATGGTCTCCTGCTTTAACCAGACTGTAAAGAAGCCCCCCTGCCTCGGCTCTAGCCCACTTTGATCGACGAACAAGAAGTCGAACTGCGGGCAATAGATTCTCTCGTTCGATCATGCCCAAATGGCCCATGACATTGAGCACGCCTTCGATTCCTGCAACCACTGCATCCATTTCGAATCGGTGGGCCGTTCCTGCTTCCAACAAAATTGTAGGTGTGCCTGACGCTGAAGCCTCTCGTCTTAGAGAGCCCTTTGGTCCTGTGGAATGTAGGACTACATGTGTTCCAAATGATTTTGCAATTTTCATACATGTCGAATCATCAAAATTAGCTCTAACATGTGGGAGATTGGTTCTTGAGTGCGGAGCTGAATGTAAATCTATGAGGTAATCTGCCCGATTGACAACATTTTGGAATAGAGCATATGCAATTCGTTGTGATTGGTTTCCATTTTCTTTTCCAGGGAAGAGGCGATTAATGTCTCGATTGTCAGGGGCTTCTCTTTGTTCTAGTAACATTCCTTCAATATTCACAACAGGGACACAAATGAGCGTTCCTGCCAATTCCTCTCGGTCAATTCGATCGTCTTCGGTTCCAGCCACATGATCGTCACCATGAATCAGGTGATGTACAACTGAAACTCCGTTCAACTCGTCTCCATGAATTCCTGCAGTGAGTGCCAATATGGGGCCGGGTTTTGTCCCATGGATAACATAAACAGGGATGCTTCTTCGGTTTCCTGTGGGTCCATCTCCAAGATCTAGGGACACTTCAGCCCCAGTTCCAGGGGCGATTTCAGTTCCATCAAAATGAAAGGAATCCATGTCGGCCACAATGTGCCCACATCCTCATTTGATAACAATCCCTTCCCTCCTTTGAATTCCTTAGAATGATGATATGCGAGAGTTCAAGAACCCCCGCATCCCGGTGGAAATTCCCGGAGGTGATGGAGTGCCGCGTCTTCCCCAAACTGCACGACCGACCATCGTTCTCTGCCCGGGCAGTTCAACAGCCCAAGCAGGACGTGCTCGTGCGGACGCGGTCTTTTGACCCTCCACAGGAGTTACTCGAAATGTCTAACCAAGAAGAGTTTGAAAATGAGATTCGTGCGGTCAAAGAAGCCGTACCAGATGCCGATGAAGATACGATAGCAAAAGAGTTCATTCGTTATCGAGATGAATTCCTTGTGCCACCGAAGCATGCACTTCGTAGCGTCATTGAGCATTTCCAAAAAGAAGCCGGAATGGAAGTGAATGCTCCTAGAACATCATCCCGCCCGGCTGCCAAATCAGTTGAACGATTTTCCGACCTTTCTTCTGATGATTCTAATATCACCATTGAGGTCGAGGTTGTCACCTATGTTCCTCGGATGCAGATGGTCCGCGGAGAAGAAAAGCAGATTGCATTTGGTTGGATTGAAGACAACCCCTGGGAAGAAGGCGGAGAACGTACTCGTTGGGACTTCAAAGATTGGGGCAGTCATGCTGAGAATCTTAGCCCGGGTAGCGTCGTGCGTCTAGAAGGCGTATCAGTCAATGAGTGGAATGGAAAACGTTCCCTCAATATCAATCAAACAAGCCGAGTTGCAATTCTTCGTGCGGGTGAGCGCAAGGTCGTCGTAGCACCTTCTGAACCAACTCCAATTGATCGAGTATTGTCAATGGATGGTTTTGCAACGGTTGTCGCCCGTGTCATTTCAACAAGACAACAAACAGTCAATAGAAAGGATGGAAGTGGAACTATTGATCTGACCAAGGGACGTTTGGCAGATAATAGTGGTACCATCGGCTTCGCTTGCTTCGGTCCTTTTGAACATCCTGTTGGGACGCTTCTAAAAATTGAAGGAGCTGCAATTCGTAGATTCCGTAACACACCAGAATTGAATATTGGAGATCGAACCAAGGTTGAAATTTTTCATGATGGTGGATTCGCTAGTTTAGAGGAACTAGAAGAATCCTCGGTGTTACAAATTGGACAATTGCGAGACGGTTCAACAGATGTGTCTATCACGGTTCAACTCACATCTTGGAACAGTCGTTCTTTCACGGGCCAAGATGGAGTTGAAAAAACCGTATGGGGAGGTGATGCAGTTGATCCGACAGGAACCTGCAGATTGACGGCCTGGTCCGAACTTCCTATCGATGATGGGTCCCTTCCATTGGCCCTTAAATTGAGTAATGTCCGTGTTCGTTCATGGCAAGGCACCCCCGATTTGACAGTAGATCGAACTGATCAAGTAGAGGTCTTAGACGAAATCCCTTGGGAAGCAATTGATGCATCCTCCCATTCTGTTGAAGTGGATTTTTCCGAGTTACTCAATGGTGGTTCACGAAGTGGAGTGACAAGTACTGCAACTGTAATTTCAGTTCAATCAGGTTCAGGCATCATCCACAGATGCCCTGAATGCAAAAAGGCGATGCGTGATGGTGCTTGTAGAGACCATGGCCCTCAAGAGGGAATTGAAGATTTACGTCTCCGTATCATTCTAGATGATGGCCTAACCAATGGAGCATTAATTTTGGGCCGTGAAAGTGCTGAGTCATTTTTGAACCAATCAATGTCAGATGTACAATCTGCCACAAAGGATGATGGTGGAGAAGCATTCCTAGCTGATTTACGAAGTAAAATGTTGGGGCGCAAACACACATTTACAGGTCGAGCAATGATTGATGCCCAAGGGGCTTTACTCATGGCTGACAAATTCGAACTAACCGAAGTGGACCTGGCTGAGTCTGCCAATGAAGTCCGCGAACGCTGGGGGGTGTTCGCATGATGGGCAACCAGCAACGTAGTCGTCGCCAAACAGCAACTCGCTTGTTTGCACGAGAATTTTATGAATCTAGTTTACCGGATGGTGGACAAGGTGAATATGACCCACGGTATATTGTCACCAAACTCGGTGCCCGTGTGAACCGAATGTTGGTTTGTGGAGTTGTAGAGCGCCTTGAACGTAGAGATACTGAACGAGGTCCAATGTTCAGTGGGGCCGTTAGGGACCCGACAGGCTTGCATTTGTGGAGTGTAGGGTCATTTCGCCCAGAATTACACATTGAAATGGAAGAATTGGTTGCACGTTTTGAAGGTGGAGACCGATTTCTCATGGCATGCATTGGTAAATCAAACCATTACACTACAGAGGATGGCGGGTTCCGTTGTCGAATGCAAATGGAAGATTATGCAATCATTGATCGAGAAATCTATGCCAATTGGTTGATTGAAACAGCCGATCACACTATGCGTAGAATTGACGCCTTAGGAAAGGCTCAATCCAGTGAGGCAACAGACTCCAACTCATTGCGTGATGCCGGTGTCCCTGCAGACCTCATTGAGGGACTCGGACTAGCATTAAATCACTACGGTGAATGGGATGCTGAGGGTTACAAAGTAGGTGTTCTACAGGCACTGAGTGCTGCTGAAGGTAGGGTAATTTCGTTCGAGGAACATGAGGCAACCTCTTCAGATAAGGATGAGTCGAAATCGGAAGTAGTTGAAGAAAAAGGAGATTCTGTAGAAGAAGTCAAAGAATCATCACCTCCGGCCACTGATGCATTAGATATTGAGGCCACTGTACTCGAAATTATTTCTGAGAATGCGGGCGACGAGGGTCTCGACTATGATTCGATAATGAAACATTGTGCTCAACGTGGGATTGGTGATGAAGATGCCATTGAGGATGCAATTTACTCGCTTCGAGATGATAAGTGCGAAATAATGGAGCCACGATTTGGCTGGTTCAAATCAATGTGAGACCCGTCCCTTAGGGACGGTTCTCTCCCGCTACCTTGAAGGCCGTTCCATGGTGTTGGCCCCCTGAGGCGTGACAATGGCACAAGCGGGAACGGTGTTTCTTCGAGGATTTGAAGGGGACTGGCTACAGTTTGATAATTGCCATATTTCGGTCAATATTCGTCGCCGCATCACCCGTGAAGTGAAGCGTGGTGGGGAGGGCGACGACCTTTCTGATGAAGGGGCCGAGTCCGCTGTTTACACCATGAAAGGTCACCTGGGAATTTCCGGTTATCGGGAGGTTTTGGCTATTTTTAGAAGTGCTGAAGTTTGGCTCCTTGACCCTTTTACTGAAACTGAAATCAAAGTTGCTTTCCACAGACTAGAATACGATGGGGATGATGGTGCCTATTCCTTTGAATTGATTGAGGATGTGATTTAGAATGGCCACCAATGCAGAGGAATCTGCAGATTTACTGTATGCTATGCGAGCCGTCATGGTCTTACTCGGTTCAGGAATCGGACTTGAGGCCGCAATGCAGATGATCGGTCGTGGTGGCTATGGTGTCATTTCCAAGGATTTTAAAGAAATTCTCGGGAATCTACAGCGCGGCTCTAAATTGGAAACCGAACTCTCTCGTTTAAGTTCAAAAGCCAAGAGCAAGGCATATTCACGTTTTCTCGGCACATTGAGGACAAATGTCACCAGCGATTCCGATTTGTTGCGTGCATTGCAACAACAGTCTGAGCGTGAGGAAGAGGATCGAAACGAAAAGTTGGCAGGATATATCGAGAAATTATCTGGATTGCCCACATTGCTGTTGGTATTGGGCATGCTATCCCCGATTATATTCGGAATTGGTGCAATGATTCCAATCATCGCTCCCGGCTTGATGACTAGTGGCGTCCCAGGGATGAGTTCGCTTGGTGCTGCAGCTGGTTGTTTTGGTCCGGCCCTGTTTGGAACAATGGTTCTAATGGTATTGATTGGTTATCGGGCCCATTCAAATGACCCAGGGGTGATCTGATGCAGATTTTATGGACCCTGTATGAATTGTTGAATCAAAGCCTCCTTCTTGTTCTGATTCTACCGATTACTCTACCTTGCCTTGCTGGAGCCATTCCCGGTTTCTTGGAACGTCGTCGTCGTAGAGAGTTAGAGGAAGCACTCCCTGAAGTTCTCGAATCTATTTCATCTAGCATTGGAGCTGGCCTTGGCCTTCAACAGGCGTTGACAGAAATTTCAAGGCACCGTCAAGACGAAACTGGGAAACTATTGGCTCAGGCTATTGATCGGTCCAGATCCACATCATTTGATGCGGCACTTGCAGAATATGCAATCAACAGTCGAAGTATTCTGATTCAGAGGGTTGTAAATTTGTTATCGGTCGCAATTGAACAGGATGCACCATTGGGTGATGTCACCAATTCCATGTCCGTTGAATATGACCGCCTAAACAAACTCATCAATATCAGGGAGAAAGAAATGGGTGGCCAATCTATGCTACTATTGTTGTTGATGTGCCTATTGCTTCCAGGGGTAATGGGTTTCATGTTCGCTGTTTTCGGCCTCGCTGCTACGGGGGCGTATTGGGGCGGGATACACAGTGTGATGTTGCCTTATCTCATGGCTTCCGCAGCTCTTAGTGTCGTTGTTTCCGGTAGAATGCTCGGACGAACCAAACAAGCATTGTGGTTGATCCCATTTTGGGCTACACTCTCTGCACTGTTATACATGGGTTTGTTTGAGGCCATTCAAGTGGGGATGGCGTGAGGTGAAATAATGTCAGAAACAGTACTTGCACGATATGGACCAGTTACGATTTACATGGAACCAGGGCACCCTAGTCCCATGTATCATTACGATGGACAAGCAGTAGACAATTCGTATGGTGAATTGGCCATTCTTCTCGAAGATGACCAACTTGAAGAGGTCATGTATAACGGCGGCGCACAATGCGTGAAAGTAGCTCATCGAGAGTTTGGAATTTGTCGAACAAACGTATGGATGGATGATGAACAAGGGGTACAAGTTGCGAAGAACATCGCTGCATTCACCAATGTTCCACTTGGCAACGGTCCGGGCCTTGTCCCAATTTTCGATGGCCGATTACCTGATGGTTCTCGTGTCAATGGTACTCTACCACCCATTTCCCCGGATGGTCCCACACTGACCATTCGAAAGTTCCGAGAAGACCCAATCACAATCATTGATTTGATGAATTGGGGGACGATCAACAGTCGATTGGCTGCAATGATGTGGGTTTGGGTCGAGGGCCTTAATGCCCGGCCAGCGAATTTTGTTATTGCAGGCGGCACAGGCTCCGGTAAAACCACCACTCTCAATTGCCTAGGGATGTTTATTCCATGGGATAAGCGCTTACTCACTGTAGAGGATACCGCTGAATTGCAAGTCTACCATGACCATTGGTTGAGAATGGAAACACGTCAAGAACGACCTGATGGTACACCCTCTGTATCGATGGATGATTGCTTGAAATCTAGTTTGCGAATGCGCCCCGATCGAATCATTGTCGGTGAGGTTCGTGGACCTGAGGCCGCCACCCTTCTTACAGCGATGAATACCGGTCACGACGGTTCATGTGGCAGCCTTCACTCAAACACTGCTTCTGAGACAGTCACACGCCTAACGAGTGCCCCAATGAACGTCCCGCCGATTATGTTGTCAGGACTTGACCTCATCATCATGCAAAGTCGAGTACACCAAGGGGGCAAAACACTCCGTAGAATAACTGAGGTTGCAGAAATCTCGGGAATGGAGGGGGACAAACCCCGCCTCAATCCAATTTGGAAATACGAACCCTCACATGATGCAATTGTTGAAACGGGTGTCCCCAGTAAATTTAGAGAGACACTTTGTGCATCAGCAGGAATTCGCGCATCTGATTTTGAAGCAGCAATTCAAATGCGTGAACAAATCCTCCTTGATCTCCAATCCCAAGGTGTTCGTAGTATCGAACAAGTGACGAAGGTATTCCAATCCTATTATTCTGCCAACCGTTGAAAGAAATCTATTCATTCATTGTTTCTCCAGCATCGATTCCGCGGGAGAGACGACTCAGCAACTCATCTGCTTGGTCGAGTTTCCCTCGAACGCGCCCGATGCTTGAAATTTCAGTTGCTTGCCCAGCATCTTCTGCAGCAAGTCCTTGTGCGACAGTATCTGCAGTAGGTGCACTACGCCCCATGTCGACGAGTAATCCTCGAAGAGAATCAACAACATCTGATACCTTATCGGGGTCAAGAGAAATTGAAGTGGGCAAACCAGGTACATCCTCTGAATCGATATATCCCATGGCCGCAGCCAATACCCCGGCTGCAGCGATTGCACGTGAACGAACCTCTGGGTGTCCAACATCCCAACCTCTTCGTTCCAAGAAGCGAACAAGAAGTGCATGTTCTACAGGTCCAAATTGTCCATCTGCTCGACGAACTAGAGTTTCCACAATCCGTTCAAAATTTTCCATTTGCTCTTCAAATCTTTGTAAGGTTCTCATTGCGTCACTCGATACATCTTGTGTACCTCGATATAGGATTTCCAACGCCCGTTGCCGACGGGCGGTCACGGGATCAATGTCCTCTTCGGCCTCACGTAGACTCACTTGTAGATCAAATAGGCCGTGGACACGGCCGCTAATTCCTGGCAACTCAAGGTCCAAACCTGCTTCTGCAGCCGATGTTTCAAATCGTACTCGTGCGAGGGCTAGGTCCCCTCCGTCAGCATCTAGAATTGATTCCAGTGCATCGAGGAGACTGGGCCTGCACTCTTCGAGTCGCCTCAATGCTTTGCGTTCCCTCCACGATCCAGGGGCCTGTGCACTAGCATCCGATTCGGCGTCGCGGCGATTTGCCATTGCTGTGATTTCAGCCAATATTCGATTTCGAACCATAGCATGTGATACTTGGAACCCATGGTCTCCTAGGTCTTCAACAAATGCGGCCACATCATTGGCGTCGTGTTCACGACTAATGAGTAAAAATTCACGAATGTAACTGTGTAATTCTGCGATTCGAGTATCGAGTTCAATCATTGCTGAACCTGTTCCTTCATCTATGGTCAAATGGGTAGGAGTGGATACAATAATCTCCGGTTCTACAATGCCTTCGTGTTCCACCGGCGCTGGTTCGTCCGGTTGGTCGAGAACATCGGCTAATTCATCTACGTCAACAGCATCAATCGATGCCTGAATCATTGCGGCCAATTCTGCTGCCTCATCATCTTGGACAGGGGGTGCTGGTGCTACTGGGGCTGGAGGGGAAGGGATGACTGGGGTTGATTTTCCACGTCGCAGACTCTTCTTCACTTTCCCCCATCCGCCCTCATGGGCGGCGAGAACACCGGCTACTCTGGCAAACAGTTGTTGCTTGCTTCCCGAACGAGGTAATTCAAGGGCCTTGCAAAGCTCGTGAAGTTGGTCTCGAGTCGCATCAGCAATAGCCTCTGGGTTGAGTTTTTTCGGATCGTGATTCAGATGTAACCATAGTCGCTGTCTCTTTTCTTTAATTGAACCTGAACGCTTCACTCCGAAGACACCGAGCATTTCTCCAAGGTTTTTATTTGGCATTTCTTGCAATGATTCCCAAGAGAGGTCAATGTCAGATAGAGCCACATGATCAATCAGCCTCGCTCTCAATTGTTCGACATTCCCAGACTTAGATAAATCATGAGAAATAGCCATTTCTCGTAACTCATCCAGTCGGGCAGAATACAACCGAGACAACAGATTTTCATCGACCATCATTCGCCCTCGCCAGCGTTTGCGCTCCTAAGCGCCTGTATATGTTGCGCTTCGCGAACGGCCCTAAGGGCCGTCTTTGGACCCTACGAAAAAAGCCGTCACAAATCTAGGAATGCGGGTCGAGCAGGCCCCAATCGAATATCTTCAGCATGTTCAATTGTAATTGCATTGAGCATATCTTCCCATTCAGAAATTAGCAATCGTGAATGTGTTGCTGCGTCTTCTTTTCGAACAAGTCGTTCAAGCAGAAATGTCCGTTCACCAGTACGACCGACAATTTCAATCATGATTTCTACCTTGGAAATGGTATCGACTGGGTCGCCATCTGCATCCAACAATGATTTTGAACGTAACAAATCCTTCTCCTGTTCGGCTTGATTGAGTAGTGATGCGATTTGTCTATGGCGAACAATCAATCCGATTTTATCATGGACATCGGGGTCAATATTGTTGAGGATAATTTGTTCGCAATCCCACGCAGTCAATGATTCAGCATCTCCAATTTTATCAGAAAGGCTTTTTGGAAAACCATCACGAGAAATCAGTAGAGTTAATCCATTCAACGGACCTGGCAAAAATCTAGCTGAATCCTCACGTGAATCGGTCATCAGCATATGTCGTCGGCAATCAATTTTCGCCAAATCAAAAAGATGTCTTTCACTGATATATCCTGCAATTATTTTCGTTGAACGTAAATCTTCCATCCACTCCTGCAAACCAAGTGCTGAATCATCTGGTTTCCCACGCCCAATCATATCAGCAAATGCTTCGGGGTCTAGTACTCTAAAATCAGCCCTATAACGTCTTAATTGACGCCTTTGGAGACGATTTTCCGCGAGAATAATTGATTTGTAAGGAAGAAAATCGATTCGATCATTTGCAACTAGGATGTGATTTTCATCTCTACGGGGAAGTGCGGCAGCCACCATCGTTTTGGGTGCCCCTTTGCACAGATACCAATTTGATGCAGAAATGGCCAATAGATCAGCGTCTCCATTTTCAAGAATCTCAAGCGCCGACGCAAGTTCGACATTAAATTGCACATCAATCTCAATGTCTTCTAATGGTCGTGTATCCATCCATTTTCGAACGTGTGTGTTTGTGGCAATATCCTCATTGCCGACACAAACGAGGCGAATCTGAGTAGGTTCTGCTTCCGCTCCCATATTCATCCCGCCAATGGCAGACACGCAACGTGCCCGGCTTGCGGCGGTTGCCACCTGTTGATATAGGCACCCCTCGTCGACCGTTCAATGGCGGAAAATTTCATTGAGAATTCTATTCTCCTCGAATGCCGTCTTCAGGTAGAATCGGCCATTGAATCCATTGTTGAATCCTCAATGTGTGGCACATATGCACCAGCCATGGAAATTGCTCGTGAGATATTATTGGCAGGAGGCAAACGAATCCGTCCAGTACTAGGTCTCTTGGCTTACGATTTAGCGGGCGGTGATAACAGAGAAGAGGCAATGGATTTTGCCGTGGCTACTGAACTCATTCATACGGCCACACTCATTCATGATGACATATATGATGGTTCTAAATTGCGCCGTGGAGTTCAGACCTTACACGAGAAGCATGGGCTAGACCATGCAATCATTGCGGGCGATTTCCTATTTGTCATGGGCTTTGGTTTGGGTGGTCGTTACGAGGAAAAAATAGTCAGAATCATGGCTGAAACTTGTGCAGGAATTGCTGCGGGTGAATTGAAACAAATACAGCACATCTCCGATTTATCTACAACCCCCGAAGATTACTATGAGATTATTCGTGGTAAAACTGCAACTCCATTTGCATCAGGTTGCGAATGCGCAGCCATCGTCGCTGGGGCCACAGATGCGGAAACCTTGTATTTACGTGAATTTGGAATGGAACTTGGAATCGCCTTCCAGTTGGTCGATGACATCCTTGATCTTACTGGCGATGAACGTATGGGCAAGCCAAGGGGAACAGATGTTCATGAAGGAAAAATGACCCTGCCAATTATTCATGCACTTACATTACTTCATGGCGAATCTCGTCAGAATCTTTCAGATGTTTTAGCCGAATTCAATGACAATCGATGGGATGAACTTGAGGAATTACTTGAACAGGGCGATTCATTTGGGTATTGTAATATTCTAATTCAAAATCATTTGGAACGAGCCCTAGAGAATCTCCACAAATTCCCTCATTCCGAGGTCAGAGACGTCCTTGAAGAGATGACTCGACAGGTGATGACGCGCAATGAATGAATCCAATCATCATGATGTGATCGTGATTGGAGGTGGCCCCGCCGGCAGTACTGTGGCCCGCTATGCTGCTGCAAATGGTGTCGACGTTCTCGTGATTGATGGACGTGACCCCATTGGAACTCCATTGCGATGTGGAGAACTGGTTCCAAGCAATGATGAGATGAGGCGTCTTTGTCCGAATGTCCCTGATATTGACGACCTCTTCAAAACACCC
>MPLU02133947.1_pt1 | contig 14293 bp, 9 predicted proteins | sample 1617381 | NCBI WGS metagenome assembly MPLU02 (sample SAMN05944801, study PRJNA350692) | marine metagenome | biome: marine; feature: ODZ; material: water; isolation source: 90 m water sample filtered on 0.2 um supor filter | place: Pacific Ocean | collected 2012-04-08 | depth 90m m
CGAGCGCCAAAACGGTCAACTAATTCAGGGGTTCTTGATGCCCGGTTGGGGCAACATATTGCTCAGCCTGATCGCAGCAGGCACTGGGCTGGCATTGGGCGAAGCCTTTGCCACCCTGCGTCGCAGCGTGATTGTGGTCATGACCACAGCTATCGCCATAAGCGCAGGTTTAGTAATCCTGCTGATCAATTACATCTGGATCGGCACCATCATGCCGGTAACTGGACTAGTAGTAATGGCAAGTTCAGCCTGGCTAAGAAGAGGTGCGGCCAGTCAACAACACCAAAAGCAAATTCAACGCTTACTTGGGCAGGCAACCTCTCCAGCAGTAGCCCAGCAACTTTGGGAACAGCGAAACCAACTACTCAAAGATGGACGCTTCGAAGGTCGCCAACTACCGGTCACTGTGTTGGTCGCAGACATTGCCAACTTCACCACAGTTTCAGAACATCTTCAGCCTGCCGAAGTAATGACCTGGTTAAACCGTGGCATGGCTTACTGCGTTCCGGCAGTTACCCGCAGGGGAGGCATGGTCAATAAATTCACTGGTGACGGGATGCTGGCCGTATTCGGTGTCCCTATTAGCGAGGATCCCTCAGCAGACGCCCAGTCCTCCATCGAAGCAGCATTAGAAATACGCAACGGTCTCGAGCAACTCAATATCGAACTAGAGAAAGAAGGCGAACCTGCAATGCACATGCGCATCGGCATTCACTCAGGTCAAATACTGGCTGGGTCGATGGGCAGCAGCGAACGACTCGAATATGCAGTTATCGGCGATACCGTGAACTGTGCATCTCGACTGGAGAGTATCGACAAACAGCGCCATAAAAGCATCCTGCGCATTTTGGTGTCCTCTGCCACACGACAACAGCTTGTAGATGAATTGAACGAAAATCTCAACTGGGAAGAGTGGGGGACCATACAGATAAAGGGGCGAAAAGAACCCCTACTTGTGGCCGAACTCACTGTAAGCAACGCACCGGCAACAGGGCAGGCCAACCCTGCCTCATGACATCTGCTAGGTCAAAATCCTTGGCAAATTCAGTAGTGATAACGGTACCCCCGCAATGTCGTCGAAGTTCGGAAAGGGCCTTCTGCACCCTGGTATCGGCAGGGCGAATATCACTCACCAACACACTCACAGCAGGCGGATATACCGTCTCATCACCACATTGATAAAAAGACTGCCAAACCGATGGGGCAGTAAGGGCTTCAAGCTTTATCAGAGTGATTCCTACCGTGGAGGCAGGTAATTCGATAGGCATTAGCTTCACCCCAGAAGTCTGATTACTACCTAAGCCGCTCTTGGGCCGGAAATTCAACTCAAGCGGCTTAGGAGTAGCCGTATGCCCCTCAAGCAAACCAATCTGCAAAGTACTATCCGGAGCATAGACACTGGTTTTAGGGACCAGATGAACTAGCAAGCGAGCACTACATTGAGCTCTAGTACCCCCTCCAACCCTGTTACCAGGGAAAGTGCTGCGCAAGTCATTCTGAGCGAAACTAACTGCTGGAGCCAAGGCAAAAGCAGCAAAGCCACACAACAACGGCAAGCGACGAGCTGACCTGGAGTAACGAAACAAGGGAGCTACAGACATGGCTATGTATTTTCTTGCCAGCTCCAGACTGCCTCCATTACTGGGGGCTTGCTACAACATTTTTTCAGAAGAAACAAACGCACTAGTTCTGAGCAAAAAGCGGCTCCTATCGGTATATAGAAAAACAATCGCAAAGCGATCAGTAAAACCAAGAATCGCAGACAGTTCTGATATCTAAGCGATTCAAATGCGAAAGCACTCCTAGATTTCCTGAACATTCCCCGCAGTGATCCGTCTGCGTGCTCCATGTCGGCAGCCGATCCCACCCAGGGCATCAATTCATGGACCGTTGCCGACAGCGCAGCCCTCTATGGCCTCGACCGCTGGGGGGAGCCCTACTTCTCAACCAATGCCCGCGGCCACGTATTGGTGCAGCCACGCGGTGATCGAGGCGGTTCCCTCGATCTGGTGGAACTGGTGCAGGAGCTACAGAGCCGTAGCCTCAACTTGCCACTGCTCATCCGCTTTGATGACATCCTCGAAGACCGGCTAGAAAGACTGCACGGCGCCTTCGAACACGCCATTGCCCAATACGGCTACTCCGGTCGATATCAAGGCGTATTCCCAGTGAAGTGTAACCAGCAGCGCCATGTAGTGGAGCAACTAGTAGAAAGTGGGCGCCGCTGGCACTTTGGCCTTGAGGCCGGCAGCAAAGCCGAGCTACTGATTGCTCTTTCACTAATCAACGACCCAGAGGCATTGCTGATCTGCAATGGCTATAAAGATCAGCGCTATATCGAGACAGCAATCCTGGCACGCAGACTTGGTCGCCAACCTGTAGTGGTCATTGAACAACCCGATGAGGTAGAGCGAATCATTCGGGCCAGCCAAGAGCTTGGTGCAGCACCATTCATAGGTGTACGCGCAAAGCTAACGACTCGCAGTACCGGTCGTTGGGGTAGCTCAGTGGGGGAGCGCGCGAAGTTCGGCCTCTCAGTACCTGATCTGCTATCAACAGTTGAAGCTCTGCGCCAAGCAGATCTACTCAACGATCTACGCCTGATGCACTTCCACATCGGCAGCCAAATCAACGACATCGCCGTACTCAAAGATGCACTGCAAGAAGCGGGACAGATCTACGTAGAACTCACCAAACTTGGCGCTCCAATGGGCTACCTAGATGTGGGTGGTGGACTGGGTGTCGACTACGACGGCAGCCGTACCGCCAGCGCAGCATCTACTAACTACACGCTACAGAACTACGCTAATGACGTGGTCGCAACGGTACGCGAATGCTGTGAGCCCCACGGCATCAGCTTACCAACCCTTGTCAGTGAAAGTGGTCGCGCAATCGCTAGTCATTTCTCCGTGCTCGTTTTCGATGTATTGGGTACAGGCGCTGTACCAGGAGTCATCCCCAAAGGAATAGAAGACGAACCCCTTACCGTTCGCAACCTTAGAGAGACACTTGCAGGAATTACGGCAACTCCGCAGGCTTCTAAAGCAGACGGATCACGCCTACAAGAAGCATGGAACGATGCAATCAAATTCAAAGATGATGCACTAGCTGCATTCCGCCTGGGTTATATGAGTCTGCCCGAGCGAGTTATGGCGGAACAACTCACATGGGCTTGCGCTGAAGCGATTATGAGCAGATTGCCGTACAACGAAACCATTCCAGATGGACTGCGAGATCTCAGAGCCGTGCTGGCGAGCACCTACTACGCAAACCTTTCAATATTTCGTTCAGCACCAGACACCTGGGCGATCGAACAACTATTTCCGCTCATGCCAATTCACCGCCTGAATGAAGAACCCACTCAACTAGGTCACTTCGCCGACCTCACATGCGACTCTGATGGCAAATTGGCTCGCTTCATCGGGGATGGTCAGGTCAAGACTCTGCTGGAACTTCACAACCTAAATAAAGGAGAGGCATACATGATTGGCATGTTTCTAGGAGGTGCATACCAGGAAGTAATGGGAAACCTGCACAACCTATTCGGCAGTACCAATGCGGTACACATTCGATTAGCACCAGGTGGTGGATACCAAGTAGATCACGTCGTTCGTGGCAACACAAATTCAGATGTACTTAAAGCTATGGAGCACAACCCAGAACTGCTATTAGAGCGGTTGCGTGTAGCAAGCGAAGTTGCTATTCAGCAAGGTGAGCTAAAAATCAATGATGCGAGCCGACTTATGGATCATCTAGAAGCCAGCCTGCGACAGACCACATACCTACAAGGATAAAACTCATTCCTACTTAGCTATAGGCAGGCTAATTAGCAGCAGTGAAGGCAACTTCATCAATCACCTACAAACCAAATACCAGAAACTCCTCAACCTATTTGTGCTGAAAATATTTAAAGAGCACCTATACCAACAAGCGATTTCTTTTGAAAAAAATTTGAGTGCACAAGCAGGGTCAAACGCTATGACCCATGTGGTAACAGTCCACGCTTGATCAGCGGCTGCAGATCAAGCAAGTGCAAACACCCATCAACCTCCTCCAACACTCCGCGACTCCGTAGTTTGCTCAATATTCGCGAGGCCGTCTCCCTGGACACACCTGCCATGAGACCTAGCTCCTTTTGAGCCAGCGAGGGAATCGCCCCTTTTGGATCATCAGCAGCTGAGCTCTTACGGGCCAAATAGGCCAATGCATTCAGTAAGCGAGTGGTTGCATCACTGGTCTGGATTGCAAAACGCTGATTGAGATCCCTCAAGCGGGATGCCTCAAGCCGCGCCAGGGCAAGCGAAAAATCAACTTCCTTACGAAGCACAGCCACGAACGGTCCCGCTCTCAACTTGATCAATCTCACTGGCGTTAGAGCCACAACATCTGCAGATCGTGGTGCCTCATCAAGAACAGCCATCTCACCAAACACATCTCCAGCTCCCAACACGGACATCACCACTTCATCACCGTCAGCTGTATAAGTACGAACTTTGGCCATACCCGAACACAACAGGAACACCGACTCACCCCAATCCTGCTCCATCACGAAAACCTGTTCAGCCCCATGACTCGATTCAAGATGACGATCCAGTAGTTGCTCACACTGATCAGGTTTTATAGTTGAAAACAATTGCAAAGCCTGCAACTGCTCAACGCTGAAAACAGCCATTCCAATTATTTTTTCAATAATTGAATGGTAATACAGGAATGCCAGTTAGATGGCTGAAAATGACAGCAAGCCATCAAGACTAATTCCTCCAGAAGATTGCATTTGGAAATACTAAAGCAACTTTTTTCAAGTCAACAGCACATGCCTTGCTGGACCGACGGCTCCTCTGCGACCAACATGAGGGCAAACAACCAAAACACCAATGTGGGGCCAAGAACCACAACTTGAATCAGTCCTCGAGCGGCTCAAGCTACTTCTATCTGCCCATAGCAATGAGCTCGAAACCAAAAGCTTGCATGCCAAGCCAGGGGAACTGCTTATCAAACAAGCAGCCCCTGCAGAATGCCTACTTTTGCTTACCCAAGGGAAAGTAGCCATTCAGCTACAACGCAAGGGGCAAACTGCTCGCACTCTGGCGGTGCTTGAAGCAGAGGCACTTCTCGGGGAAATGGGCCTATTTAGTAATGGCATCCACTCCACTGACGTTCGCGTAGTCGATGGCCCAGCACAACTGTTAGCAATTAACGGCGACGATCTCCTCAAAGCGATGATCTATGACTCAGACCTGATTATCGAATTACTGGCCCTAGTAAGCGAACGAATCCGGCGTAGCAACGAGGTCATAAGCCTGCTAATTGATGGCATTGCTGCTCTGCACGATAAAGACGAATTTCTACTGGAAAAAGTATGCCAAAGTTTGCGACCTCTGGATCACTGCATTGCCAATGCCGCTGAACAACTTAAACAAATCTCGGATTAAGGACTCATGGATTGATTAAGATGAGAAAATGAAAGATAAAAATAAACAAAACTACGTTCACGCCAAAAGAAACCCCTGCTTGTTCACACTTCTACCTCCAGCTAACTGATTTCTTAAATAGATACGCTTCGACTTCTGCCTAGACGGCTATAGTTGATATAACCTTCAAAAAAGCCATACCTCAAAGCCTTATTACTTTGCTTATTCATAGAATATGTTCTGCCAACTTCTTTGCAATCACCATTTAAACTTTATCCTATATCAATAACATACCGGCATTAAATACGCACATCACCTGCTTCCAGCATCCTTCAAATAACAAGAAGGGTGTCGAGCGATTGACCCATTCTTTATTAAAACAAGAGCAATTAAATCTGCCTAAATAGCAAGTGCGGCTTCCAACAATCATTGCCAGAGCGCTCTAGGAGTAAAACTCAAACAAAAGCTATTAACCACAAGGCAAAAGCTCAACCCAAGAGCTGCCTCAACATGATTTTAGCAGCCTCAAGAGCCTCATCGAGAGCCGCACCATCTCGCCCCCCAGCCTGGGCCAAATTTGGGCGGCCGCCACCACCACCACCGCACTGTTTAGCAATCGCACCAATGAATTTGCCGGCATGCTGGCCTGAGGCAATCATCGCCTTACCAAAACCAGCTACCAAGATCACCTTGCCTAGATCAGAAGGATTAGGCAAACCACCGAGCACCACAGCTGCGCCATCGCCGAGCTGATCCAACAATCCCTGGGTCGCACTTTGCAAGTCAGCGCCATCTACCCCATCAAGTCGAGACACCAGCAGTTGGCTGTTGCCAACTGCTTCAGCCTGGAAGGCAAGGGCAGCTGATTTAGCAAGCGCTAACTCTGCCTTCGACGATGCAAGGGTTTTATTGACATCCTTCAGTTCATCCTGGAGGGCCATCACCCGCTCCACAATCTCACCGGGCTGCACCTTGAAGCGCTCTACAAGCCGTTTGACCACAGCATCACGCTCATTGAGATAGGTCAGCACCGCCGGGCCAGCCACCGCTTCAATCCGCCGAATTCCAGCAGCCACACTGCTCTCAGCAACAATCTTGAACAAACCAATCTCAGCGGTATTGGCCACATGGGTTCCGCCGCAGAGTTCCATCGACACACCTGGCACATCCACGACTCGCACCACATCGGCATACTTCTCACCAAACATCGCTACGGCACCAGCGGCCTTGGCCTTTTCAATCGCCATCTCCTCAACATTCAAATCATGAGCTTCCGTGATCCATCCGTTGATCAAAATTTCGATCTGCTCGAGCTCAGCGGTGGTAACGGCTCGCGAACAATGAAAATCAAAACGCAAGCGATCGAAGTCCACTAGAGACCCTGCCTGAGCGATGCCCGGATCAACTACCTGCTTTAACGCTGCCTGCAATAGATGAGTTGCGGTGTGATGCGACTGAACACTGCGGCGGCAAGCCCGGTCCACCTGAGCATTAACCAATTCGCCCACGGCCAACGTGCCACGCTCAATGCGACCAAAATGCACAAAAACACTGCGATTACGACTCACATCGTCAACAGCAACAATCACTCCATCACCACCAAATCCTTCCCCCAAGAGCACACCTCGATCACCCACCTGACCGCCGCTTTCTCCGTAAAAAGGCGTTGTATCCAACACGATCTGCACACTGTCACCAGCACTAGCTCGCTCAGCCGACTCCCCATTCACCACTAAGGCCAAGACACAACTGGGATGCTCCAAAGCCAAGTAACCCTTGAAACTAGTCGCCTCCAAATCAGCGGCCATTTGCTCGATAGCCCCTTGCAATGTGAGGTCAATGCTCACAGCAGCGGCCTTGGCCCGCTGACGTTGCTGGTCCATCGCCTGCTCAAAGCCTTGGAGGTCCACAGTCAGACCATGCTCCTGAGCAATTTCCTGGGTGAGTTCCAAAGGAAAGCCATAGGTGTCATACAACTCAAAGGCCTGAGCACCAGAAATCATTTTGGGCTTCGCAAGCAAAACATCGGCCAATAGCTTTTCGCCACGTTCCAACGTTTCAAGAAAACGAGCCTCCTCCCTTTCCAGTTCCGCCAGAATCACCTCCCTGCGTACCTCGAGCTGGGGGTAAGCCTCCGCCATCAAGGCAATCGCAGCTTCCCCCATTACCTGCAGAAAAGGCTTCTCGATGCCGAGCAGACGCCCATGACGCACCACCCGACGCAGCAAACGCCTCATGATGTAGCCACGACCCAGATTGCTAGCAGTCACGCCATCACAGATCAAATGTGTAATCGCGCGGCTGTGATCGCCGATCACTTTGAGACTTGTCTTCTCCTTTTCACCTAGCTTTTGATAATCAAGCCCTGCTAAATCAGCAGCTGTTTCAATCAGCGGATAAATAATGTCAGTTTCATAGTTATTAGGAACGTCCTGAAGAATCTGAGCCATTCGCTCTAGGCCCATACCGGTATCAATGTTGCGATTAGCGAGCGGAGTTAATTTGCCCTCTGCATCGCGGTTGTATTGCATAAACACCAGGTTGTAGAACTCGATGAAACGGCTGTCGTTCTCCAGATCGATCTCTTCATCACCGAGCGTGGGATTGAAGTCGTAATAAATCTCCGAGCATGGTCCACAGGGACCTGTCGGCCCTGAAGCCCAGAAATTATCAGCCTCGTCCATGCGAATAATTCGCTTGGGATTCACCCCAACCACATCGCGCCAGATGGCCTCAGCCTCATCGTCCTCACGAAAAACACTGACCACCAAATTCTTTGAATTGAGGCCAAAAACCTCAGTACTTAGCTCCCAAGCCCACTCAATCGCCTGCTGCTTGAAATAATCGCCAAAAGAGAAGTTACCAAGCATCTCAAAAAAAGTGTGGTGCCTTGCTGTGCGGCCCACGTTCTCGATGTCATTAGTCCGAATACATTTCTGACTACTTGTGGCCCGCGGCGCAGGGCGTTCCGCCTGCCCCATGAACACAGGTTTAAACGGCAGCATGCCAGCGATGGTAAGTAGCACCGTGGGATCTTCTGGAACCAACGAAGCACTAGGAATTACCTGATGAGCACGCTGAGCAAAAAACGCTAAAAAAGCACTTCGAATCTCTGCCCCAGTGCGAGGTCGCGACTCACCAGAAGGCAACGATCTTGCAACGGCCATGAAAAAATCGGGCTTGGGACAAGGATCCACCAGCCATGATCGCCTTTAAGCCTCAACATGACCTTGGCTGCCACCTCAAACCACAAGCTGGATAGGAGTCAAATGCGCTTGCATCCGCTGGGTGCTCCCCACTTTTAAAGCTTAATGAAGGCCTGTTAAGCATGTACTTAAGCCTGGTTTTGGTCATTTATTACTTGTGATCTGACCTGCGATATGGCTGGGGGACCGATGCCCTGGCATCATTAGAGGTGGAATTCCTTCAGGGGTGATTGCCGTTGATCGGCAGCGCACTCCTTCTCCAAGAAACACAACGCATTCTTTTTGCGTCGCGGCCATGAGCCTGCTGCACGCCACCTGGCTACCAGCCATCCGTACTCCGACCAGCTCTGGTCGTCCTGCCCTCCTGGTGTGGGCAGACACTTGGCGAGTCGCTACCCCAGCAGGGCCAGGTGCGACTCCTGCACTCCATCCCTTCACACTCAACCAAGACGATCTGCGTGCCTGGCTCGTTGAGCACGATCTATTGCCCGATGGAATCATCGACGCCACAGCATGTCTCACCCTGCCAAGTCGAACAGTCAAACCCAAAGCAAAAACCAAGAGCTCATCGTCAGAATCCGACAATGACGAAGTCCATACATCCGCTTGGACAGGCCTGCCCTTACAGGCAGGCGAGCCCATTCCCAAACAAACGGAATGGTGGCCCTGGCAGGTAGAGGGTCTAGCTGTGGAGCCTGCTGCTGCAACAGCCTGGCTCTCGAAACTGCCACTTTCAGGGAATCATCCCGATCTAGCAGATGAACTGCGCTGGTGGAGCCATTTACAGCGCTGGGCCTTGAGCATAATTGCTCGCGGACGCTGGCTACCACAGGTAGAACTAAGTAAAGGAGAGGGCTATCCCCACCGAGCTCGATGGGTACCGCTACTCAACCGAGAAGATGATCGCCGTCGCCTTGAAGACCTAGCAGCTCGGCTTCCCCTGGTGGCAACCTGCGCCCTTCCCTGGCGAGAACCTACTGGAAGGCGCAGCAACCGCATGACCCGCTTACGGCCAGAGGCAATGCGAGCTGCAAACCCTGTTGCTTCATGCCGTCCCCGCAGCGGCCGCCTACGCGTAGCCAGCCTGCTCGGAGAACTTGTGGATGCACAACTCCGCACTGGCTTTGAAGCCAATGTGCAAGAGCTAGACCCCTTACTTACAACCTGGCAAGAGGCACTTGCTTCCGATACCGGCGTGATCAACCTCGGCAATGAGGAGGCCGAACGCCTAGCTACAGCAAGCAACCACTGGCGAGAAGGAGTCGCTGGCAATGTTGCCCCAGCCAGAGCCTGTATGGAGCTCTTCACCCCCGCCGAGGGAGAAGACCTTTGGGAACTGCGCTTCGCCTTGCAAGCAGAAGCTGATCCCACCCTCAAAGTGCCAGCCGCCACGGCATGGGCAGCTGGGTCCCAGGTAATGCAACTAGGCGAAATTCGCGTGGAACATCCAGGCGAAGTACTACTAGAAGGCATGGGACGAGCCCTCACGGTATTTGCGCCGATCGAACGAGGCCTCGACAGCGCCACACCAGAAGCGATGCAGCTCACCCCTGCAGAAGCTTTTGTATTAGTACGCACCGCAGCAACCCAGCTGCGTGATGTTGGTGTTGGTGTGGAATTACCGGCCAGCCTCTCGGGAGGACTAGCCAGTCGACTCGGCCTAGCAATCAAGGCTGAACTCTCGGAGAGGTCAAGGGGATTCACTTTGGGCGAAACCCTTGACTGGAGCTGGGAGTTAATGATCGGTGGCGTCACCCTCACGCTTCGCGAACTAGAACGACTAGCAAGCAAGCGCAGCCCGCTGGTGAACCACAAGGGGGCCTGGATTGAATTACGCCCCAACGATCTCAAGCATGCGGAAAACTTCTGCAGCGCTAATCCCGGCCTAAGCCTCGACGATGCCTTACGTCTCACCGCAACCGAAGGCGACACGTTGATGCGACTGCCAGTGCATCGCTTCGAGGCCGGTCCACGGCTACAAGGAGTATTGGAGCAATACCACCAGCAAAAAGCTCCAGACCCACTACCTGCTCCCGAAGGTTTTTGTGGTCAGCTACGGCCTTACCAAGAAAGAGGTCTCGGCTGGCTTGCCTTCCTGCATCGCTTCGATCAAGGAGCTTGCCTAGCCGACGACATGGGTCTGGGTAAAACCATCCAACTACTGGCCTTCCTTCAACATCTCAAAGCCGAACAGGAACTAAAACGACCGGTATTGCTTATAGCTCCCACATCCGTACTAACCAACTGGAAGCGAGAGGCACAAGCCTTCACACCAGAGTTGAACGTCAAGGAACACTATGGGCCGCGTCGCCCCTCCAGCACAGCTGCTTTGAAAAAAGCAATTAAAGACTTCGACCTAATACTCACCAGTTACGGGCTAATGCAGCGAGATAGTGAACTTTTAGAAACGGTCGACTGGCAAGGAGTAGTGATCGATGAAGCCCAGGCAATCAAGAACCCCAACGCCAAACAAAGTCAAGCGGCACGCGATATGGCCCGCCCTGACAAAAGCAATCGCTTCCGGATCGCCCTCACCGGCACACCCGTAGAGAACCGTGTCAGTGAATTATGGGCAATGATGGACTTTCTCAACCCCAGGGTGCTCGGTGAAGAAGACTTCTTCCGACAGCGCTATCGACTACCAATTGAGCGCTACGGCGACATGGCCTCGCTTCGAGACCTCAAGGGTCGTGTGGGTCCCTTCATCTTGCGACGACTGAAAACCGACAAGGCGATCATCTCCGACCTACCCGAAAAGGTGGAACTCAGCGAATGGGTGGGACTGAGCAAAGAACAATCAATCCTCTATCGCAAAACAGTGGATGAAACACTGGAGGCCATCGCTCGAGCACCCAGAGGTCAGCGCCATGGCAAGGTGCTGGGGTTGCTCACCCGGCTAAAACAGATCTGCAACCATCCCGCCCTAGCCCTCAAAGAACAGGCAGTTGAAAAGGGGTTCATGGAACGCTCCGCCAAGCTTCTGCGGATGGAGGAAATTCTCGAAGAAGTAATCGAGGCAGGAGATCGAGCCCTGTTATTCACCCAATTCGCCGAATGGGGGCATCTGCTTCAAGCCTACCTACAACAACGCTGGCGTTTTGAAGTTCCCTTCTTGCATGGCAGCACAAGCAAAACGGAAAGGCAAGCCATGGTTGATCGCTTCCAGGAAGATCCACGTGGACCTCAACTGTTCCTGCTATCACTCAAAGCCGGTGGCGTAGGCCTCAATCTCACACGTGCCAGCCATGTATTTCATGTCGATCGCTGGTGGAACCCCGCCGTTGAAAACCAAGCAACCGATCGCGCTTACAGAATCGGACAAGTCAATCGGGTGATGGTGCACAAATTTATTACCAGCGGTTCAGTCGAGGAAAAGATTGATCGCATGATTCGTGAAAAATCTCGACTTGCAGAAGACATCATCGGCTCTGGAGAAGACTGGCTAGGTGGCTTAGGCGTAAGTGAATTACGCGAACTTGTAGCCCTAGAAGACAACTGATCTACTAATGAAGTCATGACAAGTAGCACCAACAACACCGACATCACCACCGCCCTCGGCGAAGAAGGGCTTGGACAACAGCCCTGGTGGGTAGAGCAATGGATGGAATTGATCAATTCATACAAGTTCAAGAAACGACTGGAGCGTGCCTGGAGCTATGCCAGAGAAGGCAATGTCACCTCAATCCGCTTTGAGGGGCGCCGGGTTCACGCTCGCGTACAAGGCACCGGAGAAGACCCCTACAAGGTAAAGCTCTGGCTCGATGTACTCAACGACGAAGACTGGGGCTACGTACTCGAGGCCCTTACCCAAAAAGCACGCTGGTCTGCCCAATTACTGGCAGGGATCATGCCGGCGGATATCGAGCGAGCCTTCGCAGCCAGTGGTCGACGTCTATTTCCCTTCAAACTGCAGGAAGTACGTAGTGAATGCAGCTGCCCAGATAAAGCCAATCCCTGTAAGCACATAAGTGCCATCTACTTCCTAATGGGGGATCGCTTCAGTGAAGATCCCTTTGTGCTATTTCAGCTGCGCGGTCGCACCCGCAACAAATTGCTTGCAGATCTTGCCGAACAACGCCTTGAGGTACTGGCAAAACTTGCAGAAGCAGCTGCTGAAAAAAAGGAGGCTGCATCAGAGCTAACCAGCAGCGATGACCTACCAGTGCCACCGCATCCGGCCGTCGTAGATCCGAGCTTGTGGTGGCACTATGACTCCAGCCTCGATGCTGATTTAGTAGTGATCACACCAGCGATGGAAGGCGATACAGGACTTGATGCAGCAGGAGATCTACCGCTTGCCGAAGAACCCCGCTTTCCAAAAGCCCGCCAATCTTTCCTGAGTCATCTCAAGGAACAAGGACAAGCCCTTTCCCAACAGGCCATGATCCAGGCAATGGCAACTGGTGCCTGAAGCTCCATGGCTCTCATCAGAGCAGCAGAAGCTAGTGAGCCTGCTTTTAAGCTCTCACCAACGAGCTTTCAGGCGCCCACTCCTAGCCTGTGAGAGACAACAGTCTTCACAACGTCTCATCAACCAGGAGCTATTCGCCGCAGAACCGCCCGTACTTGCCCATGCTGGCGGAGACGATCCCAAGCTCAGCTACGTCAATGCTGCAGCACTTCGACTATGGCGACGACGCTGGGCAGAGATGATCGGCATGCCTTCCCGCTTAACCGCACCACCATGTGAACAAAATGAACGCGCCACTGCCCTGGGCAGGGCGCTGCAGCTTGATGCCATCACGGGTTACCAAGGCATCCGCATCGACAGTGAAGGCCAAAGGTTTCTAATCAATAATGCTCGCATCTGGACTCTCTGGAATGAAGAAGGTCTGCGCTGCGGCCAAGCTGCATCTATTGGTAGCTGGTGGTGGATCTGAATAAAAATCTACACCAATAATCAAAACTTACAGTTCTCACAACATACTTGCCGTGGCAACCGAACACGATAGAACTTACTAAATATCAAAGGAGGGTTTCCTCGTTGAATAAGTTAAGCAGGAATATACAAATTGGGTCTGCGGGCAACAAACAAAGCCCTGAACATTTACTTTCTTGAAGATCTCAAAATACTGACCCTACGCCAATCCTCATTTGATCTATTTGAACGACTTAAACAGCAACTCGCTACAGCCGAACGCTCCCCTACTGCTGAAATCGTGGAAACCGAAACGGCTTACACAATTCGCCTTGAGCTGCCTGGTGTAGACAAAAACAGCATCGATGAAAAGCTCCCGACCGCACGCTGGTTGTAACTGCTGAGCGACGGAATCCTCGAGATCACAACCAGTAAAACCAAAAATCACAGCGCAATCACAGTTGAGGTGAAGAGCCAAATGGACTTAAACCCAAGCCACAGCACAAACCTCAACGGTAGTAAGTCTTGTGCTTTGGCTCAGGCGTAAAGCCAAAACACCTTCCAACGTGATCCTGCTGCTGAGCATGGGTTCACTGAGCTTGCATCTGCGCCGTAAAATCTCACTGAGCCAGGGGAAGCAAATGCAGCGCAGAAAACTTCTTGGAACTGGAGCTACAGCCCTCTCTGCTGCCGTCGGCACGAGCCTACTAAGTGCCTGCACAATCCGCAAAGAGCAAGACAGCATTAGCAGTAGCAATCAACCGCAGGTGCGCTGGCGCATGGCCACCAGCTGGCCCCACTCACTTGACACGATTTAC
>MPLU02046885.1_pt1 | contig 14265 bp, 10 predicted proteins | sample 1617381 | NCBI WGS metagenome assembly MPLU02 (sample SAMN05944801, study PRJNA350692) | marine metagenome | biome: marine; feature: ODZ; material: water; isolation source: 90 m water sample filtered on 0.2 um supor filter | place: Pacific Ocean | collected 2012-04-08 | depth 90m m
ATCGGATCGGACGGTTGGCCGATGCCACCGCCACGATGCACCAGGCAATCCTGGAAGCCCTGGTCTATCGGTCGCATCGGATAATTATCTCCCAGGTGCCACTTGCCATAGATGCCGGTTCGATAACCTGCCTCGCGAAGGAACTCGGCGATCGTGATCTCGTCGGGATCCATCATGGCCCGGCCAACATACGTATCAATGCAGCGAGTCCGGTAGCTGTATCGCCCTGTCATCAGGCTGGCACGTGTCGGCGCGCAAACCGGACTAACATAGAACCTGTTTAGCAGTGCGCTGCTCTGGGACATGGCGTCGAGTTCGGGGGTTCGGATCACGCGGTTGCCAAGGAATCCGTAGTCACCGCCACCCTGGTCGTCACTCATGATCACGATCACGTTAGGCCGAGCTGCCTGCACGGTAGTTGCCAGGTCAATGCCGGGAAACGTTATGATCAGCAAGGCCAGTGATAGAGAAAGGTACCGTGCATGGATCATCTTGCTGTGGTGGGTAAGGGTTGAAGAACCAGGTGACTAGATGCTGTACGCACCCTGCGACTTGCTGCGAAGAGAAACGAAAGTAGGCCCGGAAGGATTCGAACCTCCGACCAAGGGATTATGAGTCCCCTGCTCTAACCGCTGAGCTACGGGCCCGCCGGTAGCCGGTATTGCCAGGGCAATACCGTACCGTTGCCATAGTCTAAGCTAGAACGCCGGTAGCCAAAAGAGCGGGCAGGGCCTAGGAGCCGAGCAGTTCGGGGATCACTTTCCCCTCGGGAAGCGCGGGCATCGGACGACCACCGAGGGTGTAACCAATACCCGCCGGATTCATTCCCAGGGCATGGTAGACCGTGGCAGCATAATCCTCGACGCTGACAGGACGCTCGGTCACTTCCGCAGCATGCTTATCAGTGGCCCCCAGCACGACACCCGTCTTGATGCCACCGCCACCCATGGTCAAGCTGAATGCCTTGCTCCAGTGATCGCGACCCGGGCCACGGGCATCCGTGTTAAGTCGTGGTGTACGACCAAATTCACCTGCCGTGATTACCAGTGTATTTTCCGTCATGCCACGATCGGCCAAATCCTTGAGCAGGGCGGCATAACCCTGGTCATAGGGAGGCACTTCCATACGCAGCCGAGGGAAAACCTCTGGGTGATGATCCCAGCCGTAGCGGACATAACCCTTCACGGTGACAAAACGGACCCCCGCTTCCACCAGCCGACGAGCTAGTAGTAGGCCCTGGCCGACACGGTTCCGCCCATAGGCATCGCGAGTAGCGTCACTCTCCTGGTTAATGTCAAAAGCGTCCTTCGCCTTGCTGCCTGTTAACATGGAAAACGCACGTTCTCGATAGGCGTCCTTGGTCTTGCTGATATTCAACTGGTGTTCAGTGTTGGCCTGGAACTGATCAACGGCGGTCAGTAACGAACGGCGATCACTCAAGCGGTCGACACTAATGCTGTCGTTGCGACTGAATGCATCCACCTTGAAGCTGCTGGCCTGGGGCTCCTGTTCGACGACGAACGGGTCATAGGTCTGCCCCAGGTAACCGGCCCGGCCCTGTTTCCCGTAGTTGGTGCTCTTCATCTCTCCCACGTGAACATAGGGAGGTGTGGTGCGGGCCCTGTTACGCTCCTGCTGCCAGGTCAGGATCGACCCAAAGCTGGCGGGAGCCATTTCCTGGGTGTACTTGTTGCCACTCATCAAGTGCCAGTCGCCCTTGCCGTGTGTCGGCGTGTAGGAGTACATGGAACGGATGAGTGAAAACTGGTCCGCACACTTGGCCAGGTTCGGCATCAATTCACCAAACTCCAGCCCCGGTGTGCAGGTTTGGATGGGATTGAGTTCGCCGCGAATCTCAGCCGGCGCATCCGGCTTGAGATCATACATGTCGATGTGGCTGGGACCACCCAGCAGCCAGAGCAGGATGCAGTTTACAGGGGGCCGTTGTCCTTCCGACCCCTGGGCATCCTGGCTGGCCAGCCATTGAGGCAAGCTAACACCCAACGCCGATAGGCTACCGATCTGGAGCAGTTCCCGACGGGAGACATTACCCTGTGGGCCGCGTCGGAGTCCGGAACGAAGAGTTAACATTGGTAAGGACGTTTCCTAAGGTTTCCTGGCTGGTTCTCTTATCGGCAAGAGACAATTACCTGCACACAGACAATTATCTTCAAGTTTGAACGGGTTCGCAAGTTCATTTTCGGATTGTCAGGATCAGGTGATGTGGGCGCCCTGGGTCTCGACGTAAACCGCGTACAGCGACTGGCTTCCTGTCATGAACAGGCGATTTCGCTTGGTGCCACCAAAGCATACGTTGGAGCAGATTTCCGGTAGCAGGATTTGTCCGATGCGATCGCCATCGGGAGCGAAAATGTGGACGCCGTCATAGCCATCCCCGACCCAGCCGGCACTGGCCCAGATGTTGCCATCCGTATCGGCCCGGATCCCATCGGCAAATCCGGCCTTGGTCACCTTGTTACCATCCTCGTCTTCCATTTCCAGGTCCATCGAGGTGAAGATCTTCCGGTTGGCTAGTTTGGTGCCGTCGACCACGTCCCAGACCTTGATGTCCCGGACTGCATCCGGGTAATGCGAGGCACCCGTATCGGCGACGTAGAGCTTCTTGTAATCAGGTGAGAAGCAGAGGCCGTTGGGCTTGTGGATCTCATCAGCCACCTTGGCAATCTTGCCGGTCTTGGCATCGATCCGGTAAACCGATTCCTTCTGGAATGGCTGCACGCTCCCCGTGTTGGCGCGATGGCCCTCGTAGTTCATCAGGCTGCCGTACCCCGGATCGGTAAACCAGATGGCACCATCATTGGGATGGACCACGGCGTCGTTGGGAGCATTCAATTGCTTGCCACCGAACTTGTCCGCCAAAACCGTGATCGTGCCGTCGTATTCGTAACGAACCACGCGGCGATTGCCATGCTCACAGGCAATCTGACGCCCCTGGTAGTCAAAGGTGTTCCCATTGCTGTTTCCAGAAGGGTGGCGGAAGGTGCTGACGTGACCATCTTCTTCCAACCAACGCAGTTGGACATCGTTGGGAATGTCACTCCAGAGCAGGTACTTGCCTACGCCATTCCAAGCGGGACCTTCTGCCCATAGCATCTTGGGGCTGTGGTAGAGCCGCCGAATCGCACTGTTGCCCAGCTTGTACTTTTTAAAACGTTCATCCAGTTCCACGATATCAGGATCCGGGTAACGCTGGGGGGCGGCATTGGGACCATAGTCGCGGGCAAACAGTTGCTGGCTCATGCCGGCAGTGGCAGCGGCTGTGACGGCGGCCACGAAGCGACGGCGACCCATTTTCAGGATGGCATCATTGGTGCGAACAGGCGTTTCAGGTTGCTTGGGCTGGGACATGAGTGAATTCCTTCGGACGAAGCATATCAAGGATTGAGAGTAACTGGCAGTTTTACAGGGGCTGCAAACGGTTATCACCATATCCCAGGCAGGTTGTCAAATCAATCGACTGGAATGGATTTCGGGGAGGATTTGTGGAGGGGGGGCAGGCCGGATTTGCTGGTATTTAAAGCTTGATTTGGTAACCTGATGCAGCCGAGTGTGAGATGCCCGCTTTCTGATCATTCCACCCGGGTGTCCTGTTTCGCCCGTGAAAAACGATTACCTTGATAGAAGAACGTGGGAATCGTCGTTGTACCTGTTCTGCTCCCTGTTTCTTATGAGTTCCATGCGAGGAGATTTTCATGCTGTTTGCCAATCAGAAACCAAGGTGCCTGCCAGCCATGCTGGTCAGTCTCGTGATGCTGAACGTGATTCTCGGTCTGTCCGGTTGCCAGGAGGCGAAAGTTACCCCGGAGCCTGGCCAGGCGAACGAACAGGTGATGCCTGAACCAGGGGGTAAGCAGGAAGTGTCTGCGAAACCAACTGCCACGGAAGAAAAGGCAGCACTGGACCTGTCCTATATCCCGGCCACGGCCATGGCCGCCGTGGTCCTGGCTCCCCAGCGGGTCCTCAACTCGGAGGCCGGTCAACTCTACCCGACCGAAGTGCTGGAGGTGCTCAGCCAACGTGCCACGGGAGTGAATGCCCTGGATATTGAGCAGGGAATCGTGCTGTTGCAAATGCCCGAAGATTCACCTGTGCCAATGGCAGGTGCGATTATTCGATTATCAAAACCAGCTGCGTTGGAAGTCCTGTTTCCGTCACTTAAGCAAGCTCCGGGAACCTGGCAACAGGTTGAGGTCGCTGGTCGGCCAGCCATCCGGTTTGCGGATCCCTCGGGCGGACCTGTCCCGATGAGTTTCGAGGTGACCATGCCGGATAGCAAGACCGTCTTGGTCGGGATGTCCGGTTTTCTTACGCAGATGCTGACGGCCAAGAATGCCGATAGCCCGCTGCTCAAGTTGTTAGCCGAGGTTAATGCCAATGACGAACTCGTTGCAGTCGCCTCTGCGGACATGCTCCCCGAACCATTACAGCAAGCCATGGTCAATCCGAACCTGGTACCGCCAGTGTTCGCCCAGTACACCGTGGCTCTCAAGTACCTGTCGGCCGTCGAGATTAGCGTTAGTATCGGGTCTGGGTGGGGCGGTAAATTCGTGATTCACTCGCACGATGCAGAGCAGGCAGAAGCCTTGGAGGCTGTTCTCGTCCAGGGGCTCTCGATGGCCAAGCAATTGTTGTTGGCCCAGGTTAATGCCGCGAATTCCGGTGACGCCATGGTTGATGCAGCCATGGCCAAGTACCAGGTGCGGATCGGGAACTACCTGGAACAGATGTTTCGCCCGACCCGGGATGGTGATCGGTTGACCATGGATTCCAACGCGACGATTGGGGTAGCCGCGACGGGCGTACTGGTGGCGCTGTTGTTGCCCGCAGTCCAGGCTGCTCGCGATGCGGCGCGCCGAGTAAGTTCCAAAAACAATCTGAAACAGATCGGAATCGCGCTTCACAATTACCATGAAACTTTCAGGCAGCTTCCCGTGGGGGAAAGTGAAAGGGTCCAGTACCAGGACGGCAAGCAATTATTGAGTTGGCGAGTTCACCTGCTGCCCTTCCTGGAAGAAGATGTTCTCTATCGGCAGTTTAAGCTGAATGAGCCATGGGATAGTCCTCACAATATTAAGTTGCTGGACCAGATTCCCCCGGTCTACGTGAACCCTCGATATGATCTGGGTAACCGCACGGTCTATGTTGCTCCCGAGGGGCCACAGACCGTGCTGGGGTCGGGCAAGCCTGTTCGTTTTCGAGATGTTATCGATGGAACCTCCCAGACCATTGCTGTGATTACGGCAGGACCCGCGCGCGCCGTGCCGTGGACCAAGCCACAGGATCTCGCATTGGACCCTGATGATCCGGTAACCAGTATTGGTGTCGAGCAAGATGGCTTCCAGGCACTTCTCCTGGATGGGTCTGTGCAAACCATCAGTACCGCGATCACCGGCGAGATACTGAAGCGGTTGATCCAGCGCAATGATGGTGGACCCGTGGACCTCGATCGAGTGGGACCGGGTCTGTTGGAAGAAGCCGCCCCGTCGCTTCCGATGAGATGACTGGTTTCTTGACCTTACAGGCAATCGGTCCCGGGATCGATCTTCTCGGATGAATTAACGACGTGCGGCCATGCGTTTGATCAATTGGCGCAGTTCCTCAACCTCGCGACGTAATGCCTCCAGTTGAGTGGCCGTCTCGTGATGGGCGCGATAATGAAATTCTTCGCCTTCATCGTCATGATCTCGCCGTCGCTCGTCGTCTTCATCATGATCACCCTGTTCGTGGTCGTGGTCGTGGTCGCGATGTTCATGATCGTGCCGATCTTCTCGCCGGTGATCTCGCTCCCGATGTTCGTGGGATTCCTGGATTCGTAATGCTTCACCGACGGCGTGCCTGGCCACTTCCCTCGATAATCCCGCTCCCTGCAGGTGTTCGATGGCCGCCCGCAGGTGTTTATCACGTTCTCGGTTGTCATTATCATCACCACGTCGCCGGTGCTCTTCGTCCCGTTCCCGGTCGTTATCATCGTCACCACGTCGCCGGTGCTCTTCGTCACGTTCCCGGTCGTTATCATCGTCACCACGTCGTCGTCGTTCTTCGTCCCGTTCCCGGTCGTTATCATTGGAAAACAGTGCCAGTTCATCAAGTTTCAGGTGAATGGCCTTGAGCTGATTATGCAAGTTTCGTCGTACCTGGATGGCTTCCGGGGCATCCGATTCGATGGCGTTTTCGACAGCCCGTTCAAGTCGTTCGGCCTGTTGCTCCAGGAGTCTACGGCGCCGGTCGATTCCCTGGTCTTCGTCGGCCTGGGGAGCCGCGATCGTTTGGAGTACCAGGATCAAGGCGACGGGGATCAGTAATAACAGTGCGAACAGGGGGCGAAATAGCTTATTCATCCTGGAAACCTCTTGAGTAGAAAAAATAGCGTGGTGAGCGTCAAATCAGGGGCAGTTAAGGTTGCTTGATGTCGTAGCAGAAAACCAGGTTTTGGTCTCGCAGAAAGAGCTTGCCGTTGGCGATGACCGGGTGGGTCCAGATACGTCCACGGGGACTGCGAATGGTGGCCTGGGGCTCCATCTTGAAGCGTCCTTTTTCTTCCCAGCCGCCGTCGGCAACCTGGAACAGCGCCATGGTCCCGTCTCGTTCACTCAGGCAGTACAGCATGCCATCGGCATAGGTAACCGATCCCTTGCCAAAATTACGATCGTTCCAGATTTTTTCTCCGGTCTTGAAATCCTGGCAGACCCAACCGGCTCCATCGGAATAGCCGTAGACGGCATTCTTGACCCGTAGGACACCACCGTGATGATTTTTCATCAGGGTATTGCTATATACTTCGGTTGCCTGGTTGTTGTCATCGATCCGGACGAGCTTGCAGCCGGAGCCGTAACCGGAACAGACGTAAACATGGCCATCATGGTAGATCGGCGTGGGAACCACGGCCGTTCGGCCAGGGAAGGAAGATTTCCAGAGTAGCTTTCCCGTGTCCGCGGCAACGCCGGCAACGTTTTTCATGGTCAATTGGATGTATTGGCGTTGCCCCGCATGCTGGACCACGATGATCGAGGAGTACTGGGCACCATCGGTGAAATCACTGGATTGCCAGAGTTTCTTGCCACTATTCTTGTCCAGTGCCAGGATAGCGCCCTGTTGTCCACCGGGTGTGCAGAGGACACGATCTCCGTCGACCAGTACGGATTCGGTGTATCCCCAGCTGGGGACGCGGCCACCAAAATCAACCATGGACGCTTGCCATATTTTTTTCCCTGTCTGGATGTCTGCACAGACCAGTTCACCGCGACCACTCAAGGCATAGACACGATTGCCATCGACTGCTGGTGTGCTGCGGGGGCCATTGCCCCAGCCGTTGTTGAGAATAGATCCCAGCGGGGTAGCCCAGGATTCTTTGCCGTTAGCAGTCTCGAGTGCAATGAGTACTTCGGATTCATCGCGCGTTCCCAGCAGGAACATATGTTTTCCCACGATCGCGGGTCCACCATAGCCGAGGCCAGCATTATCGTAGCTCCAAACCTTCGTGGGGCCTCCTTCTTTCCAGGACTTGAGGAGCCCGGTTTCGTTGGAGATATCCGTACGTTGTGGCCCCCGCCATCCCGGCCAGTCAGCTCCCTGGAGTGTCATGGGAGCGGCGATAAAACAGGTCAATCCAAGGACCACTAGCGAAAATCGTTTCATGAAGATCATCCTGCAGGTGAAAGGTTGCTGGTAGTGTATCCGGTCTTCTACGGAACCCGTCTCTTATACCATAGCGGGGCGATTCTGACCACGATTTGAAGGGGGCGGTTAGCGTGGACTTTGGTAGTAATGTGCTAGGAAGAAGTGGGGTTGGGCTGTTAGAATCCAGCTTTTCTACGCGGGGTTCAGGTCAGGGTACGTTGCTGGCCCCATGAGTTTATGGCAGGTGAGACACTTTGATGAATCAATCCTCACGTGATTCGGCAGGTGGTGGTACGGAGCATTCAGCGATCCGTGACTGGGGGTTGGTGCTGGGGCCGTTGTTGGCCCTGGCGGTCTACTTGCTTTCCCAGTCCTCGTTGGCCCTCCCTGGTCCTGGAGTGATGAAACTGGAACCAGCGGCAGGTAAAACGGCAGCGATCATGGTCTGGATGGCAATCTGGTGGATGACCGAGGCCTTGCCGTTGCCAGCAACCTCGTTGATGCCGTTGGTCCTGTTCCCCTTGCTGGGTGTTTTTGAAGGCAGTAGCAAAGAGGTGTTCCAGCAGGCGGCAACTCCTTATGCCAATCGTTTTGTTTTTCTGCTAATGGGTGGTTTCATGATTGCCCTGGCGATCGAGCGTTGGGGATTACATCGGCGGATTGCACTACTCACGGTCTGGTACGTGGGAGTGCGCCCACGTCGCCTGGTAGCAGGTTTCATGATTGCCACGGCCGGCCTGAGCATGTGGATCAGTAATACGGCCACCACGGCGATGATGTTGCCGATTGCGATTAGCCTGATCAACCTGCTGTATCATCGTTTTGAATTGGGATCGCCGTCGGCGACCGGTTCGCCACCGGCTGCGATATCGCCAGAGAAAATCGGGTTGCGTGACGATGTGAATCGTTTCGCGACTTGCCTGATGCTGAGTGTGGCCTATGCCGCCAGCATTGGTGGCATGATGACGTTTGTCGGGACGATCCCGAATGCCTTCATGGCAGAACAACTGGATGAAATCGGACTCTCCATTACCTTCGGTCGCTGGATGGTCTTCACGGCACCGCTGGTGATCGGGATGCTTTTCATCAGCTGGATCCTGATGACCCGGTTTATTTTCCCCTTTCAATTCAAGGAAATACCCGGTGGTAAAGCCCTGATTGGCGAGGAAATCGAGCAATTGGGTCCGATGAATCGAGGTGAGCGGATCGTGTTGCAGGTCTTCGTACTGACCGCCATCCTGTGGGTCCTGCGGGCACCCTTGCAGGACTGGGAATGGCTGACGGATCGAGTTCCCATGGTGAGCCGACTCAGCGACACGGTAATTGCCCTGGTAGGTGCCCTTTCCCTATTCGTGATCCCCGTGCACTGGCAGCGTCGAGAGTTTGCGCTTAACTGGGAAGTGGCCTCACGTTTGCCCTGGGGTGTGCTGTTATTGTTTGGTGGTGGATTGAGCCTGGCGGCAGCCGTTGCCTCCAGCGGCCTGGCCGAGGCGATTGCCCAGGCGGTCACGCTGGTACCAAGTACATCGGTATTGCTCCCCATGTTGATCGTTGCAGCTGTGATCATTCTCTTGACCGAGGTGACCAGTAACACGGCTACCGTGACAATCATGGTACCGCTCCTGGTAGGGATTGCTGGTACGCTTGTGGCGAGTGGAGACAGTCGGCTGCTGGTGATTCCGGCAACGCTGGCCGCCAGTTGTGCGTTCATGTTACCGGTGGCCACGCCTCCCAACGCGATTGTCTTTGCATCGGAGAGAATCAAGATTCGTGATATGGCGTACGCTGGAATGTGGTTGAACCTGTTGGGCCTGATCCTGATTCCCCTGGTCGTCCTGACGTGGGGACGTTGGATCCTGGGGATTGGCCAGTAAACGAGCGAGAGTTTCATGAGTAGTTATATTGTTATTCCAGCCCGGCTGCGTTCCACGCGGTTGCCGGAAAAGCTACTGCTCGCCGAGACCGGTAAACCACTGATCCAGCATACTTACGAGGCTGCTCGGCAAGCGCAGCTGCCAGCGGGTATTTGCGTGGCCGCTGATGACGAGAGGATTGCAGCTGCGGTCCAAGGGTTTGGTGGCAAGGTCGTTTTAACGGATCCGGCTGCCCCTAGTGGTACCGATCGGGTCGCTGAAGTAGCTCGGGAGTTGCATGAGATTGACATCATCGTCAACGTGCAGGGCGACGAGCCGGAGATTTCCGGGGCTTTGATTGACCAGGTGGTTCAACTACTGGAAAATCAGCCAGGGGCAGTGATGGCGACCTTGGCGACTCCGATCCGTCGCCGCCAGCAACTGGAGGATCCAGCCTGTGTAAAAGTCGTGTTTGACGACCAGGGTAAAGCACTGTATTTCAGTCGCAGCGTGATTCCACACCCGCGTCAGTGGGATGATGCGATGCTGGATTCTGAAACCGGCTGTTTTTTTCAGCATATTGGACTTTATGCCTATCGCCGGGATTTTTTGCTGCATTTGGCCCAGTTACCACCCGCTGCACTGGAATGCGTGGAGAGTCTTGAGCAACTTCGGGTTTTAGCAGCCGGAGAGACTATTCTGGTAGGGGTTTGCGATGAACCGACGGTGGGAGTTGATACCGAGGAAGATTATCGGGCGTTTGTCAGACGACACCAGAAAGAGTAGAATCGATCGGCTTTGAAGCGAGCCAGCGTGTGAATTGACTGAACGGATGCAGAATTCGAGGCAATCATGACCAAACATATCTTCGTGACTGGTGGTGTAGTAAGTTCCCTGGGCAAGGGGTTAACGAGTGCTTCCATCGGCATGCTGCTGGAACGACGCGGCCTGCGAGTCAAGATGCAAAAGCTGGATCCCTATATCAACGTGGATCCTGGCACGATGAATCCCTACCAGCACGGCGAGGTCTATGTGCTGGATGATGGCAGTGAAACAGATCTGGACCTGGGGCACTACGAGCGATTTACGCATAGTCCTCTCACCCGTGATTCCAATTACACGACAGGTCAGATTTACCAGTCGGTCATTGAAAAGGAACGTCGCGGAGAATTCCTGGGAAAGACCGTGCAGGTGATCCCGCATATCACCAACGAGATCAAGCATGTGATTGCCAAGCTGGCGGACCAGGATACGGATGTCGTGATCACGGAGATCGGTGGTACCGTGGGTGATATCGAAAGTCTGCCGTTCCTGGAGGCGATCCGACAGTTTGCCATCGATGCCGGTAAAGAGAATTGTCTTTACATTCACCTGACACTCGTTCCCTACCTGAAGGCAGCGGGTGAATTGAAAACCAAGCCGACGCAGCATAGCGTCGGACAGTTGCGGGAAATTGGTATTCAACCCGATATCCTGATCTGTCGTACCGAACGCGAAATATCACTCGATGACCGTGAAAAGATTGCCCTGTTTTGCAATGTCTCCCTGGAAGCGGTGATCGAGGAACGGGACAAGGATTTCTCGATCTACGAAGTTCCCATGGAACTGGTGGAAAACCGACTGGACGATTTGATTAACGAGAAACTTGACCTGGGAGGAGCTTCCCTGGAACTGGATGACTGGCGCGACCTGCTGCACGGTCTGCGTAATCCTCAAAGTGAAATCAGTATCGCGGTCGTGGGTAAGTACGCCGAACATAAAGACGCATATAAGTCGATTTACGAATCACTTGACCATGCCGGGATGCATCACCGGGCCCAGATCAGAATCGGTCGAATCCAGAGTGAAACGCTGGAACGAGAAGGTCCGGAACGGTTGCTTTCCGGTTACGATGGCGTTCTCGTGCCAGGAGGTTTTGGTGAACGTGGCATCGAGGGGAAGGTCGAGGCGATTCGCTTTGCCCGCGAAAGGGAAATTCCGTTTTTCGGTATTTGCCTGGGAATGCAGTGTGCGGCGATCGAATTTGGTCGCCACGTCGTCAAGCTGGACGGTGCCCATTCCACGGAATTCGATAAGGATACGCCCCATCCCCTGATCTGCCTGCTGGATGAGCAGAAAAATATCGTCGATATGGGCGGTACCATGCGGCTGGGAACGCAGTTGTGTCAACTGGCTGAAGAAAGCCTGGCACGCACGTGCTACGACGAGGAACAGATCTCGGAGAGGCATCGCCACCGTTACGAGTTTAATAACGTTTATCGACAGCAATTTGCCGCCCATGGGATGGAAGTAGCCGGGACCAGTCCGGATGGCCTGTTGGCGGAAATTATTGAATTGAAAAATCATCCCTGGTTCCTGGCTGTGCAGTTCCATCCGGAATTCAAGTCGAAGCCGACCCTTGCCCATCCACTGTTTACCGGTTTCGTGGAAGCAGCGGTGAAGCGGCATCAACAGCGGACCGAGCGGCCCCAGGATGTCACGGAACCTTCTGAAGATGCCCATACGTAACCGGTTTGGATATGCGAGCTCATGACTGAGAACCCACAGGACGTGCCGGCGGATGAACCGCAGGCAGACGAAGACTGGAAATCCCAGGTGCAGGCTGAAAAAGAAGCTGACACGGCTGAGGAATCTACTGCTGAGGAACCTACTGCTGAGGAACCTACTGCTGAGGGGGTACCGGAAGCTTCTTTTTCGACCCTGATTTCTGTCCTGGCAACGCAGACCATGGTTGCGCTGGGAGAAGGGATTCCTGGTCAGCAGGAGCAATCACCGGTACAGCTTTCCCTGGCGCGTTATCACATCGATACGCTCGCCGTGTTGCAGGAAAAAACAACGGGGAATCTTTCTGAGGAAGAATCCGCCATGCTGGAGCAGGTCTTGTATCAGCTGCGGATGATGTACGTTGGCGTGCAGAAGCAGGGTGACGCAGCCCAGGACTAGAGGCTTGCAGTAGCTGCGTCGAGGGCCATGAAAAGAGCGGCCAGCATGGTTTCAAGAAAACAATGGCTTCCGTGCCAAACGTGCCACTCCCTGGTAACCTGTTTCCCGACATAGTAACTCAGGCAAAGGTACGCGGTCCATTTTCTTGAAATCAATGCTGACCGCTCGAGTGCAGTCAATATTAGGAATGCTCTCTTAGGCCGTTCCTCCCCGCGGAATTCGGTGGTTGCGAGGTACGGTTTCCGGGGGAGTCTCGGACGGTGATCCGGTTAGCCGGAGAGATCGTCGAAGAGTTGTCGGAATTGAGGTATCTGGTCCTGTAGGCAGTTCAGCCAAGCCTCGGGTTGCCATAGTTCGACGCAAACAGCGGCTCCGATCACCATGACTTCGCCCCCGGGTTCGACTCCCAGGAACTCGCGAAAACCCTCGGGGATCAGCAGGCGTCCTCTGCCACCCAGTTGAATGCCACGTTGGCGAGTGGAAAGGAGTCTTCCCAGTCGTTGGACCTGGTCGATTTTTCCTTCCAGTCGCCCGGCCTGGATCTTTTCGCGAACGACCTGTAAGCCGGCATCCAATCGTGTTTCCCATGATCCGGCGCTCCAGAGGCTGATGGCGCCGGGGCGTTCCTTGACGGCAATGCAATCTGGTCCACTCGCGGTCAGTGGGTCTGCCAGGGCACTGGGAATCGAGAGGCGGAAACGTTCGTCCAGTAAGCGTCGAAACTCGCCCTGCAGCAGTTGATCGATTTTGGCCATGGGGATACATCCTGCTGGAAGCCGCTAAGGGCATCGTTCCTGGTGGCAGACGTCCATCCATGCCAAAAATCCCAAATTGGGTTAAAAACCCAAAAATCCATAGGTTTAATTATCAAAATGGGTTATAAACCCACAAAAGAAGAATGTAGCGATATTATTCGTGTTGGCAAGTCTTTTTCGGAAAAAATTTGTCGCAGGCAGGCTTCCCGGTCTGGAATGGCCAATATCGGGTTGCTCGATCTGTAAAAGTCGCATGGAACCAATTGGCTATTTCCCGTAATAGAAGGGACTTGTTGATAGCCAGGTTTTTAGTAAGTGGAGTTGATGTCAGTACAGGACTGTAGCAACGAACCGATCGTGATCACCGGTATGGGACTGGTTACGTCGCTGGGCCAGGACCGTGAAACGGTCTGGCAGGCGATCCAGGCCGGCCGGTCCAACGTGCGCCCCTTGGTGGGTCTGCGCGGACTCCCCGATGGAGAGTTCTTTGGTGCCACGGTCGATTTGCCAGAGACGATCCCAGGGCAGTTGAAAGTCATTCCACTTTGCCAGTTGGCTGCACGTGAAGCGATGCAGGATGCTGCGATTGATTTGACGCAGGTGGAGATGAGTCGCTTTGGTTCTGCGATTGCGGGTCACATGGGAGATACACGATGGCTGGGTGACGGTGTTTCCCAGCAGGAACCAGGTGGGGCAAATTGGTGGGACCAGTTCCTGCCTAACACGGCTAGTTCCCTGGTCGCCAATGAATTCAATTTGCAGGGACCACGGGTCTGTCATTCGACGGCCTGTGCAAGTAGCCTGGTTAGCATATTGACAGCGATGCGGATGATTCGTGATGGACAGGCGGACATCATGTTGACCGGTGGAGGTGATGCCATCGATCCGTTGTTTGCAGCAGGTTTTCAACGCATGGGAGTCCTGGCCAGTCACCCGGATCCTAACCAGGCTTGCCGACCATTCGATCGATCTCGCAACGGTTTCGTGATGGGAGAAGGTGCCGCCATGTTCGTGGTGGAACGCCTGAGCCATGCCCTGGCACGAGGCGCAACGATCTATGCTGAAATTGTATCGGG
>MPLU02227130.1_pt1 | contig 14230 bp, 10 predicted proteins | sample 1617381 | NCBI WGS metagenome assembly MPLU02 (sample SAMN05944801, study PRJNA350692) | marine metagenome | biome: marine; feature: ODZ; material: water; isolation source: 90 m water sample filtered on 0.2 um supor filter | place: Pacific Ocean | collected 2012-04-08 | depth 90m m
ATCTCGTCACAGATGACGGCCATCGTCTCCCGGCGCGTCGCATTGTCAACGCCGCCGGGCTCGGCAGTCGGCGTCTAGCGGACGGTTACGGTGGCCGCGCATTCGACATCAACCCGCGACGTGGCCAGTTCGTGTTATTCGACAAATGCGCCCGGTCGCTTGTGCGGCACATGCTGCTGCCCGTGCCGAGCATTCACACGAAAGGTGTCCTTGTTTCCCCGACTATTTTCGGAAATCTGCTCGCCGGACCGACTGCTGAGGATCTGCCGCTCGACGATCCCGCTGCCACGCACACTACCGTCGAGGGCATCCGCCGGGTCATGGAGGGAAGTTCGCGGTTGATCGACGGGCTAGCCCAGCAGCCGGTTATAGCCACTTATGCCGGTTCGCGATGTGTCTGCAGTCAAGGTAGTTACGTGATCCGCTACAACGATGGCATGCCCGGCGTCGTTACGCTCACCGGCGTACGCTCCACCGGGTTGACCGCTTCGATCTCGCTGGCGCGCCACTTGATCGCCGGTATGCAAAAAGTGCTTGGCCTTGAGCTCTCGCCGGACAGTGCTGCGCTTGATGCGCGGCCGGACAGCGCTTGGCCCGGTTGGTGGCGGCGGCCGTTTGAAGACGGGGTATCTGGTGCCCGGCCCGATCACGGTCGCCCAGTTTGTTTTTGTGAAGTCATCAGTGAGGGTGAGATCCGCGATGCGCTCGACTCGCCTCTCAAGCCCCGTACGATGGACGCGCTCAAGCGGCGTACGCGTACGATGACGGGGCGCTGTCAGAGCTTTGATTGCCAGGTGCCGATGGCGGAGATTGTGTCCGGCCACACTGGCATTGCGATCGAGCAACTCAGCAAGAACGGCCCCGGCAGCGAACTGGTTGCGGCTGACCAAGCGGAGGCGTTGGCATGAGCGACACGCAGTCTTTCAAAGTGGCAATCATCGGCGGTGGGCCGGCTGGCATCGGCGTGGCTGTAGGCTTGGCCAAGCACGGTATTGGATCGGTCGTGTTGATCGAACGCCGCGCCGACATCGGTGGCACACCGATGGGTTACCGCAAAAAATCGGGTGGCGTGCCGACCTTTGTCGAATGGACCCGCGGTAGGGTGGTGTTCGGTGAAGAACTGGCAGGGCGTTTGGTCAAGCGTCTGGCCCATACCGACACAGCGATTCAGTTGAGCACGCAGGTGACGAAAATTGATCCCGCCGAAAAGCGGCTGACTCTGTTCGGACCGGAAGGTGTATGCGACGTCACCGCCGATGCCATCGTGCTGGCGGCAGGTGCCCGCGAACAAACATCTGCCGAGAAGGGTTGGCTTGTTGGTGCGCGAACATCAAGGGTTAGTTTTGCGCGGCATTTGACCGGCTGGCTTGAACGCCACGGACTGATCCCTGCCCGCAAGCCGGTGATCATGGGCTCGGACCTGATCGCCTACTCGGCGGCGGCGAAGCTGCGTGAGTTCGGCAGCGACGAGCCGGTGATGATCGACCAGCGGCGCCGTCCAGGTGCCGGGTTGTTTGAGCGGTTGTTTTTTCGCCGATGGACGCGCCCTGATTGGTCGGGCGGCGTGACGGCTACTGAGATAATGGGAGACCGTTCGGCTGCCGGAGTACGGTCAAGCGATGGCCAAGAGTGGTTCGGCGACGGAGTGATTGTTTGTGGGGAACTGGTGCCAAACACCGAATTGGCGCTGCTGGGCGGATTGGCCGTTGATCTGCCATCGCGACAACTGCAACTGGCAAGTGCTCAAGCGCTCTCGCAGCCGGGCTGGTTTGCTGCCGGCAATGTGCTCGGGGGATTCCACGGCGCGCAGTGGTGCTACTTCAATGGCCGCCGCGTAGCCAGTGCGGTCTTCCGATAGCTCTAGACTGTTGTGGAAGGGCAACAGGTCGACTTGATAAGTGAAGTGCTTGGGATAGTTTTATTGGACAAGATCGAAACGATTGATGAACAGGACTTTTGACGTAATTATCATTGGTGGTGGGGCATCGGGTTGCAGCACTGCAATGCAGCTTTCGCTTCAGGGCAGGAGTGTCCTTGTATTGGACAAGGCCCAATTTGGTTCCGGATCAACGGGACAGGCAGCCGGTTTGGGAGCTCAATTGCGGAGTAATCCGAGTGAAACACGACTTCTGATGGACGGTATTGAGGTGGTTGCTGAAATGGAGAGGAAACTCAACGAAAAAATCTTCACAAGGACGGGGTCGCTTCACGTCGCCGCCACCGAGGATCGTGCAGAGGAGTTGAGGGACTTTGTTGAATCAGGAAAAACCATCGGGTTCGACATCGATTTCGTGGACAGGGAGTTCGCCAAAAGTCGGCTGCCTTGTATGCGGATCGAGGATCTGATCGAGTTTTGCTACTGCCCGACCGACGGGCATTTCGCGCCCAGCGAACTGTTGAACGGCTACATTAGGATTGCGAGGGATGCTGGTGCTACTTTCCAGTCCCAGACACGCGTGGAGGACATCATGATGTCGGGAGGTAGGGTCAAGGGCGTCCAAACTGCCGGTGCATCCTTTTTTGCTCCAGTTGTGGTTAACGCAGCCGGTCCGTGGTCCTATCTGGTTGCGGAGTTAACGCAGACTCCAATGGCAACCGCGACGTTGGGGCATTACTACCTGGTCACGGAACCGCTTCCCGGGATGCAGATTTCGCCGACGGATGCGGCCATTAGGGATAGGTCCAACCGCATTTATTCGAGACCCGAGATGGGTGGTCTACTGGTGGGATCCTACGAGCAGGAGCCTGTTGAATACAGCATGGAAGCACTGCCTGACGATTTTCAAATGTCGGAAATTCGGATTCAAAGGGACAACCTCAATGTGGCCCTGCTGATTGAGGCCGCATCGCAACGATTTCCGTTCATCAACGAACGAATACCCATGAGCGTCACAACGGGCATCATGACTTTCACTCCCGATGGCCATGCGCTCTGCGGTCCTGTGCAGGGTGTCGAGGGACTTTACTACTGCACCGGGTTCAACGGCCGCGGAGTTTTCCAGAGCACCTCGGTGGGCCTTCTTCTGGCTGACATCATATGTAAAGGACGCAGTCGCTACCAAATGGGACATCTCGACGCGGACCGTTTTTCAGGTGAGCCATGGATTGGCGACCGTGAATCCATAAGGACTCGCTGTCGCGATCGCTATGCGAATCATTACTTGATTGCTCCCAAGAGTTGATCTTGAAGAATAACCGGGTGGTTGCGTTACCAAAAAGGCTTATGCTGCCTGCGCCGGTCGTTTGTGAATTGCCTCCGGCAGCTGAGTGCTAGGCCAAGCGGAGAGGGTATGTCGCTTGGTTTTCTCTTCTCCAACGTCAATATTCGAAGGTGGGCTTGTAGCAGGCGTTATCAGGGGCGGACTGGGTGTCTTCGGCTTTTCCCGAGGGGCCGTCCGTCAGGCCGTAGTGTTTGGCTCGCAGTGCGGATGCCTTGCGATACTCGGCATGGCCGTCGGACATGACGAGGTTCCCGCCTCTGAAATGCACGGAGGCGTACCAGTCTGATTTAGGGCCCCTTGAGTGGTGCCAGTAAGTGTATAAGCCCTTACCGCAGCCACCGAACGATGGGCCGTAGGAGGGGCGCAATGCCGTGTAGCTCACGAGGCGAACGGTTTCCTGAATGATCGCGACCTCGGAAGGATTGAGTACGCGGTCCACCGACATGTCCATTACGACGCCGTTTGGCAGGTAACTGGTGGCACTTGTTTTGGTAGCGTCCGATCCGTCACCCGGTTTTTTCGCATCTGGGCAAGTGTACACCTCGGTGCTTGGTCGATCTTGTCTTTGGAGGTAGGGTGCAATGGCGTACAGGCAGTTGTTGCGCCAGTAGGAGTTGCGCTTGTTCATGAAGTCCGGCACCTGCGACGCCTTGGGCGGATATTTCTCGAAGTCGTTCTCATAAAGCACCAGCGCGATGCCGATCTGTTTCATGTTGCCGAGGCACTGGATCTGCCTGGCTTTTCCCTTCGCCTTGGCTAGGGCCGGCAGCAGCAACCCCGCAAGGATGGCAATGATCGCAATGACCACCAAAAGTTCAATCAGCGTGAATCCAGGGTTTGATTTTGGTTTCATTTTGAGGTGCGATTTGTCCAGTGAACGCACCTACTCGCCCAATGCCCGGACGATGCTCCGTACTGTCCGTCCTTGGTGTTCGCATCGGTATCAGCCCAAATGCTTGTCCCGAGGGTTGGAATGGCTGTTGGCACTGGAGTCTCACATCCGGTCAGTAACTCGGCTAGATGGGTTGTGAGCAGGAGTGACTTCATAGGTCTACTGGACGGAAACCTAGAAAAATGGTTCGAAATTAACAAACTTAATTCTTGAATAACAAGCTCGGAAGGCGAGAGACGGTTGGATCGACGAGCCAACTAGTCTGTTATTTGGCCAAGCGTTTTCTTGATTGTCTACAAGCGTTGAGGACACAATCCGTTGCGTTCAATGTATCTCTCAAGCAAACTCCATCAGCAACATCTCAAGGTGACGCGGCGCTATTTCCTGCAACTGGGAGCGGTTGGTTTTGCCGCGTTGAAAGCACAGCATGTGTGTGGGGATTTGGATGAATCCATACTCGCTGATGCAACAGCTGACCTCGAGTATTTTACCCCACAGGATGATTTCGACACGGTTGAGCGTGGAGACCCTCTGCCGTACAAACTGCCCTTGGCCAAGCGCCTTCAGATCGGCCTGGAACGAGAAACATGGAAGCTCGACGTGGTGGCGGATCCCGAGAGCAATTCTCAGATGGATAATCCGCTCTCAAGGGAGAACGGCAATGCGCTGGATTTCAAAGGACTCATGAAGCTCGCCGAGAAACATGCGGTGCGGTTTCTTAAGGTCATGACCTGCAATAATATGAGTGAACTGCTGGGCATGGGATTGTGGGAGGGGGTGCCGCTGCGTGACGTCATTTGGGCCACTAAACCGAGGTCGAATATTCGGCGCCTGTTCTATTACGGCCATCATAACGAGGATCCTAAGCAGATGTTCCAGAGTTCACTGCCGATCGGCCGCGTGCTTGAGGATCCGCCGGGCGACAACCCGGTTATCCTCTGTTACAAACTTAACGGCCAGTGGCTGTCCGGCAAACGGGGTGGCCCGGTGCGGATGCTGGTGCCCGATGCCTACGGTTTCAAATCGGTCAAGTGGCTCAAGAGTGTTGTGCTCACCAATAATTACCAAGCCAACGACACCTATGCCGGCGGCAACAACGACATCGATAGCTGGATGAAAACCATGAGTCGGTTTCACTTCAATCCGGAAAAGGCAAAGGTCGGCGAGCCGATCCCGGTAACCGGATGGGCACAGGTCGGCGTGGGCGGTTTGAGGAAGGTCCAGATTTGGGTCAACCCGAAGGGCAACAAGTGGCCTGAGGACGATCCGTACTTCACCAAGGCCACGTGGAGGGATGCCACGATCCTGCCGCCGCCCACTCGTTGGGGTGGTGATCTGTCCGGTGGCAAGCTACCGGACAATGTGCGGTTCTTTGACGGGAACGGCCGACCCAAACATTGGCCTATGCGCTACACGCTTGCCCACTGGGCTACATTGCTGAAGGGAATCGCCCCCGGCAGTTATGATGTGCGCTGCCGGACCATTGACCTCAACGGCATCGCTCAGCCGATGCCACGCCCATTCCGCAAGTCCGGTCGCAACTCCATCCAGAGGTTCTCGCTGACGATTGAGAGTTGAGGTGATGCTGGCAGCTTAGGCTGCAGGTTTTAGGGAACATAATCAGGCCGTAGGTTGGTTGCTCTCGTTTTTACGGATGGGGAGTGAGGATTTGTGACTTTTCCCGAAGCCTTTCCATCGGTTCTCTGGCTCAATAACAACCCCAATTTAGCTACCTGATCTTTCCATTTCAACTTAGCGTTTGGCCAAGAGACAGAAAAGCGGAGCCGAATGGCTCCGCTTTCATTATTGTTCTAATCCATCCTAGTTTATTCAGCGATGGATACTTCGTAAGGTTTGCTGGCCTCGATCTTTGGGAGATTGACCTTCAGCAGGCCGTTTTTGAACTCAGCCTTGATCTTGCCGGTATCAACGCCGGTGCCCAATTCGAACGAACGGCTAAACTTGCCGTGGGCGCGTTCGTAGCGGTGGCCGAACTCCTTACTTTCGCTGTGTTCACTCTTGCGCTCACCGGTCAGAGTCAGCACGCCATCCTCCACCGTCAGGTTGACATCGGATCTCGTCAGTCCAGGCAGGTCGGCAGTGAGTGTGTAGGCATCGGGCGACTCGACTATATCCACCGCCGGAGTCCAAGCACCAGTTGCGGCTACCTTGGCCAAGTTCCCAAGTGAGTCGTTGAATAGGGTGCCAAACACATCCTCAAATACGTTCAACGGATTCGCATTTCTTTTTTTACAAGTCATCATAATCATTTTCCTTTCTGTTTTAGGGTTACGGTTTATGTCAAACCAACTGCCTGTTTATTTGCATATCGCATGCCAATTTATTTGATATTAAAAAGGTATTAATTTTAATAAAAATGAACAAAAAAAGCACGAAAGCGACATAATGGCACAGAGGTGAGGGTGTTTAATGCGGGACAAAATGACACTGTTTGCTCGCTGGCCTGCATGGGAATGTTCGGAACAGTGGCATCGTGTTAGGGCTTGGCCGCACGGCGGGGGTTGCCTATTTTCCTCGCCGTGTTGCAACTTTTTCGAATCCCATTGAGTTTGGCCGGTACGGTTTTCTTTTCGGTTTCTGTACTTGAACAAGCGGACGCCGTCGAGTTGGTAGGCAAGCCGTACATCGACATGAACTACGGCCCGTATCTCAGTGCCTCAATCGAGGTCGCGCAAGGCAACATAGCATACAAGGGCATTGCTATCCGGCTCGATGAGGGCCCGGGCGGCGTGTCCAAGGGCAGCGAGTTCGTAGTCTTCGATACCGACACGCTGCGGATGGCCGCGGCATGGAGCGGCGACGGGTTCATCGATTGGCGTAGCATTGTCTATGACGGCAGCCATGGCACGCATCCGAAGCTTGTTGGCAAGCGGCTTTTCACCAACCCGGTCGCGCCGGGTTGGGCCAGGCCGGGCACGAACCGTTTTGAGGATCCCCGTCTGCGTGGCCTCGACAATAAGCCGTACGGCCCGCTCCCTCGCGACTGGGGCCAGTGGCGAGGGCTATTCCTGCACAATGACAGGGTCATTCTTTATTATAAGATTGGAGGTGTTCGTGTATTCGAGTCGCCTTCTCTAGGAATAATTTCGAGCGGCCAAAAGGTGGTCATCCGCAACGTTAATCTTGCTCGCCGTGATACGGAATTTGTTTTGCAGGTTGCGCACATCTCCAACTCGAAGCCGGAACTGCGGATGGTGGATCATCAACAGGTAGCCGTCTACGGTAACGGGCTGGTTGTGGGGGCGGTCGGGGGCAGCGAAGGGACGAAATTCGACCTCACAGCCTCTGGTTATTTGCGGCTTAGGATTCCCGCGGGCGAACCCACCGCCGTCAAACTTTTTTCCTCGCGCATCGAGGAGGGTTTCATAGGGATGTTTGGGTCGTTCATGGCGAAAAACAGTGAGCCGGAAATCCTGACAGACTTGGTTCAGTCCCACAAAGAACGCCGTTGGCCTGAAAGCATCAAAACCAAGTCTCGCCGGATGGGCAAGTCGGGAGCCTTCGTCACTGAGGACATCACCGCACCCAACAATAATCCATATCGGTCTTGGATGCGTCTGGGCGGCTTCGACTTTTTCGATGGCGGTGACCGGGCGGCGGTGTGCACATGGATGGGCGATGTCTGGATCGTCGATGGCATCAATAGCGATCCGCAGGAGTTTATGTGGACACGTATAGCAACCGGCATGTTTCAGCCGCTTGGCTTAAAGATCGTCGAAGGCAATATCTACGTCACTTGCCGTGATCAAATCACGCAGTTAGTCGATACCAACGACGACGGTGAGACCGACTACTATAGGGCGTTTAACCACGACGCCCAGGTGACCGAGCATTTCCACGAATTCGCGATGGATCTGCAGACCGATGTGTACGGGAATTTTTACTACACCAAGGCCGCACGCCACGCCAAGACGGCGTTGGTCCCACAGCATGGAACGCTTCTCAAGGTATCGCCCGAAGGCGAAAAAACAGAAATCATCGCCAGCGGTTTTCGTGCGCCGAACGGCGTATGTGTCAACCCTGACGGTACGTTTTATGTGAGCGACCAAGAAGGACATTGGACGCCGAAGAACGAAATTAACCTCATCAAGAAAGGCAGGTTTTACGGCAACCTTATGGGTTACCACCAAGGCCTGACCGAGGACGATATCACATTGCCGATGGTCTGGATGCATAACGATTTTGACCGCTCGCCTGCTGAGCAGCTTTGGGTGAACAGCAGCAAGTGGGGAGGCCTTGGCGGCCAGCTCATCAATCTTTCCTACGGCACCGGCTACGTATACTTGGTGATGATGGAAGAAGTGAACGGTCTTTTTCAGGGAGGTGTGGTTCGCATTCCGGACTTCGATTTTCCGACCGGAGTGATGCGTGGCCGGTTTCATCCCGTCGACGGCCAACTTTACGCCTGCGGCCTGTTCGGCTGGGCAGGTAACAAGACTCGTCCAGGTGGTTTTTATCGCCTCAAACACACTGGAAAGCCGGTTCACATCCCGGTGGCCATCCACGCCACGAGAGACGGCATCTCGTTGACGTTCACTAACGCACTCGACACTGAGACAGCCACCGATCCGGACAGCTACTCCGTCAAGCGTTGGAACTACAAGCGATCCAGCAACTATGGCTCACGCGACTACAAGGCCGATGGTAGTCAGGGCCGCGATCGCGTCGAGGTGACGCGCGCGAAACTGTCGGCCGACAAGAAATCCGTCCTGCTAGAAATCGACGATATGAAGCCCACCATGCAGATGCAAGTCGAATACAGGATCGACGCTGCGGACGGCGCCTACCTTTCCCATCGAATTCAAAACACCATCCACGCCATCGGCAACAACGGCCCCTTCGCCCGTGAATAAAGCCAAGCGCTTGGGCTGGCGCTTGACGGCGTGAAGCCGTAGCCGTTATGATTTCCGGCCATGAGCGAAGGCTTGGAGGCAAATAATTTTCTGGTTCCGATGGTCGTCGAGCAGACGGGCCGCGGTGAGCGCGGCTACGACATCTACTCGCGGCTGCTGGTGGATCGCATTGTTTTCATCGGCACGCCGATCGATGACACAATATCGAACTTGGTGATCGCGCAGTTGTTGTTCTTGCAAATGCAGGATCCGAAGAAGGACATTCATTTGTACATCAACTCGCCGGGGGGCAGTATCACCGCAGGGCTGGCGGTGTATGACACGATGCAGTTTCTGACATGCGATGTGAACACGTACTGCATCGGTCAGGCGGCCAGCATGGGTGCTGTGCTGCTCGCCGCCGGCACCAAGGGCAAACGCCACGCGTTGCCCAACGCGCGCATCATGATTCATCAGCCATGGGGCGGCGCTCAGGGCAACGCTTCCGACATCGAGATTCAGGCCGCCGAAATTCTTCGGATGAAAGAACGTCTTAATGAGATTCTCGCGGAGCATACCGGCAAAAAAGTCAAACAGATCGTTACCGACTCGGATAGGGATCATTTCATGTCCTCCGAGGAGGCGAAGAAGTACGGTCTTGTAGACGAGGTCGTGAAGTCCCGAAAGGAAGTCGCCAGCCTCGACGGTGGTAAAAAGAAGAAATAGATTTCATCGCTCATGGCACGCCCCAACCAGATCACTCTCTGCAGCTTCTGCGGAAAATCTCACTCGGAGGTTCGGAAGCTGATCGCTGGACCAGGCGTTTACATTTGCGACAACTGCATTCTCGTTTGCAAGAACGTACTCGATAAGGAGCTGCAGGCTGAGGAGAAGAAAAAAGCGATCAAGCTCAACGTCGCCAAGCCCAAGCAGATTAAGGCGGCGCTGGACGAGCATTGCATTGGGCAGGATGCCGCCAAGAGGGCGCTGGCTGTCGCTGTACACAACCATTACAAGCGCATCCAGTCCGGCCTCGAGGTCAAGACCAAGGGCGACGGCAAAATCATCCAGAGCGAGACTGGCGGTGCTGAGATCGAGATCGAGAAAAGCAACATACTGCTGCTGGGTCCGACCGGTTCCGGCAAGACGTTGCTCGCCCGCACACTGGCAAGGATGCTCGACGTGCCGTTTGCCATCGCTGACGCGACCACGCTGACTGAGGCCGGCTATGTTGGCGATGACGTCGAGAACATCGTCCTGCGCCTCCTGCAGGCAGCCGACTATGACGTAAAGCGCGCTCAAATCGGCATCATTTATGTGGACGAGATCGACAAGATCACACGCCGTACCGAGAACGTTTCTATCACTCGGGACGTCTCCGGCGAAGGCGTACAGCAGGGGCTGCTGAAGATTCTCGAAGGCACCGTCTGCAACGTTCCGCCGCAGGGTGGCCGCAAGCATCCGCAGCAGGAATATATCAAACTTGACACGACCAACGTGCTGTTCATCTGCGGTGGTGCGTTCGTTGATCTCGACAACATCATTCAGCGCCGCATTGGCAAACATGTACTTGGTTTCTCCGGCAAGGACGATGCACAGCGTGAAGACAAGCCCAGCGCGGAGGATAAGGACATCCTGAAGCACGTCGAGCCGGAGGATTTGCTCAGTTACGGTTTTATCCCAGAATTCATCGGCCGGCTACCGGTGCACACGTCGCTTGAGGAACTCGACGAGGCGCAACTTGTGCGCGTCATGACTGAGCCAAAAAATGCTCTCATCAAGCAGTTTTCCAAGTTGTTCGAGATGGACGGTGTGAAGCTCAACTTCACCGACGACGCCCTGACCGAGTTGGCCAAGGCTGCCATTAAGCGAGGCACAGGTGCGCGTGGTTTGCGCAGCCTGATGGAGAAACTGATGCTCGACACGATGTACGAGATCCCTGAATCGACCGATATCGTCTCAGTCAAGGTCACCGACAAGGTCGTGCTTGGTCAAGCGGAGCCGGTGTTCCAGCGCCGGCAAAAAAAGGCCGCAGCCTAATCCCCAGCCATGTCGAGTGATTTTACGCCCGGCGACGCAGTCGCCCAGCAGGTTCAGCGCATTCCCCGTTCCGGCATTCGTGAGTTTTTCGATCTCGTGCACGGGCGGCCCGATGTGATTTCGCTGGGCGTCGGCGAGCCGGACTTTGTCACGCCGTGGCATATTCGCGAGTCGGCAATCTACGCTCTTGAGCGTGGCCATACCAGCTACACGTCCAACCTTGGCCTGCCCAAGTTGCGTGCTGCCATCAGCGGGTACGTCGCGGGAGGCTTCGGAGTGAGCTACGATCCCGAGACTCAAATTTTGGTTAGCGTTGGAGTCAGCGAGGCGCTCGACATCGCACTGCGGGCGATCATCGATCCTGGCGACGAGATTATTTACCACGAACCGTGCTATGTCAGCTATGCGCCCGGGATCGTATTGGCGCATGGTGTGCCGGTGTCCGTGCCGTGTCTGGCCAAGGACGGCTTCGCTGTTACCGCCGAGGCTATCGAGCGGGCGATTACGACCAAGTCCAAGGCGCTCGTGCTGAATTTCCCCACCAACCCCACCGGCGGCACGATGACTTTCGAGGCACTCGAGGCGATCGCACGCTTGGCCAAGCGCCATAACTTGCTCGTGATCACCGACGAGATTTACTCGGAGCTGACTTTTGAGGGGAAACACACCAGCATTGTTGCGCTGCCAGGTATGGCCGAGCGGACGATTTTTCTGCACGGCTTTTCCAAGGCCTATGCGATGACCGGCTTCCGGATCGGCTACGCCTGCGGCCCGACTGAACTGATTGAAGCGATGATGCGCATTCACCAGTATTCGATGCTGTGCGCGAGCATTATCAGCCAGGAAGCCGCCATCGAGGCGTTGCAAAACGGCGCCGACCCTGTTGCTGAAATGAAGGAGCAATACCGGCTCCGCCGTAACTACATCGTGAAGGCATTCAACGACATGGGGCTGGACTGCGACCTGCCGCGTGGATCTTTCTACGCCTTCCCCAGCGTGCAGTCCACCGGCCTCGGTTCGAGCGAGTTTGCGTCGCGGCTAGTGAAAGAGGAAAACGTCGCCTGCGTACCGGGTAACGCCTTCGGCTCCTCGGGTGAGGGATTCCTTCGCTGCTGCTTCGCCACCGGCCTCGATCAGATCAAGACTGCCTGCGAACGCACCGCCCGCTTTGTTGACTCTTTGAAAACCGAAGGCGCCTGACGCGCCTCCCAATTAGTCAAGTGCTTGGCTGTCCTACTTGATTTCCAGCAGTTCGACCTCGAAGATTAGTGTGGCGTTAGGCGGGATCACTCCTCCGGCACCTCGTGCGCCGTACGCCAGATCAGACGGAATATAGAAGATCGATTTGCCTCCCTGTTTCATGAGCTGCAAACCTTCGGTCCAGCCGGGGATCACGCGGTTGAGCGGGAAGGTTGTCGGTTGGCCGCGCTTGACGGAGCTGTCGAATACCTTGCCACCGATCAGTTTGCCGGTGTAATGCACGGTTACTTGGTCGGTGGCTTTCGGGTTGGCGCCGGTTCCGGTGCTCAAGACCTTGTAGGCCAAGCCTGACGCGGTGGTTTTTACGCTCTCTTCCTTTTTAATCTTGGATAGAAACGCCTCGCCTTCGGCTTTGTTTTTGTCTGTCGGCGATTTGACGGTGGCGCGCAATGCGGCGAACTGCGCCTCGTCCCCCTTGAAGGCCTTGGCCTTCTCGCCAATGCGCTTGATGGTCATCTTGTTGATTTTGTCGCCTTTGGCGATGGCGTTGACCACGTTCTGTCCTTTCACGACATGACCGAACACGGTGTGCTTGCCATCCAGCCACGGCGTCGCCTTGTGGGTGATAAAAAACTGACTGCCGTTGGTGCCTGGGCCAGAGTTAGCCATCGAGAAAATACCTGGGTCGCTGTGCTTTAGCGATGAGTCGATCTCATCCGGGAACTTGTAGCCTGGCCCGCCAGTGCCGGTGCCCTGGGGACAGCCACCTTGAATCATGAAGTCGGGAATCACCCGGTGAAAGTTCAATCCGTCGTAGTATGGCTCGCCCTTGGCATCCGCCGGGGTCCCGCCTGCTTTAGAGTAATGTTTTTTTCCTTCAGCGAGTCCAACAAAGTTGGCGACCGTTAGGGGCGTTTTCTCAAACTCGAGCTGGCCAAGGATAATTCCCTTTGTTGTCTCGATCTCGGCGTATAGGCCGTCGGTCAGTTTTTCTTGCTGTTGAGCCATTATGGAAAATGCCGTCAGCGCCACGGCTGCGGCCAGGACACCCTTCAAGTTGTAGTTCATTTTCTCCATCAATTTCATGGGACGACCGAGGGAACCCAAAAACACCGCCGACCGCAATGCTTTATTCGTGCCGAGGCCAATTTAAGCGTTCGGGATTGACCGTGAACAGTTTACGCTTTTAGCTCCCCCCCCAGTAAACGTGGACGCTGCGCACCCTAAACTCACTCGTCACTTTGCCCGCTTGGTTAAGCTGGGGTTGGCGTGCCTGCTGGCTGGCGGCAGCTTGGTCAGGGGCGAGGTTCAGTTCGATATTTTCATGGGGTTCGCCGGCAAGGCACGGCAGGGCGATTGGTTTCCGGTGACATTCGAGATTTTCAACGACGGCTCGACCTTCGACGGTCAGGTTGAGCTGCGACCGCGCTTCGGCGACAACCCAGTTTATCGCTACGACGTCGAGTTGACGGCGAACACTCGCAAGCGGTTCACGCTCTCGGTTTTTGGGGATGCAAACTCCGTCTGGGCGGCCAAGCTGAAAAACGGCAACGAGACCGTGGCCAAACACGACGAGCTCAGGCTCGACAGCATGGAATCGGTTACCGTACTTGTCGGTGCGTTGAGCGGCCAGCAGGCCGGTGGCCCGGTGCTGCCCAAGACGAGCTTCAAGCGGAAATGGGAGAATGATCGTCACACCCCTCGTGTGACGCACCTGCAGCCGGATACCTTCCCCGACGATCCAATCGCATTGAGTGGACTCCACGCGCTTTACCTGAACTCAGCTCGAGCAATCAATCTGCGACCCGAACAGGCCACCGCTCTTTCGATATGGGTGCTTGGTGGTGGGCATCTGATTCTGGCAGTGGACCAGCCCGGCGATATCACCGGCACGCCTTGGCTGGCTGGCCTTGTTCGCTGCAAGTTTGGCGCGGTACAAAACTCCGCTGTTGGCCAAGCACTGTATCGCTGGGCCGGAGCGCGGGAGTATCCGGACCTCGGCGATCCGGATGCCGCATTCGCCG
>MPLU02112625.1_pt1 | contig 14212 bp, 9 predicted proteins | sample 1617381 | NCBI WGS metagenome assembly MPLU02 (sample SAMN05944801, study PRJNA350692) | marine metagenome | biome: marine; feature: ODZ; material: water; isolation source: 90 m water sample filtered on 0.2 um supor filter | place: Pacific Ocean | collected 2012-04-08 | depth 90m m
ACCATCGCGTCCTTGCCGATGATGAAGTCCGGCTTCGAGCGAATGCGGCGCAGCGCGAGGTCGAGGCTTTCCTCGTAAATGAACCTGAAGCGGCGGCCGGTCGCCTGCTCGAGATGTGCGGCGAGTTGGTCGTAGCGGCGTTGGCCGACGCCATCGACGCACGAGCAGGAGAGCGCCAGCGCCAGCGGATCCATCACCACCACCCGCACCGAAGGCTCGGCCGCCTGGCCAAGCGCGAACGCGAAGAAACAACCGGCGAGCCGGATCATTTTTTCCTTGGGGCCAGCACGCGGATGAGGTTGGCGCGGACGTCCATCACGTAAACACGGCTGGCATCCATGTTGACCTCGATCGGGATGTAGCAGGTCTGCGCGGCAAGCCGGCTTCCGCGGTCGAACTCAGTCGTTTCCACGTAACCCACCACGCCAAGGTACTCGCCTTCGGGTGTGTATTTTTTAATGCGGCCGATGCCTGACTCGGCGGTGTAAAGGACGTTGTCCGGGCCGATGTCGATGTTGACCGGATTGCAGCACGCGGCGAAGCCCTCGATCCCGGTGCGGTCGCGCTTGCCCCACTTCCCGAGCGGCTTGCCATCGAGGTCGAAGCGGTTGACACGGTGCCGTGAGTTCTCGGCAATGAGCAGCTCGCCGTTCATCACCTGAAGGTCGATGTGGCTGCAGCAGCCATACTGTTGCTCGATGATTTTTTTCGCGCCGGTGAGGTCGAGGTTGAAGCGGTAAATGTCCTCCGTCGCACGCATGCTGTTGCCCATGCCGAGGGCGAGGAAAACGTTTTTGTCGCTCACGAACATCCCGGCCGCGAGCGCCTTTTCGCCGCTGAGCTTGTCGATGTCGATCATCGCGAGGCGTTTACCACTCTTGTCGTACGAGGCAATTTTGCCGTGGCCGGCGACGTACACCGTGCCGTCGTCGCAGGCGTGGATCATCTTCGGGTGCGGGCCGCTGTCCGGCATCGGCCACTCGACCTTGACACTGCCGTCCGGGCTGATGACACGGACGCCGTAAGTGTGCTCGTACAAATCGTCGATCGCGAGCGGCCCACGGTTGCCCCGGCGCTCACCACCGCCACCGGAGCGACCGCCCGAGCTCCGGCTTCGTTCGCCGGGCCGCCGGCCGCCGAACTGGCCTCGCAACCGTCCCAACCGGCTGCGTACCTCCCCCGGCAATGCGCTCATCACCTTGCGCCGGTCGTCGGAACTCATCTCGCGCAACGCCTCCATGAATTGCCGCGAACTGGCTTCGCGGGCCAAGTCAGCGATGTCCTCATCGCTGCCAAACTCCAGGATACGAGCGACCTCATCGCCCGACTTTTCGGTGCCCTGCGCCTGGTCACCGGGGCGGCGTTCGCGTTGGCTGCCACCACGGGATGGCCGCACCTCGTCGCCGCTCAACTTGCCGTCACCGTTTTTGTCGAGCTTAGCCAGAGCCTCCTCGGCCTTCTCGATTTCCTCGGTCGAAATCTCGCCATCCCCGTTCGCGTCAAGAGCCACAACGACCGGCAATGCCTGCATAAACCCGCCAGAGCCCCGTTCACCACCGGGTCGTGTCCGGCCACCCTGGCCACCCCGGCCACCCCTGCCAGCTCTACTGCCGCCGTCTTCACCGCGTGGCTGCGCGAATTCCATCTTGCCTTCCCCCCACGAGATGCCGACGAGCAAGTCACCGTCGCGGTTCATCGCGATGGTCTTGATGGTGATTGGCTTCCCGCTGGGGTGCGTGCCGAAACGGATCGGCTCGATCTCGGCGTGCGTGCCTTCCGGCTTGGCGTCCTCCTCCGCCGCCTGGCCAAGCGCGGTGCCAAGGCCAAGCGCGGCAAGCCACATGGAAAGTTTCGTGTTCAATTTCACGTCGGGTATCGAAGCCGTTTACGCCAAGTCGAACAACCGGAACGACGCGGTGGTGTGATCGAGCGCGACGATCTGGTCGCCGAGCAGCCCCACCTCGATGCCGCCGTTTTGGCAGGTAACCAACTCCGCGTCTGTGTCCACCTGCTCGTGTTCCTCCGCATCGAACGCCTCCGGCCCGGCGATCACCGAGCGGAACTTGCCGTCCTTGCCGAACAGCTTGATGCGCGGCTGGCCGCGCTCGGCGGTCACGAACTCGCCGCTGTCGGTCACCGCCACGCTCACCGGGTTGCAGCAGCCGGAAAAACCGGTGAGCCCGCGGGAGCGTTTGCCCCACCGCGCCAGCAACTCGCCGTCGGCATCGTAACGCTCGACGCGGTGCCGGCCCGGGTGCGCGACGACCAGGCCGCCGTCGGCCCACGTGATAGGGAAGAACGACTTGGGCACGGCAAACCGACCGCCCTTACCCCCAGCCAGACGGTCGAGCACCTCGCCGTCGGGGCTGATGCGCCAAATGGAACTGCTGCCGCCGTCGGCCGCAAAAATAGTGCCGTTCTCCGCCACGGCCAGGCTGGTCAAGGCGGCGCCCTTGGCCAAGCGCTTGCTCTCGGCCTGCGTTTCGCCGTCGAGATCGCAGATCAACACCCGGTCGCGAAGGCCGACGACCAAACGCCGCTTGGCCACGGCGATGCAACGCGGTGCCTCGGCGAACTCCATCCGCCGGACCGGCTCGCCGCCTGGCTTGAGTACAGCCACCGCCGAGTCGCCGGCGACATAAACCAAGCCGTCGGCCGCAGTCATGTCGCGCGTCTGCCCGAGGCCGGTCGGCAGCCAGCCGCTTGGCTTGAGCCGCGCCGCACGGGCTGTCGCACCAGATTGCACCGCCACGCCGATGGCAGCGATGGACTGGGCGCCGCGGCTGAAAAACTGGCGGCGCGAGGGCCGGCAGTCGCCGGTGGAGCAATCGCAGTCGGGGTTGGAGTTCGTTGTGGATTTTGACATAAGCTTGATTCGATTTTTCCCGTAATCAGGCCAAGACGGCGTAAACAGCCAATCGGTTACACCGCACAACCTGACGAACAAGGAACATCTCACGGCCCGCGACGCGACGCAATAGTTGACAAGGCCGCGGGTTCGTTGTGGCATCGGGCCTCCGGATCATTCGGAACTTATGAAAAAATTCAACATTGGCGTCATTGGCTACGGATGGGTGGCCGGCGCGCACATCGACTCGATCAACGCCACCGGCCAAGGGCGAGTCACGGCAGTTTGCTCGTCACGCAAACTCGACCCGGCGGAACTCAGTGCCAAGCACGGCGGCGAAATCCAGTGCTACACTGACCTCAAAAAAATGCTCGCCGACCCGGCGATCGACGTGATCTCGGTGTGCAGCTACCCGTACCAGCACGCACGCCAAGTCATCGCCGCCGCCAAGGCTGGCAAACACCTGATCATCGAGAAGCCGCTCGCGCTGAACTTGAAGGATTTGCGCGCGATGCAAAAGGCGGTGGCCAGGGCCGGCGTCAAGGTGTGCGTCTGTTTCGAGTTGCGCTTCTCGAGCCAACTCATCGCCACGAAGAGCGTGATCGATCGCGGGTTGCTGGGGGCTATCCACTACGGGGAGGTGGACTACTATCACGGCATAGGCCCGTGGTACGGGCAGTTTCGCTGGAACACCAAGCGCAACGCCGGTGGCAGCAGTCTGCTCTCGGCCGGCTGCCACGCGCTCGACGCGCTGCTGCTCTACATGGGCAACGAGGTTGAGAGTGTCAGCAGTTACTCGACCGGATCGGCGAACAAGGATTTCAAAAAATACGAGTACGACACAAGCAGCGTGACGATTCTCAAGTTCAAGGACGGCCGCGTCGGCAAGACCGCGTCGATCATCGACTGTATCCAGCCATATTATGTTCACACGCACCTCGTCGGCAGCGAGGGCAGCTTGCTGGACAACAAGTTTCACTCAAACAAACTAGGCGGGCCAAGCGGTCTCGACAAAAACAAGTGGAGCGAGTTGTCGATGAAAATGGTCGACTCAGGCGATGTGAGCGACCACCCGTTCCAGTCGCAGTTCGAGGCGTTTTTTGCCGCCTTGGCCAAGGACAAGCCGATGCCGTTGACCGACCTCGCCACGGCGGCTAAGTCGCACGAGGTCATCTTCGCCGCAGACTTGTCCGCGAAGAAAAACCGGCCAGTGAAACTTTCCGAGTTGCGTGCCTGACCCGACCGAAAAGCCCCGGCGAGTTGCCATCGCTATCGCCGCTCACCCGGACGACATTGAATTCATGATGGCCGGCACGCTACTGTTGCTGAGTGAGGCCGGTTGGAAGACGCACTGCCTCAACATCTCGAGCGGCAACTGCGGCAGCGTCAGCTTGAGTGCGGAGGAAACCGAGGCCAAGCGACTGTCCGAGGCTAGAGAGGCCGCTGCCATACTTGGAGCAACTTTTCACCAGCCGTTTTCGCGTGATCTCGAGATTTTTTACGACCTCCGGCATCTGCGGCATTTGGCCTCGATCATCCGCGATGTGAACCCGTCGATCGTGCTGACGCATTCGCCGGAGGATTACATGGAGGATCACACCAACACCTCACGCCTGGCCGTGACGGCCGCCTTCTCGCGCGGCATGCCGAACTTCGAGGTCTCGCCCGCGCGACCGACGGTGGACGGCGAGGTGGCGGTGTACCACGGGATGCCCCACGGCCTGCGGGATGCCCTGCGTCGGCAGGTCGAGCCCGGGCTGTTCGTCGACACGGCAAGCGTGCTCGAAACCAAGCGGCAGGCGCTCGCCGCGCATCGCAGCCAAAAGGAATGGCTCGATGTCAGCCAGGGGTTGAACTCGTATCTGCAAACGATGGAGGAAATGTCGCTGGCGCTTGGCCAGGCATCGGGGGAATTTCAGCACGCCGAGGGATGGCGGCGGCACTCGCACCTTGGCTTCAGCGCCGAAAAGATCGACCCGTTGAAACACGCGCTTGGCCAAGCGGCCTTGGCGAACGCGGACTACGAAGACAGTCTCGGTTAGGGGCAACCCCCACTAAAGCAACCAAGTCGAGAACGCGCTTGTCGTTCTCGTTGGCGGCCTGAAGCAGCTTTGCCGCAACGGCTGACTTCTCCCGCGACCTTACACGTAGTTGCGCCGCCTCCGCTGGTTCAGTCGTCAACAACTGCCTCAAGTCGCTCCTAGCCGATTGGAACAACTTCTGTGCGGAAATCTGGACACCAGCAACCTGCATAATCAATCCCATTGTCGGCATGAGCCGGAAAAACTGAAGTTTTTTCCCGCCTTGGATCGCGCCGGCGGCCCGCTACACTGCCGCCGTGCTGGACACGGAACTGATTCCCGCCGCCGAGGCGGACTCCAAATGGCTGATGGTAGTGCTACACGGGCTGGGCGACAGCATGGAGGGGTTCCGCTGGCTGCCACGCGCGCTGAACAACCCAAGGCTCAACACCCTGCTCGCCAATGCGCCGGACGACTACCACGGCGGCTTTTCGTGGTACGACATTTATGACAAACCGGGCATCGGCGTGGAGCGCAGCCGTAGCTTGTTGTTCGATCTGCTCGACCGACAGCGCGCCGATGGCTTCGCAACGGAACAGACGTTTGTGTTCGGTTTTTCGCAGGGCTGCTTGATGACGCACGAGGTGGGCATTCGCTATCCGCACCGGTTCGCCGGTCTGATCGGCATCAGTGGCTACGCGCATGAGCCGGAGCAACTCGTCGCCAAGCAATCCCCGGTCGCGACGGAGCAGTCGTTCCTTATCACGCACGGCACGGCCGATCCGCTGCTGCCGCTGGCCCAGACCCAGGCGCAGATGGAACAACTCCAGGCCGGCGGCATCCGTATGCAGTGGGAAGTGTTCGAGAAGGAGCACACCATCCAAGGCGAAGCCGAGCTGGCGGTGATCCGGAAGTTTGTCGACAAACAAATGAAGCCGCTATGAGCGGAAGAGCAGCCGCGCGATCGCCGGCAGCAGCAGGATGGCGAAAACCATGTTCATCAAAAACATGAACATCAGCAGAATGCCCATGTCGGCCTGAAACTGCAGCGCCGAGAATGCCCACGTGCCGACCCCGACGGAAAGCGTCAGGCCGGTGAACACCACCGCGCTGCCGACCTGTGTCATCGCGGCATCCATCGCCTCGGCAAACGAAAGCCCCTTGCGCCGTTGCGCGACAAAGCAGCTGAACAAATAAATCCCGTAATCCACCCCCTCGCCCACACCCAGCGCCACCACCGGCAGCGTCGAAGTTTTCAGGCCGATCTCCAGCGCGTGCATCAGGCTATGAGCCAACACCGACACCAGCGCCAACGGCAGCACGATGCACACGACCGCCTTTATTGAGCGGTAGCTGGCGAAGCACAGCAGCGCCACCGCGACGTACACATAAATCAAAATCGGGAACTGCGCCGCCTCGACGACCTCGTTGGTCGCCGCCATCACGCCGGCGTTGCCGCCGGCCAGGTTGAACTGTGTTTTTACCGCATACCGGAATGCCAGCCAATCCTCCAATACACTTAGATTTTTAGTTCCGGTTTGTTCGTTGAACGCCTTTTCGTTGAACGCCTTCACCGCGGCGACAACGCGTCGCAACGTTTCCGCCTTGTGATCCTCGAGAAACACCATCACCGGCAACACGCTGCCGTCGAGATTGGTGAGGCCGGTCGATGTCTCCACGCGCCCGACCGCCTGCGCCAGCATTTCGCGGTTGTGCGGCAACACACTCCACTTGAGGCTGCCCTCGCTGTAGCCGGAATTGATCGCGCGCGCGATACCGGCCAAGCCCATGACATTTTTCACTCCCTCGACGTTGGCCAAATGCCACTCGAAACGGTCGAGCAACTCCATCACCCCGTAGTCCACCGAGCCGTCCTTCACCGTCTCGGTGAACGCGATGAAAACATCCACGCCAAGATTGAAATTGCTGGTGATCATCGCGCTGTCGCGGTTGTAGCGCGAGTCCGGCCGTAACTCCGGCACGCCCTCGTGCAGGTCGCCGACCTCCACGCGCATGGCCTTCGAAAAGCCAAGCCCAAACATCACCGCACAAACGGCAACCAGCAGAACCGCCACCTTGGGATCCGACAACCGCGCGACCGCATGCCAGATTTTACTCGTCCACACCTTACGCCGGGCCACGCTCTCGCGGTATCCGGCGCGGGGTTTCTGATACGACAACAGCAACGGCAACAGCAGCAGATTCGTCAGGATAATCGCCGCCACACCGATGCTCGCGGCGATGGCCAACTCACGAATCGTCGGCACCGGGATGAGCAGGATGGTGATAAACCCGATCGTGTCCGTGATCAACGCCACGCTGCCCGGCACGAGCAGTTGCCGGAATGCACTGCGCGCCGCCTCGAGCGAGTCGCTGCCCGCAAACAGCTCGGCGCGAAACGCCCGCACCATTTGCACACCATGGCTCACGCCGATCGCAAAAATGAGAAATGGCACGAGGATAGACATCGGATCAATGCCGTAGCCAAGCCGGTTCAACAGGCCAAGCTGCCACGCCACCGCCGAGATCGAGCAACCCAGCGGCAGCGCCGCAAACCAAAACGACTGCGCGTAGAGCCAAACCAGCAGCGAAGTCACCACCACCGTCACGCCAAAGAAAAACACGACGTTTAGCGCCCCGTCCCGAACATCGCCCATAACCTTGGCGAAGCCGATGATGTGCACGCTGACGGCATTCGACTCGTGCTTCACTCGCAACGTCTCCAGCCGCTTGGCCAAGGCGAAGGTGTCGAGTCGCTCGCCGGTGGCCGAATCGATGTCGAGCAGGTTGGCCATCACCATCGTGCCGTTGAATGAGTCGGTCACGAGCCGCCCCATGTAGTTTGACTTGAGCGCGTTCTCTCGCACCTTGGCCAAGCCTGCGGGCGTCGGCGTGAAGTCAGACGGTACAACGTTCCCGCCGGTGAAGCCATCCTCGACGACCTCGGTGAACCGGACATTCGGCGTGAAGAGCGACGTGACACTCGACTGGTCCACGCCCGGCATGCCGTACATTTCCTGCGTCACCGCCTCAAGCGTTGTAAAATATTCCGGCGTGAAAATGTCGCCCTCCCCCGCCATCAGCGCGATCATCACACGGTTGGCGCCGCCGAACTCCGCCTGATATTTCGTGAACGTCTCGATGTACGGGTGTCCCTGCGGGAGTTGCTTCTCGAAGCCGGCGTCGATCTTCGTCTGCGTGGCAAACCCAAACAGCACCACCGTAGCCAGCAGGAAAATAACCAGTAACAATTTGCGGCGACCGAACACCCACTGCTCCACTCGTGCTGCGAAACCGGTGCCGCTCATTTCGCCGCCTCCATTTTTAGGTCGGCCAACTCGAGCCGATGCACGCCCTTGTCACTTGTCAGCAGCACGCCTCCGTCAGCGGCCTGCCACAGGCTGGTCGCCGTGGCTGATGCAGCGCCCGGCCAGGCAGCCAAGCGGAACGAGCGCCCCTCGTCGGCGCTGACCAGCAGTTGACCGGCGGCGGCGGTGAGCACGAGCCGGTCGTCGGCCAAGGCCAAGCCGCCGTGTAATAGCGACTGCGTTGGCGACTCAACCTGTTTCCACGCCTTTCCGTCTTCGCTGCGAAAGATGTTGCCGCGCAAACCGAACAGCACCACACCGCCCTTGGCCAAGGGCAGCGTGCCGAAGAACGTGCCTTCGTACGGCGTCGCCAGCGGTTCCCAGCGCCTGGCCCGGTCGCCGCTACGCCGAACGGTGCCAAACTCACCGGTCAACCACAGGCCGCCGTCCGGCGCGGGAATGATGTGGCTGAAGTGCGGGTCGTCATCCTGCTTCGCCTCGGTCCACGTTCTGCCGCCGTCGCTGGTCGAGAGAAACTTGCCATACGAACCCACGATGAAACCGGTCTTGGCGTCCAAAAAAAGAATGTCGAGGTAGGCGGTCTCGGGGTCATTCTCGACGTTGGCCTTGGCCCATGTTTCGCCACCGTCACCGGATTTTAAGATCACCGACTGATGGCCCACCGCCCAAGCGACCTGTTCGTCAACGAGGAACACCCCCGTAAGCATGCGCCGGGTCGGAGCGGGGACTTGCTGCCAGTTGTGGCCGCTGTCGGTCGTGAGTAGGATGTGGCCGCGATCGCCAACGGCCAGGGCGCGTTCGCCCCGTCCGTGGACGTCAAGCAACAGCGAGCTCTTGGCTAACTGCACGGTAACGGCGTCACCATCGATCGGCTGCGCGGCCGGCTTGGCCAAGCCGATGCACAGGAGGAGTACCGCAACCCATCCGCTTGGCCAAACTGAGATCCAGCTTAGATTGCGGTGGCGAAAAAAAGAACGGGCCGGGGCGAACCCCGGCCCGTCTTCGGGTTGGTTGGAGAGGTTACTCACCAATCAATTGTTTGCTTAACGGCGACCGCGCCGGCGCAACGCCGCTGGCGTGTAGTCACCTGGCTTGGACTGGTACGAGAAGTCGTACATCTCATTTTCATTGTCCAAGCCGTGCGCGAGATAGCGTCCGGACAAAAGATCCATGTGAACCTCAAGCGTGGACCAGAAACTGAGAATGTCGTAGTAGTTGATGCCGTGCCCCTCAGACACGCGCCACAAACGACCCTGGTTGTCGTACTGATCCACCACCAGTACCGCCCAACTGTCCTCGTCCACGTAAAAGCGGCGCTTGGCATAAATGTGGCGCTTGCCCTCCTTGAGAGTGGCCTCGACCACCCAGACGCGGTGCAACTCGTAGCGGCTGTGCTCCTGGTTGATATGCATCGGCGTGACGATGTCAGCTACCTTCAGGCTGTCGCTATGCAGCTTGTAGGAATTGTACGGTACGTAGAGTTCCTTACTTTTTTCGATGATCTCCCAGTCGTAGCGATCGATCGCGCCGTTGAACATGTCGAGCTGATCGCTGGTGCGCATGCCGTCCGACGCCGTGCCGGGGTTATCGTAAGCGACCTGCGGCGCGCGACGCACGCGGCGCTGTCCGGTGTTGTAAACCCAAGCGCGGCGCGACTCCTTCACTTGGTCAAGCGTCTCATGCACCATCAGGATTGTCCCGGCCAAGCGAGCGGGCGCGGTGACTTTTTGTTCAAAGTAGGCCATCACATTGCCGGCGCTCTCCGTGGCAGCACCGAGTTGGTGGTAGTTCCACAGAAATTTTTCCTCGAGCTGAACCACCGTGTAGTTGCCGGCGCGAGTTGGAGCGACCTGCCCGACCTTACGCAGCCCACCCAGGCCGCGGTAGCGCAGCAGATGATTCCAGATCACTTCCTTCCCGTTTTTCGCGAGCGGGAACGGGACGCCACGGGAAGCCCCGGACACACCGTTGCCACCGTCCGCCAACTTGGCGGACCCAACGTTGGCCTTGGTGGCATCATAAACATCCTGCGGCGCGGACGCGCTGCGGCGGGTGGGGTACACCGGCATCTTGTAAGTGGAGGCGTACCTGGCAAGAAGCGCCTTGTGACCGTCGGTCAGGTTGTCGGCGTATTGCTCGGCATTGGCCGATGTGATGGTTGCGCTTGGCTTGTCATTGGCAAACGGGTCGGGATGATGGTCGCCCGATTTGTAGCCGGCCGGCGGCGCGGTGATGCCACCCTCCCAAGCGGGGATGGTGCCGGCGGCGTTGCCGGCCTTCTCGGCTCCAAGCGGCGTCCGGCTTTTGCCCAGGTCGGACGCACTTTGAGCCGTTGCTGTAGCTACGCCCGCGGCAAATGCAGCGGCGGTGATCAGATTAAAACCAGTGTTACGTTTCATTGTTAAAATTAGTTTGGGTTAGAACGAGTATTGAACCATCGCCTGCAGGAAGTCGCGGTCGTACATGAGATTGTAGTCCTCGTTGCCGAGAAACTCGGTGTACTTAACCGTACCTTGCCATGAGTTTTGATATGTGGCGGTCACGCCTACAGTCACGCTCTTCCGGTCGTGCAGGAAGTTACCCAACGGCAACGGCGTGTTGCCATCGACGTCGTGCGCAAACACAATCGCCGGCGACAGGTTCACACCACCGATCACGTCCATATAATCGATGCGCGCAGCCAATCTGTAACCCCAAGAGAAATCATCCGCGAACGCATCGGCCGATTCAGAATACGGTGCATGCCCTTGGCCAGCAAGAATCGCGGGTGCTAACGGATCACCACTGAGTGCCGTGCCGGGACCGTCAAAACGCAGCACATCTTTGCTCGGCAAATCCGGAACCACCGTTGCGGCAGCTTCACCAACAATCACCCATTGCGAAGCACCAAGCGTGGGGCCGAAAAGTTTGGTCACCGTAAACTGCGGTTGCCAGACTTCAAGCCGGCGGTAGCCTTGGACGTAGCTGTTGAAATCCTGCGACCCGAGCTGCGTCATGCTGCGGCCCTGCCAGGCGGGGTTACCCAAGTCCGGCACGCCGTCACCATTGGTGTCGATCACCGGGATTACACCGATATTGCCCAGCTCTGGCTTGTATGGAGTCAGGCCGGCAACTAGCAACTCGATATCATCCACCTGCAGCGGCACATTACGGCGGTACGACACTTCCCCCTGCAGTGAGATACCGGTGGCGCCGATCTCGGTGTTGAAGCTAACACCGAACAACTGGATATCCTCTGGATACTCGAACATATAGCGAGCCGTTCCAGGGTAAAGCTGCGCAAGACCCGGGATATTAGCTTCGAGAGTATTCCGGTTCTGGGTGAAACCGGCGTGTTGAGCGGTTAACGCAGCCTGCGAGGCCGCCAGCTCTGTCTGCTGGGCCAAGAGCCCTTCCTTCTGGCCGATGATCGTTGCCTGTTGCGTTTTTAGTCCGACCAAATCCGGGCTGTTGGGATCCGCCGCCTCAAGTTGGGCAATAGCCCCGTTTACTTGAGCCAAGCCGGCCTCGGCCTGGGCCAAACCGCCTTCGACCTGAGTCAAACCGCCAACGACCTGGGCCAAGCCGGCGTCGATCTGGCCAATGCCGGCTGTTAAAGCATCAACCGTCAACTGTAACTCACCCGGAATGTTGCGCCCGGTCATAGCACTTATCACCGGCAGACGGCTGTGATAGTTGATGAAGTAAAAGCCAAACTCCGTGTCATTGAGCCCCTCGGCGAAATAGCGTGCGGCCAGACCGAACTGCCCGCTGTCGCTGGCCCGGTTGCTGCGCCCACGCGGAATCGCAGCTGCGCCCGAGGGAAGGAACGGTGCATTCGCCACGCTAGGCGGCAGGGCCGGGTTGAACCTCGGGTTTGAAATAGTCGGCACCCTGGCCGTTTCTCCCTCAACCAAACCGTAAAGCGGATTATCTGTGAAACTCTCCATGTTGGGCTGGCCCGTACTCCCGAAACCAAGCATGGCGTACTGACCGCCCGGCCCGACAAAATCCTTTGTGCTGAAGTAACTGCCGGCGGGGTCGATCTCCATCTCCTCCTGCTTGAACTGGTAAAAGCCCTCCAGCGTCAGGTCGTCGGTTGCCTGCAGGGACACTGATAGAAGAGGCACCGGTCTCAACGCCTCGCGCAGCTCCGAACCGGGGATGCGGAACTTGGTCACGTCGATCGGGTTGATGACATTGATGCCGTTCTGGATGAACGTGCTTTCGCCCCAACTCAGCACCTGGTTACCCAGGCGAATGTTCACCGGTATAGAGGTCGGGAGGTCGTACGAGATGTAGGCGTCAAGCAACTCCATGTCGCGGCCGACCTCGCGCTTGGCCGCATCGCTCAACGGGCTGTCGCTGCGGATGTTCTCGAAGTCGACAAAGTATGTGCCGCGCAGGAACAGGCTCACGTTCTGCAATTTCTTGAAGTCCAACTCCAGATCGTGCGTACCCTTGACCACGTGCGAGAATAGACCGGTGCCGTAGTTGAGATTGGCGTCGTCCCCGTTGACGGAGTAGCGCGTACCACCATTGGCAATGCCGATGTTGCCGGGATCTGCGGCCGATGTTCGGAAGGATCCTCCGTAACTTAGCGTCGTGTCGAGATTGCCCTCGATGACGTCGTTCTCGAACTCCACCGCATGGGTTGTGATGGTCGCTGCAGCAATTGCGGACAATGCCAAGCGGCCCACCACGGGGAATCCGCCATTGATTCGGGCGATTGGGTTGCTCATAGGTCGGGGGGGGGTGTAACACACCATGCCTCAAATGCACGCAAAAAATGAGGTTTTTTCGTGATTACCACCCTGTACCCACACAGCTGTTTGCCACGCCTAGTGGCCAAACCGACGCGTAGGGAAATCCGGGCGAAAAGGTTGACCAGTCCGAAGGTGCACGGGATGCTCCCCGCCGATGACCCGGCTTTTTCTTTTGCCTCTTTTTTTAGCTCTTGGCCAAGCGGCTATGGCCCAATCCTTAAAAGAGCTGCCCGGCAACCTTCGATCCGTTCTCGAAAACACCAAACCAATTGCGACGGCTATAAACGGTCGACTGCCACTTTTCGTGCTGCCCATCAGCGGCTCACTCTCCTCCCTGCCGGATGGCCAAGCGGAAAAGGTGTTGAACGACTTGGCCAAGCGGGGCATCGGCTATTCGGTAAACTGGAACCACGGTTCATTTGAGGCGTCGCTGAAAGAAGGTTTGAGGATCGGCGAGATCCAGCAGCGCTTGGGCAGGATGGTTTCCGTCCATGCCACGGGATGCCTTTACTCCTTCTTTGACGGCACCGACACAACCCAGCATATTGATGCCGACGGCAAGCCTTTTGCCGAGACCTCGTTTGGCGGCACAATGGGCTGCCCCTTTGCAATCGAGCATCGGATCCCGGTCATTCAGCAACGCGTTGAATCGTTCCTGAAGCAATACAAGTCCACCGGGATCGATGTCGATTTCATCTTCGCCGATTGGGAAATCGACGGCCCCATCGAATGGAACGACGCTTGGGCCAGTTCCAAGCGCTGCCGCCGTTGTCGCGAACATGTGCCGGGTATCGATGATTTCCGTATATTCCAGGCCAAACTGCGAGCGATTCGAAGCAAGCTTCAACGGATTGCATTCGGCGACAATGTCACCCGTTATTTCCCGGAAGCGCTTGTCGGCAACTATGCCGTGAATCCCCACAACGGCTATCGGTATTGGTATGACTATTTTGAACACGAAACCCCCGACGCACCGGCACTTCTGGATCAACGTGCTCGATATCGCGAGTGGAATCATGAGTTTGGGCACTGCGGATACACATTTGCTATGCCAGTGGTTTACACATGGTACCCCACTTTCGGTTGGTACGATTTTGAACCCAAGGATTATCGCTGGTTTTACAACATGCTGCTGGTCACCTCTAATGCGGGCCAACATACCTCACAGCGGACACCGATCATTCCCTTTGTCCACTGGCACACCACCGCGCCCCCGGACAATCCCGACCCGTCCGTGGAACAGTTCAGCAAGGAAAAATATCAGGAACT
>MPLU02162389.1_pt1 | contig 14154 bp, 10 predicted proteins | sample 1617381 | NCBI WGS metagenome assembly MPLU02 (sample SAMN05944801, study PRJNA350692) | marine metagenome | biome: marine; feature: ODZ; material: water; isolation source: 90 m water sample filtered on 0.2 um supor filter | place: Pacific Ocean | collected 2012-04-08 | depth 90m m
CGTTTCACGACGCGTGGCGGAAGCAAGTGGCGGAGAGTGGGAATTGCTTACGATGTCAGCCAGGTCGATCCGACCCAATTGGCGACGGCTGCCGACAGTGAACAGCATGTGTATGCCAGTGCCGTCTCGGGTGGTTCCAAGGTCCAGGCCGCGTTTAGCAAGGGTGGTAAGTCGACCTACCCGTCCACGGGTATGCGAGCCATGCCAGTGGAGGTGGGAAAAGAATATCGCCTGCGCATCAGGGTGCGAGGGACCCTGCTCAACGCATTCCTGGACGATCAATTGGTGGTGGCCTGGCACACGCCGTTGGCTCGTCGCGATGGCGTGTTGCAACTGACGACGTTTGACGCCCTGTCGACGTTCCATGAGTTCTCGCTCAAGGCTCTTGACCCTGCCGTGAAAATGGCCGAGGCAGCGAGCAAGCCGACCCAGGCACCGCTGACGGTGCCGGCGGCCCAGGCAGCGGTCACGAAGGCAGTGGGTGCGATCAAGCTGGCGGAGATGGATCTACAGATCGCCCAGATGGAAAAGATGGCCGTGCAGAAGCGGGGCGCCGCCTTGCGTGCTGCCTGGCAGGATGAGGCGGAAGATCACCAGCGGCAAACAAAAGAAACGGCCATCCGGGCCCAGCAGCAGTTGGCCTTGCTGCAGCATCGTCGCACGGTGGCCGATGCAGAGATGCGACTGGTTTCAGCTGCGGCGAACAAGAAGGCGGCGATTCAAAAAGAACTTGCCACGGCCAGCAAATCAGTGGTAGTCGTACAAAAACAGTTGGACGCTCCGGTCGATCCCAAGGCGACAGTGGCATCATTCGTGGGGGCCAAGTGGTCCGCGACGAGGTTCCTGGAGTCACGAACCGATGATCCCACGATTGCCTTCCCGCCGCAAAGCACGGGACGCCGTACGGCACTGGCCAACTGGATCACCGATCGTGACAACCCGCTGGCAGCCCGCGTGGCGGTGAACCAGATCTGGATGCGTCACATGGGACGGCCATTGGTTTCCACCGTCTTTGACTTTGGTCGCAAAGGCAGTCGACCGGACCATCCGCAATTGCTTGACTGGTTGGCCGTTGAATTGATGGAAAACGGTTGGAGCATGAAGCATGTGCATCGCCTGATCGTTACCTCGGCGGCCTACCGGATGGGTTCGTCGGTTGCCGGGGCGGAGGCCAACGTGGCGAAAGATCCGGAGAATCGCTTCTGGTGGCGGCGGGAGCCGATCCGGCTGCAGTCCCAGGTGATGCGGGATTCGATCCTGTCATTGGCGGGAACCCTTGACCTGACAATGGGGGGCCCACCCATCCTGGCGGCTGCGCAGGCCAGTTCGCAGCGCCGCAGTCTCTATTTCTTTCACTCGAACAATGCTCGCAACCTGTTCCTGACCACGTTTGACGAGGCGGGAGTCACCGATTGCTACCGCCGAGAGGAGAGTATCGTTCCGCAGCAGGCCCTGGCGCTGACCAACAGTACGTTGGTGCAGGATGCGGCGGGCAAGATTGCCACCCGGCTGTCAGAAGGTATCGCCGACGACGAACAATTCGTTCGTCGAGCCTTTGCTGTTTTGCTCGGCATTCATCCAGGACCTGCGGAAGTGGCAGCCAGTAAGAAATCGCTCCTGGCCTGGCAGGGTCTGCCGGGAGGATCCGGAAAAGATGCGCGGATGCAACTGGTCTGGACACTGATTAACCACAATGATTTCGTGACACTGCGCTAGGTAATTGGCAGGGGATAACGACAATCCGATGAATACAAACCATCAAAACCGCCGGACATTTCTCGCTGACGTGGGCCAGGGTTTCACGGGCCTGGCCCTGGCCGCGATGTTGCACCGGGAAGGGCAGGGAGCGGAGTCGCATGGAAAGCCGACCGGCCAACCTCATTTCGCTCCACAGGCCAAGAGCGTGATCTGGCTCTTCATGAATGGTGGCGTGAGCCAGATGGAGAGTTTTGATCCCAAGCCGATGCTCAACAAGTACGCCGGCAAGACGATTGCCGATACGCCTTTTGCTGATACCCAGGATCCGAAGAAGTTGGCGTTGGAACGGCTGGTCGTTCCTGATGCCAACGGGAATCAGCGTAATACGCTTTATCCGCTACAAGTTGGATACGAAAAACATGGGGAAAGTGGGATCGAGATCAGTAACTGGTTCCCCCACCTGGCTCGCAACGTGGACAAGCTGGCCGTAGTCCGTTCGATGTGGACGACCGACAGTAACCATGGAGCCCAGACCCAGTTCCACTCGGGTCGCCATCGCAATGATGGAAACTTTCCCACGCTGGGGGCCTGGGTCCATTACGGACTGGGATCGCTCAACGACAACCTGCCTCAGTTCATCTCGATTGGGAACCGGGAGTACTGGAACAAGCGTGATGGGCATTACCTGGGGCCTGCGCACGACGCGGTGCCGCTGCGGGTTGACCCCAAGAACCCGCTCAATTTTGGCCAGCCGGGGCGACCGGTGAAAGCAGAGGCACGCAGGATTGGCCAGGACCTGATTGGCGAACTCAATGCACTGCGAGGCGTGGAATACCCCGATGATCCGGCCATGGCAGCACGGATCGCTTCCTACGAGTTGGCATTTCGCATGCAGCAGTCGGTACCCGAGGTGATGGACTTTTCCCGGGAGACCGCCGAAACGGCGCGGCTTTACGGGCTCGATAAGCCGGCCACGCGTGCCTTTGGTCAGGATTGCCTGGCAGCGCGACGCCTGGTGGAACGGGGCGTCCGCTTTGTGCAGATCCAGCATGGTGCCGGCGGGGCCGGTTCCTGGGACGCGCACAGTAGCTTGCAGGCCAATCACAGTAAGAATGCCATGGCGGTGGATCAACCGATTGGCGGATTGCTGGAAGACCTGGACCGCCGCGGCCTGCTGGATGAGACGCTGGTGATCTTTGCCAGCGAGTTTGGTCGGACGCCCGGATCGCAGAGTGGTAACGGCCGGGATCACCACATCTTTGGATTTAGTGTTTGGATGGCCGGTGGTGGTTTAAAGCGGGGCGTGGTGCATGGGGCGACCGACGAGATCGGTTTCCACGCCGTCGAGGATCGGCACTACGTGACCGATGTGCATGCCACGATCTTGCAACAGCTGGGGCTTGATTCTCGCAAGCTGGAAATTCCAGGTCGCAAGCGGCTCGATATTGACCACGGTAAACCGATCCGCGAGATCATTGCCTAGAATGATTCGGTTCTAGGAAAGGAAATAAGATGACTAGTCGACAAATCCTTGCCACGGGATGCCTTGCCGTGTTAGTCGGTTTTGGCTTGGTTGCTGAGGATAACTTGCCAGCAGTAGAACCTATTGCGAAGTTGCCGTTCACGGTATCCAAAGAGACGACGCGGATTACTTCTCCACTTAGGAAAGATGGTTACGTCGATTACCTGGCGGCCATCAATGCCCTGTCAAGTCGCGATGTTACGCCAGAAAATAATGCTTTCGTGTCACTTCTCCAATTGGTGGGGGCACAGCATGGGATTGAAGATTTTAGTCCTGTGCAGAAAACCTCGTTTTACAGGCAACTGGGAATTTCTCCATTAACGGCAGAAGGTATTCGCGTTTCAGACATCTACCATTTCGCTGCAAAAACGGTTGCCCGGAAAGAAGGCATTGAGCTAAATCGAGAGACACGCCTTCCCACCCGTCTCTACGGCATCAGCCAGGATCTAAACGATGAACTTGAAGAGCAGTTCGAGGTCGCCCAGCAGCGGCCGTGGACAGGACGTGAATTTCCTCAACTGGCGGCGTGGCTGGAAGTCAACAAGGAACCGCTGCGGCAACTTCGCAAGGCCACCCAACGTTCACGCTATTTTTGTCCGTTGATAAGCGATTCGGATTCCGAATTCGCAGTGGTTCGATCCATTTTGCCAGCGATTCCGGGCTTTCGAACGATGGGGCGAGCTCTGTCGATCCGGGTAACACTTCACCTGGCCGAGGGAAAAAACGCTGAAGCCATTGCCGATGCGCTGCAAATTCACCGGTTAGCCCGTTTCGTTAGCGAGGGGCCACTGTCCGTCTTGGGTATGACCGGTTATGCCATGGAGGGTACGGCCTGCCAGGCTGATATGCTGGTGGCTCATCACGGCAAACTGAATGCGGAGCAGATTTCCCAGTGGCGTCGCCAACGGCAAAGACTGGCAGTCCAGTCAAAGATAGTTGATAAGCTCGAGGTGACCGAACGATACGCGTTTCTGGATGGTGTTCTGTCGATGGCGAAGCATGGTCCATCAGCAATGAAGTCGCTAACGGGATCCGGACGGGCCAGGAAGAAATCATTCCAGGATTCCTTGGCTATAGGGTTGCTAAACAGTGTGGTTGATTGGGATGAAGTGATGCGGGAGGGGAACCAGTGGATTGATCAGTTGGTAGCGGCGGGTCGGAAACCGACCTGCCAGCAACGGCTGCAGGCCCTGAAGGAACTGGACAAGAAGCTGGAGTTGCTTAAGAAGGACCAGTTCGACATGTCATCGGTTGGCAGCTTGTTGGTGGCAGGTGACAAGGGAAAAAAAGCAGCAGTGACGCGATCGGTTACCAATGCACTGGTAACACTGTTCTTAGCAGCGCAACCGAGCGCTATGATGGCTGATGATCGTGTGTTGATGAAGAACGAGCTTGTCGGTTTGTCTCTGAGCTTGGCTCACTATCGATTGGAAAAAGGGAACTACCCGGAACAACTATCCGAGTTAGTGCCCAGGTACATTGAGAAGATCCCGGAAGATTTCTTCGTCGGTAAGCCGTTGCGTTACGGTCGCCTGGGGAAAGGCTACTTGCTTTACAGTCTGGGATCGAACGGAACGGATGAGCGCGGTTATCCAGGCTATGACACGGTACTTCGAGTTCCGTTGCCGCCACCGGATTCGCGTTAACCTGACCACGATATGACTTAATATAATGGCTAAGAGCTGTCTCAAGGTGTTCAGTCGAACGAGAGGATTTGCCGTGCAAAGAGAGCGTTGCCTGAAAGCGAGCCTGCTGCTGGGCTGGATGTCGTTGCTTCTGGCAACACCCGCTGTCGCGGATGACTGGCCGCACTGGCGCGGAAAAAACCGCAATGGAAACGTGAGCGAGTCGTCCCACTTTAAGGGTGGCAAGTGGCCACCCGGCCCGGCACGCTGGACGATTCACGTCAACTCCGGTGGCAGTGGCCCCATCGTGATCGGCAATCGCCTTTACACGATGGGTTGGAAAGATGGCCAGGATCATGTCTATGCCATCGATACGGCGACCGGGAAAACCGTTTGGCAACAGTCCTATGACTGCCCCGAGTACGGGCGTGTCAGCGAGGGAGACAAGGGATTGTATGCGGGACCCTCTTCCTGTCCCAGTTACGATGCTGAAACCGGTTACCTGTATACGCTCAGCACGGACGGCGACTTGATCTGCTGGGATACGCGGCAGCAGGGTAAGCGGGTCTGGCATGTCAACTTTTACGAGGCTTACCAGGTGCCACAACGTCCCAAGGTAGGGCGACGCAAGCTGCGTGACTATGGATACACGACTGCTCCTCTCCTGCACGGGGAAGCGGTCATTGCCGAGGTAGGCGATGACGAAGGAAACTTGATGGCCTTCTCCAGGAAGACGGGTAAGCGACTTTGGACATCGCAGTCCAAGGATCCCGCCGGGCACACGGGCGGGGTCGTACCGATCACGGTAGAGGGATTGCCCTGCGTGGCGGTCCTGACCATTCGTAACCTGTTGATCGCTCGACTCGATGCCGGCCATGAGGGGGAGACGGTCACCGAGTTTCCCTGGGTGACGGACTTTGCCAATAACGTGGCCACGCCCACCGTGCTGGGAAACTCGGTCATCATCAGCTCCGAGTACAACCAGTATGCCACCACGCGACTTGATGTTACCCGTGCGGGTATTAAGCAGGTTTGGAAACAGCCGTACGCCTCGGGGGTTTGTCCCCCGGTGATTCACAAGGGATATGTCTACTGGTGCTGGCGTGGTCTTTATTGCCTCGATTTCAAGACGGGGAAACCGATCTGGCGTGGTGGGGTCTTTGGGGATACCGCTTCCTGTATCGCGACCACCGATGATCGGCTGATTATCTGGGGACGTCGCGGCGACCTGGTGCTGGCCGAAACCGCTCAGCGAGCTCCCAAGAAATACCAGGAAGTGGCGCGGCAGAAAGACCTCATGGAGAATGATGCCTGGCCCCACATCGTCCTGTCACAGGGGAAACTCTACTGCCGGGATCGTGACGGTAACATGCAGTGCTTTGTGCTGTCCAGGTAGCGTCTGGCTTATCGCTTAATCCAGAGTTCCGCGCCGACCAGGCTGGCTCCCGTCTCCTGGGTTTTTACCATCACGCGGTTGGCACCCTGGCTGATGGCCTGCAGGGGAACCTGGCACGTGTACCGCTGCACGTCGTTGACTTTCTTGCCGCCGCCAGTTGGTCCAAAGTTGGCCGAACCAAAGAGGATTTCCGGGGTGCTATCTTCCTTGAGCCCGGTGAAATCAACGCGTAGCTCAGCCGTCACGTCGAAGCCGGCACCACTGAGATCTTCCGGTACCATCAGCGACCGTCGTTCGAATTCGTTGGGCTTGAGTGCCATGGGTAACGCCTGGGAGAATTCTGCCACGTCCTTGGCCCAGTAATGCGAGGGCATCCAGAAACCGGCATCGGAAATCGCGTACTGGATGGGCTGGGAGGTGAGTTTCTCCAGTGAGCCAAGACTGCCGAGAATCTTGCGAGCATAGTTGCGATCGGCGGGGGTTCCCGGGCCGGGGAACAGGTTAAACGTGTAGATGCCATCAGCCCCGTCATGCCAGAGGCGGGAGGCGGCCCCGAACCAGGATTCAGCCGGCTGCTTGCTGCTCTTTCCACGTGGCGGTCGGTACATCAGTCCTGACTGGCTCAGGCAAGGGTAGACGGGGACGCCGTGTTTCTTTCCCAGTACAACCATTTCCTTGATGGGCAGGTCAAACGTGATGTAGCCACCTCCGAGTGCCATCGTGTCGAGCAGTTTTTCTTCCAGCCAGGCCTGGGTATCGATGCCGATGTGGCGACCATGCTTGAGGGTAGACGGGACGCGGGCGGCCAGCAGGAAGGGTTTCCCCTGGCGGGTGCTCTCCTGCAGGACCACCTGGCGGATGTTCTTGACCAGTCGTGTGAGGATCGTTGTCTGGGCGGCAGTAGCTGGCTGACCTTCAAAAGTCGTGCGGAAGTAGAAGGGAGCGCGGAGGAAATCCAGCTCGACGCCATCGACCGGGTAGTTTTGCAGGACCTCGCGGATGATCTCCAGCAGGCGGGGTTCGACATCCGGGTGTTCGAAATCGACGAGGCTCCAGAGGCGTCGGCGGTCGTTGTACTTTTGTGACTCGGCCAGCGTGGACATGATACGCGTGGGATCTTTCTTTTTCCACTGCGGTCGAAAGGGAGGTGTCCAGGCGTCATGGATATCGTTCATCCGCAAGGTCCAGATGCTTTCCTTGCCATGCTGGCGAGCAAACTGGCTGGACATGCGCAGGCCGTCAGTGTCCTTTTCCAGGAACTGGGTGAGGTTGTTATTGGCAAAGGAACCGTCCCTGGAGCGAAAGACCTCGGCGACGTTCGTCTGGTGCGTAAAGAAGTTGAAGCTTTGCGTTGTGCAGTAGTAGATGCTGTCGACATGCGTGTTCAGCAGCGGGGTATGTCGCATCGCCAGGAACTTGTCGACAGTGTCAGCCCCCTTGGCCCAGATGTCATCCCCATCGTTGTTGTAGATGACGCGGCGCTGGCGGTGGGCAGCTTGTTGGCGAGCCGCATCGAGGGCGGCAACCTCGGCTGCTTTGATTGAGCGGTCTCCGAGCCAGTTGGTTCCGAGGGCGGTGCTGCCGGCCACCAGGCCCAGCAGGAATTCTCGACGTGCGGTTTGCATGGTTCGGTCCAGGATGATGAAGTGTTGATAACGGGTCGTCGGCCTGAGGCGGCTTGCTTGATTCTGCCGTGTATTGTCTGAAAACAGGTTGCCGGTAGCAAGCAAAATATAGCGGCTGCCGGTTGCCAGGGTAACTGGCTGGAGAGTCAATCATGGGAGGCTGGTGTCGTGGGCCGTGTTATTCCTTTATAATAGGTTTCCTGGTGTCACGACTCTTATCGTGGCAGCCTGGCACTTCCCTAATATCGTGTTCCTGAAAAGAGAAACGGAGTTGAGTTGAAATGATTACTGTTGGCATGAACTATCACGTGATCGAAGGTAAGCAACAGGATTTTGAAGATAAGTTTGCAGCAGTCATTGACGCGCTCAATGCTGCCGACGGACACACCAGCTCCACGCTCTGGAAAGATGTTGGCGACGGCGCCTCCTACCTGATTACCAGTGAATGGTCTGACGAGGCAGCCTTCGCCGCTTTCGTGCAAAGCGAGGCCTTTCGCAATGTTACCAACTGGGGCAAGGAACAGATTCTCTCGGATCGTCCACGCCACAAGATTTACAAGAGCTAACATTATGCGATGGATGGCCCATGGCCTGCTCGTGATGCTGCTGTTTGCGATGCCCGCAATGGCTGCCGATCCCGTGATCGGCAAACCTGTCCAGGCCGCTGGGTTTCGGCACGCGGGGGTCATCGACGCCTGGACTCGCTATGCCGGGAAGCTCAGCTTTGGTAGAGGGCAGACGTTAGCCCTGGTGGATGATGGCTGCAAGTTGTCGATGCCGGAATGGCAGGCCCGCGTGGACGGACTGCCCAAGGTGCGTGTGAGCTATGACGCTGTCGATGGCGATAATAACCCGCAACACGAGGGCCGTGGCTATCATGGTTCTACGATCGGGATTCCTTCTTCACTGAATTACCAGGGGAAGTGGGGCGTCGCCTACAACAACCAGGTGGCGGTGGTGCGGGCGGTGGAATGTTGTCACTGCCATATCAAGGAGAGCAAGACCCTGGCTGCCGGGTTGCAGTGGGTGATCGATCATCATAAGCAGCATCGTATTACCACGGTGAACCTGGCACCCGTGGATGACCTGTCGCATGCGAACCCGGTCACAACCGAGATCGATGAGAAGCTGGCTCGTCTGCGAAAACTGGGAGTCTGGGTCAGTGCCCCGGCCGGTAATCATAATTTTACCAAGGGGATTTCCTGGCCAGCCTGTCAGCCCAATTGTTTTGCGATCGGGGCGGTGAAGGCGGGCAAGGACGAGGTCTATCTAGATCGTCACGCAAAGATTGCCCTGGTGGTCCCTGCAGGAGCAACCAGTAGTTCCAATGCCATCGTTTGCGGGGCCGTGATGTTGTTGCGAGAAGCGATCGAGAAAACCGGTTACAAGTGGCAAGCCGACGGAAAGAACCTGCCAGAGGCAATGATGTCGATCCTGCAGGAAACCGGGGTGGCGGTGAAAGACCCCGGGACCGAGCAGACCTTCCGACGATTGGACTTGGTCGCAGCCTTGCAGCATGTCTATTCCAACGGCAGGTAGTTCCGTGAAACGGGTGGGTAGCGTTTCACGGAACTAGGGTTCCTGCCTGAGTTCGGAAGTGATTCGGTAGTACCAGCTGGCCAGCTCTGACTGGCAGGCGCACAGGCCATCGCGGTCATTCAGGATGCCGAACAGGATCTTGATCCGCAGCAGGTTGGCCAGGCTGTCGACGCTGGAGACGTCGATCGCAAGAGTCTCGGCGGCCGCATCTAGTTTCTGACAGGCAATCTGCTGGTGGCAGAGGGCGATTCGAAAGGAAGTGTCGGAAGGGTCCTGCTCGACTGCTTTCTCGTAGAATTTTAATGCGGAACGATCCAGGCCCCGTCCCTTGGCAGTTTCTCCGGCGGCAAACCAGAACAGGGCGACCTCTGGAAAACGGCTCCGCCCCTCATCGCTGGCCCTCCCCAGCAGGTCGAGGGATTTCATGCGAATGGTTGCACGGGTAATTAATTCGAGGTCAGGCAGTTCCAGCTTCGTGGGGTGGCAGAGAAGGTGTTCGAGTAGGGTCTCCGCCAGGTCCCGTTTTCGCATGCGCAAGTAGCAGTAAGCCAGTTGGCCCTGGGAATTGACTGGCAGGGGACGCAGTAGGGTCATACGTTCATAGGCCTCGCAGGCAACAGGGAAACGACCTTGCTGGAACTGGCTGTCTGCCAGCTGCTTCCAAAGTTCCCAGGAGTCGACCCCCTTTGCTTCCATGACCGGTATAAGTGCCATGGCTTCCTGCCAGGCATTCGATGCGATGAGATAGTTGATGTATTGCTGATGATTCATGATTCCTCCATGATGGTAAATCGTGGTGAGGTGTATTGTGCCGTTAAGCGGGTTTCCAGGAGTCGGTTCATGGCACCACCGGGGATTCTGTTGCAAGAGCTTGTCGTTGGGTTTACGAGGCCAGGTTCCTGGCGTGAGTGGGCGTTGGTGACAGGCTGGTTTCCTGGCGAATCTTGTCGACCCACCGCGTGATTCTCTCGTCGGTTAGTTCCGGATGGTTGTCGTGATCCAGCCCGAGTCCGACGAAATGATCGTCATCATGCATGGCCAGCGATTCATCGAAATCGTATCCCGTGATGGGCCAGGTGCCGACAAGCCTGGGACTTCCAAGGTTTCGGATGCCTGTCCAGAGTTTTCCCATCGCATCCAGGAAGGTGTAGGGATAGCCATAGGCGTCACCCATGGCAAACAGGGCCACTGTTGTTCCGGTTAGATCAAGATGTTCAGTCCGGGGTAGGAAATCAAACCAGTCATCCTGCATGTCTCCAATGTTCCAGGTTGAGATGCCCAGTAACAGCAGGTCATGTGTTGCGAGGTCAGCGGGGTCTGCCTTGCGCACGTTCTCAAACTGTGTGACCAGGGTTCCCAGTTGCTCCCGGATCTTCGTGGCAGCAAGTTGCGTGGTCCCTGTCGTGGATCCGTAGAAGATGCCTATCGATGCAGGAGCAGTCCTGGCGTGTTGTGGGTGCGGATCGGCAGGAACGTTAGGCATGAGTACGGCTTTCAAGCAATGGGGGCGATGTGATGGTTGAAACCGGTTCGGTAGAGGCAGGCAAGATTGCTCCGGGTTCAGGTCGGTTGTTCTGCATTGCAGGATCGGGCAACTGGGTTACTGCGACCCAGCGGAACTGTTGACTCAAAAGCCTGGCTAATTGGATGACTTCGTCTGCCTCGGTGAACGGATCAGCGGGTTGTACGTGGATCCTGGAAAGCCTGTTGTAAGTTCGTCTCTGGCAGTACCAGAGATAGATCGCCATGGAGGTGATCGTGAAGAGGCTGCAGAGGCCCAGCAGAACAAGATGTGCCAGGAGAAGTGTCATTGCGTTGTCCTTTTGCCAGGTAATACTCAGTCCGTTGGCCTGTTGAAAGAATGTATCGTATAGATAATGATACTCAGTATCAAGAGTAGCAGAGGGTTTTTAGCGAATTTTCTGATGCTTTCTTGGGGAAGGGGCATTTAACACTTCATTAATAGAGTGAAGTGTCCCTGAAGAGAAGGGAATTGAAGCGTGGGGGAGGATGGTTTCTTCAGCCGACGAGCTATTTCTGAAAGCAGATCGCATAAAGATCGCTGTCACTGAGTGTGATTCGCAGCCGGACAGGACGTCCCTGCAGTGAGCTGACATCGGTCGAGCCATTCCAGCTGACAGGACGATCCAACGTGTCGCCGAAGGTTTCGTCGGCATCTGCCAGGCTGAATCCCTGGATAGGCTGTCCCTGTGGTGTTTGGATCTCGATCTTGAGCGTGCCGGCGGCGGAGGTCGAAAAATTGACGGCCAGCTGCTTGCCGGTGAAAGTCAGGGGACGTGTCACCAGTTCTCCGCCGGACAGGGGTGATGAGGCGGAAACGAAGCCGTCCTGGCGCAGGGTATGCCGAGTCATGATCGATCCTTTGCCGTGCCACTTGCCTGAACTGGCATAGAAAGAAAGTTCGTCGGGTGCTCCGGGAAGGGCGGACTTGGTGGTGACCATGTTCCAGGCAACATCGTTGTGGGCGTAATACCAGGAATCGGTCCGTTCGATCCCCGGTGGCAGGAAGGCCTCGTTCCAGCGATTGAATTGGACGCCATTGCGGCTGGACATGATCTGGGTTTCCGTGATGGCCGTTCCGTAGCGGATATGGGCATCCGCGCGCAGTTGGCGTTTCTTGGGGTCGGGCAGGGACCGCATGGAAGGAGACCATCCTCGTTCGATGTAACGCATGGGAAAACCGAGCAGGATGTGGGGGGCCCGGAAGTAAGGGATAATATTGTTCGTGTACATCTGCTGGGCAGGAGAATCGACATAGGTGAGGTTGTGTTCATCTTCCCAGTGGATCAGGTCGTCCGAGACAGCCGTGCGGATGGCGCGGATGCCGGCTGGTTTCCAGTTGTCGGCCTCGGTGACACCCTCCGTGAAATACCTCCAGTAGGCCCGGTACTTGTTGATCGTGGGGTCCCAAAAGCCAATGTTCGTTGAGTCAAATGCACCATTGGTAATGACCGCTTTTTCCTTGGATTTCTTCCAATGGATACCGTCTGCTGATTGAAACAAGAGCATGCCGCCATCACGCTTGAGACCACCGAACGCTTTCAGGCGTTCATCGCGAGGACATCCAGGTCGCTGGTCAATGAAGGGGCTGAAGTTATGGCTCCCGGGGCCCCGCCAGATAATATTAGTTTCCTTGGTGCCCTCGTGTTCAAAAAGACCCAGGTTTGGTTTTTTCCAATGGATCCCGTCGCTGCTTTCCGCGTAGCAGGTGGTTTCCGGGTTCGTGCGACGAAGCTGGTTGTTAACCAGGTCAAAGTTGGAGCCGCGGTAATAAAGGCGATAGGTATCACCATCTTGAAGGACCGTGTGATATCCGGAAGCGGTTCCCTCCCAGGGTTCGGTATGGGTGATGACCTGTTCCCGGGCTACCGGGTGATGCAGTTCGAACTCGACTTTGCCGCGTGTTTGGGCAACCAGGAAGTCGTCGACGAATAGTTCACGGCGTGAACCCATCGCATAGACACTGGAGGTGCGGCTGCGGCGAGGGCGGGCGGCCAGGGATCCCGTGCTGGCTGCGGCGGCTGCTGCTGCAATACCGGTGCTGATGAAATGTCGTCGGTTAACTGCCATGGTCAAGTTCACCTTGTGAGGCCAGGAGTGTTGATGAATGGGAATGTCATGTAAGTAGCCTGTCAGGAAATCCTGCTAGGCGATAATGTCCTTGATCACGTGGCCGTGCACATCGGTCAGCCGGAAGTCACGTCCCTGGTATCGATAGGTAAGTCGTCGATGATCGATTCCCAGCTGATGCAGGATGGTGGCATTCAAATCATGAATATGCATCGTGCCCGGAGTCCAGGTTTCCTTGTTCGGCTGGGGCTGCAGGACGTTACCATCGGCGTCCGTGATGTTGTAGGCATAGTCGTCGGTGCGTCCGTACGTGATGCCAGGCTTGATTCCACCACCCGCCATCCAGGTGGTGAAACAGCGGGGATGGTGATCGCGGCCATAGTTCTGCTTGCTCAGGTTTCCCTGGCAGTAGGACGTTCTGCCGAATTCGCCACCCCAGATGACCAGCGTGTCGTCGAGCATGCCACGTTGCCGCAGATCCTTGATGAGGGCAGCCGATCCCTGGTCAATATCCTTGCACTGGGATTCATGTTCCCGGGGCAGGTTGCCGTGGGCGTCCCAGCCACGATGGAAGATCTGGATATTCCGGACGCCTCGTTCTGCCAGGCGTCGGGCGGTCAGGCAGCAGGCAGCAAAGCTGCCCGGTTGCTTGGCCTCTTCCCCGTAGAGTTGGAAAGTTTCCTTCGATTCATCGGCCAGGTTCATCAGTTCCGGTACGGAGGCTTGCATGCGAAAGGCCATCTCGTGCTGACGGATCCGTGCCAGCACTTCCGGGTCCCCGAATTCCTTGGCCTGGCCCTGGTTGATGGCCGCCAGGGCATCCAGCTGGGCCCGGCGATCCTGGCGGCGCACGCTGGGTGGATTGCTCAGGTAGAGCACGGGGTCTCCCTGGCTACGCAGCAACATGCCCTGGTGATCCGAGGGCATGAACCCGGTCCCCCAGAGGCGGTTAAAGAGGCTTTGTTCCGGGAATTTCGTGCGGGCATGCATGACCACGTAATGGGGCAGGTTTTCATTCTGGCTACCCAGGCCGTAGCTAAGCCAGGCCCCCAGGCTGGGGCGGCCAGGTGTCTGGCTTCCCGTCTGGATATAGGTGATTGCCGGATCATGGTTGATTGCCTCGGTGAACGTGCTGTAGGTCACGCACAGTTCCTTGGC
>MPLU02247288.1_pt1 | contig 14128 bp, 11 predicted proteins | sample 1617381 | NCBI WGS metagenome assembly MPLU02 (sample SAMN05944801, study PRJNA350692) | marine metagenome | biome: marine; feature: ODZ; material: water; isolation source: 90 m water sample filtered on 0.2 um supor filter | place: Pacific Ocean | collected 2012-04-08 | depth 90m m
CTTGGTTAATGGGTTAAACAAGAGATTAATTAGCCAATCAGGAAGCCTCAATATCCAACTTCCAAGTCTGAATGCTCTCTTCGAATTTGACATCACCTTACCCATCTGACGCTTCCACTCGTTCTCGTATTGATGGAGTGAGGTCCCATCATTGAGATGATTTACAATTGTTTGTCCTGCAATCCGACCTCCAATCATTGCAATTGTGATACCAGCGCCATTACTTGGCAATACCATTCCTGCAGCGTCACCAACAAGCAGATGATTGCCCTTGACAAAACAATCGATAGTTCCTGACATCGGAAGTGATCCTGCACCACTGAAGGTCACATCTTCCCCGTAGCGACCGAAGAAATCCTCTGCAAATAGATTCAGTGAACGCCCCTTTGCAAACTTATTTTGGATTCCAACACCAATATTAGCACCACCCTCTTTAGGAAACATCCAGGCATATCCACCCGGAGCCATTCCACCAAAATGAAGTTCGACAGCATCACCGAAATCGCCATTCATCAAGACGAATTTGATGGGAATTTTGAGGCCTGATTCATCCCAATGATCGCGGCGCAAGGGGTCGTTATGACCTCCTGCGCCTACAATCACTCTAGCAGTGAATTTACGTCCGTCTCGCAATAATACAGTTTCATCCTCAACCGACTCAACGCGAGAATTAGTTAGATAATGAGCACCCCTAGATTTTGCAAGTTCTACAAGGGCTTCATCGTGAGCAACACGATTCAACATAAGGCCCTCAAATGGAAATCGAAGCGGTTTACCAGAAGGGGGAACTAAATGCATCTGCGAAGTTCTTCTTGAAATTGCAGATTCAGGAGTCTGTAGTAAATCATCAATTTCTGGAACGTTGGGGCAAAGACGTCTCATCTCATCATTAGTTGGAACTAATTCGCCACACTGCAAGGGGGAACCTATCGACTCTCGCCCATCAATAACCAAGACTTCTTTGCCACCTTCTGCAACATATCGAGCAACGGTTGAGCCAGCAGGACCGCCACCAATTACAATGACATCCCAATCGGTTTTCTCAATCATTCCAACCACCAGAGAACCGCTCAGACACCTCATGTGCGTCGTCGCAGAGATTGCTTTGCTAACTCTATCAAAAGTTCTCTGGCTTTATTCATAGGCAATACCTCTAGAGATGAAAGAGCTCTATCGATGTGGTTATGGATTAGTTGTCTAGCATAGTCAAAAGAACCTGCAATTTCAAGTAAATTAGTCAATTCACCCCACCTGTCATCACTAAAGTTCTGTAATACATCAGCGAGTTGTTCTCTTTCTACTCCGTGAAGCATTGTTAGACCATGGATAAGAGGTAGAGTCATCTTACCTTCATGAACATCCGTCCCACGTGGTTTACCCATAGAAGGGTCTCCAGTTAGGTCGAGTAAATCGTCTACTAATTGGAAGGCGCGACCAATTTCCCAACCAAATTTTTCAAGTTCATCACGAATCTCATCTGATGCTCCTGCTACTATTGCAGCACAGGCACACCCATTTGCAAAGGGTCCCGCCGTCTTGCCATCAATAATTGAATAGTAGTCCTCTGGAGTAGTTGTCAAATCGCCAATGTGGTTGAACTGCAACAATTCACCAGTTGCTATGTTAACACAAGTCTCAGCAATTCGAGACATTACCTCATCATCAAAACGGCTCCCGAGACTATATCCCAGTGCAAATAGATAGTCTCCAGCAATTATTCCGTGAGATAAACCATGAGTGGTATGAAGAGTAGGTTTTCCTCGACGTGTTTTTGATTGATCATAAATATCGTCGTGAATCAATGTTGCAGTATGTATCAATTCAACACCTATTGCTAAATCCATAATTTTAGGTTCATCTTCACCACCTGCGACCTCATACGCCAACAGACCGATGATTGGACGGAATCTCTTTCCACCTCCAAGAAGAATTTCTCTAGCAAGACTCATTGCAGGTGCATCTGTACTAATCATTCGCTCCTGAACATAATTCTCCAGGGCCTCTTCAAAATGATCTTGGCGCCGAGAAATTTCTCTTTCGACCTTGCGTAGAGTGACCATGTTACGACTCGTGGTGAAGGGGTGCCTATATCAAGAGGAGTACGGCCGGAAGGACGGGCACGTTGCGTGCTCCCCCCCCGAGGTGGACGCTATGAAAGACCGGCTAGAAGTCGCTTCTCTCGACCATCCCGACTGCCTTGTAAGCAAACATTTGCGCACTTTTGCCAGTTCCCCTGAGGCCTCTGAAATAGAACTTGTAATTGAGTCGGTTGATTCTCTTGAAGCAGGATTGTCTGCATTAGTTGAAGTTGAATGTGATTTACTCGCATTACCAGCCCGCCTTCTGCATGGAAAGCAGGTGGAAATGCTTCAAGCGGGTTGCAAAGTCGTCGGCTCGAGAACACCGCGTCGTCCAGCTAGAGTTTTGGTTTCAGAGAACAAATTATGGTACCAACCAAGAGGTGCGATAATTCTAGCGGATTCGCAATTAATCAGAAGACAATTGCGCCGAGCTAGGCGTGGACTCAGAGTTCTTTCACCCAAAGCCTACGCCGGAATACACGAAATCGATTTGCCAGATGGGAACTCTGAATCACTTGCTATCTGGATGGAATCTTTACGAGCTGATGGGTCGATTGATGGATTTGTTGCATCAAGAGACGTATACGATTCAATTCGCCCCGATGGAAGAAGGCATGTCCTTGGAGTTGACGCCATCGATCGTGGTTCAGACATATTCCTACCTATTGCCTATGCTGATCTAATCGTATTCATTGGGAGAAATGCATTCCCATTTAGACTCTCAAACTTGATTTCAGAAAAAGAAGGAGAAAGTGCGTGGTGGATTCAAAATCATCTGATTGGAGCGGTTCCTGAAGAAGAAATAGATAGAGTTGGCATTCTAGTTCGACACAGACAGGTTGGTACGATAATGCGCAAAGCACAGGAGTTCTTTGACTTGGCAATGGAGAATGCGTTTCACGACCCCGAAGGAGATGTCCCCGACACAGCAGTTCATGTTGAAACTCATATTGAAGTGATTTCAAAGAATGGATTGCGTACTCTTTCCATGGAGAGAGTAATGCCGTTTACCCTTCTCGAGTCCGCAACAATAACCATGCTCAAAGATTGGGAAATCTTACTAAAAAATACTACTGCTAATCTTCCTGAACATCCAAGAGAAGGACCTGCTAGTGATGCATGGTTGAATCTTGAAGATTGATTTTGGCTGATTTTGGAGTGTATAGGAATGCCTTCCAGTATCGTAGATACTGCGTAAGCAATATGACTGAAGTCGCCCCGCTTCGCAAAAATCGGTGTTTTGTATGAGTGTCGATAGAGTTCTTTTAGATCAACTCTATCGAGCAAAATTGGTTAGATTGAGAGAGAGGGCTGAATCAGAGAACCTTCCAAAGAATGGTTCTGTCGAAGTGGTTCGAGCACGTCTTATTCGACATTTGGCACTGGGCGAACATGATTTGTCTTGGGATGGAATTCAATCAATGAATCATCAAGAATTAGGAGAGGTTTTGAAAATATTCGGAATCAAATCATCCGGTTCTCATAAAGAACGAAGGCAGCGATTATGGTTACATCTAAATTTTGATTCGAGGAGAATGAGAGTTGAGAACCTAGCTGAGATGGAAAGAGACAAATTACACGGACTCTGTCAAAAACTCGAACTGCCACTAACTGGAACAAGAACCGTTTTGATGGGAAGAGTCGCTGGAGTATTGACCAGTCAAGGACATGGTTGGGGTCAGATTAAACGTAGCCTCAAGAGAAATGGATTGCCCGATGTAAAATCTTCTACGATGAGAATTGAACCTAGTTCTTCAATCGAAGAGGTTGTCACAATTGAGATGCCCTCCGAACCCATTGATTTTCTATCTCCGGTTTCAATCCACGTTCTTGAGGATGCACGAGATACAATGATTGCAGGAGCGGAGAAATCAGAAGATTACGTGACCAATTCTCTGAAATCTTTAGCAGAAGACATAGAAGATATTGAGAGAATGGTTGGAACCATTCTCAATAGTCATGGGGGAAGGTGGTCGGCACCGGAAGAGGATTTGTTTTTGAGAATTGCAATTAGAAAGGGTTGGCCTGTTGATGATGAAAATGTAAAAACAAGATTGTTAGTAGTGGCCTCAAGGCTGGCTGAAGAAAAGGGTGCTGCAGATATAGCGATTCAGCGAGCAGGACAAACTTCCGTGAGTTCTGGAGCATCAGTCCCCAAATCAAGTTCTGAGGCTATCGAAAGGATAAGGGCAAAGATGACTGAGGCCGAACAGATACTAACAGGTCTAAGATAGTCATTCAGGTAGCAATTGGAAGAAACTGAAACGCGGTTCGATGATAGAACCGTCAACATCACGCAAATGATCAATCGCGTCTTCTGCAACTTCTCTAGAATGACCCGCCATTATAGCAGCATGTACTAGAGTATCATAATCGACACCCGCGCCTTCATCCTTGAGCCTAATAGTCTCCAATATCACCTCACCAACATCTCCACTTGGCTCGGATTGGGGTTTAGGTTCAGAATCGGTAACGCTTGGCATAGGAGAATCATCTAATGTCGGCTGAGGTGACTCCACAGCAGCAGAGGGTTCGATTACAACATTGTTACTAAGTGCCATGGACAGACCCTGGAGAACTCCGACACGATAATTCTCTGTGTCAAATTCCCCATAGTGGCCACGAGCTAAGATTAGACCATCAACCAAATCCATAGGCACTCCAGATGACTGAAGAGCAGAGGGGGTCAAATCGGATTCTATTGAGGCCTCATAGGCGTCCAATCTACGTAGTGTTGCATCGGCTGTTTCAACCAACCAATTTGTGTATCTCTGGGTATCAACTACACAAAACTCCTCGGCACGGAATGAAGTGAAAACACCGCCATCCTCTGATTCAAACCAACGCGCACGACCTACCAGCATCATCAGGAACCTATCGCCAGAATCGAATCTATGGAGTAACTCCTCAATATCGGCATGAAGTTCTGGTTGGAAAGCAGCTACGCTGAACCTATGTGTTCCACTAGGGTCACGTAAAACTCCTGAATAATTAGGGCCACTTTCTCCCTCTCGTCTTTCAATTCGATCAATTACACCCGCAACAAGTGCACGGTTGATTTTAGCACCAAGTTTGGTTACAACAAATGACGGATCAAACTCACCCGCACCCTCCTCAGGTAGGCTGGCATCCATATATTCCTGAGCAAATATGCGTATTGCGCTCTGTCTTGCACGACGGCTTGAGGATGATTGCATCACAGTATCACACCCCACTTCTTGATTACCTCATTAGCAGCTTGTTCAGCAGTTTGTGTATCAAAATCGGCAGATTCAGCCATTATCATGGCACCCTGATCATCAATCATTGCCCGACCATGGATGACTATGTTACGCGCGAGATATTCATCTCTCAGCAATGCCACATAACCGGACTGTGATTCTTTACCAATTTGCTTCTTGATTTGTTCAAAATCCATTCCTGAGAAAGATTCAACAGCATCCTTACCGAGAATAAGTGAAGCATTTGATACCCCATTATCGATAACAAATCGGAATCTCAAATCCTCTTGTCCGCGTTGAGGTCCGTGTTCGGCACAGGCATCATCTCTTAGCACCCTCCGGCATTCTGGGCAGCGGTGAATAATTCCACAGTCAGGACGGATAGCGACAATATTACCTGAAGTTCTAATCCCTCTACGAGAACCACCGCCGATAAGTGTAGTCAAATCTACATCTACCCAGTGAGATTCAGGGTCAATAGCCTCCCAAGGTGGGTCTGAAAGATCGACTACTTGTTCAGTATTATCAACAACTAAATCGGGTGAACCCTGCCAATACTGAACTCTAGCTCCAGTCAAATGCAGGAAGGAGCCGGCTTCAGGAGAAATATCGCACCAAGCAGTAAGGCGGCAGCGGCCAGATGGATCCATCACATCTCCACTACGTACAGTTTTTTCCTCACCATCAGCATTAGTGAAAGTTCTAGATTGCCAATTTTCCACTTGCACTGTAATCTCAATATCACGTGCACCATCTCGCAAATCAGCGATTTTACAGCGCGTTGCTGATTTGAGTTCATCAATACTGGCAAATGCATTGTCGTGATATGGTTCAATCTTAGTCAAGTCACCAATGTTAATCTCCGGAGTATCTCGGAATCGGCGCACAGTTGCCCTATCGATCTTGAGTAATGAGCCGGGTTCATGATTGAATTCACGCCACGAAATGAAACCAATAGTTCCTGAGGAGTCGGCTAGGCGTCCTCTTACAATGTCAAGAGTTCCACTGCCATCACGCTTGACAATCTGGTCATCCTTCTTTGAGAGCACCCGTGCTACAATATTTACCATACCATCTTGAGCACCCGCCTCAGCAATTGTAACCGGTTCGTCGGAAATTCGAGTCACCGCTTGGCCGCCTTCCTTGAGAATAGTCACCCTACTTGGACGATTGATGTTGATTGAACGACGGTCATTCCAGAAATTTACCGAGACTCCTTCAAGACGAACCACGGAACCAGGGCTTAGATTCTGCGAATGGTTACCCCAATCTGTGAAATCCCATCGCTCCCTTTCACCCTCCCATGGGCTGTCCTCAATCCAACCGTAAGCAATCTGTCGTTCCTCACCGCGGACTGTCTGAATCTTTGGAGTATAAGTTACAACTGCAACTTCAATTGTGACATTTTTATCGTCTTCCGAAAGTTCGGAGAACTTTGTTACCTTCTTTTCAGGAATACTTGCTCTTTTCTGAGAACTAATCTGAGAAACTGCAACACCGGCGGCCATCTGGAATTTTCTAACAACAGAACGTAGAGCATCTTCAGGAGGTATCAAGAAATCCGCTTCATACCTAGCAAACTCCTTGATTATCTCATTTTCATCTGCATCTGGACACTCTTCCTTAACCACAGCAACCTGCGTTGCATACCTATCATCATCACTCATCGGCTCACCTACAATCAGAGTAATGGGCGCGAGCCTACTTGAACCACTGATGTAGCCGATGCGAATATTTCGCATTGATTACAAAGAACGATGTTTCTTAGTGTGGATTGGGGTAGACTCGTCACCACATCGCCTCCGGGGTACAACTACCTGACGAGGGGGTTCTTGAACGTAGTCATCATAAGGTGAGGGTTTCGAACCGAGTGGGTTTTCATCTCAACGCTTCTGTGAGATTCTAATGAGTGTTGGTGAGACCTGCAATTTCGGAGTTTTGACCGCCTCCGATAGAGCCAGTTCAGGAGAGTATGAGGATCTTAGTGGGCCGGCAATTGAGGGGTTTCTTTCGCAAGCTCTTACATCGCCTTGGAAAATCTGTAGAAGACTTGTTGTAGATGAGCAGTCTATCATTGAGGAAGCACTCAAATCACTATCAGATGATGAAAATTGTTCGGTTATCATAACCACAGGAGGAACTGGACCTGCACCACGAGATGTCACTCCCGAGGCAACAGAAGCAGTCTGTGACAGGATGCTGCCGGGCTTTGGTGAACAGATGCGCGCAATCTCTCTTCGTCATGTCCCAACTGCTGTTCTTTCACGGCAGACTGCAGGAGTTCGGGGCTCAACTTTGATCCTCAACCTCCCAGGTTCTCCCCGCTCAATTCGAGAGATTCTCGATGAGATATTTGCTGCTGTACCATATTGTGTGGACTTGATTGGTGGGCCATATATCACAACTGATTCTAAGATTGTAGATTCGTTCAGACCTCCGCATGCGCGTAGGGACTGATTACGCATTACATCTTTAGCAGGGTTTCCGGCCGGCGAGCCATGGCCAAGATGAAGTCGGGTGACGTTTCCAGCAATCGTGCTGCTGATGAATTACGAAATATCGAGGTAACTCTTGATTTTACACCAAACGCAGATGCCTCTGTTCTATATCAACAAGGAGACACTATGGTCCTTGCTTGTGCAACGGTCGCAGCATCCCTTCCACGTTGGTTCCCTCGTGATGCAAATCGAGGTTGGGTTCACGCTGAATATTCCCTATTACCTGGTTCAACAGATTCGCGATTCCAAAGAGAACGCCGTGGAGCCAAAGGCCGAACACAGGAAATTGAGCGATTAGTGGCTCGAAGCCTGCGTGGAGCGATTGATTTAGAGGCACTTGGACCTATTGCAATCACAGTTGATTGTGATATATTGAACGCAGATGGTGGAACACGTTGTGCATCAATTACTGCGGCAAACATTGCATTGCGATTGTGTGTGCGAAGACTAATTGCTTCAGGACGTTGTTTACCTGCAGACAAAAGACTCACTTATGACCAGATTAAGGCGGGAGTTGAAGCACCAACTCTGTCCTCGAAAGAGGCTATTGAACACGAAAATAACGTAATTCCTCATGATCTAGCTGCAATTAGCGTTGGACTAGTTGACGGGGATGTTTACACTGACTTAGACTACATTCTAGACAGTAATGCAGATGTCGACATGAATGTCGTTATGACTGCTGATGGAAAGTTTGTCGAAGTTCAAGGCACTGGGGAAGAATTCACCTACACACGCGAGGAGTTAGATGCATTACTGGAAGCAGCGACTGCCGGTGTCAAGGAACTCAACAAGATGCAAGAGAATGTTCTCTCCGGCGTAGAATGATTCGTCGAAGCCGCCTCGGAAGAATTGAAGTGGAAAGCGGAGTGGCGAGAGCGCTACGGGGACTGTAGCTCAGCTGGGAGAGCGCCGCACTGAAGATGCGGAGGCCGCTGGTTCAAGTCCGGCCAGTCCCACCATAATTGACTTCAGAAGAGGTCTTCAAATTCTTCTTTATCACTGGCAAATGACATCATCTTGCCATCCTTTTTCTTTTTATCAGAGGAAGTTTCGCCCTTCTTTTCGGTTGCTGCTTCGGCCTTCTTTTTGGCATCTTCAGCCTTCTTTTTGGCATCTTCAGCCTTCTTTTCTTTAGCTGCCACTTTCTTGTCCTTGTCGGATTCAAGCGACTTCTTTCGAGCCTCAGCTTGCTCTTTCTCACGTCGAGCGAGTTCCTCTACATCGATTCCAGCCTCAGCTGCAAGTTTCATTCGGCGATCGTCACGAGCACGAATCTCCAACAAGCGCTGTCTCGCCTTGTCATAATGCTGAACCATATACATAGCATCGTGCTCAAGCAATGGTGAATCAGAAATGATGGTGATATCCATCCAATCTCCTTCCTCTGCCAAATATTCAGCAAATGGCTCAAACTTAAGGTCGGATTTCTTGATTTGAGTGTAATGTTGAGCATTGCCCATACGATGTTCAACTCCTGCGAAGTGACAGTAGAATTTCTTACCACCAATCGTTTCACGGACTTGGTCAAATAACTCAGCATAATCCTCGGAGGTCTTCAGTCGTCCGTGTCCACGAGCGTGGATGTGTGCCATGTTTAGAACGGGAACTGTGCCTTCTACATGATTGACTACTTCGAGAACCTCTTCAACGGTTCCCCAAAGTTCCTGACGACCACTGGTTTCTATTCCAACTAAAGTTGGTTCAGACTCATGGACCCATGGGAATGCAGCATAATCCTCCTCTTCTCCTTCAACACCCCAAATGGAACGTACTCGCTCAACTACGCCAGTCATAACATTGGCAACCTGCTCATTGGCCTTAGTGCCCGGGTCATACTCACCGTACGGACCAACATGACAAACCATGTGACGGGCATTGACAACCTTTCCAACTTGCATACTAGATTCCATTTTGGAGAGGGTTCGATTGAGTTCACGACGACTACCTAGTATCTCACCGTAGTAAGGTCCGTGGACATTCATCTCAAAATCTGCCTTGTGAGAAAGGATACCCGCCTGCCAATACTGATCGAAGTGATGTGGCTGTACTTGACGCACGGTTTGAATCTCCATTGTTTCGAGGCCTAAAACGGTGATATCGTCCATTCCTTCGACGATTGTTCGACCCTTACAAGACAGGGGAACACCGGCCGGTCCTAGTTTGAGTGGCATACGCTTCGCTCCTCGCAGGTCGGGCCGAAGGGGTGACCCTACTAAAGGGGTATTCGACAGCAGTCCGGATTTGAATTATGTAATTCGCAATGAAATTAGTCTTAGATTGCACCAGAAGCGATACGAATCCCTTCATTACCGGGTCCCTGCTTGGGTAGTTGATGGAGATAATTAGCCAACCAATCAGCGGGATTCTTTGAATCTGAAGTACTATCAATAGAACCTAATGAATGCTCGATTCTAATGCGCCGTGTAGTTGGATCAAAGGCGCATACTTGTGGCACCATCCCCATAAGTCGAATTTTCTGCAATAATTCAGAATCATCGATACCCTCTATCTCTGCGATTCCAAGTAAAGCATCTGGCATCAGAAATATGAGGTGAATCTGACGGATTCTTTCAATTACATGACCCCATGATTCTGCTAATCTGCTGGAATCTTCGGGCATATCTACAATCATAGCCACTCGAGGTCCTTCGAATTCAGCAAATGTCATTCCAGCTCCTTGGGCGCTCCGTGCAGAATCTCCCAAAACAACAGTCGAGGATGAAAGTAACAACCAATGTGCGCCCTCTAGTTGGCCTCGCCAATCAATTTCACCATGATTGAAATCTGAAAAATCATCAATTTCGATTCTATCAATCAAGGCTGAGTTGGTTGAATCAATCACTTGCTGAACACACTCTTTGCCAAATGCGACAATACGAACCTCGGTTTGCATTCAATCGACCTTCCAGCGCAGAAGAGCGATTGCACCACCCATTCCAACCAATTGCTGACCTGCGTCATGGTCGATTGAAGACTGGATTATTTCACCACGACTAGTTTCGGTGTGTGAACAAATATTTTCCCAGCGATTGCGAATCTCAACATCTTGAGATCTCAATAAAGATGCATCAATGATTAGAGATTCAATCGCCCCTTGCTCTGCTGCATCTGCAATAGAGGCCGAACCATAGGCTACTGCACCACTTGTTGAAATCCTCTTCATTCCTTCTTCTATAGCACGAACCTGGCGAACAAGTTCATGTTCGCCTAGTACTGAATCCGCGGCACCTTCTGCAAGAACTTCATTGGCAGCGGAACGACCTCCTATCGAGGTGGCTGCATTGAGAATCTGATTTTGCGCACCAAGGGCCCTTATCATGGCCTCGAATTGCTCACGAGCCATACCCGGGCCGCAAATCACCAGAGGCATTTGGTCTGGGAAAACAAGTTTAGTTTCGCGGGCAACTCGCTCAAAGAAACCTCGACGTACACTTGTTGAATCATCGGCTTTCTTGCCTCCACCTCGCATGGAGAATTGTGAGATGTCTCGTATTCCGTGAGCTGCAACTTCGAAGATTAGTACCTCGTCATTTTCTACAACAATTAATCCCGCTTTTGGTTGAGTCCCGGCAGCAAGAGCGGTTTTTATTAGAGCACGATCAACATTAGGAAGACCGCCTTCAAATGATATCTCAACTTCATCATGTGATGAAACAATGTGAGTATGATGAGATCCAATGTCTATCTTCGCCTCGGTAATAACACCGTGAACTCTTAGGTTGTCCGTGAAGGGCTGGAATGACGTTTCACCAACCTCTATCTCAATCCACATCGGCTTTCTCTCAGCAGACTTTGCTCGACCGCCTTCCTGAGTTCCAGTCGTTGAGTCACGACGATGAGAAAGCATACCCATAATTGCACCAGGTCGACAGATTTGGGTGAGAACCCACAGGTCATCGGAATTATCGATGCGGATTCTGACCCCCTCGTCCGAGGCCTTTAATTGTCGCAATTTCTCACATCCATCAGCTGAAAACACCAGTCAATTGACCATTTTCGTCCATGTCCATATCCATAGCCGCTGGTCGTATTGGAAGGCCTGGCATCGTCATCATTGAGCCACAGATGGCAACAATGAAGCCTGCACCTGAGTTAAGACGTAATTCACGAATTGGCATTGTAAAACCAGTCGGAGCGCCCAGTTCTGAAGGCTCATGACTGAACGAATACTGAGTCTTAGCCATACATACAGGTAATGTGTCCATCCCCCAAGTACGCAATGATTCTAGCATCTTGTGAGCCTGTGGTGAAAAATCAACTGTGTGAGCGCCGTAAACATTAGTTGCGACACGTAGAATTGTCTGTTCGGCAGGTAATCCAGATGGAACCAATGGAGTATATGGCCGACCTGCTTCATCATGAGCAGCACAAGCCTCTACTACAGCATCAGCGAGTTGTGAAGCACCATCACCACCATTCCCATGACCTTCGAAAAGAACAACTTGACGAGCACCAGCACTGACCGCCTCTTCGTGGATTGCTTCAATTTCAGCATCTGTATCACTAGAGAAGCGATTTATCGAGACGATTACTGGAATTCCAGTTGATGAAAGATTTCTGACATGCCGGCGTAGGTTACTAGCGGCTCCGGCACGAGTAGCCTCAACATTTTCTGCTTCTAGTTCCTCTTTTGGAGGACGCTTTCCTCCACCTGTAGAGAATCCATCACCATGTAATTTCATAGAACGTACTGTCACATTGAGGACTAGGCAATCCGGTACTTTTCCAGCAGCCTGAGCCTTGATCTGCAGGGCCTTCTCTGCACCCATATCTGCGCCAAAACCTGCCTCAGTGACCACATAATCAGCACATGAAAGAGCTAATCGGTCGGCTATAATTGAAGAATTACCATGTGCGATATTAGCAAAAGGGCCACCATGAATAAAGGCAGGATCACCTTCTAGGGTTTGAACTAGATTTGGCAATAGTGCGTTGCGCAGGAGTAGCGCCATAGCACCAGCACAGCCTAGGTCATCGGCGGTAACAACCTGATTTGACTTGGAGACGCCTATTGCGATGCGACCTAGACGGGCTCGCAAATCTGTGTAATCTTTAGAAAGAACGAGAATCGCCATTACCTCACTTGCTGCAGTAATATCAAAACGGTCTGTTCTGACTATTCCGTTGGCCTTTCCTCCCAATCCAATAGTAACTTCACGTAGACTTCTATCGTTCATATCGATGACACGAGGCCAAAGAATCTGATTTAGATCAAAATTCAATTTATTTCCTCTATGCAGATGGTTGTCTAGCATGGCCGAGCATAGGTTGTGAGCCATTGTAACTGCGTGAAGATCGCCAGTGAAATGTAGATTGATTTCTTCCATAGGAAGAACTTGAGAATAACCACCACCAGCAGCCCCTCCTTTAATTCCAAAAACAGGACCCATTGAGGGTTCACGAATCACACAAGTTGCATTGTGACCTCGACGGTTCAAACCTTGGTTAAGTCCAATTGTAGTAACGGTCTTCCCTTCCCCAAACGGCGTTGGATTGACACTTGTCACCAAAATCAAGAATCCTTGCTTGCCATTGGAGGCCTCCTTGAGTCGGTCCCACGATACCTTAGCCACAGATGGACCTTGTAAAATCAAGTCACTGCGCTCCAATTTCAGCCTTGCGGCCACATCTTCAATTGGGCGAAGTGTGGCCTTTCGGGCGATATCCAAGTCGCTGTCCATCAGTCGTTGGGCCAGCGCAGCCGACTTGAAACCTTCATTTCATAGAATTCCGAGGGCTACATAGTGCCAGCACCTGCTTACTGGGGTATCGCGGGATTTCCCATCTCTCACTCACTTACACCCAGACTCTTCGAGATTGTAGGTAATCATCTAGGAATGAAAGGGGCACAAAGCTGCTTCATTGAGGCAAATTCAATCGAAGAATTTGAAGATAATATTAGTGAATTGAAAGGTGATATTTGGTTCAGTTGCACCGCCCCTCTGAAGCACTCACCGCAGGCACGACTAGGAGTTAAGGGACCTGAGGGTGTAAATGCAATCAATCAACTGATGCGAACAGACGGAATTTGGACTGGAACTAGTACAGATGGATTGGGATTTGTTGCTGCATGTCGTCATATTGGAATCGAGCCAAATGGGTCGATTCTGAGGATTCGTGGCGGTGGTTCAGCAGCACGTTCCATTGCTGCTGTTTGGGCTGCTGAAGGTGGCAAAATCATCCCAGTCATTGGCCGGCGAGCATTGCTCAGCGGACCTTGGGATGAAGCAATAGTTGAGTCAGGGAATGCAACTTTGGCAATCGATCTCGATGCTGCTGCTGGAGGGGGAGAGTCTGTTCAACTCGAAGCAGAACAGCAGGTTTC
>MPLU02140468.1_pt1 | contig 14104 bp, 3 predicted proteins | sample 1617381 | NCBI WGS metagenome assembly MPLU02 (sample SAMN05944801, study PRJNA350692) | marine metagenome | biome: marine; feature: ODZ; material: water; isolation source: 90 m water sample filtered on 0.2 um supor filter | place: Pacific Ocean | collected 2012-04-08 | depth 90m m
CACACTGGGGGCTAAAGCATGATTTTCCACTTGCTAGTGAAATGCGTGATCTAAATGGTAAGATTGCTACTCCTCGAATAATAACAAATGGAGGTAGAACTAATTTATTAATTCAGTGGAAATTTGGAATTGGTGACAGAGTTAATTATTGGTGGGATTCTGAAAATATAAGCAGCGCTTCTCATTTTGCTATTAATAATACTTATACAGCCGGCGCCCCTCCTCACTGGCGAACCCTTAGTGGTAGTTCATTAGGTATAGTGCCTGCGACATCTGGGTCATATACTGATCTATGGGGAGATACTGTAACTGTTGGTGGTGCATTTTCTGTTTCTGCAGACAAGAAAACTCTTACTGTAAGTTGTTTATGTAATTTAAGTAATACAACAATTAAAGGGAAATGGGTAATGTTAGATATTAAAACAGCTGTTGTAAATGATGATGGTAATTACCAAAAACTAGAGTATTCTTCTACATTAGATGAAAAAGGGCAAGAAATTTATGATGATGAATGTGGGATTATATTCGATAAAGATAAAAAAATAAAAGATTTTTATGTTTATAACAGCAATAAAATACAAGATGGGAATTTATTTTATAGCAAAGAAGCAGATGAAGATGATATATTCGGTAATACTTCTTATAACTGGGTTTCACCTGGGAATGATTGGCTTCCAAGCAAAGTTAACAGATACCGCGGAATGTTGAAATTTAATAATAATAAGTATTTTTCTAAAAATAACGAAATATTATACACACAAACAGGGCCCCACAAACTTGATGATGCATCCGCCTCTGGCCAGACCATAGACACCAAGTATAAAATGAAATTGACTGACACTGTTTGTCCTATAAATTTAACTGGTGATGGAACTATTGAAATTAAGACGGTAGGAGATGATAGCCACCGCCCTTATCATTATATTAATTTACACGCACCTTACCTGCGTGAACAAACTGTTAAAATAGAAGGAACTTATATAGATGCTAGAAATATAAGTACTAAAATTTATCCCGATGGGTGGAATTATATTCTAGAAAAACATATAATCCCCACTCCTAGAAATACCCGGGCCGGTAGTATAAATTATATTGGCAGCGATGATGTTGCTATTATTATGACAAATGGATACCCTTTAGGTGTACCACCTGAAACAGTATTTGAATCATTAAATTATGTTATAAGTGAAAAAGAAAATGATATAAAAATAATTGATAAAACAAAAAATACTTGGGAAGCCACTGCGACTTTTGATCGACAAGGAAAAGCTGTAATTAATTTAAAATTCGCATCATTTAGAAATTTAGTTTTGCCATATATTGTATTACAATCCCCTCAGTTTACTGGATCTATCAATTCTCAATTTTATGATTGGAATGTTAAGCAAGGTTTAAATTGTTCACATTATTATCCTGATAAATGGGGAGGGGTATTGGTTAAACAATCTTGGGGAAATCCGAAAGCTACAGAGGATTGGAAGTATAATCAAACTGCATGGGGAACAAATACGCCTACTTACTTTAGTAATGACCCTGGAATATGGCCAGATGGTAATTATGGAACTATTAAAGTGCCCGGATTTGGCGATGGAAGTTATCCAAATGAATATGCTCATATGTCACATTTAGCATCCTCCCCGAAATATTGCAAAGATAATTGGAGACTGTATTGTATTGGTACTTCTGCTGAACAAATGGGTAAAGCCTCTTTTTCAGAGTCAACAGCCTCTTTAACTGGACCAACAATATCTCTTTATCCTCATGGATCAGCAGATCACTTTGCAGCAACTCTTAGTTGGGAAGATAGTATTACACTTGAAGGAGAGAAAAAAGACATCCAACAACCCGCTTTAGCTGTTATGCAGGGCGTTAAATCTACATTTAAAGATGTAGACGGAAATGAATTAAAAATTAGTAATATAAAATATACCACTAATTATGTAGATGGCTCAGGGGTTGAATCAACTACTTTATCTGTATATGATAATAAAACAGATGATATTAAAGTATTGAGCGAAAGTTTAGAAGATAATTACATTTGGACAGGTGGACAAGATCCTTCTGTTTTTGAATTAACCTCTAGTTTTTCTATTCAAGTGCCTCCTGGGTATGCAAATTCATGTGAAACAATTGATATTACAAAAACTACTGCTATCCCTGTATACACTAAAAGATGGTTAGTAGATTTTCAAGCGTACACAGTAACAGTAACACACCCTAGCGTTAACCAGTGGAAATCAACCCAGTCTATGACGGCTTCTTATAGTTCACCTACAGCCTCGGGCACTACAAATTCTTATTTGCCTGCTACATATAGAATATGGGATATAAATGGGGCTAGTAAAGATATAAAAGGAGTGATAGGACAAGTTTATCTGTGGTCTAGTATAAAACCAAAATTAATATCCGGTAGAACCTCTTCTGGTATAAAACTAACATCTAGTCACCCTTGGACTCCGTGGGATAAAAAATACGGAGGAGATTATAATCAAACAATGTGGTTTGGTATGGATGATCCCAATGTTGGTACTAATTGGAAATATTTTGGAACAGCCTCTAGTAATATTTCTAGTAATACTTATGTTAATCCAGATTCTTCTATTTATAATATGGCTGGAAATGGTAACTTAACTTATAATAGTGCCGCTACAATTGGGCTTCCTGGCAGTAAAGCTAAAATTAGTCCTTCAGGATTAAATTGGAATGTTGATAACTGGTTTTTACAAAAACAAGCTCTTCCAGAATCTGATCTTAAACTAAAATCAGTTACTGGAACTGGAGGCGTTGTTAAATATGCAAGAGAAGAATGGATTTATCAGCACCACATCTATAATACAGGAGGAGGATGGAATCGAGGGGAATTTGATAATGGGACGGGATACCTCACTGTAACCGCACCAACAGTTGTTAATAGAGGGGCATTTGCGTATGGGTTAACTGGGACAGGTATTTATCAAAGGGACGACATGCAGGATAGGCAAGGGTGGACCGGATGGATTAAGTATTATCCTGAATTTTTACCATTTGGATCGCCCGCTCCAACTGAAAGATATGATAGTTCTCAGGACTTTAATTATTGGGGAGCAAGGACACCCTTCCCTATTAGAGCTTGGAAATGGGACCCTGAGTTAGACTGGAAACATAGAGGCGGAAGATTAGGTACATCAATCACAGGCGATGTATGGGCCCATGATAATACTATAGTTGGATCTCATGGGATTAGGGGCCTCAATGGATTAAACCCTGTCAATATTAGTGGTATCATGCACCCCGATACCCACTTTACAAGAATAAAAGGAAAAAATTCAAGAGATCCAAAAGCAGAGTATTTTCCTCCTATGAAATTTATTGGGGGTAAATGGAGATTCAATATTGCTAATTTAACGCAGGAAGTATTTATTAATCCAAAACCAACACCACAACCATTAAGGTATAAATATAATAATAAATACACATATCATCCTCATTCATTGAATGAATCTAAAATGTTTAAAAGTAAATTATCAAAATTAGAAAGAGCATTTCAACTTACTAATTATGTTCTTGGGATGGGTGTATTTAAACAACCTTCTACAGGGTTTAATTATAAAAAACAAATAGGTACAGTGGCTTCATTAACTGATTCAAATTTATATATGCCAGATGGTTGGTATATTATATACTCTATTAATAATACGCCAATTAGAGTAGCAAATGGAGTTATTGCACAAATTGGAACATCATAAAATATAATTATGGCAAAAGCAACAATAAAATTTCAAAAAAAATTAAATGTTTCTCTTCAACCAGGGGATATTATATACATGCGTATAACGCGGAATACTCCTATTGATCAGGAATTGGAGGCTGTTGGAGATAATAGTTCTCAAATAGTTACTTTAGGGACATGTTTTAGTGTTGCGAGCGATAGATTATCTTTAGTTGTAGATACACTGTCTACTAGTCCGAGACCGGAAATTGGCGATTACTTTATGTTTGGCAAAAATAATGTAATAAATAGTAGTAGTGTTATTGGTTATCATGCAAATATAGAATTCGAGAATACTTCTACGGATTTTTGTGAATTATACGCTGTAAACAGCGAAATAAGTTATAGTAGTAATTAAAAAAAATATTAAATTATGAGCAGAACTAATACAGAAACCGAAGCACAACGCCGTCAAAGAGAATATTATGGCGGTTATTCAGTTGATCCCATCAGCTCACAAAATACTGAGGCCACCGATGCTGGTGATGGTAAAACAAGCATAATTGGCGGAGCAAAATCTCTAGGTTGGGAAGGCGGATTTGGCAGTGGTTTAAAACAAGCTGCAAAAACCGATGCTGGTGCTTTTGGACAAATTGCCCAAGGTCTTGCTGGTATTGCCGGGGGTATTATTGGTGGTGGAAAAAGAAGAAGAGAACAAAGGGCAGCAACAAAAGAATTAGCCGCTAGAAAACAAGCTTATGAGAATTTTGAGTTTGAAGATCATTCAAGAAATTTAACAAACACTTATGAAGATTTAACTGTTAACCAACAACAATCTCAATTCTTAGCTCAACAACAGCAACAAGGCTTAGCGAACACCATGTCTGGTTTATCTGCTGCTGCAGGCGGGTCGGGTATAGCTGCTATGGCACAAGCAATGGCGCAAACACAAGCTCAAAACCTACAAGCAGCTTCTGCATCAATTGGAATGCAAGAACAAAGAAATCAAGCATTAAGAGCGCAAGGGCAACAAGCTTTAGAAATGGGTAGAATGCAAGGTGGAATGGCACAAGAGAAAAATGAATTTGGAAGAACTAGCACTTTACTTGGTATGGCACAACAAAGAAAATCCGCTGCAGATGAAGCAAGAAAACAAGCAACTGAAGGTTTAGTTGGTGGCGTGGCTAATTTAGGAGTTGGAGCAGCAAGAGTTGCATTTGCCGGAGGAGCATAATATAAAAATTTTTAAATAATAAAATAATATGAGTACAAACGTAGATTTAGCATTGGTAAAAGGCGCGAGAGACGCAGCCCCAAAATTCGCTGACATTGGAGGCGCAGTAGGTAAAGCTGTAGCCACAGGTGAGGCAGCATTTTCAGCAATACGCCAAGAGCAAAGGCTCCAAAGATTTGAACAAGAGAGAGAAGCAGCAATAGCTAGAAATGCGGATAAACTTATTGGGGAGATAGAAGTAGGCGGTTTACCTGAAGAATATGCACCATGGGGCGAAGAGCAAGCAGAATGGTTTGCTAATGAAAAAGCTTGGCTTGTACAAAATAGAAAAAGATTAGATCCTTCTGAATATTTAAAGAAGGAAAGAGCTCTCCAAAAACAATTAGGCACTTTACAAAAAGGTATAAATAATCTTTCAGAATATAAAGCTAACTGGCTAGATATACAAAACAATGAAAAGCTATCAGCTGCTTTAACAGGAGAACAAAGGAAATTAATAAATGACATTGTAACAAATGAAATGGGCACACCTACTTTTGAAGATGGGCAAATGTTCTTAACAACAAAAAGTGGGGAGAAGATTAATGTAAATGAACTCCCAGAAATAAGGAGTAAAGCGGCTGTTGAGCATAATGATACGGAAAAGATGATGGGCACTATGTTAAACAACTACGCAAAAACTAACCCCGCGGCTATTAAAGACTCTCCAACTATGACCGATGATTTTAGGCAAAATATTGTGGCTAGTCTTCTTGGTAAAGATATAGGTATTAAAGAGCTTGAATCTATGATGATAGATTTTATTGGTCTTGGCGGTAAATATGGCGAGGTTACTTCAATATATAATGATTTAAAGCAAGGGGTGAAAGGCGCTTTAGATGTTGAAACATTTGATAAAGATGGTGAAGAGGGCCTTAGTGAGCATGAGTACACTGCTGCTATGAAAGATTTATTTTCTAAAATAAGTGATGATGAAGATGGGTTTTCTAAAGATGAATTTATAAAACACGCAAAAATGCAATATGTAGGTGTTGCTGAAAAAGCATGGGAAATTATGCATAATAATGCTAAAATGGCAGAAGAACAAGCTGCTAAAGCGGCAAGGGGCAAGAACATAGATCCAAATTATATGAAATATCAGGATTGGCAAGCTGATATACAAACTGCAGGTACAGTTGCTAATGAACTTGGTGGTGTCATGGGAAGGCTTGGAAAGTTAATGGTGACTGACTCAGGACTTACTTGGGATAATATTATGCAAGGTGGTGGTAGTGGTGATAAACTACGCTTTAATAATGCAGATTTAGAGTCTGTAAAGACTATTCTTGAATCACTGTCAGATGTTCAAAATGTGTATACAGATTTAGGTGATGAAAACAAAACCCGCGGAATTCGAGTGGATGGTAAAAATAAAGCAGTAATACAATGGCAGCCAAACGAGGGTTTGCCGGCTTTAATAGATAAAGTTAAAGGCTTTTTAGTAGACGAAAGTGTTTTTGCTGATGGACAAGCAAGAAGAGTATTTGAAACTACATTGGGACAAATTCGCCCATTATGGACGGAGCAAATAAATAAATGGAGAGCAGGAACAGGGGAGAATACCAAACTTAGCATTGATCAAAGTCCGGAAGCTTTTATTAATGAAAATTTAATTAATAATAATTAAGAGTTAATGGAAGAATTAGAAAGAATATTAGGTATTCTTCAAGAGAAAGGCGGTACAAAAGAGGATATGTTTGCTGTAACTAATGCTTGGTATGATCAAATTAAAAAAGATACCCAAGCCGACCCTAATAATATAGACAAATATTTTAAATACTCTTTAAATGGGGAAAGCATTAAAAGATCAGCTTTGCTTGATTCTATTGAAAATAGTAAATCTGTAGCTGATTTAAAATCTATTAAAATTGATCCTTTAGATAAAGGGTTGAAATCATATGTAAATAAAGTTATAAAATATCATTCAGATATAGAGCACGCACAAACTATTGGCCCTGAAGATTTAGCTGAGCTTAAAGAAGAATTTGATACTCTGGGATTAGATGATATTAAAGTAGGGGTTCATAGCACAAGGTTATTCGGTAATGAAAGAATAGAAGCTATAAGGGCTAAATATAATGAAGGAATGAGTATAGAAGAGGCTGTTAAAGCTGTTATTCCTGATATGGATATTAAAAAATTAGGGACTGCTGTAATTGACCCTAGAACTGGCTTAAGAGAAGAAAGAAGTGCTTGGAGTAATTTTACCCCATCAATGAGAAGCGCTGGCATAAGAGTACATACTTGGGCTTCTAATGCTGTAATGAGCGCACTTGCAGAAACAGCGGGGCCTGAGTGGGTTGATCATTTTTTTGGAGGTAAAGGAATGGCGCCAGGTATTAAACTGGCCGATGCATTTGATATTGGTATTAAAGACAGCACAGGGAAAGTTTTTAATGAGGGAGATGAAGGTTTTGAAAAAATAGCTGATATTTATAATAAAATAGAACAATATAATGACGAAATTGAAAAAGAAAAACTTCAAAAGTCAAATACAGGGATAAAGGCTATTGACGCCCAAGACAGAGGGTATTACAGACCGTGGACAGATGAAGAAAAAGCTGAATTAGCTAAAAAATACGGGATAACAGAATATTTAAAAGAAGGACAAAAACCTACACGGGTTTATAATAATAAATTTATTAGCAAAGATGGTAAAGCAACTAATTTACCTGTTGGATTTGCTCAAAGAAATTTAGTTTATAATAATCAGAAAGCACTTCAAGATCTTGAAAATTCAATGGCTTATGTGCCTGATTTTAAGGAGGCTTGGGAAAGCGGCGACGCTGGGCAAATTGGTAATTGGTTTGGGGGTGCCGCAAATATGGTTCTTAGTAGCGTAGCGCCTGGAATGGTGGTTGGTTTAGGTACAGCGGCAGTCACCCGGAATCCTGCCTTGGCTATGCGCGCTGGACAAGCGGTAATGGGTGGTCAAATTGTAGGGGAAATGTCTCAAAGTTTTAATGAGACAAAAGCAATAGATTTATACGGGAACAGTAGCCCAGAGAATATGGCTAGGCTACAAGAAGAAGGAAAATGGGAGTTTGCTAGGCCAACTGCATTGGCTATTCCTGCTATATATATGGAAAATCTTGGGTTTAAAGGTATTGCTAATGCTTTTCTAAAAAAGAATTTTGCCGCAAAAGATTTTGTTTCTACAATGTTTGCCCTAGGTGGCTCTGCTCCTAAAGAAACTATAACAGAATTAGGCCAATTAGGTTTTGAAATTCTTGGGCAAGGACTTGCAAAAAACTTAAAAGGGGAGGAACTAGCCGATTTTGTTGTAGATACTTGGATTGAGGAAGCCCCTGAAGTAGCATTACAATCATTTTTTGGAACTCTACAGCTGGTTGGCGCCGGGAGAGCAAGTAGGCGTGTTCTAAAAACTATACTTAATCATTCCCCCGCCCATACTCGAGGTGTAGCTGGAAATGCGTTAGTTTCATTAAGCGGTTTGCATCAAGCCCTATTTGATTCAAAAGACCCTAATGAAAGGGCTGCGCTAAAAGAAGAAATTAAAAGGAAAGAAAAAATAGTAAAAGAAAACGTTGATAAAGGGGAAAATATATTTTTAAGAACCACTAAAACACAAGACACCGAAATAAAAGCTATAATTAAGAAAAAAGAAAAAGTTGAAAAACAAATTGAGGCACTTGAGAAAGGGAAAATGGGTGGAGAAGCTGTAATAATTGGTAGCGAAAAGCAACAAAGAGCAATTAATCTTCATCGTAAAACACTTAAAGAACAAGATGCAAAATTAAGGAAAATTATTGAAAATGCTGAGAACCAGCAAATAGCAAAAAATAAGTTAGGTGAATTTAAAATTCCCGATAAAGATTATAGTAAAATATCTGAAAAGAATTTAGCTTCTTCTACAAAATTACAAAAACTTTTTGATGAAGGTATTAATAGTGGATTAATAAAACAATCTAAAGAGGGCGGTAAAGTAGAAAATACTTTTGTTGGCGCGAAAGGTAGTCAGTTGTTTGAAAAAATAGTTGAAACGCAAAGAGCGTTAATTGAAAAAGAAGGCAATAAAAATTATTCTAAAATACCCAAAGATCTTAGAATTGGGGAAATAGGGGATTATAAGCGAAATTTAGAAACAGAATTAAGTAAGATTATAAGAAACTATGATCCTTCTACAAAAGTACCATTAGGTGCTAGGATACAATCCTTATTCCCTAAGAGGGCAAAGAGTCAAGATGCGTTTGAAAGTATTTCTAAACAAGAATATATAGATACGATTGAAGCGGCTTCAAATAAAATAGTTAGCGAATTAGGTGTTGAAAAAGATATAGATTCTTCAAGGCTTCCTGGGTTTGAAGTATCGCAAGAAAAAAGGCAACAAATACAAGACAAAATAAAAACTATTTTAACCACTACAGTTATTGATTCTAAAAATTCCGGTACAAAGTTAGCTAAGGGGTTCAAAGACACATTATATAATTGGGTAAAAGATAATATTGTTCCGAAAAATACCAAAAATAATAATGCGGCTTTTGTTAAAATGATAAAAGATAATGCTGAACAAATTTATGATACCTATACCTTAGATAGCATGTTACAGTCTACTAAAGAATATGCTGCTGCTGGATTTATAAAGAAAGATAAAAATGGTAATTGGGGTAAAGTTGCTTTTGATCCAAATTCGACTCCAAATAAATTATTAGATTGGCTTGGGGCGGCTGGAGAAACTAAGCAAGCTAAAAGTAATAGGGGGAAGGTTTTTAGAGAAAATTTAGCTAAATCTATTGCCGCTAGGGAAGCCATAGAATTATTAGAATCAGATATAGACTTTATAAATAAGTTTACAGAAGCACAAAAAGAAATTAGTGATAATAAAGTAATTCAAGAAATTGCTAAGACAATAGACAGTAAACAAAGTTTTATTCAAAAAGTTGGTCAAAAAGCATACAAACAATTACAAGCATTATCTGGTGCTAGAGATATTCATAGCGCAACAAAAATTTTAGGTCTTCTTGAAAAAATAACCCCAACTGATGAAACTAGAGAAGCATTCCAAAAAGCTGTTTTAAAAGCTATTGAAGATGCAAAACTACCTTCTTTTGTTTTTTTAGCAGCTAATTTTGCAAACTTTGCTAGAAGAAAGGTTGGTGATAAATATGTTGATTTACCTAGAAGTAGTAGTGGATTATATTATGGGACCACAGACCCTGCATTTTTAGAGGCATTAGCTGCTGCTCAAAAAAATGATAAAAATTATCCCGGCCTGAAGAAGGCTATGAGGGTTAGGATTAAAGAAGGCGGAGATATAACTAAAGACTTTATAGAAAAGTTTAATGAAAGAATGGCAAATAATATGGATGCTTTAGAGATGTTTACAACTATTTTGCAAGATGCAGTTCATAAGCATGGCGTGCCTTTAAAGATTGCTTTACTTTTTCCATTTTCTAGTTATCAAGCTACAGAAGGTTTAATAAAAATAGCGGCCCCTTTTAAATATAGGGATAAAAAATATGAATATGATGATGAAAGCGGAAAAGTAAAACATACAACCAGAGCAAAATATATAGAAGAACATAACCCGCCTGCTTCAGTTGTGGGGGCCACAATAATGTGGGCTATAACTAATAATCAGACTAAAGCTATTTTTCCTTTTATTAGAAAAAATTATTATCAAACTATATTATCTAAAAAAAATGACGCTAAACTTGATGCGTCTGAATTAGATGCCACTTTACCTGAAGGTGCTACTATTTTAGATAATCCTGTTGTAAGGTTTGCACATGCCCAAAAGAACGGGGAGTATATTGATTTAAATAGTATTATAAATATAATAACCGGTGAAACTTTAGCGCAAGAGAATAATGCAGAATCATCTTCAAATCCAGATGGGGTTAAAACTTCAAATGATGCTGTTGTAGAGCAACATGACAAATTTGAATTTATTATAGATAGAGCTATCGCTACTTTAGCTGAACTAACAGGAAGTAAAGGAACTTTACAAATGAATTTAGGAGCTGTACCTGTAAGCATTATTATTGGCGGCCTACAAACTGTAAAGCTAGCATATCAAGCAGGGAAAGGAATGGTAGCCGCTATAGAGGCTGGTTATAAAAAAGTTAAGGATTATATGTCTATAGAAGAATGGACAGATTTAGTTAGCAAAGCCTCTTATAAAGTAAAAAATACTAAAACGCCTTCTCAGGTTAAATTAGCTATAATGAACGAGAAAAGCGTTATGATAATGCAAGAACAGGCTAGGCAAGCAAATGAAAATATATTAAAAGAACTTGGAATAAAAACGGAAGGGTTAACAACTGAGGAAATAAATAATAAATTAGATGTATTAAGAAAGGCTAAAGTCGTTTCTTCTAATAAAAAAGCGCCAAAAAAGAAGGCTAGAGTATTTGATTTTGATGATACCCTTGCTAAAAGCAAATCTAAGGTACTTTATAAGCTCCCAGATGGAACCGAAGGAAGTTTAGATGCTTCTCAGTTCGCAGAACAATATAGCTCCTTAAAAGAGGCTGGAGCGACTTTTGATTATTCTGAGTTTAATCAAGTTAAAGAGGGGGAGAAAGGGCCTTTGGCATTATTAGCTAAAAAAATGGCTGATTCAAAAGGTGAAAGAGATATATTTGTATTAACTGCTAGGCCCGGAGAATCTGCTGAAGCTATAAAAACTTTTTTAAGAGCGGTATTAGGTATTAGTATTCCTTTAAAAAACATTACGGGGCTTGCAGATGGTAGCCCTAGTGCTAAAGCGTTTTGGATGGCAGAAAAAGTTTCCGAAGGATATAATGATATTTTCTTTGCTGATGATTCTAAGGCTAATGTAACTGCTGTTAATAATATGCTTAACTCTTTAGAGGTAACAAATAAAACACAAGTAGCTAAGGAAACAGATGCTCCTTCTTTAGAGGATCAAATGGATACAATAATAAGGGACAGAGAAGAAGGCCCTATTAAAAAGTTTTTATCAAAACTAAATCCTTATGTTCCACCAGGGGCTGATGATTTTGTTGGTTTATTATACAAATTTTTAGGAAAAGGGAAAATTGGAGAGGCAACAATGCAATTTTTCAATAGAGCCTTATTAGACCCTTATGCTAAAGCTATTGCCGCTTATGAAGCCGCTAAAGTTAGTATAGCGCGAGATTATAAAGCTTTAAAGAAAAGATACAAGAATAAAAGATTATTAGCGGAAAAGATCTTGGATGGCATGTATACTAAAGAACAAGCTGTGCGAGCTTATTTATATGATAAAGCTGGCTATGATTTGGGGATGAATGAAACTGATGCTGCAGAATTACTTGCTGTTGTAAATAGTGATCCAAATTTAAAAGCATTTGCAGATGATTTAAGCATGTTAACTAAATTACAAAAAGGTTACCCTAAAATTCATTCTGATTGGCTTGGAGGCAATATACAAACTGATTTAGCAAATATAAACACTAAAGACTTAAGAAAACTGTTTTTAGCGCAATGGATTAATAATAAAAATCAAGTTTTTTCTGAACAAAATTTAAAATTAATAAAATCAAAATTTGGAAATGATTTTACAGATGCTTTATTAAATGTTCTAGAAAGAATGGAAACCGGTATAAACCGTAAAAAAGGGAAAGATAAAGAATTCAACTCTGTAATGAATTGGATTAATAACTCTGTTGGTGCGATCATGGCTCTTAATATGAGGTCTGCTGTATTACAGCAATTATCTATTGTTAACTTTACAAATTGGAATTTTAATAATCCATTTATGATGGCTAAAGCAATGTTTAATATTCCTCAGTTCTCTTCAGATTTTATAAATTTATGGAATTCTTCATTTTTAGTTGATCGTAGAGGCGGTTTGAAAATTGAAATAAACACAGCTGATATAGCTGATTCCAATCCTGGTAATCTATTCTTTAGAATAAATAAAAAAATATTATCTCTTGGTTTTAAACCCACCCAATGGGGCGATAGCTTTGCGATTGCATTTGGCGGGGCAAGTTGGTTTAGGAATAGAGTAGACCAACTTCTTAAAAAAGATAAACCTACTAAACCGCAAGTGATATTTTTAACAGGCGCGGCAGGTAGTGGTAAATCAACAGTTGCTAAAAAATTTGGGAAAGATTATGTTGTATTGGACAAAGATGTAGAGCTCCAAAGGTTAATGGAAGAAGCTGGCTTGCCCGCGGATACAAATCAGCATACCCCTGAACAACGTGATCAGTGGAGAGATTTACAATCAAAAGCCAGTGCTAATATTCTTTCTCGAATAAACGAGTTAAAAAAGCAAGGCAAAAATATTGTTATAGATGACACAGGATCTAGCGAGCCTACTTTAATGAAATTAAAAAGAGAATTAGGTCAAGCTGGGTATGAATCTAAAATGCTTTTAATTGATGAATCGCTTGATACCTCTCTTGAAAGGAATAAAGCTAGAAAAGAAAAAGTATTAACAGATACAATGGTTAAGAACAGCTTTGAAGCCCTACAAAAAAATAGAAAAAGATACCGAGAAGTGTTTGGAGATAATCTTACTGAAACTACTAGCGACGAAGCATCCGATAATTTAATAAGTAAATTAACAGGGGTAATGACCTTGAAAGGGGCAGAGGCACAAGCGATGTTAGAATTTCAAGAGATTGCAGAGGAAACGCAGCAGTCATCTAGGCCTGATAGAATATCTAGGCAACAAGCTTCAGACATTGGAAGATTAATATTAGCTTTTGCTAATACACCTATGCAGTATGCTAGGTTAACTAAAAAATCTTTTCTTGATTTAGTAAATGGTAGAGGTAATCCTGTTAAGAATGTATCTAAGATACTTTGGTATGGTGGTATACAAAATATTATATTTACCACTTTACAACAAGGATTATTCTCATTAATGTTATCTGACGATGAAGATGATGAAAAAGAAGAAAAGAAAATTACGTATGCTTTAAACAGCGCTTTAGATGGCACATTAAGAGGAATGGGATATTATGGTGCCACTATTGCTGCAGCTAAAAATTTAGCTATGGAGTATTGGGATCAATATGAAAAAAGGCAAAGAGGGGAATATGTTAGAGACGGCTCATTACGCTTAATAAGACAAGGAACTTCAATATCGCCTCCTATAAGTAAAAAAATAGGTGATATTATTGAAGCACAAAAGTTTGAGAGTTGGAAGCAATACAAACATG
>MPLU02319187.1_pt1 | contig 14104 bp, 10 predicted proteins | sample 1617381 | NCBI WGS metagenome assembly MPLU02 (sample SAMN05944801, study PRJNA350692) | marine metagenome | biome: marine; feature: ODZ; material: water; isolation source: 90 m water sample filtered on 0.2 um supor filter | place: Pacific Ocean | collected 2012-04-08 | depth 90m m
GTTTATTTCTTTTGATACAAAAGGTTTAAAGATACTAGAAAAATCTTTTGTACAAAACCCTGATGCAGAAAGGTTGTCTCAAGTTTTTCCGCAAAGGCATAAAATACCTTCAGTAGACGGAGGCACTATACATACCTCTCCTGAACCTAAAAGTGCGATATCTAATTGGTCTTCTCTTATAGGTAAAATCAAAAATAAAACTAATAAAAGCATAGAAGAAATTTTAGACTCTCCTTTTGATAGTTATATAGTAGAAGGAATATCTGAAGATTTAGATATGGGTAGTTCAAAAGGAGGTTCCTCTGCTTTACGTCAAGGTATTTTTTATATAAGAAACCAAAAAGGACTTACAGTAGAGGAACGTGAAAGCGTGTTTTTTGGTGGCGAAACTAGTAAAAGACTACTGGGTGGGTCAGAAGTTTTTAGCCAAACTAGAGATAAAGGGCAAGCTTTAGGTACAAGACTTTTAAATAGTAGAGCTGCGCCTTCAGTAGCACAAGCTGTTAAAAGGGGAATGAGTGTTATAACAGACCCCGATATAAAAGCAGCTATTATGTACAATACTCTTATACCACATAGAACAGTACAGGTTTCTCGTTTAAGACTTAGTCCTGAAACAGATTCTAAGGGAAGCATTTTAAAGGATGCTACTGATCCGTATTTAGATGGAGATAGAATTATTGTTCCAGAAGCAGGTCAGAAAATGGGTCAAAAAAGGTATACAAGTATTCAGTTGACTCCTTTTATGCAAGATTTTCTTAATCAACATGCAAAAAACCATCCAGATAGAGAGTTTTTATTCAGGGATAACAACGTCACTCACGAACAATTTTCCCGTAAAGTAAATGCAGCTATTAATCTTGAGGGCGGTATAGCACAACAAACTCAAGAGATGGTAAAAGAAGGTAAATTTACTTCTGCTATAAAAAGTTTTAAATTTTTACGTAAACTTTCAGCTACAATGATTAATGCTACTGTTCCGGGTTCATTTGATAATCTTAAACACATGATGGGTCATTCTTCTGATAATGACGTTACTAAAGAAACAGGAATAACTAGAGGTGCTTATATTGGAAGCGTAATTCCAGCGGAAGGTAAAACTGATATTGAGGTTTCTGCTTTATTTGAAGATGAGTTTCAAAAAGGTTCAGGAGCATCAAGTAAAAGGGAATTGTTAAAAAGCGTATTTAATATTAGTGAAGTGGAACTCTCTGACAATTTTGTAGAAACTCCATTAGAGGCGCAAATAGCAGGGAAGACATCTTCTCAGTCTTTCATAGACCGACAAGTTTTTGCAGCAACTTTAGACAATGATCCGGAGCTTTCTCAAAGTGCAAAAGAAAACTTACTGGAAAGATTTGGAGATAAACCAAACTCAATACAGCTTTTAGAAAACTATAGAAAAGAAATTGACAGCAGCTATTCTGCGTATAAAGAAGCTGTTGAAAAAGTAGGTGGCGCTGTTGTAGATGAAGACCAGTACTTTGACCAAGTAGCGTCAGGAAAAATAGAATCTTCTTCTGTAGAAACATCTTTGCCTAGTGTAACAGAGCCTGAAAAAACTCCTTCTGTTAAGACTTCTAAAGTAGTAGAAGAAACTGAAGCTCCTTTAGAAAAAACGCCTTTTGAATTTACCGATACATCTGGAAATGAACCTTTAACGGAGCGAGAAAAATCACGAAGAGCATCTGACACTCTTAAAAAACTTAAAGAAGGTACTTTAAACCTAGTACAAAAAAAGCTTCCTCTAAAACTTGGTATAGGCGCACTAACAGGAGGGGCAAGCTTTGGCATAGATGTGGCAGAGGCAGCGCTTGCGTCCGGTCCCGCAGGGTGGGCGGATGACCCAGCAGAGCGTATACCTCCCACTTCTGATATCAGCGATAAGGAACTGTTTCAAAAAATGCAAGACGCCGCATCTCAAAGACATTATCGTCTTCGAGGACCGCAACACGTGGAATCTAGAGGTATAGCCGAAAGAACAATGGCGCTTGCAGAAATAGATAAACATAGAAAGGATTTTTCAGCAAGAGCTTTTGATGCTCCCTCTCAAATGAAAGCAAGAGAAGCTGAACTTACCGAGTTAGACTACACTACTCCAGAACTAGAAAGAATGCGTCTTGCAAAAACTTTACAAGATGTAGATACAAGCGAAGTACATACAGAAGAAGCGCGAGACGCACGAATACAAGCTCAAATGGACGCTGCTTTAAGGTTTAATCAACAATCCAACATTGACAATCAATAAAAGGAAACTATATCATGCCTACAGGAAACAAACAAATGTACGGTTCTAATTACATCGAAAAACAAATGGCAAAACAAGGTGAAATGTCCGATGCAAACGAATCGGCTCTTCATCGTGAAAAGCTTGAGTTTGACACGGTAATTAAGCGCAACTACCCCTTAACGGAATCTTTTCCGTCAGAGTCAGGAAGCAAGCACGTTGACCCTAATGTTCTGGGTAAAATGGCAGCTTACACACCTAACAGCTAATTTTGTATTATCTAACGAAAGTTGCATTTAAATGAAGCAGGAAGACGAGTATGAACTTGTTGGAACCATTCAGTCTCGTTTTGAAGAAGCTGAAACTGGAAGACTCCCTGACGAACAAAGGTGGCTACAAGCTTATAAGAATTATCGTGGTATCTACGATTCTTCAACACAGTATCGTGAGAATGAACGAAGTCAAGTTTTTATTAAAATTACAAAAACAAAAGTTCTTGCCGCTTACGGTCAAATCGTAGACATTCTTTTTTCACAAAACAAGTTTCCCATTTCAGTAGAGTCCACTCCCGTACCCGAAGGTATTGTGGAGTTTGCTCACCTGTCTAAAAACCCGCAACAACAAGAAGAGCAACCTCAAGAAGAACAAGACCCGCTGGGTTTTCCGGGCGATGGGCGAGAACTTCTTCCGGGTGCTACAGAAGCGACAGTTCCTTTAGGCGGCATGGCCGACCAGTACGAAGGAGCAAATCTATCAGAAGGTCCATCCCGTGCAGGAGAACCACAAGTAGCTCCAGCCAGAGAGTCTGCACGTTTTTTAGAAAAATGCATACAAGATCAGCTTCTAGATACAAACGCTGTAACCGTGATGAGACACGCTTTATTTGAATGTACTTTACTGGGTACAGGTATCATTAAGGGACCCTTTAATTACAACAAGACTGTACATAACTGGGCGTTTGACGAAGAGTCAAAAGAAAAGACGTACTCTCCCTACGAAAAGTCTGTTCCTCGAATAGAGTCTGTAAGCTGTTGGGATTTCTATCCCGACCCGTCTGCTACGTCTACTCAAGACTGTGAGTACGCTATACAGCGGCACAGGTTTAACAGAGAGCAACTTTACGATCTACTAAACAGACCGCTGTTTGACAAAAAGGCTATTGAATCAGTTTTGGAAGAAGGACCAAACTATGAAGAACGCTATTTTGAAAGTACGCTTTACAATAACGAAAAAGATACGCAAAATGAAAGAAACCGTTACGAGGTGCTGGAGTACTGGGGTATCATGGATACAAACAGTGCTGAAGATGCCGGTCTTGATATACCAAACGATGCGGGATCGTCTATTCAAGTAAACGCTTGGATTTGTGGAAATCAAATTCTACGTCTTGTATCAAACCCCTTTCTGCCTACAAGACTTCCCTTTTACTCGTTTCCTTTTGAGCTAAACCCCTACCAAATCTTTGGTGTAGGTGTAGCTGAGAACATGGAAGATAGCCAGCTTCTTATGAATGGGCATGTTCGTATGGCTATCGACAACCTAGCTCTTGCGGGAAATCTTGTATTTGATATTGACGAAACGCAGCTTGTTCCCGGTCAGTCCTACGATGTATATCCGGGCAAGGTCTTTCGCAGACAGTCGGGTGTAACTGGTACAGCGATTAACGGTATTAAGTTTCCCAATACGGCTGGAGAAAATATACAAATGTACGATAAGGCTCGCCAGCTTGCAGATGAGCAAACAGGTATTCCCAGTATTACACACGGTCAGACAGGTGTAACGGGTACTGGACGTACAGCGGCAGGTCTAAGTATGCTTATGTCCAGTGCAGGACTAAGTATTAAAACAGTTATTAAAAATATTGATGACTTTCTTCTTAAGCCGATGGGCGAAGCGTTCTTTCAGTGGAATATGCAGTTTAATGATCACATGACTGAAGTACACGGTGATCTTGAAATTAAACCTCGCGGAACTAGCGCAGTTATACAAAAAGAAGTACGCAGTCAGCGTTTAACGGCTCTTTTACAAACAGTTGCTAATCCTATGTTAGCTCCGTTTATTAAGATTCCTAATCTTGTACGAGAGCTTGCTATTAGTCAAGACATTGACCCCGACCTTCTTGTAAATGATGTAAATGATGCTGCTATTTTTGCAGAGGTATTGAGAGGACTAAATGAACGCACAACAGGCCAAGAAGCTTCTCCCGCTGGTGAACAACCCGGAAACATGGGAGCCGCTCAAGGAACACCTACAACAGTTGGGCCAAATGATGCAACGGCAGTTGGTGGTGGCGGAATCGGAATTGGAGATGCGCCGCTTGCAGGGCAAGCTGGCTTTACTGGAAACACTTCAGAACCTGAAGGTATCGGTTAAAAGTGATGCAAAGCAAAAAGAAGGCTAGTCTGTAAATGGCAATCGCACTTAGCGACTATGAGAAGCAATATTCGCATGACGTCATATTTCAAACGCCTTTTCACGAACTTACCTCTGGTCAAAAACATGCTCATCAAACTTGGCTTGATCTTCAAAGGTACATGGAGGGAAAGACAGTACATGGACCCTCTGCTAGAAAGGGTGTTTTAGCTTTTGAAGGTTCTTCTGACGAGGAGGGTATTCAGTACTTTTCAGCCGCTGCTACAGGTGATCGTGGTGAAGGAGCAAGTCTTTACGATGACGAAGGACTTGATTTCACCCGCTACGCATTTGCGTATCCAGAACACCCTGACTTTAAAAATTGGTGGGGTGGCGGCGGTGGTGGTTCTTCACAAGTTGCCGAAAAAGCTCCAGAAGAATCACGCTCTGTATTTGACGCTTTAGAGACTTCAGATTTTTCTACAAAACAAAGCGACGATGTGCTTTTAGGTGGATCAGGTAGCGACGATCTTACGTCTTTTATACCACAACAACCCGCTAAGATAGACAAGTCTTCTTCTGTTTCAGTAGTTGATCAGTTACGAAACGCAAACGCGGATTTACAGTCTGTTGCGGGCAATCAAGATTTAGCAAGAAGCTTTGTGAACAGGGTTTTAAGTTCAGCAAACAGAGATTTAAGAGACAGCGAAGGATTTGTAGGTGGTGACGCAATTTCGGCACTTCGAGCGGGAACCTTTCAAGCCCCACAAGCCTTCCAAGCTCCACAACAAGCCCCGCAAGCTTCTACAGGCACAGAATCTAGAATAGAAAATATACTTGTAGACGTAACGTCTGAACAAGACCCTTTAGAACAAATAATCGAACAGACTCCTGATTTTGAACTAGTTACAGATGTTGACGGAGCCGCTGATGACAGTTTTGATCAGAGTGGCGGTTTTGATCAAAGTGGCGGCGCTTTTTCTGAAGGTGAAAGCTCCTCATTTACAATAAGCGGTAGGGACGCAGAGGCTTTTAATGCCGCAGAGAATCAAAATCCGCTCAGCTTTGTTGATTCGATAGGCTTTCCGGACTTCAATAGTGGTTTTGTAGGTCCTAATGTATTTAGTTTTAATGAACCTTTTTTTAATACAGAGGTTACATTACCAAAACAGGCCCTTGCTAAAGCGGCGATTAAAGGTGCTGGAAAAGGACTTGCAGCAGGTGCGGGGTTAGGTTTTCCCGGCAAAGCTGCGGTAGACGCTCTTATAGACGTTCTTTCGGGAAAAAACCCAGAAGATACAGCAAAAAGCTTTGCGTTTGACATGGCAGGAGCGTTTTTAGCAGGTCCTATGGGGCCGATAGCAGTACCTTTTGCCGCAGGTTTAGAGACAGCATATGACATAGCTAAAAGCCCCTATTCAGGTTTTGGATTTGGACACTTTGGATCAGGGTTTCTCAGCAATCTTACAGACGGTGCTTTGGGCACAAGTGTTGTTAATCAAGGAAAACAACAAGAACAATATGAAGAAAATATTGAAGATCATTTTACCTACACAGGCTCGCACATAGCGACTGAACCCCCGCCAAGCATAATAATTGGATCGCATAAAGATGATTGGGGGCTTAATCAATTTGGACGAGAAAATACTCCTATAAACGAACTCGCGCACCGAATAAGAGAGGCTGAAAAGGAAACGATTTGGGATGAGAAGGCTGACCGCTTCTTTTCGCGCCAACAGCAAAAAGAACCAGTACCTTATGGTCCGGGGGTAGGCACTCCGAACGTGACCTCCCCGAATACGACTATAACGGCGCAGAATTTTGGTGTATTTGGTCTTGACGATGGAAACTGGTTTGACGATCCCACTAGTCCTTTCACCGCAGGTGATGAAGGCGCGCACGCTCAGACTGAAGGTGGCGACATTTGGTAAACTACTCAAAAAAACTTTAATAACAAGGAAAGATAAAAACAATGGCACTTATTCAACCTAACATTCCTGAAATGGAATCACCGCCGCCTTTAGAGGCTGGTGTAGTAAACGAGCCTATGGGTGATCTTCCTGTAGAAGGTGGAGTTGAATCCGTAGAGGATGATATTCCCACTACAGCCAAAGAAGGCGACTTTATCCTTCCGTATGAATCAGTGCTTTATGTAGGTCTTAACAACATTAACATTGAAGTTAAGAAAGCTATGAAGCAAGCTCAACAAGAAGGTATACAGATTGAAGGTGCTGATCCTGACTCTGATATTCCTATCAAAATCTCTAACTTTGAGTATCGTATTCCAAAAGAGCTTGTAGAGTACATTGGTATTCAGCGTCTTGAAACCTATCGTGAAAAAGGCTTAGAGCTTCGCGCACAGTTAGAAAAAAGTAGAGGTGATAAAGGAAAATCTTTTGTACCAGAACCAGCACAAATGGCGGCACAAGAAGAGATGCCCCCAATGCAAATGCCACAAGAACAGCAAATGCCCGCCCCTATGCCACAAGAACAGCAAATGGCCGCTGCTATGCCACCACAAGCCGCGCCTCCTATGATGCAAACGGGCGGTATGGTTCAAAAACCTAGCGGTGAAACAATACACTCACCCTCGCAGGGTAGTCCGCTACAAAGCCCGTCTCCGATGCAGCAAAAGAAAAAGGAAGAAAGAAGTGTTCTTGATATGCAAGACGGAGGGCTTGTAAAAAAAAAGAGTTAGCTGACGGAGGGGAGCTACCCCCGCCACCACGCGATATGCCGCGCTCTAAGCTGACCCCACCCGCAGCGTTAATAAGGTCTAGAGCAAGCCTTAACAAGAGGATAAATCGCCCCGATCCTTTTGTATCTGCTTCTTTTGAAAAGTTTAAAAACCTATCTCCTGTACGTGGAGGGTCTTTTGACGCAACGTTCACAGACTCTAGATTAACTAAAAAACCTAAAACATCTTCTAACGGTTTAATTTCAACCAAAGTAGACCCTAAATATCAAGGAGGTTCAGTAAGTCTTACTGTTCCTGTAAGTAATAAGTATATCACAAGTATCGGCGGTAGTTTAGGAGGAGGAAGAAGCAGGGCAAGAGTAACACAATCCTTTAAAAAAGATCCTGTTTATGAAGAAGTCGTTGAAAATGTACATAGAAATGCAGCTTTACAGCTTGGCTTGAATCCTGAAAATCTTCCTTTAAATCTTAAAAACATTGGATTAGCCTATAACGATTACAAGCAAGCATTAAAAAATACTGCTGGAACTGAAAACAGGCAAACGGGGACAGGGTACGGCGTAGAAGCTTCTTTTCAAACAAACCCATCTGGAGAGTTAATTATTAAATTTAACAAAGACTCAGACAGAACAAAAAGAGGTTCTATAGGCTATAGAAGTAAATTTAAAGATGGCGGCAGAGCAGAAGAGATAAAAACTTTAGTAGAAGGTGGGCATGATGTCGAATTTATGATGGATGTTGAACCTTACATAAAAAACGATATTCTCGCTCAATATGGTTCAGAAATAAAAGAACCAATGATGGACCCTAAAGCTAAACCTAAAGATATGTTTAGCACAGTAAATATAAGGCTTGGTAATAAGCGTGGTCTTGCAGGATCGTACTTAGGAGATAGGTCTCAGAATATTAAAGAGGCAGATGACATAATTAAAGGGATCAGAGAAGACGGTCTAGAAAAAGAACCACAATTTGCAGAATTTATAAAAAAACGTGACAGAATAAAAGCACAAACACCTTATGAAAGAGTAGAAGAACGTGCTAAATTAGGTGAAAAAGGACTGCGAGATAAACCAAAATCTTTTATGCCAGCTAAAGATGCTTCTTTTGTAAGTTTAAGACAAAGCGATCATATAGTAGGAAAAAATCAAATTTTAGATTCTGAAGGAAACCAACCCTTAACAAACCCAGCAAACACGGCTCTTACGTTTATTCACGAAGCTAGGCACAAAGCAGTACAAAAACTTAATTTACGACCAGTAATTAATAAAACTCTAGATCATATTCCTAATGCAAAGGGCGGTGCAGAAGAAATTCTTATGAGATTTATGGATTATAAAAATGCTACTACACCTGAAGAAAAAGAAAATCAAAAGAAATGGGTAATAAATTTTTACGATATGTTAAATAGCGTCGCAAAAAACAAAGGTCTGAGAATAAGATTTACAGACCCGTTTCAGGACACAACAAAAGGTGAACGAGAGTTTGAAAAACTAGACCAACTTTCTAGCCTTGTAAATACAGTAGCTAAAGAAAAACTTGAAAATCTTCGCGGAGTACCTGTTTACGAAGATAAAGATTATCCTGAAAGTTTGTCGGAGCAGATAGATAGAAAAGGTATTTTTAGAACAATGTTTCCTCGCAGTCATTTTGAAGAAGCATGGAAACGGAAGAAATAAATAATGGGACAAAACTGGGAATATTTTACATACGACGAATTAAAGTGCAAATGTGGTTGCGAAGATGCGCCCATGAGAGACGACTTTATGAATATGCTTATTGCAATTCGCGAAGAGTTTGATCGTCCTATGATTATTACATCTGCATTTCGATGTGCAGGGCACAACAATAAAATTGGTGGAGCAAAAGATTCTCCACACCTACACGGCAAAGCTGTAGACGTTGCTGTAAGCTATGCGGATGCTCACGACCTTCTAAAAATAGCTTTAGAACACGGCATGACAGGTATTGGCATAAAACAAAAAGGATCACCGTCTGGACGATTTATACACCTTGACAACATGGAAGTTGCAGAAGGGCGTCCACGACCAACAGTTTGGAGCTACTAAAACGCTTCATTTACCGGAGCGGCTACCCGAATACAAATCGGCCCCGCTATTTAACTACTCCTCCGCACGGCTACCCGAATATAAACTTTCGGCCCCGCGAGAGAAAGGAGATACAACATGACTGACACTATGACAGACGATAACGAAGTACTTGAGCCTACCCCATACGAGAATGCGTATAGACGTACTCTGAATGACCCAGATGAAGAATCTTTGGACCCCGCTGTAGAAGAAGCGGCTACTCCTAGACTTACTGAAGGTATCGTTCAAAAAGAAGATCACGATTATAAGAAAAGATATGATGATCTTAAGAAGCACTACGATACTAAACTCAATGAGTGGAAACAAAACCGTGAAGTTCTTGAAGCAAAACTCAAGATGTCGGATACACCTACTCAAAGAATAAATGAGCTTCCTAAGACAGCGGAAGAACTTGAAAGCTTTCGTGAACAATATCCAGATGTATATGATGTGGTTGAAACAATCTCTTCGCTTAAAGCCAATGATAGAGTTTCTGAAGTAGAAGATCATTTGGAGGTACTGCGACAAAAGGAAGAAGAGGCAGAACGAATTACTGCTGAAAAACAACTTACCGCAATGCACCCAGACTTTAAGGAACTTAAAGAAAGTGACGACTTTTTGAAATGGCTAGAAGAACAGCCATCCAGTATTTCGGATGGTGTCTATCGCAATAATACTGATGTTCGTTGGGCCGCAAGAGTGATTGATCTGTACAAAGCAGATGTCGGCCATACCCCTGCTAAGTCAAGACGATCTGGTTCAAACAAGAATCAACGTGAACAAGCAGCGCAAGCTGTTACACGTACAGCATCAAATCGAGGCTTAGAATCTTTAGGACCAGATAAAAAAGTCTGGACAGTAGAGGAAATCTCCCGGCTTAAACCGTGGGAATTTGACAAATACGAAAAGGATATTGACGCCGCTTCCCGTGAGGGTCGTGTTGTTGATTCCATTTAAATTTTATTTTTAACATCCTAACAAGGAGAAACCAAAATGGCTTTTACTCGCGCCAGTGGTTATCAGAATCTACCGTCAGGTAATTTTGTACCCACTATTTTCAGCCAAAAGGTTTTAAAGTTTTTCCGCCGTGCGTCGGTAGCTGAAGCAATTACCAATACCGACTACGCTGGAGAAATCGAGAACTTTGGCGACACTGTGAACATTATCAAGGAACCGTCGATCACCGTCCGTTCCTATGCTCGCGGTACTACTGTGAATACGGAAGACTTGTCTGATGATCAGATTCAGTTGACCGTTGATCAGGGCAACTACTTTGCTTTTAAAGTTGACGATATCGAAGAGCGTCATAGCCACCTTAATTTTGAGGCTCTGGCTACCTCGTCCGGTGCGTACAGCTTGAAGAAAGCTTTTGACTATAACATCCTGAAGAACATCTATGACAACGCTGCCGCTTCTTCTGGCACGTTGGCTACTCAATCTACGTCGGCAAACACGGGTGACGAGGTCTCTGACCTTGTTGCACAAGCCGCTCGTAATCTTGATGAAAACGATGTTCCAGAAGAAAATCGCTGGCTTGTGGCCCCGCCGCAATTCTACGAAGTTCTTCGTGGCGCTTCGTCTAAAATCATGGATGCGTCGGTTACGGGTGGAAGTTCTCCGCTTCTAAATGGCAAAGTTACGGACAGGCCGCTTCACGGCTTTGATCTGTATCAAACCAACGCGATTGCAGTCGCCTCTACGGGTTCGGCAGCTTCGCACACTTTTGGATCATCTGCAACAAGTGGTCATACTCTTATTCTGTACGGGCATAAAAGCGCAGTCGTTACGGCTTCGCACATTGCCAAGACGGAAGTGATTCGTGACCCTGATAGCTTCGCTGACGTTGTTCGCGGACTTCACGTTTTTGGACGTAAGGTTCTTAAGGGCAGCGGCACAGGCTTTAAGGGCGCGTTCAAGGGTTTGATGGACTTGGACAGTTAAGGGAGGACTAGAACATGGCTACTTATTCCATTACAGGTGGTGGTTCCACTGGTTTCTCCGCTAGTGCTGGAGATGTTAAAGTTCTCAGTGTTGTTGTAGACTTTAGCTCTTCTACTAACGCTAGTGGTGACATTTTCCAGTGCATCGAACTCCCTGCCAACTCATATGTCGTTACTGCCGGAATCGAGGTAATGACTGCTGACACGGCAGGTAATAGCGGTACTGTGTCTTTGGGTGACGGTGACGATGTTGACCGTTACATTACGGCACAAACTATTGCGAATACTAACCTTGTCCCGATTCGCGCTCAAGCGGGTGCGGGTTCGCAAGGCACTACGTCGATTGGCTACGGTAACTATACCTCTGCCGACACGATTGACGTTGTGATTGCAACGGGAGCAATTAACGCTGTTATTCGCGTATTTGCGCTTGTTGCCGACTATAACGGGCTTGGTGCAAACGAAGCTCAGAAGGTCACTTTCGCTTAATATATGATCAGTGAGAGAAGGGGGCGTTTTTGTTTCTTTCTCTCACTTTTCATAATATCAACACGGGATAAACAATGGCTACTTTTTTACAGTTGACAAATCGAATACTAAATGAACTTAACGAACCAGAGCTTACTTCAAGCACCTTTTCTAGTTCGCGAGGTATTCAAACTGTTGCAAAGAATATGGTAAATAAAAGTATTCACGATATTTATAACTCTGAAGTAGAGTGGCCTTTTATTCATAGTGATCAAACAGATTCTTTGACAGCAGGAACACAAGAGTACGGTTTTCCTTCAGATGCTCGAAAAGCCAACATAAATACTTTTGTATTAATTCCTTCTAATTTGATCACTAACGGAACTTTTACGTCAAACATAACTGGTTGGAGTACAACTTCTGGAACTCCTGCCAATGCTTCTGAACGATTAAGACTTAACAGTGCAGGAGCAGAACAATCTTTAAGCACGGTTGTAAATAAAGAATATGTTCTCAGATGCCGTACCTTTTCAGGAGACGTTACCTTAAATATAGGCACGGGTTCTGGAGGAACACAAATATCTACTCAAACACTTTCTATTGATAACTTGGGAGATGGAGCTTATCACACTGTAACCTTTACAGCCAGTTCTACCACAACAGTAGTAGGCTTTGTAAACTCTGCATCTTCTAATCACGATGTAGACAATGTGGAAGTTTCGGAAAACATTTCCCCTAGAAAACTTACCTTTCTTTCCTATAATGAATGGTTGGATAAGTTTTCAGATCGTGACTTAAATCCCACCGACACAGATCAGTTTGGTATTCCCTACTATGTCTATGAAACTTTTGATGACAAGTACGGTCTTACACCAATACCCGACAGAGGTACTTTAAGTGTTCGCTATGAATACTACAAAACACACACCGATCTTTCAGTACACGGTGATAGCCCTGACTTACCGTCACGCTATGACGATGTTATTGTAAATCGTGGAAAGTACTATTGTCACATTCTTCGTGCAAACATACCCGCTGCACAACTTTCCGAAAAGGATTACAAAGAAGGTTTAGCGCGTATGCGAATAGAATTAATTAATACAAAAGATTACATCTACCCCGCTGGTATGAGGTTGTATAATACATCACCATGACACAAGAAGTAACATCAAGTATCGTCACCACTTCTGGCGGTCTTATGCTAGACCAAGATGTTTATTCTATGCCGCCCGGAGCCGCTACAAAGCTACAAAACTTTGAACCGTCTGTGTTAGGTGGCTATCGCCGTCTTAGCGGTACGGCAAAGTATTCTTCTTCTCAAGTAAATGGCACTAACACTATACAGGGTGTAGTAATATACAACGAACGTGTTTACGCTGTATCTGGAGGAGTCTTAGCTTACGGAACTGGAAGTTCTTGGACAAACATAGCTACAGGTTTAACAACCTCTGCAAGAAGTTATTTTGAAAGATTTAACTACGAGAACGCCGAAAAGATTATTATGTCGAATGGTTCTGACGGACCTAGAGTTATCAACGATACTACTGTTACTACAATATCTGAAAGTTCTGTAGCAGGAGCTAAATTTGTAGCATCTTTTAGAGAACACATGTTTTATGCAGGAATGTCCTCTACACCTCAAGAGTTGGTATTTTCTGTACCTTTTAACGAAGATGACTTTACAAGCGGTAGTGGTGCAGGGTCCATTAAGGTTGATGATAACATAACCGGACTTAAAGTATTCCGTGATAGCTTGTTTGTTTTCTGCCAAGATAGAATATTTAAACTTACCGGAAACTCAAGCTCATCATTTACTATAGCTCCTGTTTCTCGTACTTTAGGATGCCTTGACGGATTTAGCATACAGGAAATAGGAGGTGATTTAGTCTTTCTGGGACCGGATGGTATTCGTACAGTTCAAGGTACAGCGCGTATTGGTGATACAGAACTAGGTGTTATATCCAAGCCTATTCAACGTAGATTTCAAAACATTTCTCTTGATCGTATTAGCTCTGTTGTTATTAGAGATAAAAGTCAATACAGAATTTTTAGACCTACTTCAGGAGGTACTGAAGTTTCTTCACAAGGTATTATTGGCGTAATTAAAGCAAATCCTCAAGGACAGGTAGGCTGGGAATGGTCTGAAATAAAGGGTATTAAACCTTCCTGTTCAGACTCTCAATTTATTGATGATGATGAACTTGTAGTACATGGTGGATTTGACGGTTTTGTGTATAAGCAAGAGTCGGGAAATACTTTTTCAGGTACAAACATACAGGCAAGTTATCGCTCTCCAGACCTAACACTGGGAGATGCAGGTATTCGTAAAAAC
>MPLU02146433.1_pt1 | contig 14100 bp, 15 predicted proteins | sample 1617381 | NCBI WGS metagenome assembly MPLU02 (sample SAMN05944801, study PRJNA350692) | marine metagenome | biome: marine; feature: ODZ; material: water; isolation source: 90 m water sample filtered on 0.2 um supor filter | place: Pacific Ocean | collected 2012-04-08 | depth 90m m
ATACAGGTGTTTCTGGTAGTGCTATATTAGATGAAGACAATATGGCTTCAGATAGTGCTACGCAACTTGCAACGCAACAATCAATCAAGGCATATGTTGATTCACAAGTAACTGCTCAGGATTTAGATTTAACTACAGACTCTGGAACAATTGATATTGATTTAGACTCTGAAACGTTAACAATAGCTGGTGGTACTGGATTAACTTCAAGTGCGACAGGAACTACAGCTACCCTTGCTATAGATTCCACAGTAACAACATTAACTGGTTCTCAAACACTAACAAACAAAACATTAACATCACCTGTATTAAACACAGGTGTTAGTGGTTCTGCTGTTAAAGATGAAGACAATATGGCGTCTGACTCTGCAACACATTTAGCAACGCAACAGTCTATTAAGGCTTACGTTGACTCTGTGGCAACAGCTGCTGATTTAGATTTAACTACAGACTCTGGAACAATTGATATTGATTTAGATTCAGAAACGTTAACAATCGCTGGTGGTACTGGATTAACTTCAAGTGCGACAGGAACTACAGCAACACTTGCTATTGACAGTACAGTAACAACATTGACAGGATCACAAACGTTAACTAACAAGACTTTAACAAGTCCTGTAATGACAACACCACAAATTAATGACACTTCAGCAGATCACCAATACGTATTTGCTGTAAGTGAATTGGCAGCAGATAGAACAGTAACTATGCCTTTACTAACAGGCAACGATCAATTTACTATGGATGCTCACGCTTCAACGCTGACAAACAAATCAATTGATTTAGGTACTAACACTTTAACAGGTTCATTAGCAGAGTTTAACACTGCTCTACAATCTGAAAGTTTTGCTGGATTAGCTGCAACACAAACATTAACGAACAAAACAATATCAGGTTCTGCAAACACATTATCTAATATCGGAAACAGTTCACTATCAAATTCTGGTATAACAGTTTCAGATGGTTCCAATACTACAGCAGTTGCTCTAGGCGGAACAATGACATTTGCTGGAACTAATAATGAAGTAGAAGTTGCTGAAAGTTCAGGAACAGTAACTATCGGATTACCTGCTAACGTAACAATCTCTGGAAACTTAACTGTTTCTGGCGATACTACTACAGTTAATACTGCAACATTGGCAGTAGAAGACCCATTAATTTCTCTGGCAACAGGAAACAATTCGGCTGACGCTGTTGATATCGGGTTATATGGATTGTATGATACATCTGGTTCACAAGACCTTTATGGTGGTATGTTTAGGGATGCTGGCGATGGTAAATGGAAACTATTTAAAGATAACCAGGCTGCACCTACAACAACTGTAAACACAAGTGGTACAGGATATGCTGTTGCGACATTAGTTGCAAACCTTGAAGCAACAACTGCTACTTTGGGTGGTTCAGATATTATCTCTACAGATAACTCTAAAACATTAACTAACAAAACAATTGTGGCTGGAAACAATACGATTTCAGGTATAACATCATCTCACTTTGCTAGTGCTGTAACATTAGTAATCAATGATTCAAGTGGATCTGCTGTTAAAACAATTGTGGGTTCTGCAAGTTAATATTTAATTAATCTCGTAATTATCTATTTTTACATAACGCATTTATGCGTAAACTGGGAATGAGCCTTCTCAACAGTTGGAAAATCTTATAAATAGTAACAAAAGGAACTATTAAATGGCTAATCCAAATACTAGAGAAACATTAAAACAGTATGCTTTAAGAACACTAGGCAAACCTGTCATTGAAATTAACGTTGATGACGATCAATTAGAAGATAGATTGGATGAGGCGTTGCAATATTTTGCTCAATATCACTATGATGGTGTTGAAAGAACATACCTTAAATACAAAGTAACACAAGCAGATGTAGATAGAATTAAGTCACCTGATGGTGATACTGCTTCAAGTATTACTAAAAATTCAGTTACTACTGCATGGACTGAACAAAATAATTACATAGTAGTTCCAGAAGCTGTACTAGCAGTAACTAGAATATTTCCTCTATCAAATAGAGGTAATCAAAATTTATTTGATATCAGATATCAATTAAGATTAAACGACCTTTACGATTTTTCATCAACATCAATTATACATTATGATATGGTGTTAAGACATTTAGATTTTTTAGATCACATATTAGTAGGTGAAAAACCTGTAAGATTTAATCAATACAATAATAAACTTTATGTAGATATGGACTGGAAAACAGATATAACAGTAGGTGAGTTCCTTGTTATTGAATGTTTTAGAAAATTAGATCCAACTGTAATGACAGATGTTTATAATGATATCTATTTAAAAAGATATACAACTGCTTTATTTAAAAGACAATGGGGTGCCAACTTATCAAAATTTAATGGCGTTGCTATGTTAGGTGGTGTATCTCTTAACGGAAGCCAAATATTCCAAGAAGCCCAAAACGATATAGAAAAATTAGAAACAGAAATAAGAGGCACTTACGAAACGCCTGTAACTTATATGATAGGATAATGCCATGCCAGTTAATCACTACTTTCAAGGCGGCAACGGAATCGGAAACAACGAAGCAGAGAAAAGATTACACGAAGATTTAATCATAGAAGGTCTAAAGATATACGGCCACGATTGCTTTTATTTACCAAGAACATTAGTCAATAAAGATTTAGTTTTAGGAGAGGACACTCTTTCTAAATTTGACGCTTCATATATGTTAGAAATGTATGTTGAAACTACTGAAGGCTTTGCAGGTGAACAAGAATTAGTATCTAAATTTGGTTTAGAAATTAGAGAAGATACAACGTTTATGATTTCTAAAAGACGTTGGCAAAATCAAGTTGATAACAAGGCAACTTTAATACAATCAGGTAGACCAAACGAAGGTGATTTAGTTTATGTACCTTTGATGAATAGTTTTTTTGAAATTCAGTTTGTTGAAGACCAAGAGCCATTCTTCCAATTAGGAAATTTACCAGTTTATAAATTAAGAACAACTAGATTCGAATATAGTTCGGAGAAATTTGATGTTGGTAGAAAAGAAATTGATGATGTTGAAGATAAACTGTCATTAGATATATTAAAAGAACAATTAGTATTAGAAGATGATGGTGGTATGTTATTAGAAAATTCTGATACCGTAACAGGAGTTTATGACTATATAATACTAGAAACAGACGATTATAATCTGGCGACACAAACAAGAGATTATGCTGATAACACTACATACGAATCAGACGCTGGGTTTGGTACAGAAAGTACAGCAGATGATATACTTGACTTTACTGAAAGAAACCCATTTGGAGAGGTTGACGAATAATGGAAAGAGATAGACATAAACAACTAGTGGAACATACTAATAGAATTAACGTAGAAAAAAAAACTTTAGAGTTATCCAAAACTTTAAGAAAAGAAGTGGAAATAGGTGCAACAGGCACACAGAAATATAGAATTAAAAAAGGACCTAATAAAGGAAAAGTATTATAATGTTTGGAAGAAGATTTTACCACGAGTCATTAAGAAAAGTTGTTGTAGCATTCGGTACAATATTCAACAACATTATTATTCATAGAACGAATAGTAGTGGTGATGTGGTACAAAAAATAAAAGTACCTCTAGCATATTCGCCTAAAGAAAAGTTTTTAGTAAGATTAGAACAACAACCTAATTTAGAACAAAGAGAAACTGCTATATCATTACCTCGTATGGGTTTTGAAATATCAGGTATAACTTATGACTCATCTCGTAAATTACAAAGAGTAGGTAAATTTAAAAACGTAAATACTTCAGACGCAGCTTCTCAATACTATCAATACAATCCTGTACCTTACAATATATCATTTAATTTATATTCGTTTACAGCAACTGCTGAGGATGGATTAATAATTGTAGAACAAATTTTACCATACTTTCAACCAGACTATACAGTTACTATAAATGCAATACCAGAAATGGGGATTAAAAGAGATGTACCTATTACTTTAAATTCTGTAGATTATGCTGATAGTTATGATGGTTCATTTACAACTAGAAGAGCAGTTAATTACAGTTTAAGTTTTACTGCTAAAACATATTTGTATGGCCCTATATATTCTAGTAAAGTTATTAAAGAAACACAAACTGACTTATACACCGATACGACTGGAAATCCTACAAGAGAAGAAAGAATTGTAGTTACACCTAATCCTACAAGCGCTGACGCTGATGATGATTTTGGTTTTACTACAACTATAACTGTTCATAAGGATTCTAAAAATTATAACCCAAGTACTGATAGTGATGGATAATTATTATGACAATAGACGACAAAATAAATGAGGCTCTAGGTATCACGCCTGAAAAGCCTGCTACAAAAGCTGTAGTTAAAAAAGAGTTTACTCCACCAGTTCCTAGATTGGAAGATAAGGACAAAGAAGATGTGGATAACGATTACAAATACAGTAGAGAAAATTATTACAATCTTATAGAACGAGGCCAAGACGCAATACAAGGTATATTAGATATTGCAGGTGAGAGTCAACACCCACGTGCCTATGAAGTTGCAGGTAATTTAATTAAGCAAGTCGCCGATACTGTTGATAAATTACAAGACTTGCAAGGTAAACTTAAAACATTAAAAGACGTACCTAACAAAACTACTGCTAATATTAAACAAGCACTTTTTGTAGGTTCTTCAGCAGAATTACATAAAATGCTTAAAAACAAAAATAAGAATGTAGAAGTGCAAGAAGATAAAAAGTTTGACGATGGTTTTAATCCAGATGAAGTAAAATATGACTGAAGCATATCTAGGAAATCCTAATCTATTTAAAGCAAATACTAAAATAGAATACACCGAAGATCAAGTTTTAGAGATCGCAAAGTGTATGGAAAATCCTATCTATTTTATATCAAAGTATATAAAAATTGTTAACATTGACTCTGGTCTTGTACCATTTGATCTGTACAAGTTTCAGGAAAAAATGGTAACTACTTTTCATACTAATCGTTTCTCAATTGCAAAATTACCTAGACAGTCTGGTAAGTCAACAACAATCATCGCTTATCTATTACATCAAGTTATATTCAATGACAATATAAACGTTGCTATTCTAGCAAACAAATCATCAACTGCTAGAGATTTATTAGGTAGACTTCAACTCGCCTATGAAAATTTACCACCTTGGTTACAACAAGGTGTTTTAAATTGGAACAAAGGTTCACTTGAATTAGAAAATGGTTCAAAGATACTAGCAGCTGCAACATCTTCAAGTGCGATTCGAGGTGGTTCATTTAACATAATATTCCTTGATGAGTTTGCGTTTATTCCTAACAATATATCTGAGCAGTTTTTTAGTTCAGTTTATCCTACAATTTCTTCTGGTAAATCATCAAAGGTTATGATAGTATCTACACCACATGGAATGAATATGTTTTATAAACTTTGGAATGATTCTATTCATGGAAGAAATGATTATAAACCTATAGAAGTACATTGGTCTGAAGTTCCAGGTAGAGATGAAAAATGGAAAGAAGAAACAATAAGAAATACTTCCGAGGCACAATTTACTACCGAGTTTGAATGTGAGTTTGTAGGTTCAGTTGATACACTTATTAATCCATCAAAGTTAAGAATGTTATCACACAATACACCTATTATTTCAAATGCTGGTTTAGATGTATTTGAAAAACCTGTAAAAGATAAAGACTATGTTATAACAGTTGACGTAGCACGTGGTACTGTAAGAGATTATTCAGCCTTTACTGTATTTGATGTTTCAAAAATGCCATATAAGATGGTCGCAAAATTTAGAGATAATGAAATCAAACCTATTTTATTTCCTCACACAATAGAAAGAGTAGCAAAGAGTTATAATAACGCTTATGTTTGTGTTGAAGTAAACGATATAGGACATCAAGTGGCAGACGCTTTGCAATTTGAATTAGAATATACAAACTTATTAATGTGTATGATGAAAGGTAGAGCAGGACAAATATTAGGTGGGGGATTTTCTAAAAGAGGAACACAATTAGGTGTTCGTATGACAAAACAAGTAAAACGAATAGGTTGCTCAAACTTAAAAAGTTTAATTGAGGGCGACAAAATGTTAATACCAGACTTCAATACTATACAAGAGTTATCAACATTTGTAAGACGTGGTAGTGGTTGGCAAGCTGAAGAAGGTTCTAATGACGATTTAGTTATGTGTTGCGTTATATTTGCATGGATAACAAATCAAAGATATTTCAAAGAGATGACAGACCAAGATATACGTGCCAAGATGTATGAAGAACAACAAAACGCAATAGAACAAGATATGGCACCCTTTGGGTTTATGGACGATGGTCTACAAGACGATAGTTTTCAGGATGACGCAGGCGAAGTATGGACACCTGTTACAGTAAGAAAAGGTGAAATGTTATAATGAAACTATTAATTGCGATATTGTTTCTTTTTACAACAGTCGCTGTGCTTACAGATACAAGACCGACAAAGAAGACAAAATTTATAAATATAAACGAGATTAAATGATACTTATTAGCTAATAAGAGGAGAACAAACATATGGCATTTCAAGTTTCACCAGGTGTTCTCGTACAAGAGAAAGACTTAACAAACGTAATTCCCGCAGTAGCAACTACGATCGGTGCTGTTGCAGGTCAATTCAATCAAGGTCCAATGGATGAAGTAGTATCTATTGCTTCTGAAAAAGAATTGGCAGAAACGTTTGGTAAACCTGACTCTACAAACTTTGAATATTGGTTTAGTGCTGCTAGTTTTCTACAGTACTCATCAAGTTTAAGGGTTGTGCGAGCTGCAAACACTTCAAGTGTAAACGCTGTTACGTCTGGAACAGCTATCAGAATAAAAAACACAGATCATTACTCTAACGGTGACGGTACAACAGGACCTTTTAACAATGGTTCTGCTAACGTTGGCGAGTGGGCTGCAAGAACAGCAGGCGCTTGGGGTAATAACTTAAAAGTTTCAGTATGTCCGAGTGCAACGGCTTACGAAGAAACATCAAAAACAACAACAAATGACGCTTCAACGGCAGTCGGAGATACAACTATCGTATTAACTTCAGGAACTGATTTTACTGTAGGAGATATTGTAAACTTTGCTGAGTCTGGTGGACACGAATATAGAGTTACAGGTGTTTCAACAAACACTTTAACTTTTGTAAGACACCCTTCAGGCACAGGCGGACTACACACAGCTGTTGCAAACGGATCAGCTGTTAGAAGAAGATGGCAATATTATGACCTAGTAGATAAAGCACCAGCAACTTCAACATACGCTTCAACAAGAAGTGGTGTAAATGACGAATTACACATTGTAATAGTTGATGAAGACGGTGGTATCACAGGTACTGCAAATGAAGTATTAGAAGTTTATGATTCAGTATCAAAAGCTTCTGACGCTAAAACAGCACAAGGTGATACAAACTATTATCCAGATGTAATCTACAATAGATCAGAATATATCTATTGGATGGATCACATTGCTACTGGATCAAATTGGGGCGGGGCTGCTTCTGGATTAACTTTCACAGCACTTACAGCACCATACGCTAGATCACTTGTAACTGGAGTAGATGGTTCCGCGGTATCAACTGCTGAATTAAAATCTGCTTACGAAAAATACAATGACGCTGATACTGTAGATGTTAACTTAATCATCGCTGGTAAAGGTAACGCTACACACATTGATAACTTAATTACAATCGCTGAAAACAGAAAAGACGCAATAGTATTTGCTTCTCCTGAAAGAGCAGACGTAGTTAACGTAACTAATAGTACTACTCAAACAACTAATGTAAAAGGTTTCTTTGATAGTATTAGATCATCATCATACGTAGTATTTGATAGTGGTTACAAATATACATACGACAAATATAATGACGTTTTCAGATACGTTCCATTGAATGGAGACATCGCTGGATTGGCTGCAAGAACAGATTTAATCGCAGACTCATGGTTCTCACCTGCTGGTTTCAACAGAGGAGTAATTAGAGGTGCAGTTAAACTTGCTTACAACCCAGTTAAAACTCAAAGAGATGAATTGTACAGAGCGAGAGTTAACCCAGTTGTAACATTACCAGGACAAGGTACTTTATTGTTCGGTGATAAAACTGGATTATCAACGCCGAGTGCTTTTGATAGAATAAACGTAAGAAGATTGTTCATTACTTTGGAGAAAGCAATATCAACTGCTTCTAAATTCCAACTATTTGAATTTAATGACGAGTTTACAAGAGCTCAATTTAGAAACATAGTTGAACCATTTTTAAGAGATGTACAAGGTAGAAGAGGAGTTACAGACTTTTTAGTTACTTTTGACGCTTCTAACAATACTGCTGATGTCATTGATAGAAATGAGTTTAGAGCAGATATATTTGTTAAACCAAATAGATCAATCAACTTTATACAACTACAATTCGTTGCAACAAGATCAGGCGTTGCATTTGAAGAAGTGGTAGGAGGATAAACCAATGCCAAATATTAACGATTTTAAAGCTAAGTTAAGAGGCGGTGGAGCTCGTGCCAATCAGTTTAGAGTAACAATGCCTTTTCCAGGATTTGCTGCTGTAGGTGGGGAGACTGAAACAATGTCTTTCTTATGTACATCATCATCTTTACCTGGTATGACAGTTGCGGAAGTAGCTATTCCATTTAGAGGTAGGGAGTTATACGTTGCAGGAGATAGAACTTTTGCTACGTGGACAACTACTATCTTAAATGATACTGACTTCTTAATACGAAACGCATACGAAAGATGGTTGAATGGTATCAACAATATGTCAGATAACGAAGGATTAGTTAATCCTGTAGATTATCAAGTTGACTCATTTGTTGACCAATTAGACCGAAATGGTAACGTGATTAAATCATACACATTCAGAGGAATGTTTCCAACAACTTTGGATGATATTGCATTATCATATGGGGACAATAATACTTTAGAAAGTTTTACTGCTACTCATAGATACCAATACTTTGAAACAAATACTACTACTTAATACCATTATAAGTATTAGTAATAGGAGAAACTAAATTATGGCTGAACTGTTTGGGTTTAAAATAGAGCGACTGAAAGGTCCAACCTCTGATCCAAGACAAAACATAGTCCCACCACAAGCGGAAGACGGTACACAAACCGTTCCCGCTGGTGGGTTCTTTGCGTCTTACGGAGGTTTTGATGTTACTGCTCGTAATGAATTAGATTTAATTAGAAGATATAGAGAAGTAGCACTCCATCCCGAGTGTGATCTTGCAATTGAGGATATAATATCTGAGGCAATTGTATCAAACGAAAATCAACAATCTGTACAATTAGATTTAACAAAAATTGAATATAGCGAATCAATCAAAAAGAAAATAAGAGAATCATTTGTTGAGGTATTAAAATTATTAAATTTTGATATCAAAGGACACGATATCTTTAGAAGATGGTACGTAGATGGAAGACTATTCTATCATAAGATCATTGACAAAGATAGTCCTAGATTAGGTATCACAGAATTAAGATATATTGATCCAAGAAAGATTAAAAAAATAAGAGAAGTTAGAAAGCAAAGAACTGATGGAATGCCCAGTTCCTTTGCATTTGAAAATAAATTCCAAGAGTATTATATTTTCAACGAAAGAGGAATACATCCAACTGCTACATCAAACGCAGGTGGGTTAAGAATAGCAACAGACGCTATTGCTTATTGTCCTTCTGGATTAGTAGATCAAACACACAATCAAGTCTTATCTTATTTACATAAGGCAATTAAACCAGTTAATCAATTAAGAATGATTGAAGACGCTGTTGTTATTTACAGAATTGCTAGAGCACCTGAAAGAAGAATATTCTATATTGATGTAGGTAATTTACCTAAAATCAAAGCTGAACAATATTTAAGAGATGTTATGGCTAGATATAGAAACAAACTTGTATATGACGCAAGTACAGGTGAGATAAGAGATGACAGAAATTATATGAGTATGTTAGAAGACTTTTGGTTACCTCGTAGAGAAGGTGGGAGAGGTACTGAAATTACTACATTGCCAGGTGGTCAAAACTTGGGTGAGATTGCAGATATAGAATATTTCCAAAAGAAACTATATCGTTCATTGAACATACCAATAAGTAGATTAGAAGGTGGTCAAGGATTTAATCTTGGTCGTGCAGCTGAAATTAGTAGAGATGAAGTTAAGTTTACTAAATTCATAGGCAGATTGAGAAAGAAATTCTGTATGTTATTCCACGATATGCTAAAAACACAATTGATTTTAAAAGGTGTTATTGCTCCAGAAGAATGGACAACTATGCAAGGTGATATAACATATAACTTCTTACAAGATGGATATTTTGCAGAATTAAAACATAGTGAAATGTTAAGAGAAAGAGTACAACTGGCACAACAATTAGAAATGTATGTTGGTAAGTATTTCTCTAATGAATATGTTAGAACAAAAATATTCAAACAAAATGAAACTGAAATTGCAGAAATAGATAAACAAATAAAAGACGAAGGTGGGTCTGAACAAGCACAAATGGATACTGGGCTTGCTGGTTTAGAACCCGTTAAGAAAAAACCAAATGGTGAAGCCCCAGCTGCAGTAGCTGCCAAACAAAAGGCAGATAAAAAAGACTTTAAGGATGCTGAAACAAAAGCTAGGGATTCTTATAAATCAGGAGATAAATAATAAATATGAGTAAAGAAAATTTAAATAAATTTGTAAATTCACTTGAAAAAGGCGACAACAAACAAGCAGGAGAAGACATTAAGAATGCTCTTGCTGATAAAGTTTCTGGCGCTTTGGATGATGCTAAAGTTGACGTGGCGAAATCTGTATTTACAGGACAGCAAGGTGTAGATACACCTGAAGCTAATCCTTTTACAGGTAATGATACAGCTGCAGAAGCTCCTGCACCAGAGGTTCCAAGTGATGAAGTGGCTCAGTAATTTTATAAAAGAACAAATTACTGAAGCTAACGACTACAAGCGTACTAGGCAATATAATAAATTATCGCCTAGAATGAAACGTGCAGTAGATATGGTTTTTAAAGCCGCTGATAGGGACGCAGATGTAATTGCTAATTTTGAAAAAAATGTTAATACAGCTGCAAAGAAATTTGGCGTACAAAAACAAGACTTAATGAAAGATTTTGATAAAGAAACATTAACAATTTTAAGGAGATAGAAATGGCAGTAACACAAAGAGTTCTAACAGACAATGCTTATGGTGCTAAAGTTTTAATAAACTTTGATGGTCATGGCTCGGCTGTAACTATTGACGCTTCAGCATTAGCAAATAAAGAAGCTTCAGGTGATAGACTAGATATTAAAAAAATATCTTGGTCTTTAGACACGGAAGTGGCAATAACTTTTACTGGTTCAAATGTTGTAGAGGCGATTGATCTTGCAGGCGGTACAACAGGTACTTTTGATTCACACGTTATCACTAACGGTGCAACACAACCTGGAGACGCTACAGACGCTGATATAATATTAACACCAGGAACTGGTACAGACGGTTTTGTTTATTTAGAACTAATCAAGTCAGTCGGCTTTGGTAATTAATAATGGCTGATACAGTATCTACACAGGTATTAACAGATACTACAGGTGTCAAATATGCGGTTAAGTTAACCAATTATTCAGATGGCACAGGTGAAACTTTAGTACAAAAGATTGACGCTTCGGCGACAACCTTTATGACTGAAGATGGTAATCGTAAAATATCTAAAATCTTTTGGTCAGTAAACGCATCCAATTCAAAGTCTGCCGTTGAATTAATATGGGATGGTACAACGAATGCTACCGCAGTATCGTTGGCTGGTCAAGGCTTTTGGGACTTACGTGCCGATGGTAATGAGATATTAAACAACGCAACAACACCTACAGGTGATGTTTTACTATCTACTAAAAACTTTGCTAATGGAGATAATTATACGATTTTAGTGGTTTTTAGATAGTTATTTGTATAAATAATAAAGAGAATTAGAGATAGATACAAATGAAACTTATTACCGAAGAAATAACACAAGCAGAATATATTGTAGAAGAAGCCAATGGAAAGAAAAACTATTCCATTAAAGGCGTTTTTATGCAATCTGACGTGAAGAATAGAAATGGAAGAATCTATCCTAAAGAGATACTTCAAAAAGAAGTTCATAGATATAATAGAGAGTTCATAGAAAAAAATAGAGCATTTGGCGAACTTGGTCATCCTGATGGCCCGACAGTAAACCTGGAAAGAGTTTCGCATATGATAAAAGCTCTACATCCCGAAGGCAATAATTTTATAGGTGAAGCACGAGTTTTAGATACCCCATATGGAAAAATAGTGAAAAGTTTAATAGATGAGGGCGCAAGACTTGGAGTTTCTAGTAGAGGAATGGGCACCCTTATTCAAACAGGTGGTGCTAACATAGTCAAAGACGATTTTTACCTTGCAACCGCGGCTGATATAGTCGCTGACCCATCAGCTCCTGATGCTTTTGTAGAAGGCATAATGGAAGGCAAAGAGTGGGTTTGGAATAATGGCGTTTTGAAAGAGCAAGAAGTAAACGAATTAAAGTTACAGGCAGAAAGTAAAGAGAGAATGGCAAGAGCAGATAAGAATGCTCAAGTATTCGAATCTTTTCTTAAAAAGCTGTAATTTTATAAATAGTAATTGACACTTTCCGTAAGGAGAGGTGGATTATTGCAACAACAACAACAAATAACTATTGAGGAGATAGAACAATGGCTGATAATACTGTGGCAGATTTGCCAAAGAAAAACGCCGTTCCAGCTGAAGCGCCAAAATCATTGGCTGCAACTGTACAACAAGTACTAACAAAAGCAGTTACGCATCCAAGTGATCCTAAATCGGATTTCGCACAAGGGGTAAGTCATATTACTGGCGACCCACACCAAAAAAGTGCAGGCACAGCGGACACGTCAAACATTACATCTCTTAAGCGAGAAGATACAGACAAAGAAGATAAAGAAAAAGAAACTTTAAAAGCAAATGCTGATAAAGAAAAAGAAAAAGAAGCGGTAAAAGAAGGCGAAATGCCAGCTGCTTTGAAAAAAGCGATTGACGCTAAAAAAGATAAAGAAGACGCTAAAGAGTCTGACGAAAAAGAAGACGAAAAGAAAAAAGAAGACGTTAAAGAATCTGACGAAAAATCTAAAGAAGAAAAAGAAAAAGAAATTTCTAAAGTGACTGAAGACGAAGACAAAAAAGAAGACGAGAAAAAAGACGAAGTTAAAAAGGAAGATATGAAACACGGTTACGACAAAGACGGTAAATCATTGGCTCCTAAAACTGAAACTGCTAAAGACAAAGTTAAAGATATGGATATGAAAGAAGATGTCGCTGCTCTAACTGATGGTGAAGACCTATCGGAAGAGTTTAAGGCAAAAGCTGCTACTATATTTGAAGCTTCTGTTAAAGCAAAACTCGTTGAAGAAATTGAGAAATTAGAAGGCGAGTATGAAACTAAAGTTGACGAAAAAGTTTCTGAAGTTAAAGAAGAAATCGTTGACAAAGTGGATGCTTATCTAAACTATGTCGTTGAGGAGTGGATGAAAGAAAACGAATTAGCGATAGAGAAAGGCTTAAGAAATGAGATTACTGAAGATTTTATTGGTGGTCTTAAATCTTTATTTGAGTCACATTACATCAATGTTCCACAAGAGAAGTATGATGTGATTGAATCTCAAGCTGCTGAAATAGAGAAGTTAAAAGAAGAAGTTAACCAATCTATGGAAAAAAACATTAAGTTAAATCAGAAAATTGCAGAATCAACAAGAGAAGAAATTATCAATGATGTTTCATCTGACTTGGCTGCAACTGAAGCAGATAAACTTAAAGGTTTAGCAGAAAGTATTGAATATAAAGACGCTGAAAGTTTTAGAAATAGTGTAGAAACATTAAAAAATTCTTACTACCCTAAAGCAAAAGCGAGTGATACTGAATCTAATGAAGTAGCAGAACAAAATGCTGGTTCGCCAAGTGTTAACTTGACTGAATCTATGGCTGCATACACTGCTGCAATTAGTAAATCAAAAAAGAATCCTTACATTAAATAAGGGTTTTTAGTTAACTAAAAAAGAAGGAGAGATAGAAAATGTTTTTATCTGAATCAATA
>MPLU02248942.1_pt1 | contig 14092 bp, 19 predicted proteins | sample 1617381 | NCBI WGS metagenome assembly MPLU02 (sample SAMN05944801, study PRJNA350692) | marine metagenome | biome: marine; feature: ODZ; material: water; isolation source: 90 m water sample filtered on 0.2 um supor filter | place: Pacific Ocean | collected 2012-04-08 | depth 90m m
CATATCTCTTAACAAAATATGGGTTATCTGTAGAACCTCCAAATAAAGATATCCTTAAAGGACATGAGGCAACATACATCTTTTTTTCTGTCATATGCTATTAATAATTTCCTTATACTGTTTAATAATACTAGACCAATCGAAATTAGTAAAGCAATACTCCCTAATTTCTTTCCTCATACCTAATGATATCTTTCTATTCTCTTCTATCTTCTCCTTAAGATATTCAGTATCCTCTAATTTTTTATCAGGGATAACAGTAATGAATGGTTGTGATAGATCAAGATTAGCAGTACTCTGTTCAGAAAGAACAAGTCCTAAACCTCCTGCCATACCTTCAAGACATACAAAAGGATGTGCTTCACCTGAACTCAATAGAATCATATTAGCATAAGCAGTTAAGTTATCCATAATATCCTGCTTGCTTTGCTCACCAAAGTAACAAGGATCAGTAGTATCAAATGAAGGATCGGCATTGTTCCCTATGAAATCAATATTCAAACCTTTCTTCTGAAGGAATGCTTGTCTCTTTCTTGGTTCAAGTTTACCAACCACTACAGATCGATCTGGATGCAAAGCCTCATCATCCAAAGTATATAATTCAGTATCAATACCACAAGGTAATACTGATACATCAGTACTATCAATATCTCTTCTAACGAATTCTTCTTTTATTCTATCAGATAATGAAACAATATGAGCACCACTATCTTTAAGGTATCCATATAAAAATTCATACTGGGGTTCTGGATTCTCAAGGTAAGGATAATGACTTGTAATCATTTTCTTCTTACACTTAATGCCTTTCATTACAGGTGCAAACTGATCATAATGTAAATGAACAGCATCATACTCCTCAGAGTTAGCTTCTATTACTATACGTTGTTGATCAGGAACATTTATAATACTAACTTCATCACCAGTCTTCTTTAACTGTTGAGCAAAGTTCCATATTAAATGCTCAACCCCACCCCAACCTTCTGGTGGGATGGGCATAATTCCTGGTCCAATTAATGCAATCTTCATTTCTCTTTAGAGCGATTGATCAATGAAATAAACTTATCATTAGCAAAAGTTCCTCCCAGACACACATCTATTTCATCACCATCTTTCCAATTCTCAGTACCATCTTTCTTAGTATGAGCCAATGCCACAGTAAGATCATCAATAATCTTTTGAGTTATTTTCATCGCTGACCCAACTCCTCAAAAATAGCAGCGTGTTTATGATTAGTACGTTCATAGATTGCATAGTCATCAGAATTCTTTTTAATAAGATATCCTAAAGCAATCTGTTCATTATTTACATAATCATTAGCAATCATTTCATTCAATAAAATATCCTCTACATCATTAGCAACCTTCTTAACAGATTCAATTCCACCACCAAACATAGAACCAAGAACATATGATCTATTATTCAATAGATAAGACTTAGGAATCTCATCTGCTTGTGCAAGATCAGGATAGTATTCCATGTTCATCTGTACAAGGAACTGATCACCCATTGCTTCAAATGATTCCATAGCATTAGGACTTGGATAATCTTGAGTAACATCATAGTCATCAAAGAACCTTGACCCACCTGCATCTAACCAAAAGAACCACTTACTTTCAAATGGATTTGCATCAGCTGCTGCAGTCAACCATTTAAACTTAGAGTATTGAATGATTGAATACATTGAATGACGACATTCAATTCTACCAGGATCAGCAATCCTCTCTCTATACTGCTCAGAAGCAATGATCTTATCCAGTTGATCCTTAAGATGGTAGTATGGAATATCATCTGTAGTTTGAACAATAATTTCTGTAGGAAGATCTCCTCTTTTCTCTTTAATAAAATCTTCTAGATCCTCTGTGACAAACAGGATCATAGGTACTCTCAATTTAAGAGTTCTTTCAAACCAATCAAGGTAGTCCTGCCAAGCTCTACCATCCATACCCTCTCTTTCTATATTAAAAAGGGCAGATACTATAGCGAAATCTTTATTCATAATAAACTCTAAACTGATGTACTAACGGATTTGGTTTTGATTGCCACTTACCATCCCTTTCACATTCTATAATGTCTGGGTTAAGTGTCTCCTCTTCACCCACCAAGGCAAACATTAATGGAAGGAGAAGGTCATGTGCATGGAGAGCATAGTACTCCATAGACAGTTCACTCATTATACCTGGTTCAGATTTTAGCATACTTATTGCTTTTAGGAAAGTCTTTGTCTCAAAAACACATGGTTGAGCACCCCAACAATCAAGTGGGATACCTCCATGATCTATCAAGACTTTTTGAAGACCTTTAAATTCTGGTGGTAGTTTATTCAACCTACTTCCTAAAAGTTTAACACCCTCAGGAATAGTAAGTTCACCCCGTACCAATGTATCAGGATCACACATCACCATGTAATCTGTCTTACACCACTCTACAGCTTTCTCTAATCTATTAAGAGTTGCCCATGCACATGTCTGTATTGCTTTTTGATTTGCTTCTTCTCTAAAATTACCAGTCCAAAAATCACCAGTAATACCAAAGGTAGGAGACATAGTATCCTCATCCTTATGAGTAGATAACTCATCATAAGTTTCTTCTAGGTAAGAAAAATCTTCACCTTCAGACACCAAATAGATAGGAGCATCAGGGTAAGCTCTTCGTAATCTTTTGATTGAATATTCTACTGCTCTATTTTCATTATAACAGGTATAGAAAAACCCAATGGGATCATACATCATAATACTGATAAAAGACTTTGTGCTCGATTGATATATGTATGGTTCTCTTTCACATACTGCATACCATCTTTAATAAGATCAAAGTTATCTACATTCTCTACCCCATCATAAAAGAGTTGTCTTGTATCTTTATTATAAACACAATTACCATCCATCTCATTATAAATCTCTTCAGAATTAGTCAGGCCTAAATGACCATAACTTATATTCTTAAAGACTCTACATGTAACTACACGGGTTCTAAGATGCTCTGGTCCTCTAATGTCAGGTGCCAATACTGACTCCTGTATTCTTCTCATTACCTCATCAAAAGGTAAAGGATTCTGCCAAGGATCATTTACAGCAAACTGTATATGATGTTTACCACACTCCTCTGCAAATGGAAGGACTTGAGAATAGTTTTCACATACACCAGAATTAGAAACAGTACCGCAATAGTGAACTATACTATTCCTTGGTAGTGTTATACTATCAAAATCTATCTCCTCAGGTAATAGATTAGTCGCCCAACTAATATAAAGTTTATCATAACTATCCATCTCATAGTCATGGTATTGATTCTTTACTTGTACCTTACCACCACTCTTTGCTTCAAAATAACATCCAGGTCCTACCTTAGTTGCTACGTCTTTGTCTAGAGAATAATCATAGATATGATCTTTGATCCCCACACCTACAGTTCTTACATCAATATATCTTTCTGCTTCCTGATACTTAATAGGTGAAGGACAGTACATTATAAAGTATGCACTGCTATCATTTATTGGTAGGTTCTTATCTGCAAACCCTTCTCCAATGAATAAGGTATTAGAGAAATCAAAATCTTCTGGATACTCATCATCATGAAACCAATAAGTATCATACCCTAGACTCTTAAAGGCTTGATGATATCCGTAATGAACATACGAATGTGTATGTGAATAGAGGGGATACCCCCAGATAACAACTTTATTGTACTTCACTTTTTCCAAACAAGTAATCTTCAATGATGACATAATCCATGTCAGTATTATTTAGAGCATAAAATGCATCCTCAATTGTAGAAAGGATTGGGTATCCCCTAATATTAAATGAAGTATTCAAGAGTACATTTGTTTCTGATATCTTACCAAACTCAGTTAAGAGTTCATAGAAATCTGGATGAGACTCCTCAGTAACTGTTTGCAATCTTGCAGTACCATCTACGTGTGTGATAGAAGGAAGTGTATCTACCTTAACCCTAGGAGCATAACTCATGTACTCTAGGTTATCAAAGTTCCTACTCTCAAACCAGTTGTGTGCTTCTTCTTTCTTACAAAAGGGTGCGAAAGGTCTGTACCATTCTCTAAATTTTACTTTAGAGTTTAGTATGTCCTTCATGTCAGCAATATTAGGATCGCATACAATAGAACGGTTCCCCAGAGCGCGAGGTCCAACCTCGGAATCTCCATAGACCAACCCAAGAATCTTCCCATCTTTAATTAATTGTGCTATCTCTTTCTTATTTACCTTCCTACCACCTAGTGATAATTTTTGACGATCTAATAAAGGAAGCCCTGCATATGTAATATCTACTCTCTCTGTCGGTTTCCTATAGAGGAACATATGTCCTAAAGAAAGACTACCATCATGAGGATTAGGAGGGACATAAAGAGGTCTATCATATAAACACTTAACCTTTTCATTCACCAGAACATTTAATGCACATCCACCAGTTAGAATTAGAGGAACATCAGCATCATACTTATCTAAAACACTAAAGAATGCTTTCTCAAATGCTTCCTGTGCAGTAGCAGCAATGTCATATCCTTCCTGCCCTTCAAAGACCCAGTTATCTAATGGATTCTCCCAAGGATTATCCAAGTTTTTTAATGGAAGTCCTGTAGTCTCAGCAAGTTTCTTATAATCTCTATCAAAGAAGAACTCTTGGAAAGCAGTAACATACTCAGGTATAACCTTACCATACCCACATAGACCCATCAACTTACCAGACAAGGCTAACTGATGTCTACTCTTCTCTGCTACTTCTCTAATCAAAGACCCACATAAAAGATATCCACCACCAAAATCTGATTCAATTTTATCTACATGAATAATACCGTCTTGATTAGCAGAGTATATATTAAAATGTCCATCATCTCCTCCCCCATCATAAGAAACAATCAATGCTTCTTTAAATGGTGACATATGAAATACCGAAGCAGCATGTGTCTGATGATGTCTTGCTACTGTTCTTACGTGCTGAGTATTAAAAATTTCTCTAGGATCAGTCTGTATGTACCCATCAGAACAAATTAAAACGCATTCATAATCATTCTCAATACCCCATTCTTTCTCAGCAATATCTCTACATTGCTCTAAAATATCCTTCTGTTGTGCAGGAGTATTATCTTCATGCAATCTAAAATATCTTTTCTTTACTAATCGTTCTATCTCTATAGTATAATACTTATTTGTTGTAGCATTATAAAATGATATGTTTGCATCATGACCAGCAAAAATGCTAACTAAGTTTTTCATCTAGTTTGTATATCAATATGTTCACAGAACCAATCATAAGTTTTATACAATCCTTCTGCCAGTGTATACTTAGGTTTCCACCCTAGATCAGATATCTTAGAATAATCTAACGGTCTCTTAGGAGTACCATTAGGACGATTTGTATCCCATTCAATCAATCCCTTATATCCTACTACACGAGCTACCATCTTGGCAAGATCCATAATAGAAACATCTTCACCAGAACCAACATTAATTAGTTCAGCATTTTCATAATGATCCATAGCAAATAAACAAGCATCTGCAAGGTCATCAACATACGTAAACTCTCTCATCGGAGTACCATCACCCCAACAAGTCACCACATTAGTGTCAGCACTATTAAACTTCTGCATCAGTGCAGGAATCACATGACCATTCTCAGGATGGAAGTTATCTCCAGGCCCATATAGATTAGATGGCATCAAAGACACACCCTTAAATCCATACTGCTTATTATACATCTTAAGCATCTCAATGCCATGTATCTTAGCAATAGCATACCCTTCATTGGTAGGTTCCAATTCACCTGTCATTAATGCTTCTTCTTTAACAGGAGTCTCAGCATACTTAGGATAGATACAAACTGATCCTAAGAAACAAAACTTCTTAACAAAGTACTTGTATGCATAATGAATAAGATTCATTTGAATCTGTGTATTCTCATAGATGAACTCTGCTGAGTAAGTATCATTAGCATGAATACCACCTACCCGTGCAGCAGCATCAAAGACATAATCAATTTGATTCTCTTCAAATAATGCCTTTACATGTATAGGATTAATCAAATCACATTGCTGACGATTCCTAGTAATAATATTGTTATATCCTCTTTCTTTAAGAGCTCTAACAATAGCAGATCCTACTAGACCTTTATGACCTGCTACAAATATTTTATCGGTCTTATTCATGGTACTACTACTACTTCTGGTGTTGGTAGAGGGAAGATAAGTTTCTTGCCCTTGAACTTAGGATTATTTACAAAGAACTTCTTGAAATGCCAAGGAAGTATTACAAAGGCATCATAGTATACAAGAACTTCATCTTCATCCTTAATTGGTATCCACGTTCCAGGAGTAAGTGATCCATGCTTATCTGGATTAACATCACCTACTGCAAGGATATCATTAGGAGTAATACCCCATGTCTGAAGTGTCACATTACCTTTAGTACTTGCTCCCAAAGCCGCAACTTTATAACCTTCAATTCTTAAATCCCTAACGATCTTTAAGAACTTATGATTATTATCAGTCATCCTTGAAGCAAACTCTTCCCAAGGTTCACGGGTATTCAACTTATCCTCAAGTTCCAATCCAATAAGACCAGCAAGTTTTGTAGTACATTCTTTCTTATTAGGAGAAACAACTACAGAAATGCTACCACCATTAACATCATTAAATTCAAAATCAATAATATTAAATCCTGCCTTGTCCATAATATATTTGATCTGTCTCATACCATAGTATGAAAGATGCTCATGACATACAGTATCAAAGGAATTAGCCCTCAACATCTCAGGCATATAACTCTGTTCTAATACCCAGATACCATCAGAAGCAAGACATTCCTTTACTTGTTTAGCAAACTCACAGGGATCATCTAAGTCATAAAACATAGAGAAGGATGTAATAACCTTCGCTTTCTGATTACCAAACCTCTTAGTAAATGTATCAGTAGAAAAGAAATCTGCTATGTAATTTACATTAGATTTATAATACTTACTAAACTTTTCTGAAGTAGGATCAATACTCATCAACTGACAATCTTCAGGAAAGAATCCTAAGAAGGTCCCATCATTACCAGCAATATCAACTACAATATCACCCGACTGAAGTTTAATATCTTTCTGTATCTTCTCTGCTTTCTCTTTCAAATGCTTTACCATGCTGGCATTTAAACCAGAACGATACCCATAGTTATCACCATACATTGTAGGAAGATCATAAGTATGTTCTAACTGAACATGACCACATCCTTTAGTTTCTTCATTACACTTAACCAACTTAAGTGGGCCGCGTGGCATATCAAGATCTATCTTCTTGGGAAAGATCCCAGATAGAAATTGATCACCTAGATCTAGAACAGTGACAAGATCCTTGTTGCCACATACTCTACACCCATTAATCTTATGAAATAAATCAGATGCCATCAGTACACATTTCCTCAACTAGTTGTTCAAATGAAGTCTTAGGTTCCCACCCCAACTCTTCCTTAGCTTTTGTTGCATCGCCTAGAAGTTGTTCAACTTCTGCAGGGCGAAAGTATTTAGAATCAACTCTAATGATAACATTTCCTGTCTTCTTGTCAACACCCACCTCATCTAAACCATCTCCTTGCCACTCAATATCCATACCAAAATAAGGAGCACATGATTCTACAAACTGCCTAACAGAATACATCTTACCTGTAGCAATGCAATAATCCTCAGGTTTATCCTGTTGCAGCATCATCCACATTGCTTCCACATAATCCCTAGCATGACCCCAATCACGCAGTGCATTAAGATTACCTAGGTAGAGACATTCTTGCTCTCCTTTAGCGATTGCAGAAAGTCCTAGAGTGATCTTACGGGTTACAAAAGTCTCACCTCTACGTGGTGACTCATGATTGAATAAGATACCAGAGCAAGCATACATTCCATATGATTCTCTATAGTTCTTGATGATCCAATACCCATACATCTTTGCAACACCATAAGGTGAACGTGGATGGAATGGAGTAAGTTCATTTTGAGGAACTTCTTCTACCAATCCAAACAATTCACTAGTAGATGCTTGATAAACTCTTACCTTATCTGCCATATCCAACAGACGTACAGCTTCCAGAACTCTAAGAGTTCCTACACCATCTGTCTGGGCAGTGTACTCAGGAACATCATACGACACCTTAACATGACTTTGAGCACCTAGATTATAAATCTCATCAGGTTCAACCTTTCTTATGACACTAATAATATTAGTAGAGTCTGTCAGATCCCCATAGTGGAGTTTAATACTATCATAGATGTGATCGATCCGATGAGTATTAATAAGAGAACTTCTCCTAACAATACCATGTACTTCGTATCCTTTTTCCAAAAGGAGTTCTGCGAGATAGGATCCATCTTGTCCAGTAATTCCTGTAATTAATGCTGTTTTCATTTACCTTTATGACCAAATACTAATAAATTTTCATGCCTGACTTTAATATTATTGTTATTCATATGATGTTTAATATGAAGTTCATTACACCACCATCCATCCATTCTAATAGACTGTTTTATTATTTCATTTAGGTGATGATAGATCCCACAGTATGCATTCATAGCTTCGGTTCTCCCTAATGCAAACCAGTCATGTGGCATTTCATAGGGCAACCTAGTTGAATGACAAAGGATTTCATCATCTGCTAGATTAAGATTAGGGAAATTAATAACACCGTGAGGAGCAAAATCAAATCTGCACCGAACGACGTAATCGTATTCAATACCATTCTCAACGGCATACTGTTCCTTGTATAGGTTAGCCATCATTATACTATACCACATGCTATTTGTCATGTTGTATATGTATTCCTTCCCTGCTTCTATACCACCTGCAACATCTTTAACCCATCCATGACCTTCTTCATATTGCTTATCTCTAAACTCATACTTTCTTCCTACCGCAGGCCACCACTTAGGTTTCTCATGCGACATCCTCTTAGGTTGATATAAGTCATAAACCTTCTTCAATGCATTAGCATCTAAAGTCCTATGCACCCTATCAGGTATGACAGAGTTCTGACTCAAGTTCTCTGGATCAAACCAAGTATGAATGAATACATCAACATCATTCCCATCTAAGATAGATGCTTTGTGTATTGGATAATTGATATCAATATCTCTGGGTTGTCCAGATATGCATAATGCAATTTTCATTAAAATCCCTCCTCGTCCCAACCTTCATTGCTAGGATCAAATGGTAAAACGTTTATACCCTTACGGGGCCAACTAAAATGTATTCCCTTTCTTTGGAAACACTTGAATGCTTTGGGTGTGACCTCCATACTTACTTTATGAGCCTCATCCCACTTACTACAACTATCATACAGGTATTTGTCTGGATGGTCAATCATTTTCTTTATTCTATCATCAAACCGTGAACAATAATGCACTCCAATATATGTCTCAGGTCTCATCATAACATGCCTATAGTTACCATAGTTACCACTATTAACACCCATCACTTGTGCTAGTGCATTAACTTCAGGAGGAATATCAAATAGATTAATTAAATCTTCTCTCCGTCCCCAGTACACCCAATCCTTTGGATGAAATAACAACTCCCATACATTACCAGTAACAAAGATTCTATTCTTCTCTCTCCATCTATTATTAATAAAGAATTCATGCATATTAATCAACCCATCTTCACTGAAGAGTTGATCACTCCTCATCTTACCAATAAATGGTGCATCACTTGCTTGTACACCAGCAAGACAAGTAGTTAATTGAAGATTTACATTTGCTGCTCCAGCCCACCCCTCATAATCAGGAGATCTTACATACTTAACTCTAGATGTATCTTTACGAACAGGATCATCTTCCCAACATGAAACAATAATATTATTAACAAAGGGAAGGTTAAGATAAGAATGAATTATCTGATCAGTATAATCAGTATACGGTCCTTGAATAACCAGATCCATATCACTCATAGAAGTTTACCAATAAAGAAGGATAATCTGTACATATACCATAAGGTATCTGATTAGTCTGAGACTTAAAAGATTCTATCTCTTGCTGACCCATCAAAGGAATAATAACATTACGATCAATTGTCTGATGTAAATCATGTACCCATAATTTTCCAGTGGTAGTATATATGAAGTCATCTGCCGAGTGACAGAATGACTGATACTTCTGACACTCCATTGCTGCTCTAAGATTTTTACAATGAATCCAAAGATAAGATTTTCTTTTCTTTAACCAGATATGATCTATTCTATATTGGGGTTCGTCATGACCAAGCCAAAGAGACCCCTCAGAGTAACGAACATCAATTTCAACGTCATACCCTGACCCGATAGCGCAATCGATATAAGAAGGTCTATTTTCTTTTTCAGAAATCGGTCCTCTAATATTACCTCTATGAGAAATTATCTTCATAACTCCTCTATCCTTAATGATTTATCTTCAATAAAAAGATCATAGAATGGTTTGTCCACTCTCAACTCATTATACTTAGCACCCCACTCTTCTAATTGTTTTGCAGTCAGTTCTGTCCAATCAATCTGTTTCCTACTTCCCCGTGCAGTCCAATACACAATTGTATTACCCTCATCATATAACTTATTAATCTTATCTATATTTTCTTTAATGGGTTTTGCTTTTGTATAGTCATGAGTCACACCAAAATCCACAGAGGTTTCTCTATGGCATATAGTCTCATCAATATCTACATAGATCACTTTCATTGAATGAGATTTCTCCTATACTTCTCATTAGGATCTGCATCCAATTCAGCAACTGCTTCTGGAGGTAAAAAGGACATCATATCAAGTGACTTAGCACCATTAAAAATCTCAGCAGATTTCTCACACATCAATGCAGCAGTTGCACAATCTTTAGCAGAAGATGATGCTGTAATTATACCATGATTTCTAAGTAATATCAACTTAGGAAAAAACTTTTCTTTCTCTATAAATTCTGAAACAGATACTCCTATAGCTTCCATCAAAGGAATTCCTGGAGCAGCATAAGGAACTAAACAAGATACTACACCATTCCTTACCACCTGATCAGGAAATAATCTTTGAGTTGTAAAAGAATTCGTTCTACCAGAACATAAAATTTTAACTGTATTAGTGGGATGAGTATGACAAACATAATTTATTTCAGGAAAGGTTCTATAAAACCATGCATGAAATGAAACTTCCATACTAGGTTTAAGTTCTTCACCTTCCTTTGCATTACCATCTAAATCACAATGAACAGTATCTTCCCATTCCAGAGTAGCAAGATCCGTACCACTTGCCTTAATATAAAAACCATCATCCCCTCTCATAGAAACATTTCCCTCACCGCATATGGCTTGGGAACTTACATTATAAGAAAGATCTAATAAGTAATCAATCCTATCAGGTAGTGAAGAAATCTTTTTCATAGGTATAAGGATGCCAATCAACTTTGTTAAAGAATCTCTGCCAGTACTGATAAGTCTGGAGATCATTTGGAGTACCCCAACAAATATATTGATCAACTTCAAAATGTTTAACTTTATATCCTAACTCTATCGCATCATTCACCATACTGTCAATATAGAATTCATCATTTACCCTACCATTCCTTTGATACAATCTACTTAAAGATTCCTGGTACACATTCTTATTACGGAACCAGAAAGTACCAGTGACTGCATGTTCTTTAAGAGGATCTTCTCCTTTAAAATTCTTTACATTAACCTGCTTTACATAACCATCATCCCCAAGTTCCACCCAAGCATAAGCATTAGGATTGCGATAGGTCGTATAGTTATTACGAAAAGTCCATACAATTACATCACTACCCAACAACCATTGCAATTCTCTTCCATCATATAACATTCCATTGTCACATGCAGAAATTAAAATAGACTGATCAGGATCTTTAATTTCAGATACAATTCTTTCCGTAGTACATGCTTGTCCAGAAAGAACTTCATCCATCCAGACTACCTTACCATAATCTTCTAATGGTAAAAGATCTTTATGTCTGGTCAGTGCTCCAAGAACAGTGGTAGATGTCTTAGGTAAACACTTAAGTGCCTGATCTAACATGTAATGACCATTGACCTGAATGCATGGCTTAGGAACTTGATATCCTGCTTGAGCAAATCGATTCCCCCAACCTGCCATAGGTAATGCAGTCACGCAATTATTAAGAACAGTCTGTGCCTGACCTTCTATAACTCTATTATAATACTTTGACCATTGCTGATACTCTGCTAGATCTAATGGTGTTCCCCACTGAAGCATATGATCAATTTCATATACCTTACTAGTCAATCCATCTTCAATAAGAAGATTATAAACCATACTGACATAGTATTCATTGTTGACGGTGATCTCTTTCTCCATCAACTCACGGAAGTATTTCTTAACATAACTTCCTTTCTTGAAATAATATGTACCACTAGAAGCAAACTCCGACATCTTATCGTCAGTGAAAGGCTGCTTCTCTCTTATTTCTTGTATAGTATTATCTTTATCTACCTTACAGAATGCATAGTTATCTCCACCTAACATATGAGGATGGAACCCAGTATAACAAACTACACATCCATCACACTCAGTCTCATTTACAAACTTCTCAAAGTCATCATAGTCCCAATCCATTGAGAAGTCACAATAATTAACAATGACCTGCTCATCATCCTCAATATGATGTTCAAAATTCTGTACAGAATATACTGGACCTTTCTTATGAACTGGAATAGAACAAGTAGTTAGTCGATCTATATCTAAACTATCTAAGTATTCTACAAGTTCTTCATCCTTCGCATGATTATCATTGATAACAAAAAGAAACTCAGAATCCTGTGGATATAATTCCACAATATGTTGGATGACAGTCTTGCCATCCACTTCAATCATAAATTTGGGTACAGTATATCCGGCATCAGTAAACCTGCTACTCATGCCGGACATTGATATTACAACTTTCATAACGAATTAAAAAAGATTTAGAGGTCCTTCCACTTACCAGGTTGCTCAGCCTTAAGTTTTGCTACAACTTGCTCAACTCTAGCATCACTACCACCAGATCCACCACAAGATGCCTCTAGTGCTGCAACTGCTGCTTCTAATTTAGTAAGTCTTGCTTCTACTTCCACGTCATACTTAGACATGGATGCACCTGTTGAAGACTTACTCGCTGTTCCTTTAAATGCCATGATTTTAATTTAACTTCTGATTTATTTATACCACTCCCTCAAGATCTTGTCTGATACATTCGATTATAAGACTATAATCTCTTTCTGGATCTTCTCCATCCAATACTACTTCATTCTGATAAAACCTTTTAATTTTTTTGTAAAGTTTGGGATTCTTTAGATCCAAAAATATTTCTCTATTAGCAGCAGAGCGAAGAGTCTGCAAATCTTTCTTGAACTTTGAAGTGAGCGTCATTGCTTTGTAGTTGTGACCTTAAAAGTATAGAGTAAAAAACGAAAGAAGTCAAGATTCTGCACTTCCTCCTGTAGTATGCATCCGAATATACTCATCAGTAGGAGTTAAAACTGCTTTGACATGTCCATCTGTAACCGCAATTTTTTCACCATTATTAACTTGTTCGAGGATCTTTTCTTGATCCTTAACATACTCTTCGATAGTAACAGTTTTCATTTGCTAACATTAAAACCTAATTATATATCAACCTTGCCAAATCATATCTGGCATTTGTTGAGGGGTTTGTTTACCCACAGTAAACATGAGTATAGCATACCCTAAAAACCACAATACATTAACAAGCACTGCTTGTCTATAGAAAAACTTACGTACTCCCATAGCACGATTAATCCATTGTACATCATCATACGACTCTGAGTTGCCTACCCTTCTTATTATCTGTTCAATGATAACAGCAATAATCGTGGCTATTATCGTTGGATAAAATATGAAGTCCAAGAAGGACATAAAAATGATTAGTGTTTGCATTAGTCTAGTGCGTCTAGGTCTTTACCGTGTCTTGGTCTGTGATGCTTCATACCATCATGATTTCCATCATTAGGTAATTTACCAGTCATTAGATACTCAATCGTATCTTTACATCCTCTAAGATAATGAAGTTGTTCATTAATCCTATCATACTCTGCTGAAGTTGAGGCATCCTTTGATTTAATCTGGTC
>MPLU02241601.1_pt1 | contig 14038 bp, 7 predicted proteins | sample 1617381 | NCBI WGS metagenome assembly MPLU02 (sample SAMN05944801, study PRJNA350692) | marine metagenome | biome: marine; feature: ODZ; material: water; isolation source: 90 m water sample filtered on 0.2 um supor filter | place: Pacific Ocean | collected 2012-04-08 | depth 90m m
TGAACCATCGCCAGGAACTGACACAGCGCCTCCATTCCATCCCTCGATTTCAGCATCTCCTCCATTGTAGACGAGAGCATCAACGACAGTTCTTTCTGGTTCTTTTATTTGCAAAGCAGCCCCTGAGTCAAATAACCAAGGCATATTGTTCAGAATTGCGTTTCCATCGTATGCAATAATACCTCCATCCGCTAGTAGATTTGTCGGATTTTCAGATAGGACTGCTGATTCTCCTGCAGCTATCGTGAATTGACCAAACGTCGAAATCCAAGGTGTTGTTGGTCGAATACGTTCTATAGTCCAACCTGTAAGATTAACATCCTCATCTCCAAAGTTGGTAATCTCAAGCCAGTCGTTGTCTCGCCCTGGGATTTCTCCGGGCATGATACTTGTGAATTTTACATCATATTCGCCATTCCATTCAGAACTACCAGCATCCTCCCAATCAACAGGTTCTACAGACGGATTCCACAACCATACCATGTTATTTTGGTGCTTATTTGTATCTTCTCCAATGAGAACTCGTCCGTCATCAAGTACGGCGAGGTTATCAGGTCCAGCGAGATTATTTACATCGCACTGGTTCTGTGAACTACCGCTTGAGTATGTCCCTCCAATAATTGCAGGTTCTATCCTATTAATGTCCCAATTTGACTCGACGGGCATGCTATAGACGATGCCACAATGATTCTCGGAAACATCGATATCTCCTAGTCCATCACTCATATCGTAGCCGATATCTGACATAGCTAGGTAGATGTATTCAGGAGCATTTGGATTGAAGATAACCCCTTCCATCTTATTCCACTCATCACTGGCTCCGATGGCACTGGCAGCCTTACGTGACTCGAGGAAGGCTACTCTATTGTCCGACACAGTCTCGATTACCCCATCACCATCGAGATCATCGTTCAAGTGCCATTCTGCCCAATTGTTAATTTCAGATTCGGTGATGTAAGAATTCTGGCCATTAGTATAGTCGGAGACAGTTATACCATCGTATTGGTTCACCCAATCCTCAATTTCTGAATTACTTGATGAAGCCATTTCTAGCCATTCAACATCGAATCCGGTGGTGGCAGAATTGCTACTTTCATCCTGTGTGACTTTGGCAGCATACAAGGTTCCTGCACTGAGGTCCCCTGCAGTATCTGCAATGAACTTGAACAGCACAGTTCCATAACCATCATCGGAGAGGTAAACGGTTCTTTCATCTGGCATTATCTGTGCGTTCTCATGAGAGTATCGGCCCATTGCCATGTGCTTGACAAGGTTTCCAGAGGTTGTTGTTGGTTCTTCAATCTCGACAATGTATCCGTAATCGTAAGGGTTAGGATAGTAACCCAGATAGTCTTCTAATTCAGTCTGGTCTGAGTGATAATTGTAATTCGGGTTATTCCAGTTCTCTGTATCGTCAAAATATAGTTCCTCGGAAGCCAATGGCGTGCCCCAAGGACTCATGGTGCCGAAGCACATTACCCAGCCCCCTCCAATTGCGCCGAGGTCACGCATCATACCACCGAGGACATCCCAGTTGTTCGTTGAGGTGTTCCACTCAATCATAATTTGACTAATTCCAGCGGGGCGGTCCTCCCATGTGGTGTACAGGTAACCTTTGGTTCCTTGGGGATTTAATGGTACAAAGGCGTTGAAGTCAGGTTTTTCACTCACAAAAAGTAGGGCGCCATCATCATCAGCATAGATCCCTCCCGCAGTCACGCCCTCTGACAGAGTTTCTCCTTTCTGTAACAGATGTTGGTACTGGCCATAGGATATCCTAATACTCGTTTTTTCTGATATGCTATTTGGCAAAGTCAATTCTGGAATGCTGTCGGGCAGATTGTTCCAGTCAACCCCATTGACAACACCTATGGTGGCGTCAATGTAGTTATCATCAGGGTGCATGGCATTAACGAAAAAATTACCATTCGCATCTACGTGCATTCCAGTGACTTCAGCATCAAATGGCATCGTCATGATTCTAGTAAGTGAAGAGGGAGTAGTGTCACTAATTACACCGGCTTCGGAGTTCTCCAATCCAGGAGTATTTTCCTCCGAGTCAATCCATTCCTCTGAAGAATCGGAATGATTTGGTATCTTTGAGACTCCATTCGACGATGCTCCGGAAATCATCGTATGGACAATTAATCCTTCTGAGTCTTTGAGATAGAGTGTCTCTCCAGCGTTGTTAAGGCGTAGGGTGCCTACCTCATTTTCAGCAATAATTGCGTATGCTCCAGCGGTAAGGACATAGGGGGTGTTGAGTTGGTCGAAACCGACCCATGTCACGGCATCGAGTGGGTGTACCCAACCACCTATGTCTTCAAGGGTCCAGTTCTCCAAACTGATGCCAGTCAACCCAGAGTTATACAATTCGACCCACTCTCCGTTAGGGAAAAAACCTTGATCAGAACCATCAGCATTGGCCATAACTTCATTGATACAAACTACACATCCATTATCATTCGATTCTGCACTCACATGCATATCGTCCAAAAGGGTCATTGGGGATACTAAACTACTGACAAGAAGAATGAGTCCAATGAGAGATGCCGACCTAGCGGTAGCCTCGTTCATGATGAGAATCCTTCAGCGCATCACGGTTGAACCCTTCGCGCGAGCGTGCACGCGGCCGGCTCTGCCGGCCGAGAGTAGTACAACCTCAATTTTCGTATTTAGAGCCTTAATCTCGAGTGCCCATTCGGACTCCACCAAATGCAATCATTGAGATTGATGCGGCGTATAGAATTGCAGTGATGTAATCGATGACTGCAGTTCCCTCAAGGGCACAGTCCCCCTCACCACCAAAGTCAGTCCAATACATAGGATCAGTATTCTTTAGCACCTTACATTTGAGAGTCTCTGCCGAGTCGTCAGGTAATTCAGATAATGTATGAATTTCAAAGACAGGATGGGTGTCTACTCCAAAATCAGGATTCATGTTACCAGCTCCACGTAGGTCTAAGTGGAACATCGAAACTGACTTTCCATACATTGGCATATTTGTTATTGGTTCGACCATAATTTCAACATCTGAACCGAAGTATACTGGCAATGCACCAGGGAGTACATCGACATAGGTTCCTGATCCTATCAGTTTAGCTTGAATCTGGTTCTCAGCAGGGTCGAGGGTAATCGTGTGATGGCGCATAGGAATACCCTTGAATTCACCCATTTCACCCGGGACAGTGTCGGTAATTGAATATCCAACAAGATTGTACTTGAATGATTCATCAGCACTTCCAATGTCACCAATAGTTCCTGCTAATTCAGTGACACCGTTACCAACGTGATCAGATAGTAATCCTAATGTTGATGCCTCACGATGAGGTGCTCTCCATGGAAGGTGTCCTGTTATTCCGTAGATTTCTCCTTCCTCACATGGGAAATTGCCATCTTCATCAGCCTCAGCCACAGTTCCATCTGCATTTAACTTGAAGTCACAATATCCATCACCATCTGAGTTGATGTATCCTTCCATCAATCTCTGACCCATTGTCCCATCATCTGCATGCGCACCAGTTCCAGTGCTTGCCACGTAGACTGAAAAATCACCTGTGCTGACATTATCGGAGCCGTAATATGTTTCATTTGTCTCAAGGCTAACCCAGCCTACGTCCATGTTTGAGATGTCTCCATAGACAACATCTGCAACGATTGCATCTCTCCAACCATAAAGCCAGTTATCCATTGATTGTGTTGTGTAAGGCGTTCCTTCATATTGGAAGCCAAGTAGGGAACCAATGACGGTTGAGAACATGAAGTTCTTCACCCAACTTCGTAGAGCTGCCGCATCAGATTCAGAAATGTCATAGGCTTCTGCAACAAATGCATCGTCCCAATCAACTACATCTCCACCCATTACAAAGCCCGTCCTATCTTCTGTCATTGGCATTGTAGTACCAGATAATTCGTTATACATAAATACACTAGCAAAATCTCCAGTTAGTGCATAATCTGATGTGTACAGTATTTCTTGAACCTTCTCAACCGAGAGGTCAACTGTTCCCTCGTAAAGCCCTTGATTTAGACCAATAGAGAAGTATCCTCCCGCTATTGGTTCCTCACTACCAAATGCAGTTTGCCACCATTGGTCAGCATTAATTGTCCCTTCTCCATTTACGAGAATCATAGGGAAGTCGAATGGCGTACCGACCATGCCGATCCACCCTCCTGAATAATCTGCTAGGTCTAGTAATTGAGTCAGACCAATTTCATAATGAACCATTGTTGTGAAGGCATCGCTTTGAGCGCCAAGAAGGAACAATGCAACTCCGTGTAGAGGAACTCCATTGTAATCGGTTAATGAAAGGAAACCATCTCCAAGTGCTTCTCCTTCGGCACCGAAAACAACGTTGTTTAGTGCAACATTGTTAGTAATACTCACTCCTGAAACCGCTTCCAATCTTTCCCGAAGGCTGACGTTATCCATACCACGGACGATTTCCGCCCCTGCACCATTCTCAGCAAATTTAGAAGCAGCTAAAGAGTAAACCGCCCAATCCATGTGAGTTGCCATATCTCCAGAGTAACCGTACAGAGCAGCTCTAGCAGCAGTAACTGAATCGCTAGGAGCCCCCATGCCTGTGATTAACATAGGCCCTATGTCACAAGTAAGGGCGATACAAGTCCCATATCCATCATTGGCATTGTAGTATATCGACTTCACAATAGAGGATTCGTAGTCTCCGGCAGCCATTGAACCATCAAGTCCACTTTGTGCTAGTGATGCTTGGTAAGAATCAAGCAAAACGCCCTCTTCCACGCTCATGTCACCGAACTTAGAACCACCAGCAGCAGCAGCAATGTCATCTATGTCTTCTGAGGCCCAAATGCTTGGAGCCTTGTTTGAAAGGTCATTATCTATCATCATGTGAGTGAATCCAGCCTTTGCGAATATTTCTCCATATTCTATACCAGTAGCGATTCCTGCTATTCTCTGAGTATTCCAAAGAATATTGGCATTGGTGATATTGGTTGAGCCTGGGAGCGAATCGTGCTCATTTCCATCATCGTCAGCCCATGTGCAGTCCGCGCACCAATCGAAAACATCGTATTCAGAATAAGTTACAGTGCCTGCTGATTCATCGAATTCTAGAAGCTCGCGATGTGTTGTCACTTCGTAGATAAAGGGCCCCATCTTCTCAAACTCGGCACCAACTGCTGAGTTCTCAGTTAGATTCTCAGTATTGGTAATTGAGTAGGCGAAATATACTCTTTCTGCAGTGCTATTATTCCAATCATCATTGGTATAATCACTTTCTTCATCATATCCTGTCGCAACTTGTTCTGCAACCCCCGCCTCAACTTGACCTGCAACAAAACCTGCTAATGCCACATAGTTCAATCCTAGAAGAATAATTCCTGTTACAATTAGTGCTGTTGCCTTCTGCCTGCCATCCATAGTTATCACTCAGCGTTGCACGCACGTGTATTAGAGATAAGAGATTCTATCCGTGCGAAGTGATTTTTCAACGCGTTTTTCAAGCAAATCCAAAGGCGTCTAATTCTCGCGCAAATGTGTAAATCATAATCGGAACTAGAATTACACCCATCCCATGAGAGCGCCTAATACCGATTCTTGGAGCCATTAATCCAATCATTGTGCCGATAACAAGCGTACCCACTCCTATCCAATCAGTTGAGATGTAAACAAGAACCGTGATGAAAATACATACAGAGAGTACTAGTGTTCTCAATGGTACGAGTTCGTGCACTTTCAGCATACCCTTACCTACCTCAATCATGACAGGTACTGCGAATAATCCAGCCGCCACTGTAATGGCTAATAATCGGATGAAATCAGCCGGAGGTTCGACAGCATTCCAGATATCTATTGGGTACATCATGTTGAGTGCTAGAGCGGCACCAGAGCGTGGCCGTCCTACCATGTATAGGAAACCTAGAACCATTACTGTGACAGCAGTGTTGACGGATGAGAGAATTGCAATAATCTCTAGGTCTCGCTGTTGGTTGTTGTTTACGAGATCGAGATCTGGACTCGCACCCGCTTCGGCAAGAGCCTCTTGAAATAATTCTCTATCTTCTGACGATAAATCCTCCATTCCCTCAAACATAATCAATTGAGGAACCCCTTCAAATCCAGGTTGAGTTCCATGTTCGAAATCCGCGGGGATGTAATTTGGGTCAGTTAATTTGCCCCATAAGTTTCTCGCACTCATCACCACTACAGTAGCCTGCGCTGCCGTCATTCCAGGAAGGATAGCCATCACAGAGGAAACAACCGCTGAAAGGAAAGTAGGAACTGCAAGCGGTTTTACTGGAGGCATTTCCCAATTATCTTCTTGCGGCGGTATCTCACTTGTTGTTACATATATGTCAATTAGATTAGCAATACCAAATAATCCTGCAAGGCTAGGGAACAGCAGGGATGCTGAAGGGATTCCAACCGGAGAACGTGCAGGTAATTCGAATACAGCCCAACCATAGAATCCAGTTAACAGGAAGTAGGAGGTGGCAACTAAAATCCCCGCCATTCTAGAACTTGCACCTAGGCGCAAATCAATGGAATCGTAGCGTCTGCGGAAGCTGAATTTTCCGAGTGGAATATTGAATTCGACTCTCTTCTTCAAAGGGAAGTTTAGTTTTTGAGTTACTTTTTGAGACCATTCTGGCCAAGGCAGGCGTGTAGTTTCGGTCAGAATAAGAAAGGCTGAGATGAATAGTAAAAGCCAGGGTAATTGGTCACGACTCGCTTCGTATAATCCTAGACCGGGGTTGTCACCGAAAAGTAGTCGCGCAACTACTAGAAGAGGTATTGACATCAGCATTCCCATTTGTGAACCGCGTGCTGAATATGCGACACCTTGCGCCGCTTGACCCGATATCAACATCCTATGTCCTGGTAGCAAAGCCAGAGCCATGTTGTCGTCCGGCGCACCGACTAAGGCACTTGGAATATAATTCAGGAAAGTGTGTACTGTCCCACATGCTACAATGATTCCAGCAACTGCATCTAGTGGTATTCCAATTCCTACTGCAATTGGTGAAAGTGAAAGAGCAATCAATGCAACATTGTTAACGTGGAACCCAGGAATTAATCCAGTTAGACAACCAAGAAACACCCCGAAGATGAAGGATGCGATTAGCCAACCGAAGTCCAATAACCAGGGGTCCACAGAATCACCTCAACGAATATCCAAGCAGAATTGCATTGTATTACCAACGCTGTCTTCAGTAGTTGACAAACGGCCGGTCCAATCAATAGGTTCGCCGATTGATTCTTGCTGGCTCGCTTCAGTTCCGTCTCCAAGTAGACAGATACGTTCTTCAGTTCCTGAATTGTAAACCCATTGTTCGCCATCAGAATCCATTTCTGCTTCTCCGGTAATTGTGACTAATCTACCAATATCCCATTTCCAAGAATTGTAACCATCACCCCAGTTTAGCCGACCAGGATCTGGTGCTTCACCAAGTGTCCAAGTTCGAGCCTCTAGGATAATTCTCCCTTCGCTCTCCGACCAAATTATAGTAGCATTGAAGCGAATTGCCTGTCCCCCTTCAATCCATTCTGTATGTTCTCCAATCAGGTGCATCCTGAGTTTTGTTGAGCGTGAATAGTAATCAGGACCATCTCCTACATACCCCTTATCATAATCTGGTGAAATAGGGTCTGTTACCCATCCTTCAAAGGTGAGATTCTGGCCCAAATAATCGAAAGGAGAGGCGGCTACATCTAGTAGAGGAGTCACACCTTCTCCAAAGTCTCCTGTGGGATTTGCCGCTGAGGCATTGTAACCTCTGTCTAAGCAAATTATCGCTTCATCAGTAGACCATGTCAGCCTACCTGTCCATGCCTTACTAACTCCTTCAATTCCTTCATCGAGATCACTAGGGGAAGGTAGCATGCATAGAACATCATTAGGGGATGGGCCACTTAACCACCAACCGCTTGCTAGTTCATTTGCAGTTCCTTCTATTGACACAAGTTTGCCGACTTCATAAGATAAGGAGTAAGGTTCCAATTCCCAAGACAGGTCGACCATTGAACCATTACCGCCAGGATAAACTTCTACGGCTGTTGCTTGAACCAGAAGACGCCAGCGCAGGGAGCGCTGGTCATATTGCAACCAACCAGAAATTTCAACATGGCTTCCAGCCTCTACCCAATCCATGACACGGCCTTCAACCTGCATATACAACAGATGGTCAGCATTCCCATAAGAGGGGTTATCCATCAGGCTCAATGAATGGTAAGTTACATCCGGTTCTAGTGATTCACTAAGATAACCGTCTACTTTTACAGACATATTCGAGTAAGCCTTAGGATTCATCGCCACCTCTACTATCTGTACTGCCGTATATTCGATCCCATCACAATTTGAATCAGCACACTGGATTGCTCCATATCCATTGGAAGACAACCAGATTCTTCCATTCCATTCTGTGACTTCTCCCTCTACAGTAACTATGGTTCCGATAGGTGGCACATCGACATCTCTATCAACATACCAACGAACTTCCACAACAGAGTGTCCATCTACCTCGCGAATCTGCAAATCAATTCGATCAGCTTGTTCACCATATGGGTCAACAACATAACTAGTTAACACTCCTAAAACCTTCACAGTTTCCCTTGGATATTCGTGAATTTCATCAATATCAATCATATCAGGTTCACGAATAACCGCATAGAAATTCATCGTTGATACAAGCAGTAAGGATGTGAAGAACATGACCCAAAGCTTCGCCATGTTCTCTCCGATAACCGAACTGTGCTTGAACATTCACTGTGACCAACCCGCGAATGATAGACAAATATTGACTACAAATCTCACCCCTTCTGAGAACAAGGTTCATCTCATAATGACCTTCGAGATGGTATCAGGACCCGTAGCTCAGTTGGTTAGAGCGCTCGGCTCATAACCGAGTGGCCATCGGTTCAAATCCGGTCGGGTCCACCAGTTTTGCCTCAAATTTGCGTGTTTCAGTGATAATTATACTATCAAACATGCTTACCATGCCTTATTTCATAGTGTGCCAATCCGGCAAATTGTCGAAGCCACTTGGGCTAATACTCAAATACGGCCTGAGTCGGCCTTGCTGTGATGAGCGCCGCACGTTCCGTTAGACCTGCCTTGATGATGCTGGCAGTTTACTTCTTGAGTACATGGGCTGGAGTGGCCGCGGTTCAGGCTCAGACTGGACCCGTTCCAGATGTCAGCTTATCTTGTGATCAGCCTCAACCAATAGACGTATACCCTGGTGCAACTCGTTCAACTATCATCAATTGTAGAGTTGAAAATCCAACCGTCCACCAAGAGAAGGTTCGAATCACTATTCAAGCCGGTGTGCTTGCAGTATCTGGACCAGCCTCTCTAACTGTAGGTAGTGGTTCAGAGGTATCATTCCAAGTCAGTGTTCGTGCTGAATTGAGGGCTCCTGAAGGTCAGCATCAGGTAAGTATCTCAGCAGAAGTGACTATGGCAAATGGAATTCCAGTGACTAGTGATCCAACTTCTTACAATATCATGGCAATTATTCGCCAGTTTAGCCGTCTTCGAGTAGCCTCTGAAGTAGCCTTCCTTCAATTACGTCCGAAGGTCGATTACATGTTAGTGTTCGATGTCTACAATGATGGCAATGCAATGGATCGATTTAACATCGAGATTCAGAATTATGATGATCTCAATGATGAAGGATTCCAACTCAGTATTCCACTGGTTAGCGTTGAGATTGAATCGATGGCTCCAGCTGAGAAAATCCGGGTACAGATGAGGACTCCGAAGAATCAAGGTTGGACGGATAAGTACTTCTCTTTGCAGTTTAAGGCCACTTCTGAATACTCTGTTCGAACCGAAGGCATACCCAATTATCAGGTTCAAACCATGACTATTTACATCCGTGGTGTATATCTGCCAGGCTTTGAATTGATTGGCACTGCAATGATGACGGCATTAGCAGCAGCAGCATTTGCAGGAAGAACCTCTAGGTACTCTGAGGATGAAGACTCAGAATTAGTAGAACTAGACTCTCGGATATTCTGACCCCCCCTGTTTGAGAATCTGTGCCACCTATGGCGGCAGCGGGTTGATAACTAACCGAGTAGACGCACAGTCTACCTTTGGGGCGTAACACATGAGTGATGGCGGACTACTTCAGAAGGCAATGGACTCACAGACGAATGCCGATGATTTGGTTGCAGCAGTAATTTCTGAACCCCCTCGAGATAACTCGATGTCCGCAACAAAGATACTGAGTATCCTAGTTATTGGGTTGTTAATCCCAATGTTGATTCTCATGTGGTTTGGCGTCTATATTGACGTAATTCCAATCACATTATTATCCCCTTTGGTGATTCTCGCATCACTAGTCTTCGTCTGGTGGAAACTGGATGTAGGTTTGCCACACATCGCTGGCGGTTCAGGAATTAATACCACCCGTGCAGGTGTAGTATTCGTTACTTTCATAATATTAGTTGGTACACCTACACTCTTGTCCCTAGCTTTGACAGGAGATATGTCATTAGGAGATGTTGAATTCAATGATGAAGGTTCTGAAATGTCAATTAAAATTAGACAAAATGGCGGTTCAGGAAATCATGACGCAACAGTTTCTATCACTCAATCCGATTCAGTAATATGGACTGATAGTGTTTCCTTTAGCATCGACAGTTCTGATGGTCAAGGTGATTATGGTAAGATTATAATTTCCGTTGAAGATTTTTATTCAGCAAATGCATTGCCTCATGATTCAACAAAATATGAATTGTCTGTATCTGTAGGAGATGAAACATTTAGCAAAACACTAGATTCAAACTATCTCACTCGTACGATAACAGGTTCAAAATCCTCTTCTACTGCATCTTTAAGTGATGATTGTGATGACAAGGAAAGATGTTTGAAAGGTGTCGCCTTGACTGGATCAGCAGGTCTTGCCGCTTCTGCTGGATATCCACCAGCAGGTATGCCATTTGCAGATTATACCATGAAGGTTACAATGTACTATACCGAATCTGATGATTCAACTTCGATGGTCATTGATTACCCAATAATAACTGTAGATAATACCGCAGCGTCTTGGGACTCAAATGGAGGCGAATGGGGATCAGGTTCTGGAATAGTAGGTGATCAAGGGTCTTCACTATCACTTGGTGGCTCTGAATTTGCTTCCGATATTCAAGCCGACATAATACCAAGAAGTGCATGGGAGAATGGTGGAGAAGATTACGGATGCTATACGGTTTCAATAGAAATCAATCAACAATCACCTTGGGTCGGAATTGAAGGCCCAGTCACATCTGAGTCTCATTATATGTTTGAGAAAACAGGAAATCCTGAGTCCGGAGAGTCTGAAACTTGGACATCAGTAGATAGTTGTCCGGCTTGATTAGTAGAGCATATCCTCTTCATCATCCGAGTCAGATTGCTTACTCATTCTGAAGAATGCATATCCTGTGACTGATGCACCTATTAGCAGAGCAATCACAATAGGTAATATCGATCCGTCTTCATTGTCACCTGGCTGGTACCAAGTGATTGATTCTGCACTTGCTGACCCCCCTCCGAATGCATCATCCTCAACCAATTGGGTCGGAGTGAGAATTTCACAAGTTATTCCAACTTCTTCTTCTGCATTATGGCGCCACGAGAATTGAATTGTCACCTCTGTGTTCGGGTCGATTTTCTCCCCTCCCGGATAACTGCCTACATTAGTATCCACACCAGTTTCTGTAATGTCACAACCTAGGTAAACTACAGCTGATGCTGAACCTCGATTAGCAATAGTAGCCAACATGCCCACACCTGCATTCAATGATGCTCTATCATCGGTGTTGCTATATTCTAGAGACACCCACTGTATATTCGGTATGTTTGAATCGACCACGATAATAGGATCCCAAGTCAGAGGTATGAAATCTCCTCCATAATTATCCATATCCTCATCCCAGTTCCAAGCAGTTCTATATTCGACTATTTCAATCTCAGCAGTTTCAGTCCACACTGAGCCATCCGCCCATCCGATTTCGACCACGCGCTCGTTTCCGGAATCAACCATTCCAATACCTTCTTCGTTGCTGAAATAGATAGAAGATATGATCTCGTCAGGCCCCATATCAATTATCCTAAACAGAACTTCGATAGCATCAAATTGGACTTGCTGATTTGATATTCGACGTTCCCATCTGTCGGTGTGACCTCCACTCCCTGTGGCTTCATCTCCCCAGTGAAATTGTGATTTTGCGTGTAAACGAACATCATGATCATCCTTACTCATGTTGAACATAGTAGTTCCAGTTATCATCACATCCGAATCAATTGAATCAGCAATAATAGGACCAGTTACTACTATGTTTGAATCGTGAATGGTTGCTGAGCCATTAACGATTATTTCTCCCCCATAGATTGTTGAATCTTCCAAGTCCATAGTTCCGCTAACTGATATGGTAAATCCAGAATCGCCTAGTGCCATCATATTACGATATTGCATATCTATTGCATCGTGGGTGATTGGATTACCTAATTCTGGTGTCAAAGTTACCGATGAAACGCTGACTGGATTCTGACCAAGGCCAATCATCCCAATCCAGATGTCATTTATTGTATCATCAAATTCGAGAGTGAATTCACTACCATTTGTACCAATACCTGTTTCATCATCACCGACATAGGCTAATCCGCCATAAAATGAGCCACCATCAGGTGCATGGAATGTAGCTGAGAAAGCACTATCATAATCAGATCCAGGTATTAGTATCGCTGAACGATTTACTGCATCCCAGTATCTGTAACCCGCTAGTCCAGTAGGCGGTTCTAATGCATTTAATTCTGCATTATTCACATCTAATAATCCGCCGGTTTCTACAATTATTGATGAGCCCGATTCCATGCTGAGAACAGCATCAGAAATTGTTAGTGAGCCGCCTTCTATTATCCTGTAAATGCCCGAAACAGTTTGATCATCATTCCATTCAACAGCGGAATCGATTAGAATTTCACTGTCTTCTGCACTTACCGTACCTGATACACATAATATCGTTGAAAACAATAGAATAATGGTCATTGCTAGGGTTTCGCCCTTCTTCATAACCATTCGTCATAGCGTACGCCAAATGAACGAATCGGCCCCCTGTTCTATCTCATCTTAGTTTCAACACATTTCTCTTGGCGAGAGTTCTTGGCTGATGTACCACTCGTCTCCTCTATGAGCAGTATGTTTGGTGAGTCTGAACCATACGGGTTCCTACTCAACGTTGTGACTGTGCTGATGATTTATGGTCCTGCATATTTGGCAAATACCGGTGCGATGCTCTTCGGAAAGTGGATTCCCGACAAATTTGGATTAGTAAATCACAAGATAGATGGAGGCCGTAATTATTCAGACGGATATAGAATATTAGGAGATGGAAAATCTTGGGAGGGGTTGTTTGGTGGAGCCGCCTTTTCCGGTCTTCTGATGATACTAGCTCATGTTATTTGGAGAGGCAGGAATAATTCAGATGCTCGACCTTTTATCGACCCTCTTTTTGATGCAAATAGTTCTGATTGGTATTGGATTGGAGGAGAATATGGAGCGGCATTCATTCTCGGGTTCACATTAGGGTTTGCTTGTATGCTAGGGGATATGACTGGTTCATTTTTCAAGCGACGAAGAGGTTTGAAGAGAGAAGGCGATGAGAGTTCCGAGGCTCCTTTATTGGATACCTTGCCATTTGCTCTCTTCATCTTCGCAGCAGCAGCATTATTATTCAGCAATGAGATAATCATGGATGATGGCCTGAAGGCCCCTGTCGTTGCTATATTGGTCCTTACTCCTGTAATACATAGGTCATTCAACATTTTAGGCTACAAACTGGGTTTGAAATCAGTACCCTACTGAATGTAACTTGAGACATTCTTTCGGAATTCATTATTTCCCTTGCGCCTAGGCGACTAATCATGGCGGGCATGACCGTACTGATAGTGGGTAGTGGTGGTCGTGAGCACGCTCTTGCTATCGGTCTGAATGAAAGTGAATCTGTAGGCGAGGTGCATACCTGTCCGGGAAATGCTGGTACGGCTTTAGTTGGAACAAATCA
>MPLU02254980.1_pt1 | contig 13990 bp, 10 predicted proteins | sample 1617381 | NCBI WGS metagenome assembly MPLU02 (sample SAMN05944801, study PRJNA350692) | marine metagenome | biome: marine; feature: ODZ; material: water; isolation source: 90 m water sample filtered on 0.2 um supor filter | place: Pacific Ocean | collected 2012-04-08 | depth 90m m
ACAGTGAAGGCGACAGCAAGGGAGACAGTGAAGGCGACAGCAAGGGAGACAGTGAAGGCGACAGCAAGGGAGACAGTGAAGGCGACAGCAAGGGTGACAGTGAAGGCGACAGCAAGGGAGACAGTGAAGGCGACAGCAAGGGTGACAGCGAAGGCGACAGCAAGGGTGACAGCCAGGGAGGTAGCCAGGGCCAACAGGAGGAGAACCCTGCCCGCAAGCGAATCCAGGAAGCCGAGCAGAAGATGAAAGATGCTCAGCAAAAGCTCGAAGAAGCAAAGCGTTCCGAATCCATTAAGGATCAGCAGGAAGCACAGCAGAAGCTGGAAGAGGCCAAGGCTCAACTGGAAGAGATACTACGGCAGTTACGCGAAGAAGAAATCGAACGCGTACTGGCCCTCCTGGAAGGGCGATTCCGCCGCATGCTGGAAATGGAACTCAAGGTTTACGAGGGGACGCTTCGACTGGGTCGCATCCCGGCTGAGAAACGGGACCGCGAAGTGGTCATTGAATCAGGCAAGCTTGGTTTTTCACAGAAAAAGATCATCCTGGAAGCTGACAAGGTTTTGACTTTGTTGCTTGAAGAGGGTTCATCGATTGCCTTCCCGGAAACCGTGGAACAGTTACGAGAGGACATGGAGCAAGTTGCTGACCGCCTAACCCAGACCAAGGTGGATCGTCTGACCCAGAGCATTGAAGAAGACATCATCCTAACGCTGGAAGAGCTTATCGAAGCATTGCAAAAGGCCCAGCAGGAGATGGAAGAACAACAGCAGCAACAGCAGCAACAGCAACAGCAGCAGCAACAACAACAGGATCCTTCCCTGGTCGACGAGTTGGCCGAATTAAAGATGATCCGTTCCTTGCAGTTACGGATCAACAAGCGGACAAAGCGTTACGCACGCTTGCTGGATGACATTGATGACCCGGTAGGCCAGGCCAAGGACGGTGATTTACAGGAAGCATTACAGAAACTGGCAGAACGAGAAGAAAGCATCCATCGCATCACCCGGGAAATTGTCCTGGGCAAGAACAAGTAGTGGGTATCTGGGAACCAGTTTACCCACGAAGGAGAGTTACATGAAACGTCAAGCCAATTCATTCATGGGCCTGCTGACCGTGGCGATCATGATCACCATGACGGGTGCCGTGATGGCGGACAGCGACCTGGAGAAGCGAGCCAGCTGGTCGTCTCCAACAGGCGAAACCGTCAAGGCACAGGTTCAACAATGGCTACAGACACAGAAGCTAACACCGCCAGTACAGTTGAAGATTGACGCCCTGTGGCCGGACACAGGTCTCCCCACAGCACCATCGCAATTACTCGACCAGGCAACCGCCACGATCGCCCTGGTCCATCCTCTTGCTCGCAAGTTGGTACTCCATTGCGACTCGGATACAAGCCCCGTACTCCTTCCTGAATTCCAGGTATTCACGGACAAGACCCTGGGACCCTGGGCAACTAACAATCTGCGTCTCCTGTATGCACGCTGGTTGGTTCAGCAGCGTCTTTATGACGAGGCTCTGATCCAGGTCGATGGTTTGGATCCGAAAGACGTCGTTGATCCTGCCTCGCTGCTCTTTTACCAGAGTGCCTGTTACCATCGGCTCCTCAAGAAAGACAAGTGTCTTCCGCTGATCGCCAAGCTGATGGAAAACCGCGACAAGATCCCGACACGTTACCAGACCCTGGCACGCTTGATGGAAGCTGACTTAAAGCCACTCAAGGCCGATTCGCTGGACGAGATTGCTCGCCTGATGGACGATATCCAGCGTCGCCTGGACCTGGCACGGGCCGGCAAGCGGGTACGCACGGAAGAAGATGACGTGATTGCCAAACTGGACAAGATGATCGAGGAACTTGAAAAACAGCAACAGCAACAATCGGGTGGAGGCGGAGCAGGGCAGGGGGGCAATAGTCCGAGCAGTCCTGCCCAGGACAGCACTCCCCTCGGCGGATCCGGACCTGGAAACGTGGACCCAAAGAGTACTGGAAACGCTTCCGGATGGGGAAACTTACCCCCCAAGGAACGCGAGAAAGCATTACAACAAATCAGCAAGGGACTGCCTGCTCACTATCGCGAGGTAATCGAAGAATACTTCCGCAAGTTGGCACGTGACGGCAGTGATTGAGATCATCATGGATTCACCGTCCAGGGGGGCACCTGGATCGGGGTAACGCATTGTCACCGGCACAATCGTTCGTTACCAGCAAGTGGCTTCATCCAGGTAGAGACTAACACTCGAGACGGAAAGTGGTTTGATCCATGTTACATCTGATTCTTGCCAGCTTGATCACGGCCGCTGCTCCCCAGTTAGAAGTCAGGCCACTTAACGGGCCCGCTCTGCAGGGTACGCTGGTTTCCCTGGACTCAAAGCAACTCAAGATCTCCACGGAGACCGGCGAGAAGTCTCTCTCCATCAAGGAGTTGGCCACGGCCTCGATCAACCCTGCCCCGGCCCTGCTGACTGAGAAGCCCACGGTATGGGTACAGCTCACAGGCGGATCGCTGGTTCACGGGACGAACTATGTGCTCAAGGACAAGAAAATCTCGCTGACGCTGCTTGGCGGTGATACGCTGCAACTCGCCCCCTCGGCGATTCGAACCGTTCGCTTTCAACCTTTCGCAGAGGGCAGCCGGGAACATTTCAACCGAATCGTACAGGCCGATGCCAGCGGCGACGTGATCATTATTCGGCGTGCCGGCGAGACCCTGGATGAATTAGAGGGAATCGTTCGTGGCATCAACGAGGACACGATCCTGTTTGAATTTGATGGAGACAAGATCCCTGTGGACCGGGAGAAAGTGTTCGGCATTCGGTACTACCAGGCTGCTGGCAAGAAACTCCCGGCCCCGGTTTGCCAGGTACTGGATACCAGTGGCTCACAACTGATGGTACAGGCGGCCAACATCCAGTCCGATCAGCTTGAATTGCAGACGGTCTCCGGCGCAACCATTAAGCTTCCCGTCTCGCGACTGATTACGCTCGATTTTTCTTCCGGCAACCTGGTCTACCTAAGCGACCTCGCTGCCACCCAGGTTGAATGGATGCCTTACCTGGGAACACGCCTGGCCAGTGGCCGTCTGAACAAGCTATACGAACCTCGTCAGGACCGCGGTTTCAGTGGACAGCCACTGCAACTGGGCAACCAGACCTACCCAAAGGGCCTGGCCATCCATAGTCGGACCTTGTTGACTTACCGTCTCGCCGATGCGCACAAATCATTCCAGGCTGTGGCTGGCATTGATCCACTGATGGGAGATAATGGTCACGTCGAACTGGTCATTCGCGGAGACAACAAGGAATTATTCCGGGAAGCGATCAGCGGCAAGGATAAACCGGTCACGATTAACATCGATATCACGGGAGTACGACGGCTTTCCATCCTGGTCGATTTTGGCCAGCAACTGGACATCGCCGATCATCTCCACCTGTGCAATGCAAGGATCACTAAATGAAGCGACTCATGTGCTGGTGCATTTTCTCCCTGGCTATTTCTGTTTTAGCAGAAACGAACAATCCGTCAGTGGTTACTGCCCAGGAAATACCCCCGGCGGTTATCAAGGCACAGCAGGCACGCATTGCAGCGATCGCCCGGGCTAGCAAATCTGCCATTTCTGTCTTTGCTCCAGGCGGCAAGGGGGGTGGATCGGGAGTTGTGATCACGCCGGATGGTTATGCACTGACTAATTTCCATGTTGCCAAGCCGGCGGGATCTGCCATGAAGTGCAGCATGCCTGACGATCGCCTCTATGACGCCGTGATCGTTGGCATTGATCCGGTCGGTGACGTGGCGATGATCAAGCTACTTGGGCGAGATGATTTTCCTGCCGCGACGATGGTCGACAGTGACCAGGTCAAGGTAGGTGACTGGTGTTTCGCGATTGGCAACCCTTTTCTGCTGGCAACCGATTTCCAGCCCACAGTCACTTACGGAATTGTCTCCGGTGTCCACCGCTACCAATACCCTGCTGGCACGCTACTGGAGTATGCGGACTGCATCCAGACCGATGCATCCATCAATCCTGGCAACTCCGGCGGACCGCTCTTCAATGCCAACGGTGACCTGATCGGCATTAACGGCCGAGGTTCTTTTGAAAAACGAGGCCGCGTCAACGTGGGTGTTGGCTACGCCATTTCCATTAACCAGATCAAGCATTTCATGGGTTACCTGCGCAGCGGGCGAATCCTTGATCATGCCACGCTGGGAGCAACCGTGGCCACGGACGAGGGCGGACGTGTCATCGTTACCAACATCCTCGAGTCTTCGGATGCCTACCGGCGGGGCCTGCGATACGGCGATGAAATCGTTTCTTTCGGCAATCGCCGAATCTCCACGGTCAACGGATTCAAGAACGTCCTGGGCATCTTCCCCAGGGGCTGGCGTGTCCCGTTGACCTACCAGCGAGACGCCAAAACCTATGAAACATTCGTCCGTTTATCCGGCGTCCATTCGCCTGAGCAATTGCTGGCCAAGATCCAACGTCCTGCGCAGGGTGCTCCGCCGAAACCCGGCGGTGAAAGACCTGGCAACAAGAAGCCCGGAGAAAAAAAACCCGAAGGTAAGCCCCAGCCACCACGACGCCCCGGACCTCCGGCCCACGCAGCGCCCAAGATGCCCGCTGCGGTGGCCAAGTACTTCAAGGCCCGGCGCGGCTACGCCAATTATTACTTCAACACCCTCAATCGAGATCGCGTTTGGGATCGCTTCGCGGCAGAAGCCAACTGCCAGCAACTCGATGGCAAGTGGACCCTGTCGGGAAAAATCGCCAATCGGGGCGACGTGGAAATTATCCTTGACGAACAGGAAATCCGAGCTGATTTCCCGCAAGGCCAGGTCAAGGTTGACCTGAGCAAGGACTTTGACACCCAGTTAGCTCCGGCCGGCAGTGGCGGTTTACTGGTGTCACTCCACCTCTGGAAAAAACTGCTTACCACGGGGCCTGCACAATTTGGCGATGTCTATTACCTGGGAACAGCTCCCGTCCTTAACCAGGAAGGTGTCTACGATGTACTGGTAGGCACACGCAACGTGGTCGAAACACGTTTCATGTTTGATCCGCGGTCTGGAAAAATGATTGGCCTCGAAATGTATCCTGACCTGTCGTTGGATCCCTGCGAAATATCCTTCTCGGACTACCGCGACATCAATGGACGCTCTCTGCCTCACCAGCTCAAGGTTCGCTACGGGAACAATGAGTTTGCTGTCATCGAACTTACCAATTACGCGATCCCGGCACAGAAGAAGCAGGAAACAAAGAAGCCGTAAGCTGAGCTTCATTACAGCGTAACCTTTCAAAGAATACGAATCCATGATCTACCATGAAACCCGGCAACGTCGCTTCACCTGGCTGATTAGCGGCTGGTTATTGATCGCCGCCATGGCTGCACCCAGCCACGGGCAGGAAACCACCAGCTTCTCAACCGTTTCAGCCAGCCTGCAATCGAAGATGGTCAAGATCTATGGAGCGGGTGGAATCAAGGGCCTGGAGGCCTACCAGAGCGCCTTCCTGATCTCCGAGAAAGGTCATATCCTGACTGCCTGGAGTTACGTCCTCGACACGGACTACATTACCGCCGTCCTCAACGATGGCCGCAAGTTCCAGGCCACCCTGGTGGGAGCCGATCCACGCCTAGAAATAGCCGTACTGAAAATCGACACCGACCGCCTTGATTTCTTTGCTCGCAATACTGCCGTCGACCTGGAATCAGGAGATCGCGTACTGGCCTTCAGCAACCTCTATGGCGTGGCTACTGGTGACGAACCAGCCAGCGTCTTGCATGGGATCGTGGCTGCCAAGGCGCCCCTTGATGCACGTCGCGGCGCATTCAAAACCACCTATCGTGGCCCCGTCTTTATCCTCGATGCCATGACAAACAACCCGGGAGCTGCCGGTGGGGCGCTGACGAACCGGGAAGGCAAACTGGCAGGCATCCTGGGCAAGGAGCTACGCAATTCGCTTTCCAACACATGGCTCAACTACGCGATTCCGATGGCAGAATTGAACGACGCCATTGACGACATCCTCGCCGGAAAAACCCGTCCTCGCAGCGTCGACGAAACGGCCAAGCGACCCGATCAACCTCACACGCTACACAAGCTTGGGATCCTGCTGGTCCCCGACCTGCTAACCAAGACTCCTCCCTACATCGATCGCATCCGGAACGATTCGCCGGCCGCAAGCAAGGGCCTGAAGGCCGATGACCTGATCCTGTTCGTCAACGACCGCATGGCAGAATCCTGCAAAACGCTGAAAAACGAACTGTCCCTCATCGACCAGATTGATACGGTGCAGCTGATTATTCAGCGTGGCCAGGAGTTGCTCGAAATGGAATTAAAACTGGAAGAAAAAAACTAATCCCACACCGACCCTGCACAGGTTTCCATAACATCACTTGCTGATCATCCGATCTATTTTCATTGCCACGAGTTTTCACATGCACCAAGCACTCACCTCCTCCTGCCTAACCGGCCTCGCCCTGTGGGCTCTCTCGCTAACCAGCATTGCCAATGCCCAGAGCTCTGTTGATGCCCAGGAAGAGCAGGTCATCAAGCAGGCAGTCAACCTGGCTTCCGCATCGGTAGTCCGCATCGAAACACTCGGTGGCCTGGAAAAGGTTGGCGAGGTACTGGTTGGTACCGGACCCACCACCGGACTGATTGTCTCCGCCGACGGCTACGTACTTTCCAGCGCCTTCAATTTCATCCAACAACCCTCGTCCATCCTGGTAACCCTGCCTAACGGAAAACGTGCTGCAGCCCAGATCGTTTCGCGAGATCGAAGCCGTATGCTCGTCTTGCTGAAGGTTAGCACCGACCAGGAACTGACACCCGCAATCCCGGTTCCCCGCGACCAAATGCAGGTCGGACAATGGACCATCGCTATTGGGCGCACGTTCGACCCGAAGCGTTGTAATGCTTCCGTGGGCATCCTCAGTGCCACCAATCGAATCTGGGGAAAGTCGATCCAGACCGACGCCAAGATTTCGCCTAGCAATTACGGAGGACCGCTGGTCGATATTCGCGGACGTACCATGGGAATCCTGGTTCCTCTCTCACCCCAGCAGCAAGGCGAGGTTGCCGGCGCTGAATGGTATGATTCGGGCATTGGTTTTGCCGTCCCGCTGAACGATGTCCTGCCTCACCTTGACACACTCAAGGCTGGCAAGGACCTGTATCCCGGCCTGCTGGGAATCTCGCTCAAAGGAAAAGATATCTATGCGGACCCAGCGATCGTTGCGGTCTGCCAGGCCAAGTCACCAGCGGCAGAGGCGGGCATGCAGGTCGGCGATCGCATCGTAGAGATTAACGGGCTCCCCATCACTCGACAGGCTCAACTCAAGCACGCCCTGGGAACCCAGTACGCTGGAGATGTGGTACAGGTCGCATTCACACGAGGTACGGAACGTATCGAGAAGGATGTGACGCTGACGGACAAGCTGGAAGCCTACGAGCATCCCTTCCTGGGACTGCTTCCAACACGCAATTCCATCAACGAACCGGGGGTCCTGGTTCGTTACGTCTATCCCGAGAGTGCTGCCAGCAAGGCCGGAATCATGGCCGGTGATTGGGTCATCGCCCTGGGAGACACGCCCGTCAAGAATGCCGCGGAACTCCGTACTGCAGTCGCCAACGGAGCCATCAAGGAAACCCTGGCAATCAAGATCAAGCGTGCAGGCAAGGACCAAACCCTCCAGGTAACCCTGACCGGTATCCCCCGGCAAGTACCCCCATCGATCCCACCCACTCCGGACGCTGCGGGTGAACCACCTGCAAATCAACCGGCAGTAGGCATGGTCGAGATCAAGATCCCGGAAGAACAGAACACCTGCCAGGCGTATGTCCCGGAAAACTATCGCGCCGACGTACCCCATGGAGCGGTCATCTGGCTCCACGAGCCCGGGGCCAACAAGCAGGACCCTGCCATCGAGCAATGGAAAGCTCTTTGCCAGCGTGAACACCTGATCTTGATTGCTCCTCGATCACTGGATCCTGCCCGCTGGCAAGCAACCGAGGTAGCGTTCGTACGTAAAGTCCTTGAGGACATACTGGCGAATTACCAGGTCGATCCTACACGCATCGTGGTGCACGGTCATAAGGCCGGAGGGGCCCTCGCTTACCTGACGGCCTTCGAGCATCGTGATGTGATTCGGGCCGTGGTTCCCATTGATGCAGCCTTACCGCGGCGCAGTCCGCTCAAGCCAAACGATCCCCTCGAACGCTTGGCTATCTACTCATTCACACCCCAGGGGTCAAAGCTAAGCAAGCCCATCGAGGCCAGCCTGCAACAACTCCAGAAGATGAAGTACCCAGTAACCAATGTAACGCTGGTAAACCCCAAGGGTACGCTACCCGCGGCAGAACTGGAGAAACTAGTACGCTGGATTGACACACTGGACCGCATCTAGCGTCCCGCGTGTCCCAGGCTGTCCGCTAGGATCACTCGGACTCTTGCCTGGAAGCTGACGATGCATTCGTCGGTGCAGTGGGTTGGGAACGCTTACCCACGCTACTTTTTGCTTTTGGCAAAGGTTCCCACAGCCATCGCCACCCGCACTTGACTCCATAGACGGCCAAGGCCACGACACCCAGCACGGTCAAGGGCACCACGCTGGCCTTACTAATCGATGCCAGGACCAGTCCGATGCCAATCAGCACCGACCCCTTACCAGAAATACTGCGGGACAAACCCTGCAGTTCAGGCAAGGCCAACCAGATGGCTCCCATGACCATTGCCATACGCAGGAATACGGGGGCAACCGTCTTGGTCGCATCCTCGCTGCCGAACCAAAACACGAGGCCTCCGGCTAACAATAGCAGGATACTACAGACGCCAAGTGCTGCACGGCGCAAGGCAAAATCCGCCTGGGAAACTGAACCTTGCTGGTTCATCCGATTTTTTCTTTCAGCTCAGTCAAGAGTCGTACAGCGGCGCCGATCTCCTCTTTTTGCCGCTCCGGTTCCTGGGCAATCTCACGCTCGATCGTGAGTGGTCCGGTGTATCCGAGTTCATCCAGCGTACGAAGATAGGTTTCCATGCCAACGGCTCCTTCGCCCAGCGGCACTTCGGCACCCCATTCCTGGCCAGGATTTTCTGCCCAGGTCCCATCCTTGCAATGCACGCTGCGAACGAACGAACCGACCTTCTTGAGAGCCTCAATCGGTTCGCCTGTTCCATAGAGAATCATGTTGGCTGGATCGAAATTAACAAACAGGTTGTCGCGTTCCACATCAGCAATAAACTTCAACAGGCCATCAGCACTTTCCTGCCCCGTTTCCAGGTGAACATTCTGACCATTCCCCTGGGCGTGATCACAGACCTCGCGCATCACCTCGACCACTTCACCGTACAGTGGATCCGTTGGATCGTGCGGGATAAATCCCAGGTGCAGGGCCACCACCGAACACTTCAGCAAGTGTGCAAAATCAGTGATTTCCTTCATTTCCTGTGTGCGGGCAGCACGCGTATCTGCGGGGACCAGGCCCACGGTCTGAACTACCGTAGGAATATCAGCATAGCTTTCTCCTTCGAAACCACCAAAGACTGCGGTTAACTGGATCCCCATCGAATCCAGCCGTTCGAGAAATGCCGTGGCATTTTCCTGGGTACGTGTCGATTGAGCCGGAGCATGCAACTGGATGGTCGGCACTCCCAGTTCCTGGGCAACTTCCAGCTTGACCCCGAGTCCGGCATCCACGCTGGTAAACACACCAATGGGCCATTTTTCCATGGCTCAAATCTCCTCGTTAAATAAGGGTTCCCGGAACAGAAATCCCGTGATCATGATGGCTTGGTCAAGGCAGCCATTTCCGCTTTCAGATCACTGCCGTCCGGCGTTTCGTCATTGTCGATGTCGTACCAGGATTCCTGGAATTGCAGGAATCCGCCTTTATTATTATTGGCATTCTTGATTGCCACGTTTGCCGTCAAGGCGATGACTGCATCACCTAGTGCAACTTTCGGTTGGCATTTTGGAACCACCTGGTCTTCCTTGAGCTTGTTGCCCGGATTTTCACGAACGCAATAGGCCCAGTGTTCGATCTCCTCGGCATAGCCACGACTGATGGGGCCCGTTGACTCAGCAGCCCTTGCAACCGGAGCAGCGTCGCCGCTGGCTTGCGTGTCCAGCGTCGGACCACCTGCATCGTTCTTGACCCCGACTTTCGTCGTGGTACTGGAACCACCATACAACATGACTTCTTTTTCACGTTCCAGGATCAAGGTACCCTTGGTGCCCATGACAACCTCGCCGTAGCCACCGTAGCCATTGCCCATGATTGACGAATAGGTCACCACGATCTTCTTGTTCTCATCCTTGTCCCAGGCAGGAATTCCACCGGCACCAGGCATCTGGGTAACAGCGTCCCGGTAGCCGACGTCGAAACTGGGATCATAGCCAGGACCGGGAAATTCAAACGCACAGTAGACATGATCTTCCGCTTCGCGATCTGCAGGAAAGACATGCCGTCCGCCAACCGCATGAACTGTTAGCGGATGCGATTTTTTCTTGTCGCGACGCAGGGCACTGATAAAGATACTGGCCGCATCTAATTGATGACTGCCCAGTTCTGCCATCAGGCCACCGCCTGTCCGCTCCCATAGTCGCCATCGGCACAATTCTTCCAGGGCCGACCGGTTCCACCCATTACCGAGATCACGCTGCTCGTAACCATATCGATCCGCCTGGACTTTCTGGTCTGAATCCCAGGCTTTCCACTGGGCAAGACGTTTCTCATAGAGGAACAGTTTTTTAGGATCTTTCTCTTTCTTAACCCGTCCTTCCAGAGAGCGGAGCGTGTCTGCAATCCGATCAATTCGGTCCTTCGCCTCACCACCGTGAGGTACTTCACCGCCGGGCAATGGTTGCTGCCAACTGTCTCGACCTGGCAAGTTGCCACGATGCCACTGTGCCCGGATGTGATGTATTTCACCCAGGACCCCCCAGCGGATCAGGTTGACCGCATTGTCATAAAGAATGCTGTAATGTCGTTGATGGCCGGTCGCCAGGTGCAAACCACGCTCCTCGGCCACACGCCCCATGACCTTGCATTGAGCAACGTTGTGGGCCATCAGCTTCTCTGTCAACACGTGCTTGCCGGCCAACATGGCCTCCACGGCTACGCGGGCATGCAAGTGCAGTGGGAGAGCAATAATAACTGCTTCCACGTCATCGTTCTGAAGCAATTCGTGATAGTCGTCGGTGTAAACCTTGACCTGTTTTTCCGCTTGCTGGCGACTCTTCCAGCCGTACTTGGACAACAGTCCCGGACGCGCTGCGATAGCTGCATCACTGGACCAATCGCCATGAAAAGCCCGGTGCACGTTGTAGGGCCGGATATCGGCAATGGCCACGACCTGGACGTATTCCGGATTCAAGGCTCCGATCAATACATTTCCTTCATCACCGGTTCCAATGACACCGACCCGCACCGGATCTGCCACTTTCCCATAGTTAAAGTACATGGCGCCTAGTCCACCGCCGGAAACAGCACCCGCGGCCACGACACGTTTCATGAAGTCACGACGTGAAACACCGATCACCTCGTAATAGTTTTCGCGGCCAATTTCTTTTTCTTCCGGACTGAGATTCATTTAGTCGCTCCCTGCTTAGCACGTTTGGTTCGGCGCCATAAACAGTAGGTAAAAAAGTCTAACCCTGCATATTGCCCTGCTCTTAAAGCAGCCAACAGGCAAAGCCCCAGGGCTTCAATACCCTGGTAATACACTGGGGCAGCTCCCACTGCTCCCGGAAATTGAGTCAACACGACCGACAGCAGGAACGCCGCACCGGCCAATGCGGCCGTCGACGTAAATAAACCCACCACCAGGCAAATCCCGATCGTCAGGTCAAAGTAGGGCAACACCCCATCCACTGACCTGGAATCATAAAAACGTCGCCCCGGGTAACGCATTTTCAGTAACCGCGAGGATCCGGCCAGCTCGGCAAGGTCTTCCTGGTAATCAACCTCCAACTGCTCAATCGTTGCCAGCCAGCCTCGTCGACTCCCGGCGAGCTCGCTGGCCAGTGATTCGGATTGTTCTCGCAAGGTACTCACATCGCGACGTGACGCATCCTGTTGCTGGGCTTGCCACCGATCCAACTGCTGGAAATAGCGAAGGATATCCTCTCGGTTCTGCCCCAGGTACCACTTCAACTGCTCAACTCGACGCTTCATCGCCTGCTCAGCAGCCTTCGTTTTTTTCTCATCCAGATTAAACCGCTTGACGACACGAGCGCGGTAATCATTCCATCGCCCCACGGTCGGATCAGCTCCTACCGTTCCTTTCGACTCGTCGTAACCAAGTCGAATCCTGCCATCCGCATCCCAAACCAGTCCCCGAAAAAAACCGGCGAGCGGTCCACGCGCATTCCAAAGGAACCCAGCCGAGGAAAAGTCCCCCTGCTGGAGCTTGGTCGTTCCCTCCCGGAAAAAATGCCACCCGGTGCCGATCCGCAATGCGACCAGGGCAATGATCACCAGGATCCCTAGCTGTCGTTTCTTAGCCGAAGTCAGTGGGATGTCTCCTTATTGTTTGCCGGGACCTCTCATGAAGCCACCGCAGCTCACTAACATGTTTTTAACTCTAACTGCTCACGCAATGCCTTGGCACCTGCGATCAGTCATTACCCTATTATGGACCATCAACGCCATCTCGCCAACCGCGGCTTACATGGCATCCCCAGGCTCCTTGCCAAAAACTGGCACCCCGTCGGTACCGCGTCCGCTTTGCAGCAGGGACCCTGCTTGGTACGATTCGGACTGTTAAATACCTTCATAAATCAACACGTTCCACCCCCGGTGGATCTAACACGCACACGTCGTGCCCCTGTGATTCAGCTATGCCCTTGAGAACTGTCCTCTGCTATCCCGTGGAACCGCACCATTGCCAGCAGCTGGCCGCGGTTTCACCAGAGCTGGAAATCGTCAATGCCGGACAGGAAGGTATTGCCAAGGAACTACCAACTGCAGATATTTTCATCGGCCATGCCAAGGTCCCGGTCCCCTGGGATGACGTTGTCCAGGCAGGACGTCTCCAATGGATCCAGTCTTCAGCAGCCGGACTGGACCATTGCCTGGTTCCTGCTGTAATCGATTCATCCATTCGCGTCACAAGTGCCTCCGGACTCTTTGCCCACCAGGTGGCGGAGCAGACGATTGCTCTGCTCGCAGGAATCTACCGCAGCCTACCCACTTTCTATCAGGCAAAGCAGAAAAAACAATTCATTCGGCGGCCTACCCGAGATTTACGAGGCGCTACCATTGGCATCGCCGGTTTCGGAGGCAATGGCCGACGTATCGCCGAAGTCCTGGCAAGTTTTGAGACTCGCATCCTGGCGACCGATATGTACCCCTGGGATTGCCCCCCCCACGTGGATCAACTCTGGCCAGCGGAAAAATTTAATGAAATGCTCCCCCTGGTCGACGTCCTGATTCTCTGTGTTCCGCTGACACCCCAGACCACCGGCATGATTGACCATGATGCACTGCAGAAAATGCGTCCTGGATCAGTCCTCATCAATGTCGCCCGCGGCCCCGTCGTGGTGGAGCAAGATTTGATCGACGCCCTGCAAACCAATCACCTCTACGCCGCCGGCATCGACGTCACTGAAATAGAGCCCCTACCCACAGGTAGCCCACTCTGGGAATTACCCAACGTCGTGATTACACCACACGTTGGCGCACAATCCGCCAGGCGTGTCGATGATACCACGGACCTGGCTTGTGAAAATCTACGTCACTTCCTCGATCGTCAGCCGCTGGTAAACCTGGTCGACAAACAGCTCGGCTATCCGGCTCGACGACCAACTGAATAACATAGTGCTAGCAGTACCCGGTGACATGTATCCCTGAGATCGATGTAGACGAAAAAAAGCCGGAGCGGTACACTAAATTGCGTTAACTTATCGAGTGAATTTTGCGGATCAAAACTGAAGACTATGCTTACGACGATGCGTTTGGGGCGCCTTGCTACGATTTCCCAATCGT
>MPLU02052070.1_pt1 | contig 13965 bp, 13 predicted proteins | sample 1617381 | NCBI WGS metagenome assembly MPLU02 (sample SAMN05944801, study PRJNA350692) | marine metagenome | biome: marine; feature: ODZ; material: water; isolation source: 90 m water sample filtered on 0.2 um supor filter | place: Pacific Ocean | collected 2012-04-08 | depth 90m m
CCCGCGTGTCATGTCAGTGTGTCACGCCATTTGCCCGCAAGCGCTTGCGCCGCGTGGCTGAGCAGCAGAACATCCGCCCCGACCGCAACAAACTGCGCCCCGGCCTCAAGCGCGTCGCGGGTCATGTCGTCGTGGGTCGACAAGATGCCCGGTGCCTTGCCCGCCGCGTGGATCTTGTGCAGCGCGGTCATGATCGCGTCTTGTACATCGGGGTGGAGCGCATTGCCCATGTACCCCATATCAGCCGCCAGATCCGCAGGGCCGATGAACACGCCGTCGATCCCGTCGACCGCGAGGATCGCATTCAGGTTCTCAAGGCCCTTCACGCTTTCGACCTGCACCAGCAGGCAGATCTCATCATCCGCCGTGGTGCCGTAATCCGCGATCTGCGAGAAACGCGCGGCACGGGTCAGCGCATAGCCGACGCCGCGGTCGCCGTGAGGCGGATAGGTGACATCACGCACCAACTGGCGGGCCTGATCGGCGTTATCCACCATAGGCACCAGCAGGGTCTGCGCCCCCGCATCCAGCATCTGTTTGATCAAATAGGTCTCCCCCACGGGGACGCGTACGACCGGATGGCTGTCAGAGGCTTCAAGCACCTGAAGCTGCGCCATGATAGAGCGCAGGTCGTTCGGCGCGTGCTCTCCGTCAATGACCAGCCAGTCAAAACCGGCGGTCCCCATCAGTTCGGCGCTATAGGCGTCCGCAAGACCCAACCAGCAGCCAAAGACGGTGTCGCCTTGTTTCAAAGCCTGTTTGAATGCGTTGAAGGGGGCTGGCATGGGCATGATCCTTGGTGCTGTTTCGGCGTACCCTAGGGTCAAGCATCACGGAGTGTCCAGAGGGGGCGCTGCCCCCCGCCCGCGCAGACGTTTGCTTAACCCGCCGCCATGTCGGCAACAGTGGGCAGCGGGGCGACGGCGCCGTAGCCCTGGACAGACAGCGCAGAGGCCGCGACGGCGTAGTGGCATGCGACTTCGGGGGTGTCGCCTTTTGACAGGCGGGTCAGGAAGGCCCCGTCGAAACAGTCTCCGGCACCTGTGGCGTCGACGGCTGTGACCCGAACGCCGGGGATATGCGTTATCGTTCCGGCGTGCCCCAAAAGCGCGCCGTCCTCTCCGAGGGTCAGGGCGACTACGTCCGGCCCCATTTTATGAAATGCCCGCACAATGTCTTCGGGGGTGTCCAGACCCGTAATCTGGCGCGCGTCATCCAGACCAGGCAGCGCGATATCCGCCAGCCCGAGCGCTTGGGTGATCACGGAACGGGCTTGCTCAAGGGGCCAGAGCGCCAGCCGCAAGTTCGGATCGAAAGACACCTGCCGTCCGGCCGCCCGTGCGATACGCATCGCGTCCAGACCGGCATCGCGCGCGCTGGCACTGATCGCCAGAGTGATGCCGGACAGATGGGTGAACCGGGCGCGCTCTATGGCCTCGACAAGCAAGCTGTCTGCGGTCATTCGGCTGGCAGCAGAGCCTGCGCGACGATATTCGAACCGGTGCCCATCTGACCCGTGCCGCACGAAGTAGAGCCCCGTCGGAGCTGATGCGTCCGTCGCAACGCAGGAGGCATCGACGCCCTCGCGGCTCCAAAGATTGCGAAGCTCTTGCCCGAAACCGTCGTCGCCCAAGCGCGTTGCGATGGCGCTGCGCGCGCCGAGACGGGCAGCGGCAATGGCGACGTTTGACACGTCACCACCGAATCCCTGATGCCACTGCGTCCCGTCGATCTGGTTGAACTCGACCAGCGGTTCGCCAATGCAGATGATATCGAAGTCGCGCATGGGGTCAGTGGTTGTTGCGCGGCAGGCCGCGGCTGGTGATGTCGCGGTATTCGGTAGCACCTTCAAAGACCATACCTTCGGAGAAGGGGCGTACTTTCTCGCGGAAGATCTCTTGCCAGGGGGATTGGCTTTCCGGCTGCGCATAGCCCCCCGCAGCGTCAAGGGCCGCGCGGCGCGCGGCAAGCTCGGTTTCGTCCAGCAGCACATCAACGCGGCGCTGTTTCAGGTCAATGCGGATCGGATCGCCGTCTTGCAACAGCGCAAGCCCGCCCCCATCCGCAGCTTCGGGCGACGCATTAAGGATCGACGCCGAGCCAGAGGTGCCCGACTGCCGCCCGTCGCCGATACACGGCAGGGCGCGGACGCCCTGTTTGATCAGATAACTTGGCGGGCGCATGTTCACCACCTCGGCCCCGCCGGGATAGCCCTTGGGCCCTGCGCCACGCATCACCAGAACACTGTCATCGGTCAGCCCCAACGCTGGGTCATCGATGCGGGCGTGAAAGTCTTCTGGCCCGTCGAATACCGCGACACGGCCTTCAAAAGCCTCTTGTGCGTTCGAGAAATAGCGCGCCCGAAAGCCCGCGTCGATGGCAGAGGTTTTCATCAAGGCGCTGTCGAACAGGTTGCCGCGCATGTTCAGGAAACCCGCATTGGGTTTCAACGGTGACGCAGCGCGGCGGATCACATCCTCATCAAGGATCGGCGTGTCGGTGTAGAGTTCGGCGATCGTTTGACCGGTCACAGTCAGCGCATCGGGATGTGGCAAAAGCCCGGCCCGCAACAATTCACCGATCACAGCGGCTGTGCCCCCCGCGCGGTGGAAGTCTTCGCCCAGATAGGTGCCGACCGGCTGCATATTGACGAGGAGTGGCACGGCGTGGCCGAATTCCTCCCAATCAGTGTTGCTCAGCGCGATGCCAAGATGCGCGGCGATGGCATTGAGGTGGATCGGCGCGTTTGTTGAACCGCCAAGCGCGGAGTTGACGACGATGGCATTCTCGAAGGCTTCGCGCGTCATGATCTGGGCCGGGCGCAGGTCTGCATGGACCATATCAACGATACGTTTTCCCGTATGATAGGCCGCTTGCCCGCGTTCGCGGTAGGGGGCGGGGATAGAGGCAACGCCGGGCAGTTGCATGCCCAAAGCCTCTGACAGGGAGTTCATCGTCGACGCGGTGCCCATCGTGTTGCAGAACCCGACCGAGGGGGCGGAAGAGGCCGCGATCTCGAGGAATTCTTCGGCGTCGATTGTGCCGGCCGCCAGCTCTTGCCGCGCCTGCCAGATCACAGACCCCGATCCTGCGCGTTCGCCCCGGTGCCAGCCGTTCAGCATCGGCCCGACCGAAAAGGCCAGGGCGGGCATGCCCACCGTCGCCGCTGCCATCAGCAGCGCCGGCGTGGTTTTGTCACAGCCAATGGTCAGCACGACGCCGTCGATCGGATAGCCATACAGGCTTTCGACGAGGCTAAGATAGGCGAGGTTACGGTCCAGCATCGCGGTCGGACGCTTGCCGGTTTCCTGGATAGGATGCACCGGAATCTCCATCGGGATGCCCCCGGCGGCGATGATCCCGTCGCGGGTCCGTTTGGCCAGCTCGATATGGTGGCGGTTGCAAGGGCTCAGGTCACTGCCGGTCTGCGCGATCCCGATCACCGGCTTGCCTGACCGCAGTTCTTCAAGCGTGAGCCCGTAGTTCAGGTAGCGTTCAATATAGAGCGCGGTCATCTCCGGATCGTCGAGATTGTCGAACCACTTACGGGAGCGCAGAGATTTGGTGTCGGTCATAATTCGTCTTTCAGCGGCCGGTCACGCCAGGGAAGGCAATGAGAATAGCAAGCGCGAGGATTTGAAGGGCAATGAAGGGCAGGAGAGAACGGAAGATCTCTCCCAAAGAGATATCGGGTGGTGTCACCGACTTGAGATAGAAGGCGGCGGGACCAAAGGGCGGCGACAGGAAGCTGACCTGCATGTTCATGGCGAAGACCACACCGAACCACACAGGATCAAGACCAAGATCGCGAATGATCGGGACAAAGATCGGCATGGTCAGCAGTGCAATCCCTACCCAGTCCAGAAACATCCCAAGGACAAAGAGGATCGCCATCATGAACAAGACGATCACGGTTGGATTGTCGGACACGCCGGTGATCAGGTTAGAGACAAAGGTGATGCCGCCCATCAGGTTAAAGACCCCGACCAGTGCCGAGGCGCCGATCCCGATCCAGACGATCATCCCGACGGTCGCGAGGGTCCGCTTGGCCGCGCCCACCATCAGTTCTGTGGTGAATTCGCCGCGGATCATCGTGGACAGGGTCACGCCGATCACCCCGATGGCAGAGGCTTCGGTGACCGAGGCAATGCCGCCATAGATCGACCCCAGCACAAAGATCACCACCATGATTGGCAAGATCAACCCTTTGAGCAGACGCATCTTCTCGGCTGTCGAGGTCTCGTCCGGTTCCGGGATCGGGGCGATGTCGGGGTTCATGTAGGCCCGCACCAGCACGTAGATGATATAGAAGCTTGCCAGCATCAGACCGGGCAGGAAGGACGCGGTGAACAGATCCCCGATAGAGACGGACGCCGTCAGACCATAGATGATCAACACGATGGACGGGGGCACCATTGTCCCCAAGGCCCCGCCCGCGCAGCAGACGCCGATGGCCAGACGCCGGTCATAGCCAAGCCGCAACATCTGGGGCAGTGCCAGCAGACCCAGCAGCACCACCTCGCCCCCGATGATGCCGGACATGGCGGCCAGCACCACGGCGACCAGCAAAGTCTGGATCGCGATGCCGCCCCGCAGACGGCCACCGACCACGCGCATGGCGTCGAAAAGATCGCGTGCAATGCCCGACCGATCCAGGATCGCGGCCATCAATACGAACATCGGTACGGACACGAAGACGAAGGAATTGACGAAGCTGAAGATGCGGCTGGTGATCAACGGCACGGCCATTGGCCCGAACCAGCCAAGCGCAAAGATTAGCGCCACGAGCAGGGTCACGAAAGCCAGTGGCATGCCGGTGATCAGCAGCAGGAACAAGGTGACGAACATCGCCCCTGTCGCCACTTCGATCCCCATGGCCTTAAAGTCGAACAGCGCTGTGAGAAGGTCCATCACCGGTCCTGTTTTGTCATGTAGTTCCAAGCAAGCACAGCGAACTGCACGGCCATGACCACGAGAATTGTAAAGAGAAAGATTTTAAGCATCCCCGGCGTGGGTGGATCCCATGCGCTGCCGCTGCTTTCCAGCCGGATCGCGCCGGTTGGCGTCCAGACCGCCCGCACAAGGCTTTGCCATGCGGCCCAGCCGAAGAAGGCCGTCGCCACGAGGCAGACCAGCGAAATCACCACATTGAAAATGCGCCGCCACGGGGCTGACAGGTAGTCATAGATCAGGACCACACGGATATGCGCATCCCGCGATACCACATAAAGCCCCCCGTAAACAAAGGCGGTGGCGTTCAGAAAGATCACCGTCTCATGCGCCCAGATCGTCGGGGCGTCAAAGACATAGCGCAAGACCACCTCGATCCCGAGGATCGCGGCAGAGGCGAGGATCGCAAAGGCAAAAAGGATGCCGATCCGGTCGATGCCGCGCCCTAGCAGCCCGGCCTCTGGGATCGCCCCCTTGGGTGCGTCAATATCCACGGGTGCGCTGGCCGCGACGTTGGGATCTGTCCTGTCTTGCATGTGCCCCTCCCGAGCGTTCACCCCTCCGGTCTGTCCGGAAGGGTGCTGGTGCTTCGGCGCTTATTGCAGCAACCCGTTTTCTTCGAGATATGCGGTCAGCGTGTCATATACCTTGCGCGATGCGTCGGATGCTTCGGCCGCCTTCTCCCATTCGGTTTTGGCAAAGGCGCGGAATTTCGCACGCTCTTCATCGGACCAATTGTGCACGGTGATATCGGCGTTGGCTTCGGCTTCTTTCACCGCGGCCATGTCACGTTCGGCCAAGGTCGACACCTGGAGCTGCCGGAAGTCTTTTACGGACTCCACCAATGCGCTTTGGATATCCTCGGGCATCGAATCCCATACACCTTTGTTGATCGACACCTCGACCAGCGGCATGGAGTGGAAGCCGGGATATACAGGATGGTTCGCCACGTCATGCATGCCCTGCGCGTGGTTGGTCGAGAAGACGGTATAATCCGCCGCATCGATCACGCCCTTGTCAAGCGAGGTGAACACCTCGGAGCCAGGCAGGTTGACCGGAGACGCGCCCGCCGCGGCAAAGACTTTCTGCACCATGCCTTCGGGGGCGCGCATTTTCAGCCCCTTCAGATCGTCCACACCGTCCAGCGGCACCTTCGACAGAAACGCCTCGAGGCCGGGGGTCGTCGCGCCGATGAAATGCAAACCGTAGGGTTCAAGCATTTCGTTCATCAGCTCATTGCCGCCGCCGTTCTCCATAAAGTCGAACATCTGCTGCGGGTCTGACCATGCCCCGACCGGATTGGCAATCAGGCCAAACGCCGGCTCTTTCCCTGCGAAATAAGAGGTATCAGTGACGTGGCCATCAATAATGCCAGCCGCCACGGCATCCTGAGATTCAGTATGGGCGACGATTGTTTCAACTGGCAGCAGATCGACCTCGACGCGGCCGTCGGTTTTGGCGGCGACGTCTTTGGCCCATTCTTGCTGCAGCAAGAAGTTGGCGTTGCCTGCCGGATCAGATGACTGGAACTTGAGCGAAAAATCTTGTGCAGCAACGGCACCGGCCAGCCCGGCGCTGACAAGTGCGGTTGCGGCCAGAAGCCTAGCGGTAAAGCGCATGTGTTTATCCTCCCTAAAAAGTCGTGACCGTAAACGGTGACGATGGGCGGACGCTAATGACAGCGCTGTCATCTGTCAACTATTCACAAGGACCTGCGCACGTGATAGGTTTTAACGCATGGAAAAGAACATTAAATACAAGCGGGTTACGTTGAATGAAGTCGCGGCAGAGGCCGGTGTCAGCGCTATCACGGTATCGCGGACGATTCGTGCCCCGAACATGGTCTCGGCTGGCGTGCGAAAGAAGGTTCAGGCTGCGATCGAACTGCTTGGGTATGTACCGGATCAAGCCGCTTCGGCGCTTGCGTCCGAGCGGACAAATGTGGTGGGTCTGCTGGTCCCATCGCTGACCAACGCGGTGTTTTCTGACGTCTTGCGCGGCGTTTACGATGTGATCGACGGGTCAGGCCTATCGGTGCAAATCGGTAATTTCCGCTATAGCCCCAGCAAAGAAGAAAACCTTTTGCGTACCTTCCTGCGTCAGCGTCCGGCGGGGCTGATTGTGGCAGGGATCGACCAAACCGACGCAGCACGGACCCTGCTCAAGTCCGCCCCCTGTCCCGTCGTGCAGATTATGGACGTGTCGGACTCTCCGATTGACCTCATGATCGGGTTCTCACACTACGATGGTGCGGTCGAAGGCACGCGGCACTTGATCGATGCGGGGTACAAAAAGCCTGGATTTCTGGGCGCGCGAATGGACCCGCGCTCGCAGGCGCGGCTTGCGGGTTTCACAGCCGAAGCGCAGGCGCGCGGTGTGTATGACCCGATCCGCGTGATCACGACGACCCACCCGTCCTCGGTGGGTATGGGCGGGCAACTGTTGAGCGATCTTCTTGCGCAAGCGCCAGACACCGATGCTGTGTTCTGCAATAATGACGACCTCGCCGCCGGCGCGCTGTTCGAGGCCGAACGCCGTCGCATCAACGTCCCCAACGATCTGGGTATCTGCGGCTTCAACGACCTTGAAATGTCGCGGCACCTGAACCCGGGCATTACCTCTGTCGCGACGCCGCGCTATGAGGTCGGCGCAGGGGCAATGACCCTGCTTCGGGACGCAATCGCTGACCGCGCGGCCATCCAAACGCCGCATATCCGGCTCGGCGTGGAGCTGAAAAAGCGCGGGTCGACAAGGCGGGGATACCCTCGCGAATAGCACGAGGCCGGGCAGAGGGGGCGCTGCCCCCGTCGCGCAGGCGCGACTCCCCCGGAGTTTTCAGGGCAAAATGAAGCGGTCAGATGACCTTGATCACGTCTTTGTCGATGGCCAGCATATAGCCGCGCCGCGCGATATTCTTGACCAGCAGTTCCGACACGATCTGGTTGCCCAATGTATCGCGCAGACGTTTGATGCGCGTGGCCCCTGCTGCTTCGTCGCAGTCAGCGGCGGTCCGGCCCGAGATCATGCCCTCGATCTCGGAGCCTGAGAGCACGTCGTCATCCATGCGCGCTTCGGCAAGGACCGACATCGTTTCCATCGCGGCGGCGGTCAGTTTGAAGCCGAGGTTGTTGAGATAGACGGTGTTTTCCTCGCGGCTGATCAGGAGCGAGTTTACTTGTATCCCCACCCGTTCGATCTGCGCCATGCGGCGGTTGAAGCCCACGAGCATGATCAGGAACACCAGCGCCGCGACCAGCATGGCCGTCGCAAAGACCAGCAGCACGATGATCACGATCCGGTAGCTCGACAGGGTTTCGGAAAACGCGGTGCCCGATTGTGCGAGAATTTCAAGCAGTTTGATTTCGGCCTGAGTGGTCAGATCGTCGTTCTCGACAAAGATGCGTTCGACCTGCGCGTTAAAGGCATTGGCGTCGGGCAGGGCCCATAGCAACAGCCCTGCGCCGATCAGAATGATCGCCACGACGGCCGCGATACCACCGCCGACAAAACGCCCGCCCGTGCGGCGCATCTCAGAAGCGGAGGAAATTTGGTCCGGCACTCGCTTTCCTTTGGTTTAGGCCATCCTTGCCAAAGACAGAGACGATCGTCAGCAACGTCCAGCCATTTGCAGCCAGCCGGTCCGTCAATTGGGCCTGCGCCGAGGCACGGCTGCAGTCACCGGATACCTGCGCCACACCATAATGCAGGCGCAAGGGGTTTTCCTGCTTTGCCTTGTAATCGGCAAAACATTCCGCCGCTTGGGCAGAGGGGGCGGAGAGGGCCAGAAGCCCCGCAGCAGCCAGGGAAAGGAGGATGTGTTTCATGACGATCAGACTGCGCCTATCCGGGCGGATATTCAATATCCATTGGGTCTGTACCGCTTTGTTATTCGATAACAGGGGGGTGTTATTGCCTGTCTGAGGGGGGGGCGGCCAGTTTGATCCCACGGCCTCGCTCTTGATGGCTTTGCATGGGGTGCTTCCCATGTCGCCCCCAACCGAAAGGATCAGACAATGCGCTTTACATTGCACCATAAATTCATCGCCTCGATTGCAGCCGCAGCCGTCGCTATCACCGCCTTTACTGCTGCACCCGCCGCCGCGGGCGACCGCAACAGGGATCTGGCAAAAATCGCGGTCGGTGTTCTGGGCGTGGCCATTGTCGGCAAGATCATTCACGACAAGAACAAGCGCGACGAGGAACGTGCGCGGCAGGAAGTATCAAAGCACCGCCACGCGCCAAACACTGTGTACCGCGCCCCACGCCCCCCACGGGCCGAGCGCGTGCCCGTCTACCGCGCGCCGCAATCGCGCCACCGGGTAGAGCCGCGTCCGCTGCCCAAGGGCTACAAGCGCAAGCAGCATCACACCCATGCCAATGCCAAGCTGCTGCCCAAACAGTGTTTCCAGAGCTTCGACACGCGTCGCGGTCAGGTGCTGATGTTCGGCCGCCGCTGTCTTGAGAATAATTTCCGTCATGCCAACCGTCTGCCGCAGCAATGCGCGCAGCAGATCCGGACCCATCGGGGCACTCGCTATGGATATGACGCCCGCTGCCTGCGCGGCGCGGGATACAGTTTGGCGCGCGGTTAATCTCAGCGTGCCAATACCGGGGGTATTTCGATGCTCTCGGGTGGGGAAGGGAGGGATGTTCGGGCATCCCTCCCTTTCTTATGTGCTGTGGATATCTTTAGCGATTGTGACATCGCAGTCTTCGCAAGGTCACAATTCGCGTGGGCGGGGCTTGAGCTTTGGCGCGGGTTGGGGTTTTCACGGGTCATGAAACCAGATTTTGAATTTGAACGGGCCGCCCATGCGCGCGGCTTTGAGCGGGTCGCCGGCGTGGACGAGGTGGGGCGCGGGCCCTTGGCGGGGCCGGTCACTGCCGCTGCGGTGGTGCTGGACCCGGATCGCATTCCCGAGGGGCTGAACGATTCAAAAAAGCTGACCAAACCTGCGCGAGAACGCCTGTATGAAGAGCTTTTGCAGGTTGCGGATGTCAGCGTTGCCCATGCCTCGGTCGAAGAGATTGAAGAGCTTAACATCCTGAGGGCGAGCCACCTTGCCATGCTGCGCGCGCTGGAGGGGCTGAAGACCCCCGCCGATTATGCGTTGATCGACGGCAATATGATCCCGCGCGATCTGACCTTGCCTGCCGAAACCGTGATCAAGGGAGACGCCCGGTCGCAGTCGATTTCCGCGGCCTCAATTGCGGCCAAAATATGTCGAGATTGTGTCATGTTGTCCTTGGCGCAACAGCACCCCGGATATGGCTGGGAAACCAACATGGGATACGGGTCGAAAAAGCACATGGAGGCGTTGCAGAAAATTGGTGTGACCCCACACCATAGACGTTTGTTCAAACCCGTACACAACATGTTGTATCAAGATAAATAACTAACCACTTGATTCAAAAAAGAAATTGACCAGGAATCGTCTGTCGGGGCATCTTGTGGATAACCAAGAGCACACAATGTGCCGGGCAAGAGGCAGCTATTATGAAGACGATGACCAAGGGTGCGGCAGCACTCCCTTTAAACACGATCATTTCTGGCGACTGTATCGAAGCGATGAATGCGCTTCCGGCAGAGTCGGTGGACCTTATCTTTGCAGATCCCCCCTATAACCTGCAGTTGCGTGGCGACTTGCATCGTCCCGACAATTCAAAGGTGGATGCAGTCGATGATGCGTGGGACCAGTTTTCCAGCTTTGCCGTCTATGACAAGTTTACCCGCGAATGGCTGAAAGCCGCGCGGCGTCTGTTGAAACCCAATGGCGCGATCTGGGTCATTGGCAGCTATCACAATATTTTCCGCGTTGGTGCCGCCTTGCAGGATGCGGGTTTCTGGATCTTGAACGACGTGGTGTGGCGCAAGTCGAACCCGATGCCGAACTTTCGCGGCAAGCGCTTTACCAATGCGCATGAAACCATGATCTGGGCCGGCAAGGACGAGAATTCCAAATACACCTTCAACTACGAAGCGTTGAAAGCGCTGAACGAAGGGATCCAGATGCGCAGTGATTGGGTGCTGCCGATCTGCACCGGTCACGAACGTCTGAAGGACGAGATGGGCGATAAAGCGCATCCGACGCAAAAGCCCGAAAGCCTGTTGCACCGTATCCTTGTGGGGTCCACCAACCCCGGTGATGTCGTGCTTGATCCGTTCTTTGGCACTGGCACCACAGGCGCCGTTGCCAAGATGCTGGGCCGCGACTTTATCGGGATCGAACGGGAAGAAGCGTATCGCAAGGTTGCCGAAAAGCGGATCAAATCCGTGCGCAAGTTCGATAAGGAAGCGTTGCAGACCACCACCTCGAAACGCGCCGAGCCGCGCGTGCCGTTTGGCCAGCTGGTTGAACGTGGCATGCTGCGCCCGGGCGAAGAGCTTTATTCCCTGAACGGCCGGTATTCCGCCAAGGTCCGTGCCGATGGCACGCTTGTCGGGAACGAGGTCAAAGGATCGATCCACCAAGTCGGTGCGGCTTATGAGAAAGCGCCAAGCTGCAATGGTTGGACATATTGGTGCTACAAGAAAGACGGCAAACGCGTGCCGATCGATATCTTGCGCCAGCAGATCCGGGCAGAGATGGCCAACTAGGCCTCTCCCCACTTTCACACCCTATTTACGAACACCGCCGGTGTCCTTGCCGCCTCATGAGAAGGCGTGCCTATAAGGACACTCACCTTGGCCCCGCCTTTCATTGGCGGGGTCTTTTTCGTTTCAGGCGGTCACGAAGGTTCAGCGATGTTCAGCGGGGGTAGGGGGTCTTGCCTGCGTTATACTCGGCCCAGTCCGTGATCTCGGGGTAGTAGGTCCGGCGCCATTCCCGCACCCGCGGGTTCATCACACGCCGCCAGACCCAGGGCAGCATCGCGGCCATTGTCATGACGGGGTAGCCATAGGGCAGCTGCGGCGCTTCTGCGTCGCCATAGGTTTGCAGCACGGGAAACCGCCGGTCGGGTTTATAGTGGTGGTCGGAATGGCGTTGCAGATTGATCAGCAGCCAGTTGGACGCCATATGCGCTGCGTTCCACGAATGACGCGGCTGGACGTGTTCGTATTTGCCGTCACCCAGATGTTTGCGCGTCAGACCGTAGTGTTCGATGTAATTCACCAGCTCAAGCTGCCAGATCGCCACGCCCGCTTGCAGCAGGAACAGGCCCAGCCCGACCCAGCCGCCAAGGACCACGGCGAGGATCAGGCAGCCTGCTTGCAGCGCCCAGTATTTGAAAAACGGGTTGCTCAGGTCGGTCCAGGGTTTGCCCTTGCGTGCCAGCATCGCTTTTTCGGCCTGAAAGCTGGACACCAGCGATTGCCGCAGCACGCGCGGGTAAAAGCGGTGGAACCCTTCGTTATAGCGTGCGGTCACCGGATCGCGCGGGGTGGCGACATAGCGGTGATGTACCAGCAGATGTTCAGACCGGAAGTGCGAATACAGCACCATCGCCAGCAGCGCATCGGCCCAGAAGCGTTCGCGTCTATTGCGTTGGTGCATCAGCTCGTGGGCGTAGTTGATCCCGATGGTGCCCGTCATGACGCCGACGCCGAAGAAGACGGCGGCTTTCTCCCAGCCGGACAGATGCGCGGCCTGTGGCACGTACCATAGCAACCCGAAGAGCGTGAGAAACTGCACCGGCATCCACGCGGTCGTGATCATGCGATACCAGAACAGGTCGCCGTCTGATGCGTCCGGATCGGCATTATCAAGGTTCAGCCCCACGATCGCGTCGATGATCGAAAACAGATACCATGTGACCAGCGGCATCAGGAGCACGGTCCAGCCGCCGACGGTGGCTGAGACCCAGACCAGCGGGATCAGCGCAAAGGATAGGGCAAAAGGCAGCGCACGCCGGAACTGCGACAGCTGGTCGGTGCTTATGTTTGTGGTGGGCGAGGTCATGCTGCACGGCCTTTTCGGGTTATCTGGCCCAAGGGGTCGGGCACAGCTTTGGCTGCGATAAACTATGCCGCGCCGCCGCTAACGTAGCAAGTCATAGGCTTTGCGCATCACCGTGGGCAGGTCCGACGGGCGGAAATCATCCCGCACGACAAAGTGCCCGCGTGCTGGCTCCGTGTCATTCGGTAGGGGCGCGTGCATGACGGTCAGCATCAGGTGAAAATGCGTGAACGTGTGCCGCACCTCCCCCGCAAGGGGCTGCCAGTCGGCAGGGGCAGGCGGTGTGCCTGCGGGGCGCGGGCCGTCTGCCTCGATCCAGTCCGTGCCGGGCCAACCGAGCATACCGCCGAGCAGCCCTTTGTCGGGGCGTGTCTCAAGCAGCCAGGCGCCATCCGCGCGCTGCCCCAGATAGACCGTGCCATGGCGGATCGGTTTCGGCTTCTTCGGTGTCTTCTTGGGCAGTTCGGCCGCCGTGCCATTGCGGCGGGCAAGGCAGGGATCGCGCCACGGACAAATGCCGCAGGCGGGGGATTTGGGGGTGCAGATCGTGGCCCCCAGATCCATCACCGCTTGGGCGTAATCTCCGGGACGGGTGGTTGGGGTCAGCGCCTGAGCACGTGCCATGAGGTCGGGCTTGGCGGCAGGCAGGGGGGTGTGGATGTCATAAAGCCGCGCCATCACCCGTTCGACATTGCCATCCAGCACCGTGAACGGCAGATCAAACGCGATCGAGGATACGGCCGCAGCGGTATAAGGGCCAATCCCCGGCAGCTTCAGCAAGGCCGCGTAGTCGGCGGGGAAGTGGCCGTCATGATCGGCCACCACAGCGCGGGCGCATTTCAGCAGATTGCGGGCACGGGCGTAATAGCCCAATCCGGCCCATTCGCCCATCACATCCGCATCCGCAGCAGCTGCCAGATCAGCGACCGTCGGCCAGCGCGCGGTGAACCGCTGGAAATAGTCGCGCACGGTTGCGACGGTGGTTTGTTGCAGCATCACCTCGCTTAGCCAGATGCGGTAGGGATCGGGGCGCACGCCCGCCACCCGCGCCGCTGGCGGCACGCGCCAAGGCATCGCGCGCGCATGGACATCGTACCATTCCAGAAGGATCAGCGGG
>MPLU02199028.1_pt1 | contig 13931 bp, 8 predicted proteins | sample 1617381 | NCBI WGS metagenome assembly MPLU02 (sample SAMN05944801, study PRJNA350692) | marine metagenome | biome: marine; feature: ODZ; material: water; isolation source: 90 m water sample filtered on 0.2 um supor filter | place: Pacific Ocean | collected 2012-04-08 | depth 90m m
CCCTTTGGAGAATGGGCTTTCCCGGTGGGCCTTGAAAGTTCAGATCGCCCAACAGTGTCAGCGTCCCACGCAGGACAAGGGAGAATTGTAGGATATGGTCATGAAGCGATGGTTTCCAAAACCACAGGTGCGCATGGCAATCTAAGCCTAAACGCTCTGGATTGGGTTTGTGACGGACGTCAGCGAGTTGGTCTTGAATCTTCATTCAATGGATGGAAGGACACATTACTCAGTGAGGGATATTCAGTGATTACTTCCGCTACACCCTCTGATCTCCACACCATGGATTGCTTCGTCACGGAGTTTTGGAATTCATATTCTGATTCTGAGAATACTCAGATTGAAAATTGGTTGACCAATGGTGGTGGACTCATCATGGGTGGCCATGCATGGTATTGGTCCTATTCCAATAGTGACGGGCCGCACAATTACCCCGGAAACAAGATTGCCAAAACGACTGGACTTCTTGTTTCTACCCAAAATATCTACACTACCACAACGGTCACTGATGCACATCTGGGGCCTCAGTACCGGCTTTATGGGGCTCTGCCACTTCTTCAGCAGCATTTTGCAGGAACACTCATGTTGACTGGTGATGATGCGGACCGAGTTGCAAACACAATCAATTTGTGCGCCTCAAATTTGCCTCTTGATTTCACTGCATATTGGAGTGCAGTTCGAGAACTATCGAATAGCACAGGTTGGTTCCAAATTGATTCCCAGAATCGATATACATTGGATGCTGATGAAATCGACGACCTACTTCTCAATATTCAAGAACAATTGATGCAGAAATTGCCAGCTTCTGAATTGATTGCCCACCCCTCTTCTTCCTCATTCCCCGGTCCCGTCAATGCCAGCGCACCCCGCCTGAATCGAACCCTCCAAATTGAGGGGGATTTTGCAGGTCTACCTTCGAGTTTTGGTTACGCAGGTGCACGTTCACATGGGCGCATGAGTACGGGACTATATGCAGCACCTGGTGAAGTAGTGAATATCACGTTCCCTGCATGGATTGTCAATCAAGATGTGTATGTTTTGGTGGGTGCTCATACAGACAATTTGTGGGGGAAGGACACCCTAGACCGACACCCTCGGATTCACCGTTGGTGGTCCGTTGACAACACTTCGATGGAGGTTGGCAATTCGTTTGGAGGTGCAATATATGTCGCTGTAGCTGCGGGTTCAACACTTGGCGATTTCAATGTCACCATCGAGAACGCAGTCGAGATGCCATGGTATCAGCATGGAATCACAAATCTCAGTGACTGGCAAAACACCCTTCGACATGCACCTGCTCCCGCTGCCGAATTATCCTCCGATTTCTTCATTCTGACTGTCCCTTCGAGCTATATTCGAAACCTCGATGATCCAGACCATGCAATGGACTTCTGGGATGCTGCTTTACAGATGGAGCACAATCTCTCGGGATTCACACCTTGGCCGCGGATTGAGCGTGCTGTATTCGATGTTCAGATTAGTGCTGGTTGGATGCACAGCGGCTATCCATTCATGGCTCATACAGCGAGTGTTGCCGGTGTCGTGAATGGAACATACATGTATGAAAATGGGGATTGGGGCATGTTCCATGAACTGGGACACAATCACCAATGGATGTCCTCAACATTGCCTGGCAATACCGAGACAACTTGCAATCTGTACTCGATGTATTTGATGGAAGATCTTGTCGGTCTAACTGGACATGGTGCGATGTCATCAAGTAACCGGCAGACTCGAACTGAAACATACTTCAACAACGGTGCTCAAATCTCCTCTTGGTCTGTTTGGACCGCATTGGAAACACATATCCAAATCAAGGAAGCATTTGGGTGGGCTCCGTTTACAGCAGCCTTCCAAGAATACTACTACAATTACAGTAGTCAACCTTCAGGGGATTCAGCAGAATTCAACCAATGGGCCATTCAAATTTCGTTGAATACTGGTCATAATTTGCTGCCGTACCTAAACGCTTGGGGTTTCCCATTGATTCAATCAAGTTGGGATGCTGTTGATCACTTGCCAGTATGGAATTCAGACCCACTTCGGGGTTGGGTCTACGAATATGATGCAATTTTCCGTGATGTGAATACGGCAAATGTCACCAACAATGCGGCCGACCTTGAATGGGAGGTCTATGACAATGGCACGAATACAAATTTGACCGTTTGTTGGGGCCTATTCGATGGAGGCAACAGCACAATGAGTTGGACAAATTGTATCAATCAAGGTACATCAACCGTCGGTGAATGGCAACATTCGGTGAGTGGTTTGGTGAGTGGCCAAACCTATCATTGGCGAGTGATGGGTGGAAATGGAAACGGGCAAACATGGACGGATGCCCAATCCTTCATCACAACATAGGGAGCCGTCACCCTCATGACTGAATCGCGGCCGTAGGCCGCGCGATGTCCGACGTCATCGAGGCGGAAATTGTCCCTTCTGGTGGTTTCAAGACCGGATGGATTGACGTTGGCAAGAACGAGAAGTTCAGGGACATTTGGGTCGTTATCTTCTATCTTGGATTGATGCTTCCTTACGCATTTGTCGGCCTGTGGATTGGCAAAGTTGCGAACAATGAGTTCCAACTTCCAATCAAGGATATTGCTCTTGCAATCATGTTACTGAAAATACCTTTTTTCCTGCGTCTCATTTGGGCACAGCCAGTTGAACGTTTTGTCAAATTGCCATTCGGTCGTCGTCGAAGTTGGATTCTTCTCGGGACTATTCTTCACATCGTTTTGCTTGTCCCTCTCTTATTCATCGATATTCAAACTGCCACTTGGGTATTTGTTGGTGTTGTATTCATCGCTTTGATTCCACGCTTGTTGGCAGAGCAAGCTGTGGCTGGGATGATGGCTGAAAGCATTCCTAAGTTAGGCCGTTTCAATTCGGGAATCAACCTTGCCTATCGTGGTGGTGGCCACATTCTCTTGCTTGCAATGGGATTCTTGACTTCAAAATCCAGCCCATTTGTAGATGTCACTTCCACTGATTGGGGCTCCATTCAAATGGCGGGGCTGATTACTGCGATGGTGACTTCGGTCTTTGCGGTTGCAATCACATTGGCCATGAAAGAAGGCGATGCCATTCGAGGCCCTAAGGCTCAGAAGAAGCGTAAAACAGCGAAGAATATGCAGGAAGCCATTGAGAATGTGGATTTGGATTTCCCAGAATCCAGTTCGACAATGAATCGAATATTGGCCGCAATGAGAACTCGAACAGCCTGGATTGTATTGTTACTCTGCTTCCTCATCCCATTAGGCGACGGATTTGAAGGAATGTTCATGTTCTACATGCGGGATGTACTCGGCTTTGATGCTGGACAAGCCATCCTTTGGGCGAATATATTCATCTTCGCAACATACCTCGGTCTACTTGGTCCTTGGTTGTCCGATCATTATGGTCGGAAAAAGGTTCTACGATTGTCGGCAATTGGTTCAGTTGCCTGTTATGCAGGACTGAGTGCCATGATGCTCATTGGAGCACCAGAAATTGCACTCCTTATCCTTTGGATGCCGACATTGATGATTACTGATTGGCTCATCTTCACCTTCTTCACGACATGGGCAGAGGTGAGTGATCCTCGATTAGGGCCCACTCACATGGCTCTATTTCAGACCACTCAAGCCGTAGCGGCGACATTCATATGGTTCGGGTTGGGCGTATTCCTGATCTATGCAACTGGTGGGGCCTATTGGCTGATTTTTCTCTTGGCTTGTTTGGGTCCTCTCATCGGCCTCAGCCAATTCCACAAGCTCAAACTTGGCGACGAATATGGTGAAGACACCCTCGATGTTCGAGAAGAAATTTCCAAAATTCAGAACCAATTGAAACGGATGCCTTGGGGTGTAGAACCTGTTGACAAATCTTCTCGACGTCGCTTGACAATTGGTACAGCAATGGCCGGATTAATCCTTTCAGTTGCCTTATTCACCGGGCCTTTCGTGTTGCTCAATTGGGAAACTGAAGAGTCTGAGGTGAATTGGAGTTTGCTGGCTTGGAATGAGACCGTCATTACAAGTGAGCAACCATTCACACTTACTACAAATGGTATTGCACCTGTTTCTGTTGAGGTCCCAACAACCCAAGGTGGCGTACTTTTTGGCTCATTCAGGGTTGACGTAGAAGACAACCAATGCGATACTGTGCCGGGTGGCGCGCATTGGACAACGACATTTTCGATGGAAGACCGAGGGAATTTATCAGATGGAAGCAATGAATCTAGTTTCGTTGCATCAGATTGGGCCGGAGAAATGGGCGTGGATTTCGATACTGAAGCCATTAATTTGACCAATTACTCTAGTGAAGAAAATCTTCGAATTGCCCTCGATGACATTTCACGAGAAATTTGGTGGGGGCATGGCCGTGGTTATTGGGAATTGACAGTCAAATTCGATTCTTCAGATTGTGCTGGTGGACTTTTTCCGACTCACCAAGTTACCTTCACACTCAATGTAACGGTACATCATCTCATTCTCCCTTCGACCAATCCCGACGATGGCATGGTCGAAATTTCGACATCGCCGCCCATTATCACTGAACATAACTATGGGACTGCAATCGGTGTTCTTCTTGGATTCCCCATCCTAATTGCAACACCTTTCCTCGCATGGATTGGTGGGCGCGACCCAGAGACAATGTTGGCCTGATTACCACTCTGCGTGACTGCCATCTTCGTGAGTCCAAGTTGTGGGTGGATGTGGATTCCACATCTCCATGTGCTCTTCGATTCGTTCTTCCAAGACCTCAATTCCAAGCCCTGGTCCTGATGGGACAGCAACATGACCCGCTTCTATCGCAAATGGCTGTGCGATGAGTTCGAATGCCCAATTCTGGCCACCACCGGGCGTGCCACCACCAGAACCCGCACCGCCCAAGGATTGGAATTCTTGAATCAAATGGGCTGGACTTGCCGCAGCCACCTGCATGGAGGCTGCAAATTGAATCGGCCCGTAAGGGCAGTGTGGTGCCATCGAGACTTGGGCGGCTGAAGCCATCGCACCGATTTCCACCGAGGCCCTGATTCCACCAACCATGCTCACATCCGGCTGAATGATATCTACAACAGGTGAAGGTAAGAGATGCTGAGCAAAGGCATGTGCACTTCGCAATCGTTCTCCAGTCGCAATGGCGACGGGTTGGGCTGTTCGTAACGCTCGCAGGTCAGCGATATGCGATGCACTGCCATCGGGCAAACACGGTTCCTCAATGAAGAACGGATCCAGTGGAGCCAATGCATGAACGGCCCGACGTGAGGCTGCAGGTGTGAGACGACCATGCAAATCAACTGCCAAATCCACATTGGGCCCCACCGCATCACGTACGGCCCTTACCACATCGACCATGCCGTTGAGAGCTGCTCTTGAAGCAACATCAGGCGTGGGTCCTGCTGGACTGACTTTGGCAGCTGTCATCGATTGAGACATTGCTTCTCTAGCAGAGTCAGCAAATTCCTCAGGTGTTCTCCCCCATAGGTTTCGGTACACGCGCACGCGCTCGCGCACGCGACCCCCAAGTAATTCGTGAACAGGTGCACCGAATTGCTTTCCTTTGAGGTCCCAAAGCGCCATCTCTAGAGCGGAAAGTGCTGTATCCAATACAGGTCCATCTCTCCAAAATCGAGTTTTTCTTTGCGTTTCGATTGTTCGAGTAATATCGTGAATGCTACTCCCTTCAACTCGTTCACCGATTGCATTCAGCGCAGTTTCAACCTCATGGTGTAGGTCACCAATCGCCTCACCCCAGCCGATTTCGCCATCATCCGTTTCAACCCTAAGAAAGAGCCAACGCGGAGGGCACCGCACACAAATGGCAGAACGAATCGTGGTCACGCAACATTACGCCGGCGTTGGAGTTCCATGAATATGTCCCGTGCCGTTTGTTGTTCAGAATCGAACCAAGTGGTGCTTTCATGTTCATCATCGCTCAAATCTGAACCACATAGATTTGAGCCCATGCCAACGCACCATGCTCCAGCATCTAGCCAATCCCACATATTCTCATTATCAATGCCTCCAACTGGTATCAATGGCAAGGAAACCGAAGTAAGTTGTTCGATTTTCCAATCAGTAGCAGGGAATAATTTTGCAATTTTGGCACCATTTTCAATGGCAACCTCAAGTTCTTGTAAGTTGGAAACGCCAGGGACTGCGAGCATATTCGAAGAGTGGCAATTCTCAATCATCCTATCAGGATGGGTCGGTGAAAGCGCAAATTCGGCACCTGCATCAAAGCAGTTTTTCGATTGGTCAACATCTAGCAATGTGCCGACGCCAATCAATACTGAATCGGGTAATTGTTTTCGCAATGAAGCGATAACTTCCAATGCCTGTGAACTGTCTAGTGTGACTTCAATAGCAGTGCAACCCATATTGGCGAGTTCAATTCCTCTCTGAATCATTCGTTTGGGATTTTGCCCACGAAGAATGGCAACGACTCCAGCATCCTTCAGATGATCTAAGATTGAGTTGATTCGCGCCTCATCCATGTGCTCACCTCAGATACTCAACGTTCGATGATTTTCGGATGAAAAATTTCGTTTAGCTTCGAACTCATCGAGTTCTTCGCGAGTAACCATAGAGACATCACCTCTGGAATTTTGACAGAGTGCGGCCAACAAGTCTCCACGCAATGCACCGATGAGAGGTGATACTGGACCATGTCCATGTTCACTCAATGCATCGATAAATCCTGCTAGCCAAGCATCTCCTCCTCCCAAATTTTCCACGGGTGAATGGATGACAGCATCATCCTCAGTAGAATCCATTCCAAAGGCATGCGCAACCACCGACCAACGCTTCTGTCGACCATCTGTTTCAGGTCGCTTGAAGGTACAACAGAGGTGAGGAATCAGGAATTTTCGGCGTAGTTCCGCCAGCGCCTCAATATTTTCGTCGTAGTTTGTAGGCGTATCAATCCCTTCGAGTTCTGCGATTCTCGCGAGACTATTTGGTGAAAGAACGAGGATGTGAAACATTCGTAACCGTGGGCGGATTATTGTCCACAACTCCTCAATTGTACCAAGCGTTGGACGATGATTCAGGTCCATGGCAATGAGTGTACCATCCAATTCAGCAAAAGTCAGTGCTCCCCCCCAAGCAGATCGTGGCCCATCACCTAGTAAGGGCGTTATTCCACTTACAACCAACCACCGTGCTCCAGTGAGGATTCTTCTCCAATCAAAATCTACTGGGTCGAGATTGGCGAAGGCAGAATTATTTCGGTTGTATTCTACAGTTTGAGCAACTTGGTCAACAAGATAAGTTCCGATTGGAAAATTATTCTGGCGAATATCCAAAAATACGCCTGATTCAATGGCCAAATCCTCAATTTGAGTCGGTTCATTGGACATTGCACTCACCCATGATGATGCAACACCCAAACGAGATAGTGCGCAGGCGACGTTGTATTCAGCACCGCCTGGTGTCACAATGTCAGAGGAAGTTCGCAACATCGCTTCACCGAAGCAGACGACACGACCAGGTGGTGCTTGCATTGAAACTCCGATGTCGCTCCAATCCTCAAGTCTTCGGCGTGCATTTGTCGGTTTGATTATTCTAGAGACCAACGCAACAATCCAATCGCTCCACCCATGCCCATCAGTTGCTCACCGGCATCATGGTCAGCACTGGCCTGAACAACTTCACCATTGACTGATCGGACTTGGGAAGCAATTTCAGTCCAGAATTCATCGCTACGCAGCATTCCCGCCTCGATGATTAGGGATTCGATTGCACCTTGATTGACTGCATTTTCCAATTCCTTACGTCCATAAGCAACGGCCCCATTGGTTGAAATTCGTGCCAATCCTTCTTCAATTAGTCTGACTTGTTTGGCCATTGCGAATTCACCGAGAACCGCATCAGCAGCACCTTCGCGCATGACTTCGTTGGCTGCCGAACGTCCACCAATACTAGTGCCAATGTTCAATGTTCGATGCCCCACACCTGTTCCTTTCAACAAGGATTCGAATTGTTCCCGAGCCATCCCCGGTCCACAAATTACCACGGGCATTTCAGAAGAAATTGCTTTGGAGGCTTGTTCAGCTACTTTTGCAAGGAATGCATTGCGAATTTCTGTGGATTTCCCTTCTCTTTTTCCACCGCCCCTAAGGGTGAATGTATCGCCAACTTGTCGCATTCCATGTTGGGCAATTTCAAACAACAATATTTCGTCACTTTCAACCACAGCAATGGCAACACGACCGCGCCCTCCATCCTTGACTGCTTCAGCCAACAAACTTCGATCGGATTCAGAAATGCCACCTGTCCAGGAAATTTCGACTTCGTCGCGAGGACTTACTGCGTGTGTGTGATGGCTACCTTTGTCCATGTCAGCCTCGCTAATGATACCATGAATACGGAGGTTGTCAGTAAATTGTTGAAATTCGGTTGATTCAGCATTCAGAACAATCCACATGGGTTTTCGGTCAGCCGCCTTGGCCCGACCAGATTCTTGAGTGCCAGTACTTTGGTCGCGTCGAAATCCCATCATTCCCACTTGGCACCCTGGTCGAACCATTTGTGCAAGTGCCCACAAATCGTCTTCATGCTGAACACGAAGGCGAACACCATCTTCGATATTCTTGATTTTCTGCAAACTCAAACCTCCTCTGGGAAGAGTAAGTCCAAAGCATCAGAAACTGAATTGTCGTTTTGTTGAGAATGCCAATGAACCACACCGTTTGGAGCAACGATGGCGTAGGATGGTGTACCTTGCATATGGAATGAAGAGAACCAATACAATTGACGGTCATCAACATAGGTCCAATTGTGTGGTTCCCCGGGACGGTACATACAATTGTCTCCATTGTTACAACCTACGAAATCAGATTCATCTTGGAACGCGGCGATCTCATCCCAACTTGAATCTGACCAAGAGAAATTAATGATGAATGTGAAGAATGTGACATTTTCACTGTATTGTGTGTGTAGATTACTCATCAATTCGGCACCATTCCAGCAATGTCCACAATCAGTTGCAGCAAACTGAATGAGTACCCAATCTTCTTCTGCAGAGGTATTGGTCCATTCAGCATTTAGTGAATCCCACAATCGCCAAACAGCCCATTCACCATTTGCTGGTCTTGCAGCGGCTTGTACATTGGGAAGTAGTTCACCCTCCCATGTCCCAGGGGTGGGACCTGCATTCACAGTTATTGTTCGATTTACGACGCTGTTTTGAGTGATATTATCCAAAAATTCACGTACGATATCAACAATAAATCCCTCTTGCCATGGATGAGTGGAATGAATGCCCCCTTCGACAGTGACATGCCAATTGGAAGTTTCAAGTGAATCTCGAAGAATGAGGCTTTGATTGAACGGGACAGATTCATCATCGGTCCCGTGCATGATTAGCATGGGTTTGGTTTGGCTATTTGTCATCAGTGCTGGACTAGCACTTTGTGTTTGATTGTCACACGAACTTTGGTTTCCACTAGGGTCGCAACCTAGTAGTTCGGTTATGGATGAATAATCACTGCCGCTATCATTTGCTAGATTGGAAAAGATACTGAGGTCAGTGGGACCGAACCAGTCTATGGCTGCTGAAATATTTGCATCGGGGGATGTCGCTAACATCGAGGCAAGATGGCCACCAGCACTTGAGCCCCATGCAACAATTGTATTTGGGTCTAAATTGTATGCCTCTGAATTATTCCAGATCCAGTCAATTGCGGATTGTATGTCGTTCATTTGGGCTGGCCAAATTGCTTCACTAGAAAGACGATACTCGATACTGACAACTGCCCACAATCCATCTGAAACGATTTGCTGAGATGCATGATGGGTGGATAACAATCGGTCGCCTGCCCGCCACCCTCCTCCATGAATCCACATGATGACCGGGTGAGGTCCATCGCTTTCGGGAAGGTATAGGGCTACGTTTAGATTGACACCATTAGGTGATGCAAAGACCAAATCCGTTGGAGGTGGTGTCAATTCTTCTTGAGTTTCATTTTCTTCTGGCAATGTAATATCACAGGACTCAACGTCTTCATCAGTACAACCTTCGAATCCTGTATAATCTGGCGTACTATCTCCAAAGCAACCAGCCAATGATGCAGATAGCATCAATATCGTGAGAATCAAAGCAATACGCATCGAATCACCTCAACCGAACATTCCGAGGAGGTTCCCATCCTCATCCATATCCATATGTTCGCCTGCAGGGATGCGCGGAAGTCCAGGCATTGTCATCATCGTACCACAGATGGCCACGATAAAGCCAGCTCCTGCATTGAGTCTGAGTTCACGTATTGGTAATGTAAATCCACTAGGCGCACCCAATTCTTTCATTTCATGAGAAAAAGAGTATTGTGTCTTGGCCATGCAAACTGCGAGATTTCCATAACCCCAATTTTGCAATGTCTTGAGTTCCTTCATCGCCTTAGGTGAAAGATCAATACTAGCTGCACCATAGACATTGGTCGCAATTCTCAAGATTTTTTCCTCTAGAGGTGCATTGGGTCCGAATAGTGGTTCAAATGGCCGTCCTTCAGCTACGTGTGATTGACACGCTGAGACGACAGCACGGGCCAAGTCTGCACCACCTTCACCTCCACCTGAATGAACTCGAGATACGACTGCACTTGACGCACCAGCTTGGAGTGCTTCATCTAAGAGTGCCTCAATTTCAGCATCTGTGTCTGTAGGGAATACATTCACACTTGCGACAACTGGTACACCGAATCGAGACATGTTTCGGATATGTCGTGCCATATTCGTATTTGCACCAGCACGAACCGCATCGACATTTTCCTTGGCTATTTCTTCAGGTCGAGGTCGCGCACCTCCACCTGTACTGAATCCACCACCGTGCATTTTCATGCTACGGACCGTGACGTTGACAACAACACAATCAGGTGCAATTCCACTGGCTGCGGCTTTGATATGCATCATTTTCTCAGCGCCCATGTCAGCCCCGAACCCTGCTTCAGTGACGACATAATCCGTGACTCCAAGAGCGATTCTGTCTGCAATTACACTGGAATTACCATGGGCAATATTTGCAAAGGGACCTGCGTGAATGAACGCAGGGTCTTGTTCAATAGTTTGTACTAGGTTTGGCAAGAAGGCCTCTCGTAGTAACAATGCCATTGGACCAGCGGCCCCAATGTCGTCGGCTTTGACAGGGAATCCCGTACGACTCTCGGCAACTACAATTTCACCTAGTCTATGCCTCAGGTCTGCATAATCGGAAGCAAGAGCAAGAATTGCCATGACTTCGGATGCTGCTGTGATGTCAAATCGGTCTTCCCTAGCAACTCCATTCTTAGAACCGCCCAAACCAATTGCTACGTTGCGAAGTGATCGGTCATTCATGTCAATCACACGAGGCCAGAGGATTCGATTTGTATCGATATCAGTTTCGTTTCCAAAATAGATGTGATTGTCAAGCATTGCTGAACAAAGATTGTGGGCACTGGTCACTGCGTGAAGGTCACCTGTAAAATGAAGGTTAATCGCCTCCATTGGCAATACTTGGCTGTAACCACCACCTGCAGCACCTCCTTTGATTCCGAAAACAGGGCCCATGCTGGGCTCACGAATAGTACAGGTGGCATTTTGACCGATGCGATTGAGTGCTTGCGTCAAGCCAATTGTCGTGACCGTTTTCCCTTCTCCAAATGGTGTGGGGTTTACACTGGTAACCAAGACAAGTGAGCCACGGGGTGTGTCAAATCTAGATTTTAGAGCATCCCATGTGATTTTCGCCATACCTCGACCCATGGGGACCAGTTCTTCAACTCCGATTCCCAGTTTCCATGCAACCTCTTCAATCGGGGCGGGTGATGCCGCGTGAGCAATCTCCAGGTCGGTGGCCATGTACAGGCTGCTGCGCTTCCGGTATTCAAGTATTCATGGGTTTGGCGCACCGTAGGTGCGCATCCGGTTGGTTTGTGAAGGAGAGGGGATACGGGTTTAGCGAGCCACATGCGAATTCGATATGCCGTCGCTGGAATGCCGATTCAGCATTCGCTGTCTCCGTTGCTTGCTGTACTGACTGCAACGCATTTGAAACAAGCAGGACTTGAAGTGGAAATTGATGAAATCACCCTCCTCGAAACTGAGGATATGACTTCACCAATGGCTTGGGCTTGGGTCGATAATAATAGACAGAATATCGGTATTGAAAATACATTATTTGGTGACCCTTCAACCCCGTCTTCCCATTCCAAACTGTTCCGCATCGCCTCAACTGTGATGTCTGAAGTCAAAGCTGCTGATTCAAACCATGTGCCTCATGGTGAGACACTTTTTCATAGAGGCGAAGAGAGGGTTAAAATCCGAAGAGGCACAAGTGAATCGTGGATATCATTAACAAGTCCATTGAAGCATTTATTGTCATCTAGATCGGGTGTTCATCCAATTGATGCAAGCCTTGAGAATGGGGCTGTGAATCAACTTCGATGGGATGGAGACAATTGGTTCTGTGCAGGTACGGACGGGAATGGTGTCGTCTCACTAGCGAAACATTTCGGCTTTGATTTCGAATTAAATGGTTCTGAATCTCCCCTATTGTGTATTGTTGGTGGTGGTGGTTCCGCCCGTTCATGTGCTTCAGCATGGGCTGAAGCCGGCGGGTCAATTTGGTCGATGGGTGGTCGACGTTCATTGGGAAAACGAGGGCCATGGGTTGACCACTTAATTTCGGGGGATGCCGTAGTGGATAATATTGGATTGCGCCTTTTCGTAGATTTTGATATTGAACCGGGGGTAATTGATTCTGAACAGACCAGTGATGCAGATTTACATCTAATTTCATCATATAATTCTCAGGAGATTGGTTTGGCGATTGATGAATCGGAATCTGGAATAAAACTCGACGGGAGGTGGTTACTAGCAGCCCAACATCTAGATGCATGGGCTCGTTTCTACAGTCCAGAAGCTGCCCATTTACTTCCTGGTTTGGGCCTCACTATGACTCGATTATTGGCGATGGAATCTGCCTTAAGGGCGGATTAACAAGTCGGGGTACCCTTCAAGTGTTATCGCCTTCCTTGACAATATGATGGCGACCTATCAAAGGGCGTTGGCTCTTTCGTTCCTTCTTTTGATTTCATCATTTTCAACCATTACTTCAGGTTCTGAAAATTTCAGTGATTCACATGAGGTTGATACATTTCCAGCAGGGTGGCAAAACCTAATCTGGGTTGGATTGGACAATGAATCCCATTGGGCTCAGATATACTATCCTGCCAATGTTACTGGTTTGGGCAAACCGATCGATAACGTCTCGGGGCCATACCCAGTTCTAATTTGGATTGGTGATGATGGAGAGTCTAGCGAACAGTATGATTGGTTGGGGAAAGCCGCCGCAACATCCGGATACATCACAATCGTTCTACCACCTGATTGGACTCCAGACAATACCATGGAGCAGTGTGGAGATATTTTGGCAATGTGGTATCGGTTGGAATATAACAATCAAAACGGCAGTTTTGAGGGGGATCCTGCAAATATGCGAGAAGCATTTGACCTCAATCATTGGGGGATTGGTGGTCACGGCCAAGGTGCTAAACAAGCAGCATTGTGCCAACTCATTACGACTGGAGGGTGGAAGGACTACATCAACAATCCTCCACCGACTGCATTGGTTGCACTCGGCCTTGAAGATTCCAATACTGACGTACCAGATTCCTACTTGGGTCGTGCTCCAGAACCTGGCATGGGTCTATATCTAACAGGGACTGAAGATGAAATTGCAAAAGCAGATACCAATATCGATACGTGGTTGGCTAACAATTACAGTCCATGGCATTACATGTCGGTTACCGGTGGAAATCATATTCAGTACCAAGATGAATCTGGCTTCTGGGAAGGATTCTCTGATGGTTCAGCAACCATCTCTCCAGAACAACAGCAGAATCATGCAATTGAACACATTGTTCCGTATTTGGATCTCATGCTAAAAGGTGACCATACCCA
>MPLU02231922.1_pt1 | contig 13898 bp, 11 predicted proteins | sample 1617381 | NCBI WGS metagenome assembly MPLU02 (sample SAMN05944801, study PRJNA350692) | marine metagenome | biome: marine; feature: ODZ; material: water; isolation source: 90 m water sample filtered on 0.2 um supor filter | place: Pacific Ocean | collected 2012-04-08 | depth 90m m
CCATATCTCGCCGCGCCTTTGGTAATTCTTACGTCATCTAGATATCCAAGATAATCTGTATCAACACTATCCTCTACAGTGTTCCATAAATCTGCGCCAAGAGCCATGCTCTCAGTATTGCCCCTCCCCGCGGTAGAAATTTTCCCACTCCACAGTCCCTCACTGATAATATCGGAAGTAGAGCAATAAATTCCATTTACGTATAAAACCGCCTTATCTTTTCTTTTAGAAAAGGCTACATGAGTCCACAGATCTACGATAGATGAATACGGAACGAGGCCCTTTCCCGCATGTCCATCAGCGGTTGCCTGAGCAATGTCTATAGACGTAAGCAGAATATGCGGCAATGTTCCAGATGTAGATTTTGTTGTGTCGCCCATGTCTGCATTTGGCAAAGACACTACAATTCCATATTGATAATCAAAGCCTATAGTAATACATTGCGTTGAGAAAATAACACGATCGATTTCTTTCCCAAGAGCGTTCTTAGTCGTCTTGGGCGTCCGGTCAGACGTCGTTATTTCTGATGGCTTACACCAGAATTCAATCGTAAAATCTTCCGCGCTTGAAGAAAAATCGAACTCAGAAGTATTAATCTTATTGGTATATTTTAAAGAAGTATCTGCCTCTTTCCAGTGAAAAGAATTTGCATTAAACTTACTTTCTGCGCTTTGAACATCTGGCAGTCGTTCGGTTTCAATTTGCTTTAGCGTAGCGTGAGGGGTTGCGTGAGTATGTGCTATATTTTGATATATAGGGCTTGTAGTCTCTGTGTTCGCTGGGTAATAATTTTTTCCCTGAAGAAGAAAAACAACCTTTTCCCAAATAGGATCAACAGTATCATCATATACATACGCAGTCTTCCCATCATAAGTTTTTCCATTAGACTCATATAGTCTCCCGAGAGACGTATCCAGACTTAAATTTATCGGGAGGGTATTGGTTTTTTGCAGACCAAATAAGGCTGAAACTCGACCTCCCGGATCATATGGACCATAGTTATTGTGTATGTCTTCATCGAACGTAGGCTGCTCAATTTTTTTTGTGGAAGTTGAAACCACATTAGGGTTATGAGTTATAACTTGTTGGTTATAGTAAGAAGAGTCGTCAAAGTTATTTTCGTATTTTAAATAAAGAACGAGGTCCTCTGTACGCCTTTGCATGCCAGAGTTTCTTCTGAAGGGCTGTATAGAAGATCTCATTTTTTAACTTATACTTTATATAAGAGAAGAATCGCTTATGCTACTCTTGCAATCATTAGCCATAGTAGTAAAGCAAAAGTCATTTACCATCGTCGTGGTAACGACGTCTTTTGATCCGGCTGTATAAGTTAATGAATTATATCCTCCATCAAAATGAAAAATCGGATCCCAACTAATCGTATTCTGCATCTGGAGCCCTCCCTGCCTCAACACGAGGCTAATGGTCCTCCCGTTTTTCATATTAGTGGGCGCGGCTATACTGCAAGTACCGTTAACGGTAATGTCAAATATATTGTACTCCAAAGCGTCAGGGGTATACGTCTCATTCTCTATTGATGTCGTATATACTAACGGTGCGTATTGATTAGAAGACTCGTACCAGCCAGCAGCGTTAACGTAACAGGGGTCTAGAGTATTATTACCAGCTAGAATATCCGCGGTCGTTGCGACATTAGAAACGCCTTTTCCCGAAGGCCCTGCGGGCCCCGTGGGGCCCGTGGCTCCATAAGGAATTTGGCAGAGCGCGTCCTCTACATTCTCCGGAAAGGACTTTCCATACTTAAAATAATTATTACATTGTGATCCATCGGGTACTTTATGTGCCATAATACTACTTCTCCGTATTATTATCTTGCAAAATGACCCAAAATGTAATATATTTTTAACATAAATCGATGAAACTACATACACTAGCCATACCGCACACAGTCACCTCGAAAGAATACCTTTCTTGTGCTTTTACCCAAAAAGTCTTAAAATTCTGCCAAATGATGCATACGCACTATGAAATAATTCACTACGGACACGAAGATTCCGAAGTCGAGTGCGCCGAACGAGTTACGGTCACTACGAATCAAGACCTACTTTCTGCTTATGGAACATATGACTGGAAAAAAGAATTCTTCAAGCATAACACGTCAGATCATGCCCATCAAACTTTTTATCAAAAAGCAAAAGATGAGATAGAAAAAAGGATAGAAGACGGGGATGCTATACTCTGTTTTTGGGGGAACGGGCACCAGCCCGTTGCCGATGAATTCGGGAATCGCGCCTTTATAATCGAGCCCGGAATAGGATACGACGCTGGATCTACATTTGCCCCTCATAAAGTATTTGAATCTTACGCGGCTATGCATTCTATTTATGGAGAGCTGAAGGTAAAGCATCCAGCTTGGTATGACGCAGTTATTCCTAATTACTTTGATCCAGAAGACTTTGAGTTTAGTTGCGTCAAAGATGATTACATTCTTTACTTAGGGAGAATTACAGAGATCAAAGGGCTACATGTCGCCATAGACGCTACTCGGAGAGCGGGAAAAAGGCTCGTTATAGCGGGTCAGGGCGACCTTGCAGACTTGGGGTATGATCAGATACCCGGTCACGTAGAAGTCGTCGGATACGCGAACCTCGAAGCAAGAAAGGCCCTTCTAAAGCACGCTGAGGCGCTTATCCTACCCACGCATTATATAGAGCCCTTCGGAGGGGTAACTATCGAAGCTTTATTTAGTGGGACACCAATAATTACTACAGATTGGGGCTGCTTTGCAGAGAACAATCTTCATGGAATTACAGGATATCGCTGCCGAAATATGAATCATTTCGTATGGGCACTAAATAACACAAAGTCAATTACTCCCGCGAACTGCAGGAACTGGGCTAGGAATAACTTTTCCCTAGAAAGGGTAGCGAAAATGTACAAGGAGTACTTTGAAAATATAGACAATCTAAATAAGGACGGATTTTATGAATTAAATAATAAAAATGATTTAAATTGGCTTAATAAGAACTATCCTTAAATGGTAAGAATTTATATATCAATTCCCAATATTCCGCCGACTATGCTCGAATAAGGACCATACCCTTCGAAGTTGGATCCTCGCACTCTATAGTAATATGTGCTTCCTGCAGACAACCCAGCACTATCAGTGAAGCTATTTGTCGAAGAGAGTCCTGCATCCGTATATGTACCCGAATAACTATTTGATCTTTCTATAAGATATAACACCGCTGTAGAGTCAGTATTCCACGTTAAGGAGACTTCTGTATTAGCCGTATTGGAGGTCGCTGTCAATCCCGTAATTTGCGAAGGAGCGCTCGCAGCGGACGTCGTACCGGTTACTACGGAAGAATACGCACCGTCTCCCTCAGAGTTAGCAGCGCTTACTTTATAATAATATGTTGTGGCCGCATTTAATCCTTGATCGGAAAAAGTTTCTGCTGTTGGCCCGGCAACCAAAAGAAATCCCGCGCTAGAAGATATAGCAGAGCGATATACTTTATAAGATGATGCGCCCGAAACAGCAGTCCACGCAAGATTAATCTGCTCAGATGATACAACAGTAGCGGTTAGGTTCGTAACTTGACCCGGCGCGCTCCCCCCGCTACTAGAAGATTGCGTAGTGGCACTCGCGACAGAAGAATATGAGCCGCTTCCAGACGTATTGACTCCTCGCACTCGATAATAATATAGCGTATTCGCAAGTAATGATGCGTCACTATAAGCAGTTGTTGAGCTAGTCGCGATTTGTACAAATCCCGATGCAGAAGAAGTAGAGCGTTCTATGGAATAAGAAGCTGCTCTTGGAAGCGCTGTCCAAGAAAGATTTATTTGCGACGAAGAAGCTTCAGTTGCGGTTAGTCCAGTTAACTGCCTCGGCGCAACCGAGCTGCAAGCAGCACTATAAATCAACAAGTTTTCTCCCCCCATGTATCCATGGTAATAACAATATACGCTTACGTTCCCAAAGCTGCCGCCGATAGTTACGGTTACGTCTCCATAATAAAAATCATAAGTTCCATCGTTTGTAGTTGCAGTAACGGCTTTAGTAAACTTTTTGCTGGAATCGCCCGTATATGTGATATTTGCGTTACCGCTATTAAGTATCGCTATCGGATGAGCTTCGGGGACGTCCTTGAATGTGTATATGCCGTTATATAAACCGATTTTTACATCTGCATTATAACTGCCACCTCCATTAAAAACATACTTATCCCCACTAGAGTCAACTACATTGACAACAGTATCTGCCGTTCCGCAAGTTGTACTAAACCCAATTAAATCAATATCGAATTGGTGCTTACCGACTATCCTAGTTCCTATTTTAATAATTTCATATAAAGTAGCGTGCCCAGCCGTAGCCGTTTGATTAAAAGAGTTATTGTTAAAACGAACGGACTCCCACGTAACATTTGCCCCCGCCGCTAAACCGGCGGTAGTTGTCTCTATCAAAATAAATAATTTTTGCCCTGAGGATAAATTTTTAAATAAAATTTTCCCTGAATTATCTAATTTTATATGAAAGATATCTGAGCCTAAACAGTTTAAAGTCAAATCTCCAGACATAGTTATCGACGGATTATCTCCGCCGAGATAAGACGTCGGACCTATTGGTCCCGTAGGGCCCGTCGCTCCGCTATTACCCGAGGGTCCGGATGGCCCTTGCGGGCCAGTGCTGCCGGTTGGTCCAGACAAATTAATATTCCAACTGTTTATGGTAGCTGTTCCTTCTAAATTTACTATGGTTCCCGCTAACGTGGTTCCGCTGTAAGAGGTAACTTTTATTACTATAAATTGATCTGGATAAGTAGGGCTTGAACTATAAACCGTTGCGTGTTGCCCAGCGGTCCAAGACTTGCCGCTATCGATTATTAAGCTTACAGTAGCTCCGATTTTAATATTCCCCGTGTCTGATAAATTAATTGACGTAGCCGACGTGCTGCTGAAAATTGAAGCGGGGCCCGTCGGCCCCGTTGCGCCCGCGGGCCCGGTTGGGCCGCTAGCTCCTCCGGGGCTACCAGATGGGCCAGATGGTCCCTCTGGGCCGGTCGCGCCGACACCCATGGGGCCCGTTGGTCCGGTCGCGCCAGCTAAGTTTCCTAAATATAAACTATTATTCATGTTTTGATCCAACCAAATTCATTTGATTAATTTTAATTTCTGGAGTAGGGTTTCCAGATGGAAAGTCCATTCTGTAATATCTAAATTTTTCCAAAGCGGCTAGAGAATAATTAAATCTACCAGATATAAATTTTTGATTAATTCTCGTATCTAAAGTCTTATATGTTATATTGTCATCCGAGCCCTTAAGATGCCAGCTAGTAGGCATTACTCCTGTTACTCCGGTAGAAGGTATATCAAAATAATATTTATGTATAGATTTATCTTTTCCGAATCCATAGTCTATTTGCAAATTGGGCTCCGTGCTAATAGGGGGGTTATCGTAAAATGTAGCGCTGGGAGGGGAGAAGTCTGCGGTATATCTAGCGTGCCCCTTAGTGACCCTAATGTCCTCCAAGAATCCATCATATTTATATAATTCACTGTCTTCTTGAAGGCCGATCATTAAATTGCGAGTAGAATTCCCGACGGTCCAAGCGTTAGGTAGGGTTGTTTCCGTGCTTCCCGTGCCATTAACGTATAACTTTAATGAAGTATCGTTTCGAACAATAGCCATATGGTACCAGACCCCAGTCTGAAAGTAGTGATCATGAATAGCGGTGTAGTCCCAATCTTCAAGATCGCTTAGGTATACTCCAGCGTTCTCCCAGTCATCCATCCAAAGTACAAACGAAGAGTCCGATCCAGCCCCCGCATTCGATTGACTTATAATAGTTTTGTCAGTAACGTCATTCATGTTAGCCCACATTTCGACTGTAAAATCTTCGCTACCGAAATTCCAATCTTCAGAATCAGATAAATTCAAATAATCCGAACTACCATTGAATTTAATAGAGCTCGCCCCCCATTTTGCCTTGTCTGTTTCGTGATGGACAGTTGCTACTCCTGCGACAGTATGAGCCTTAGAAGAAGAGTCCGTAAACGTGGTGTCTCCATCTGCAGATTCAGACTGAATTAATAAAGTCGTATTGGTCCAATATGAATCTCCGGGCAGCTCAGTCGTGGCTTGCCAATAAGTCCCCGTGTTTCCGTCAAATACGTTTTTAGGATTATTTGCGCCCGCTACTGTCCATGCTCCCGTAATGGTCTCCGTACCGAGACTATTAACATAATTTGCCTCCACGCCTAAGGGGCCGGTCGGCCCCATAGGGCCCGTTGGACCCGGTTCGCCAGTAACAGAAATATTCCAAGAGCCATACGATCCAGAGCCATTCTTATTTAAAATCGTACCGCTTAATACTCCCGTCGAAGAATCATAACTGATAACGGATACGATAAAATACGCTACAGCAGTCGAATCTTTTATAATTATAGTTTGTCCCGCTCCCCAGCATTTTTCCGCGCTAGCGCTTAAGCTTATTGTCGAGTTTAAGGCATGACTAGCCATAGTGAGTGGGTCACTACTTGTGCCGACGCAATCTGCTTTATAGCCCGCGGCTCCGCTAGGACCCGTTGGGCCCGTGGCGCCCGTAGGCCCTCCCGCTGGACCCGTAGCCCCGCTCGGACCCGTAGCTCCCGAAGGGCCCAGAGATCCCATAGGCCCCGTAGCGCCGAGTATGTTACCTATATATAAATTATTAGACATTTTAAATATTGGGGTAAACCATTGTAAATAACCCCGAAGTGTTATCGCCAGTTACATTAAATTTAATTCCAGAAAAACCTATAAAAGATTCTCTATATCCAGTTAAGTGCCAATCGAAAGTTTTATTAGCGTACATAGCTTTGTCTACGTATAGATATCGAGTATCGTAGCACTTGCTTGCGCACTGATCCGCTTTAAAACTCGTACCAGCTACCCCGGTTGGTAAAGTAAAATCTTGAGTATACCTTGCTATGTTTTTTGTTACTCTAAAATCTTCTATGTTTCCTTTAAATGCTCCTCTGCCTCCGTATATGGTATTGCCATAAGTAGAAACTTTGTATAGCCCAATCCTAAAGGGATGAGGGGTATTCCCCACGGTATTCAAGGAAGTTTGGGGAGAGGGCAATGTGCTGTGATCATTGGGTATAACATTCGCATTTTCAACGCTATTGAATGCCGTTCCCTCTCTAATCCCGTCTACAAATAAATATAAATATTTTCCGTTTCTAGTTGCGGCTACATGGTGCCAATTAGTATCAGTTATCTCTGTATCGCCTATGATGAGGTTATAAAATGATTTAGTATGCTGGTTCGCAGTGTTGCCGTCGTATCCGTAAGGAAAGAACGCTACAATTTTATTAGTATCATCAACAGTAGCGCCGCGGGAATTCTTCCAAGTTCCGTCTCCTATTTGTATACGAAGAGATCCTTGTATAGTTAGCTGTGTCGAGCCGCATAACGTCATCGAGTCCGTTACTGACCCCGCCTCCGATTTTTTAAACCAAAAATCTACAGTAAAATCTTTATCATAAAAATCCGACACGGTCCCAGTAACACTTAGATGATCATCTACGCCATCAAACTGTATAGAAGAATCGAACAAATGCTTCTCTGCGGTGGTACCGAAGGCGCCACTATGGACATCAATTTGGTGGGCGCTATTAGAATAGTCTAGAATGACGGAGTCTGCAGTCCCAGACCTTATTAGAAGAGCAACATTATTCCAATGAGGATCACCCTCTGTACCGAAATCATATAGATCATTGGTTGTCATTTGGGCGAATTTATTTGCCACGATCGTTCCTGTAACAAAATTATTAGAGAGATTAGATTCTGTATGTAAAGTGGGAGGAGTGATGCAAACGCTGTCCCCAGAGAGTACATCGTGCCACAAAGCTGGAGCTACATCAAAATATTTCGTTCCCGGCCCAGAATGATATGAATCCGTTACTCTATACGTCTGAGACGTGCCAGTTAAAGTCACGTAATCATCAGTCTTAACTACGTGCCCGGGAATCCCGGTTCTATACGATACGCGAGTCGTTCCGGAATTTCTATCAGCGTCAACAATAACATTACAACAGTCACTTGAGTAATAATGAGAGAATCCAGTGACAACATGATTCTCCTGTTTTTCATTTTCGTCCGTTAGTCCGCCGACTAGTATATGATCGCCAGACTCAAACGAGGAAGAGTCCTCAACGAAAACTAGATTCGTACCAGATTTAAGTCCCGTATAATCTGTCGTGCCAGTAATATAAGGCAATCTTTCGGGAACATTTATTGGCGGCCCTCCGAATCTAAAACCGTAAGCTATTTGGCCTCTCGGAACGTATTCGACTCCGCCGATCGTAACTGTTTCGAAGACTCCGGACTTTAAGTTTATTGAGCTACTTCCCGACCCGCTAATTATTAAATTATTTCCTGTAATAGTCTGCGCGCTGATATTATCCAAATTGACCGAGTCAATTCCGCAGATAGTTACGTCGCCGCCAGTTATACCGCATATCTCATCGGTTCTAATTTTGTCTACTGTAAATGTTCGTTTATCTGACATTTTACCAAAGTTTAATGTGTCGCACTTCTAAGTCTCCCGGCGGAATTTTATTAGAATTAAAAGTTAAGGTTGTATTGTTTACTGTATAGTCTGTGGGCGGTACGAATTTATTATTAATCTTATCCCAGATCATTAACCATTCTGGCCCTGCACAGGTAGAATCTAAAACAAATGAATCAATTGCGCCGTCTCCGTCTATCTCTTGATATTCCAACTTGGGAACAATATAATTTACGAATCCTGAAGAAGGGTTTATTACTAAGTGGCCGCTTGTTAAACTTGAACCAGCGCTTACTTGTCGAACCCTTAAATCCCCGCTTACATCAAGCTGGGATTGCGGATCATCTGTTTGAATACCAATAAAGTTATTAGGCTCCTCGTGATATATGGCCCCTTTCGCCGGGGAAGCGTCTTGGCTTACAAAATAATAGTTATCAGGAACTATTCCAAATCCTCCTATAGGACCAGTCGCTCCCATTTCTCCCATAGGTCCTACGGTACCTGCGGCGCCTATTTTCCAAGAGCTGAAATTATTTGTTCCCTGTACATAATCAGTAAGGATCGACATCCCAGTATTATGATAATAGCTTATCGTACCCTGTAGATATTCATATGTAGTACCTGTTGCGTTGCAGGCTCTGATATAGCTACCTACGCCAAAAGCCATTCCAGCCGGAACAGCCAGAACAACAGTCGTTCCCGTGGCCAAAAGAGACAAGTTAATACCCGTATGCGTCCCCAAGCCTGTTACGAATTTTTCTGGGCCCGTGGGCCCCATTATCCCAGCAGGACCAGAGGGGCCCGTAGCTCCGACGGGCCCGCCAGACGGACCCGTGGGCCCCATTCCGCCCGAAGCTCCCGCTGGTCCCGCTGGGCCAGAAGGACCGGTCGCCCCCAAAAGGTTACCAAGATATAAATTATTACTCATTTATTTATTCTTATTCGTTGTAAAGCCCTTATGCTCTTTCTGCGAGTCTTCATTTTTCCCAAATCCAACTTTGTTTATAATGTTATGGTACCAACTTTCTTCCTCGCTTTTTAAAATCTCTTTTTTGAAATTTTTCATTTTGGTATGGAGCTTTCTTCTAGAATTAGGAGAATCGAAATTCGTGGGATCTAAATCATTATTTACAATAAACTCCGCGCTTTCTGTAGCTTTTTCTATAACTATAGCGCTAACCTCAGCTAAAGTAATATTATTAATAATAAAATTAGTTATCTGTTTCACCTTTTTGTCCTGTATCTTGCTCATATATAGCTACACAATATACCATTTATTATAAATTTAAATAGAAAGAAACACAAATAAAAACCCCGCCCAAGGGCGGGGTTTCGTGGAGTCTCTGCTTTAGCCCTAAAGCTTAGGATGTAGATACATGAGCGTTTAAGTAATATCCAGAGAATGGAGTATTCGCCGTGAAGGCTACGTGACAACCGGTAGTATATAAGCCGGTAACCATAGCTCCCATTAGATCCGCATTAGAAGTCTGAGTGTTCCCGGTGTGCTGAAGTGATACTACTACATTAGGAAGGCTATCGAAAGTATGGCCGAAGCTGAGTGCGTGTGTATTCACTCCGGAGGCGACTTCTGCGGAATAAGAACGATTATACTCTTGAGTTTCAACCCTATACAAGCCGGCGCTTCCGTCCGAGCTAGAACCCGCCACCCACCTGTTGGTGCTGTCATCGTCGAATATTAACCAAGCGTGATCAAGTGATCCTCCGCGCTCGATTTCAAGACCAGCATCTGGAGCGGATGCCCCCGCATATCCAGCGTTAAGCCTAATAATATTATCACCGATTTCAACTTCATTAGATTGCGTTATTGTGGTGTCACCTCTAATTTCAAGGTCACCTTTTACCACTATTCCCGTGTTGAAAACTACTTCGTTCTCGAACGTATAAGTTCCAGAAAGCGTATCGGTATAACCAGCGCTCTTTTTAACGATTGTACTATCGACTTGAAGCTTATTCCCTACTACTTCAAGGCCGGGGGCGGAAGAAGCCAAGTCAATATCTACATTATTTCCATCAATTTTAACGCCAGAACGATAGGTAATAGAAAGTTTATCTGCCCCAATTCCGCCGTCGAGTTTGCCTTCGGTAATTGTACCGTTAGCAATCATAGTATTAACAATGCCCGTTACCGCGATATTAACTGCGTCATTGGATACGCTGATACCGGATCCTTCCGTAACAGCGAGCGCGGCTCCTGCTCCGCCAGCTAAGCCTGCGCCAGCAACGCTAGTGGCGAGTTGCGTCCCGGAAATCCCCGCGTCCGCAACGTGTAAGCCGTGAGACGTAGAATCCAACGAAGTACCATAAAGCTTAATGGACTCGCCGTGAACCTTTTCTGGGGTTTCAATTGGGTCTAATTTGCTATCAGGGATGCTTCCCTCTAAGTGGTCAGCAGTAACTCCACCCGCGGCAATACCGACCTGACTAGTGTTAACGGAAAGACCAGAAACCGGATTAACTGCGAGTTTGAATCCTGCGCCACCGCCTAGACCATTACCAGCGACGTTGGCATTAAGCTGGTCTATGTTAATACCAGCGTCTTTAACTATTAATTCTTGACTACTTCCCGTAGCGATAGTTACGTCATCATATGTAACGGCTTTACCTTGAATTTTACCAGCAGTCGTAATCGTGCTAAGTTTAGTATCAGAGATATTACCATAAAGCATGGAGTTAGTAACTCCGCTTACATTGATGTTTACCGTACCGGCGTCATTGGCTTCTACATAAATACCTGAACCAGCGTCAACTTCCAAAGCGCTGCTTCCACCACCGGCAAGACCAGCGCCGGCGACGTTACTGTGGAGTTTGGAAAAAGTAATACCGTCGTCTTCTACTCTAAGAAGAGCTGGAGTGCTGTTGTCTACGCCAATGGTAGTACCGTCTACCATCAACTTCAGGGTGCGATCGTCACCAAGAGTTACGTCTTGGTCGTACCTCGGCGATGCGCTTGAGCCTAAATCCCACGATAAACCAGCGCCAACAGTGATCTCTCTCTCTAAAGGTACTGCGCTCGATCCCTTGGCGAGCTCGCTGCCGTCATAATATAGCTTCCCGTTACTATCTCCAGTAAGAAGCCGTTCGTTAATTCTAAGTTGGTCTACATTAAATACTTTAGGCATGATTATTAAAACTCCTAATTATTAATACACATAAATAAGCCCTCTGAACTAAATTAAAATACGGGATTTATAGGCGAAACATGGCAATTCAATACGAAACCGTTACCGCTAACTTTTTCGCTAAAAACCGCCTTACAGCTACTACGAGTAACGTTTTCTACGTTCGTAAAGTACATATTATTATTATTCGCTGTCGTAGTCAAGTCGCACAAAACTATTGGGTCATAAGCTAAAGTTTTACCATAATTTACAGTTATAGACTCTGAGCCACTAGGCACACTTTGTTGCACAAAAGCACCAGCATCTTGTAGACCGCTATACTTTACCCCAGTCAACCCAGCGCCATCGCCCTCAAAGATCCCTACTGTACCAGTATTGGCTTCAAATAGAGTTTTATAGCTTCCATCCGTGCCTGTTACAGAAAAAGTAAAACCGGTATTGCTTGCGGTAATTTTTGCGTCTTTATCCACAAACACGATACTATTACCTTGTAGATATAAGTCCTTAAACGGAAACGCTTTCGATCCTAAATCAAATTCTCCGCTTTTTAGGGGCAATATGTTACCGCTAACTAGCATATTACCATCTACTCTTAAATTGCCGTTTTTAATATGAACCCTTTCATTCGGGTCACTATTTCCTATTCCTATTTTGTATTCACTTGCTCCAACATTTTCAGCAAGAGTAAGCCTTTTATTTTGAGTATCTACTTTAAGTAAGTTCTTGTCGTCTGCGTCTCTGATCAAAAACGCATTTTCTGTTGAAGAAGAGCCAGATAATACGAAAGATGCGTCATCGCTTAATAAAAGATTATCCCCGCTTACTTTTAATTGGGTTGTATCTGGAAAATAAAAAAAGTGGTTAGCTCCCGAAATGTAACCATTTCTATTATATAAGACTTGGCCATTAATGCTCCCATCGGGCGCGGTTGTAGAAGTTCCCGGTATGCCCTGCACACCTAAAAAGCCTACATTTATATTAGTCTCAGGAGAGCTGCTAACCGTAGTAGTAGGAGAAGATTGTGAGACATTGACGGTCTCTGCTCCCTGATTTACATTAATTGTATTACTGGTAGGAGTAACTACCTGCGTACTTGTGCTACCAGATACTACTACATTAATCTTTTGTGGGTCTTGGGCCATTCACTCTAAATATTCGTAACTTCCGGATAGACCTTAACTCTACCGTCTAGTAATTTTTTAACTTCTGTTTCGTCATTATTGTACATTTCTATATCATAAACCCCCACGGTTACCGGAAGCCCCGCCGCGTCTGCAGCAGATATAGTCACATCAATAACTCCACTTGCTGAAGTATAGGGAGAGGTGGTATTTACAGAAGGAGAAAGGTTAACTAGCGCTACGCCCGTACCATAATTGTACTTCATTACGCCCCTAACGCTGTAACCCGCTAGGTTAATTGCCGTACCATTGGCGTCTTTTGCGAAAAGCTGGGCCGAAAAGGTCGACCCCTGAATAACGTCTAAATTGTAATTAACGAGTGCCATATCATATAGATATTACACTCGTAATGTAGAAAAATTACATACCTTCTTCTAAAATCTTACGAGCTTCATCAGAAAGGTCGGGGGGCCTTAATTGAACCTTCGGGCGCTTATAGCTGCTTATGTGCCCTCGAAACTCTCTCAGTAGTCTAGTTCTTAACTGCAGAATATTATCAACAGGCAACAGTCCGACCCTTATCGCTTCGTTTTTTAAATCCGCTTTGGACATATTATCCAGAACTTCTTTATAAACGCCTTCGTTTAAAGTTTTATATCTAGACACACCATCGTCTCCGAAAACTTGATTTAGAGTAGACGGTTCGAACTCTTCTTCGGTTTGAGTCATGCCATCTACTTGAGACATACTCTCCATTTTTTTAGGCTTGTTTCCTTTAGCCGTTTTCTTTTTCTTTGGCATAATTATAGACTCAGCCGACACGCAATTTAGTTTACTTGGCTAGAAGCTGCATAGCTACTAGTTAGTACACTGCACTAATCGCGTAGTCCAATTTGTTATCGCCGCTTTTTTAATTACGACTTCTACATGTCGCCATGCAGTTCGGACTATATCTTCGCTTTTTACAGCGTTGGGCGCTCGTGGAGGGGTTATTGTTGGGACTCACCCTCTAGTCTCTACACCTTCTGAAAGCACTAAAACCCACTTTCAGCTTGGCTCGGTATTGTCTGCGAGAGAGTTCTACCGAATTCACCCAATAAGGCCGATTTTTTAAA
>MPLU02078060.1_pt1 | contig 13883 bp, 11 predicted proteins | sample 1617381 | NCBI WGS metagenome assembly MPLU02 (sample SAMN05944801, study PRJNA350692) | marine metagenome | biome: marine; feature: ODZ; material: water; isolation source: 90 m water sample filtered on 0.2 um supor filter | place: Pacific Ocean | collected 2012-04-08 | depth 90m m
AGGACATCCTGCAGGCCACGGGCCGTCATCATGGACGGTGCCTTGAGGCCAGCAGCGGCCAGGAAAGTGGGTGCCAGGTCACTGAGATTAACCAGGCCGTCATAAACACGACCGGGAGCGGTCATACCACGGGGCCAGCGAATGGCCAGTGGCACATGGGTCCCGGCATCATAAAGGCTGGCCTTGGCGCGTGGAAACGGCATGCCATGATCGCTGGTGACCACGACGATTGTATTGTCCAACTGACCCGCTTTTTCCAGGAATGCAATCGCATGGGCGACCATCTTGTCAAAATGTTCGATCTCCACAAAGTAATCGAGCAAGTCATTTCTCACGACAGGATGATCGGGAAAGATCGGTGGCACGATCACCTTGGCAGGGTCCTTGCCAGTACGTTTCCCCACGCCCAGATCGAAGCCACGGTGCGGTTCGTGGGTTCCCAACCAGAAACAAAAAGGTTGTCCACTGGAAACCTGCTTCATGAATGCATCAAAGTTTCCCGCGTAGTCCTTGTTGCTCATTCCCCGGAAGGGAGGTTTTGCCTTGAGACCGTTGAATTCCTGGCCTGCAGGATTAGTCGTTCTACCTCCTGGTTCGAGTCGCCCGGGACTCCACCCCTTGCCCGTAAACCCGATGGCGTACCCGGCATCCTGCAGGAGCTGCGTGTAGGTGGCAAACTTGGCTGGTAGGGTACTGTGAATATTCCCCGCTTCCTCGAGCCGCCAGATCGACTGACCGGTCAGGATGGCGCTGCGCGACGGCCCACAGGTGGGTGCATCGCAAAAGGCCCTGGTAAAGCGTATCCCCTCGCGGGCAATGCGATCAAAAGCGGGAGTCTTGATCTGCGGTTCACCGTTGGCCCCGGTGTGCGCGTAACTCTGATCATCTGAAATACAGAACAGGATATTGGGACGTGGTGCGGCCGCATCCAGGGGAGCCCTGGGAACGAGAATCAGCACCAGGATAAGTTGGTAAAAGAGTACACGCAGCAATCGATTCATCAGTGCAACTTTCCGTGGCACATCTGCCACCAGGATTTCACCAGGAAACTACATAAACTTATTGTTTTACCTCGGTCGTTTCGGCAATCACAACAGCGGATTCAACTGTCTTCGTGATCGTGTTGGCATCCAGTCGATTACCAGTACCCTTACCTCGAAAGCGGATCGCGTGTGTCGACTTGAGATCAGCACGTCGATCAGAAATCGTACAACCGTTGATGGACACATAACTGCTGTCATTAACGTCGATACCGACTGGAACTCCATCAATAAACTGGCTGCCACTGATCGTCATCCGCTGACAATTCTCCAGTTCCAGCAGGGAAGCACCGGAGGCCTGGCCTTCTTCTGCTTTATCCAGGACCTGACATCCGGAAACGATACAATCCGTACTATTTTCGAAACGAACTCCCGTCCCCAGTCGTGCCGAATGTCGACGGAAGTTGTTTCCCGTGACATTGATCATCGATGAATCCTCGACCAGCAGGTTTCGATTTTCACAGGAGTAAATGCAATTGCCGCTAAGCACTACGCCATGGCACCCTACCAGGTGCACGTTGTTCACCTGGTTCCCAATGATATTACCGGTAATCGTCCAGAGTCCCGGTGAGATCGCCTCAGGATTACAGTCATGAATCCGAATATTGGCTCCACCGGGTGACGGAGTCGCCTGGATCGTATTGGAGGCTACCGTGATCTCGGCAACGCTGGCCTTTTCCGCCGTCGTGTCGATAAATAATTCGGCTGTCGGCTCCGGATCGGTCCCGTGCGCGGCATGATTGTTGTACTCGATATCATTACCGGTGATCTGTAGGTTTCGAATTTCTGATCCCTCGATGCGGATACCACCCAGTCGGTTATAGCTGACATGGTTACTACTGATGATGATCTGATGCAGGTTGACCCGGTCCATGAAAATACCGACGCCGGTATTGAAGTAGAGATGACACTGGTCAATCAAGACATTTCGGTTTCGCTTGTGCAGGTGAATTCCATGTCGCACCTTGCGAATCAGGACCGATGAGATCGTCGCCTGCACGGTCCCGGTCAGGTAAATTCCATCTGCCTGCGGATGTTCCCCGGCAATCTCCAGGTTCGAGATCGTCGGAAACCGTTCGGTTTCCCAGACACTCTCACTGTGCGTTCCCGGATCTCCGGTTCCCCCATGAGTGCCCGTGATCTTGAGAGCCGGTCCAGCCCCTTTCATGACAATGCGCGCCGTGCCACCGTCACCACTGATGGCCAGGGGGCCCTGGTCCTTGAGATCGATTTCGATCGACTTGGAAATGACATAGGTCCCCTGGGGGAAAATGAGATGCTGATCACTTTCTGCAATGGCATGCAGGATCGCCTCCGTGTCATCTGTCTTGCCATCACCGATAGCCCCAAAATTCTTGACGTTACTCATCCCGATCAATTCCTTATTCCATGCATTTAAAAAAGCTGTGGTCACCAGGCATCGCGTACCAGTCTAGAGTGCTGGCCTGCACGGTTCAACAAGCCAGGCTTCCCAAGGACGAACAACATAGAATGGAAAACCTGTCACCTGAAACCGGGCATCGGACGTCCAGGCCAGGACCAAAACCACCGACCCATCATGAATGACACGACACTCCTGCAGAGGGATACATGGAAAAACTGCTCTTCCTGCGGATTGCAGTCGATTTCCAGGCACCTCGTCGCCCTACTGATTGACGTTGTGATATTTTGCCCCTCCACCTAAGATGCGCCAGATTTCAGTAAATCCCCCGCTTTATTTGCTCGCGGAAGTTGTCAAGGAGAAGATGTGCTATGAACGTAACCGATCCGGTTTTTGCCCAGTGGCAGTCCACAGCCCAATCCGGGGAACTGGAGTACCACGTTTCAAAGAAACCAAAGCCGGACCGCAAGCTGGAAAAACTTAATCGCCTGTTGTTTGAATCGTTTGGTTTCAAGGCAGGTGACCTGGCTGACAAGACCGTCGTTGATATTGGAGCCGGTTCCCACCTGAGAACCCGCTTCTTTACAGACGCCCAGATCCATGCTGTTGAGCCCTTGGCCGATGCCTACATGGAACAAATCCCCTGGTGCGAATTAAAACATGCAAATGTGATTCATACGATTCCTGCAGAGCAACGTATTGATCAGCTTACAGGAAAAGCGGATCTTGTGGTCTGCATTAACGTCCTGGATCATACCTACGATCCCGAAACGATTCTCGATAACATCCATAGCTATCTCCATGAAGATGGCCAATTCCTGCTGTCGGTGGATTTACATGGCGAGACACTTGATGGCATGCACCCGGTCGAACTGACCGACACCAGCCTTGCCGACATGCTTATCGAACAGAAGTTTACCATCGATCATGGCTATCGTTACCTCTCTCATCGACGCAGCTATGGTCACGGGGATGCTCTCACGTTTATTGCTCACAAGCGACGTCCAGGCGAACCGGAGGAGAACTCCGTAACCATCCAGGATCTTCGTACTCCTGGCCAACTTCGCACGGAAAGGCTGCTCCTGCGTGGACACAGTATTTGTCGCCGCATCAAGCGGGTCTTGACCGGCGAGTCACGGGCTGTGCGACGCCTACTGGGCCGAGCTGCCTGAGCTCAAGAACCTCGAAACGCATTGCAAACACGTGGTAGCGGGCAGCACGGTTGTCCGATCTGGACCCATCTCGACGGGACCAGTGATTGCAGAGCAGCTCTTTTTAACCGAGAATTCGCTGGTACGTTCAAATACATTTTCCCCCAGGGGAAGCGTATACTCGAACAGCTGCCGGTGGTCGGCAGTGCAGGATTCCCTTCTACCCAGCAGGAAACACCTCCATGATTCGCCCTCTCATCGTTGCAGTCACGCTCGCACTCTTTCTCGGCTCGATGGACCAGGCCAATGCTCAAACGGAGACCGGCTTCGTCTCCCTGTTCAACGGCAAGGATCTTACGGGATGGGTGGATGTCAACACGAGTCCTGCCACCTGGAGCGTCAAGGATGGACTACTGGTCTGCAGCGGTCTACCGATCGGAGTGATGCGTTCTGCAAAGCAGTACGAGAACTTCATTCTGCACATCGAATGGCGTCACATGAAGGCCGGCGGTAATTCCGGTGTCTTCGTCTGGAGCGAGGGATCCATTCCCGGGGGCCGTCGCTTACCCAAGGGCATGGAAGTACAGATGCTTGAACTGGACTGGATCAATCTTCATAAGCGTAATGGTAAGCCTAACCACATCGGGTACATTTCCGGCGAGCTTTTCGGTGCCAATGGACTTGAGGCGACTCCCGATAACCCACGTGGAAAACGCAGCATGTCACGGGAACTTCGCTGCAAGGGCAAAGGCGAGTGGAACGTCTACGATGTGGTCTGCGTGGATGGTACCGTGAAGCTGTCGATCAACGGCAAGTTCGTTAACTCGATTCGCAACTCGTCGGTACGCAAGGGCTACCTGTGCCTGGAATCCGAGGGATCAGAAATCCACTTTCGAAACATTCGCATCCTCGAGTTACCCCCTGGCATCACCACGCCAGAACAGACGGCCGAGGTCATCAAATAGCCTGGTTCCGGCGACAGGTCCCGTGGCTAGTGGACCAATACACGCCGCAGGAAACCGCTGGGACGTGGTGACGAAATCCAGGGGAGATCCCCTGGGTAAAATGACTTAAACCCGATTCAAGGTCCCGGTGATACCAGCGAACGATTGGGTCTCGACACCCAGTCGTTGCAAGACGGTAACAAAGAGCTGCGCCAGCGGGAGTTCTTCCGCTTCTATCTTGCCTCGCCATCCGGCATCGGTAACGATACCGGCACCGGCCTGGTTGTCTTCATTTCCCTTACCGAACTTGAGATACCGGCCATTGTTGAAACCAAGATTCTTACCACCGGCAGAAATGATCGGATAGTTACGCGACAGATGAAAGCTGCTGGAAGCCGAACCATGCATGGCAAACGTGTTATCCAGCATGTTACCGTTACCATTGGGTTCCGACGTATCCTTCATTTTCTGCACGAAACGCCCGAATTCCTCGGCCTGGTACCGATTATAGGTACCGAGGTTTTTCCAGCCATTTGGCTTCTTAACCGAATGCGTCAGGCCATGGGCACCACCCAGGCCAACCGCCTTGGACAACAGGTCATGGGGCCCCTCGCCATTTTCCCTGCCTAGCTGGAACGTGGCCACACGCGTGGAATCACTCAGGAAGGACAGGTAGATCAATTCATACATGGTCTGAAAGTAAAGTCGAGCCTCCTTGGGATCCGCATCCAGGTTTAAGTTCGCGGTATCCACTTCGGGGACAGGCGTATCAATCCACTTTTGAGCTTTCGCCAGCTTGACCTCGGTATCGCGTACCGCGTCAAGATATTGCTTGAGTGTCTGCTGATCCCGACTGGAGAGTTTCTTGCCCAGCGATCGCGTGTTGTCAATGAGCAGATCCAGGGCACTCTTGCTTCTCGCCAGTTTTGCCGCAGCATCTTTCCCACTGGCCACGAAAAGCATATCGAAGATCTGCTTGGGTTTATTCATCGCCGGAATCGGACGTCCTTCACGATTAAAGGACTGGGTTTGTGCACCACGAGGCCCACCGATGCCACCATTAGTCGACATCACCAGGGAAGCGTGCCGCGTGAAATCACCTGCCTGCGCGGCGTAGACCTGGTCGATGGAAATCGAGTTCTTGTAGGCTCCATGACCACCTGTTGCTGCACCCGTCAGGTATTGATCCGCATTTGAATGACCATGAACTTTTCTCACTGCCGGGTGGGACAAGCCGGAATAAATCGTGATTTCATTACGCAAGGGCTCAAGTACATCGAGCACCTTGCTCAAACGGAAATCTTTCTCGCCGCCCTGCGGAAACCAACTCCAGTCCTTCCAGGCGGGATCTGTCTTGAGTGGTAAACCAACGCCATCAGGATGATAGACGCTGACAAAACGTTTCGGTGTATCGCCTGAAACCGGACGAGCTGTCGCCAATGTTTCCAACCAGGGCAAGGCCAGGGCAAGGCCCGTACCATGAAGAAAACTTCTGCGATGCATAGAAACGGCTTTGTGATTCATCATCGGTTCCTGACTCTTACTTCGAGTTAAAGATATTGCTCTTTATAATCAAGTATACCAAGTCGCCCAGGCGATCTCCCTGCTTCCTGAATTGTACCGCCAGGTTATCAATATCGGCATTATCACTGAAAGATAATGATCGTCCCAGAGCATAAGCAGTCATTTTATGGACCATGGCCCTGGAGAATTGGTCCTGTCGATCCTGCAGCAGGTATCGCTTCAAACCCACCATCCCGTCCAGTTTCTGCTTGTTAAACAGCCGTGAAGTTGCATCCACGGGCTTGTTCTTGATACTGGTACGAAAGGATCCCAGGGCATCGTAATTTTCAAAGGCGATTCCCCAGGGATCAATTTTCGCATGACACGATATACAGGCTGGCTTGTTGCGATGATCTGCGATGCGCTCTTTCAGGGTCATTTTCAGGATCTCTGGATCCGTCAGATCAACTTCCGGGACATTCGGTGGCGGCGGTGGTGGTGGATCCTGGAGGATACGTTCGAGCATCCAGATACCGCGCTTGAGGGGATGAGAATCCTTGCCGTCGGAGTTCATTGCCAGGATCGCCGCCCCTGTTAAAACCCCACCACGATTCACCTGGGGTTCGATGGGAACACTCCGAAAATGGGGTCCATAAACACCCGGAATGCGATAGTGACCTGCCAGGCGTTCGTTGACCACGGCGTAATCAGAATGAATAAAATCCATGACACTCCGATTGCGTCCCAGGACTTCCTGGAAAAAAGCGATAGGCTCTTCCTGCATGGCTTCCTTTAACGAGCTGTCCGTAACATGAACCACGCTATCCAGGCCATCCATACCAAGCCATTGCTGAACGAAGTTCTCGGCAAAGCGCCTGGCACGCGGATCTGCCAGCATGCGTTTGACTTGAGCCGTCAAGATACTGGGATCCTTGAGTTTTCCTTGTTGAGCGAACTCCAGGAGTTGCTTGTCAGGAATACTGGACCAGAGGAAAACCGCGAGTCGACTGGCCAGTTCCAGGTCACTAATCGTCCCTGGCTTATCCGCTTGATCCGCGGCAACTTCCTGTGTCAGGTAGAGAAATTCAGGCGCGGCCAGGACCGTCGCCAATACTTCCACCATGGCATCTTCGAAGTACGAAAATCCTGGACGGTAGCTGGCAAACAGGGCCATGAACTGGTCCACCTCGCGCGGGGTGGCGGGACGACGCCAGGCACGCTGTATGAATTTACCCAGTACCTCGCGGCCATAGATTTCCTCATCGCTTTTATTCTTGCTGTCAAAAAAGATATCACGGTGGATTTTCGGTGGCCACTGCGCATAAAACGGAGCGCTGATCTCGATGTGATCGATGAGAACATGAAGAGGTTCTTCTCCATTCGTCGCCGTGGAGACATTTCGAATCGACAGGAACTCATCCCGCCTGGGAAATGTCGTGGCAAGTTTCCTGAATGGGTTACGCTGGATATCACCCAGGGGGATATGGAAATCGATCCATTGGGGGTTATCTGCAGGTGCGGTCACGGGAACATCATGCTGACTGATCACCTGGGAGAAATTCGCATTATTACTGGTATGCGCACTGAAAATCAGTCGTAAACCTGCATACTCATTCGCATTCATGTTACTGCGCCCGGCACGGATGCGAACACGCATGATCCCCTCGTCAGGCAGGAAGCGATCCAGGTTCAACTTCAACTCATTGGAACGAGGCAGCGACAAGACTACCGGGGAAACCGCGGGTGCCTGCCCCACGACAGCATCTGGCCGGGGATTCGGCTTGCCCGCGGAGAAGTGAATGCCCTTGCCCGATTCCTGGTTAAATAAATGCTGCCGTTTTCTATTATTGCGATAATTCTGATCCGCCTTGTCGAATGTCTTGGGATTCTTTCCCGACAACGCCCGGGTCATCTCTTCCTGCATCGAGATGACGTAAGTAACCGCCTTGGGACGCTCACCACTCACGATGGTCCGACCAAGCGCTTTCATCCCAATCTCACGATAGGTCTCGAACTGCATGGATGACATCTGCAGCATTTCAGAATGATTCTTGAATCCCTCCTCGGACACAGCTTCCGGAGGAAGGCGATCGGCAAGATCATAGTGCAAACCCAGCAAGTCCTGGAGAGCATAGTTGTACTCGTACCGGGTCATGCGACGGAAGGACGAGTGTTCGTTGCTGTTACGGCGCACCAGATATGCCTTCTTCATCTCGCCGCCAAGCCAGTCAACAATCGTGCCACGATCCGCATCAGCCAGTGCATAATCCGGCTCGTCCGCCGGAGGCATCTCCGAGTTACCGATCACGTTGTAGATCTCGCGCCATCGCTCAACGTCCGGTCCCGTCAACAGGTTCGGATTTAACTTGTCGATACGAAGCCTTCCCTCGGACTTCCGGGGGCCATGGCAGGCCAGGCAACTCTTCTTCAAGATGGGACCAATTGATGACTGGAACGGAGCAAGATTGGGCTTCGGAGCAACCTGGGCATTTCCCTGATCTACCTGGATTTCTTTCAAGAACCTGGATTTCACCCGGCCCTCTTCCCTGGCTTTTTCCAGTGTCACCGGGTCCGTACCATCCTCGACAGCCAGGACCGACCAGGCACTGACAAGCACCAACAAGAGGCTTATTCTCAGGATATTCATGAGGCTACGTTTCTTCTGGCAGGCTCCAGGACGTCTACGAACAGGAGCAAGGAACGGGTCGGGTCATCTCCTGCACGGCGGGACTTTGGTAGGAGCATTAGGTCAGTCCGCTTCCCAATGCGACCTGCAGTATAACACTGCTTCAGTATACCAACATGGACACATTACACCTATATATTCAGTGGTCACTTCCCGTGGTGATTCACCTGCTTACCAGCAAGGGACTGGTTCTGGCATCACCCTGGATACGGTAAAATCGATGCCATGAGACGATCACTTACAGTCAGCCTGGCTTTCATACATGCGTTTCTTATTGTCGTATGCTCTTGTCTTACGATGCCGCTAACCGGCACGGCTGCCCAGGCCGAGAAGCCGAACATCCTGTTTATTTTCGCTGACGACTGGGGCTGGGGGGACCTGGGTTGCCATGGCCATCCTTATGTCAAGACACCGAACATCGACCGGCTGGCCCGACAGGGAACGGACTTCCATCGATTCACGGTAGCCAGCGGCGTCTGTTCGCCCAGTCGCACTGCGGTCATGACCGGACATTTCCCCGCACGCTACAACATCGACGGTCACTTCGCCTATGTACCGAGCAATGCCCGGCGAAACATGCCTGACTGGCTCAACCCGGAGGCTCCGTTGCTGACTCGTTTTCTCCAGCAGGCAGGATACGCCACCGGGCATTACGGGAAGTGGCACTTGTCCAACAACATGATCCCCGACTCCCCTTTACCAGGTGCCTATGGCATTGACGATTACGGCGCTTTTAATTGTGCCGGCCGTCAAATGCCTGTCCATGACGATGCGCAGCGAGCGAGCGCGTTCATCGAGAAATGTCATCGTGCTGGCAAGCCGTTCTTTATCAACCTGTGGATACACGAACCCCATACACCCTTCCACACGGTACCGAGATACCGCGAACGTTTTCCCGGCCTACCGATCCAGGACCAGATCTATGCAGCGGTGTTAAGCCATGCGGATGATCGTATTGGCAAGGTGCTGGATACACTGGATCGCCTGGAACTGGCTAAAAACACGTTAGTAATTTTTAGTTCGGACAACGGTCCGGCACGCGGCGTGGGGAATCCCCCCCTGGACAAGATGTACGACAGCGCAACGGGTGAGGGCTACAACATTGCCGCAGCGCGAGGGATCACGGGTGGCCGAAAAGGTTACAAGTCAGCGCTATTTGAAGGAGGCATCGGGGTACCTTTCATCGCACGCTGGCCAGGAAAAATTGCCGCTGGCAGGGTCGACCGGACCAGCGTGCTTTCCGCGGTCGACCTGTTACCGACCTATTGCGAACTCGCCGGAGCAGCACTCCCCAGCAGCTACCAGCCAGACGGCGTCAGCCAGGTACGTACGTTGATGGGTGAGGGAAGCCCTCGGCGACAGAAGCCATTATTCTGGAAGATGGCCGCCCCCTGGCCGGCACGCAAAAGCAAACCACACCATTGGGTTGCCTACACGGTCGTCCACCAGAATTGGAAGCTGGTTGCCAATACCCGACTCGACTACTGGGAACTCTACGACATCGTGGCAGACCCTTACGAAACACGTGACTTGAAGAAAGATCAGCCGCAAACTGCCGCAGACTTGATCCAGAGAATCAAGCAATGGAAACGAACGCTTCCTGCCAGGCCGACAGGGAAGGTCTTTTCGGCGCAGCGACTGGGGATAAAACCGTGAAGACGCTCGGTTGACCCTGGAGTGGGGGCAACCGAGCCCCCATCTTCGGCCGCTGCGGCGGCGTCTGCAAGAGTTTTGGCAGGCTGCGTATGATTTTCGGGCGACAATCAGGTAGACAAAAAAGTCGCTGGCACGTTTTCCAGGGAGCCCCGGAAATCCGGAATCCCACATGTTTTGGCGTGCCCTGGATCCTAGCGACGATTGCCAGGTTGCATTTTGAAATATCAAACATTTTTATATTTCAAACATAAACTCGGTCGTTATTAATCAGCGTAAACCATTGCAAAACAAGCCGTTAATAAAAATCAACATGTCAAAATGAACACTCTGGTTACCAATCAGCGTAAGAAACTGTACAGTAGATATAGATTCATTGAAGGCCCTGGGCCACACATAACCATGAAATATCATACACGAGCTTTTAATACTGCCGCGCTGGCCTTGTACGTTATCCACGTAGTCAGTGGACAAGCCATCCACCAACTACAGCACTTGGTTAGCGACTCGTTATGCTGCGAAAATAACGTCGTTGCAACTTGCTCGGCGGATGCAGGCCATCATAACCACGGTTCTCACGGTGGCTCATCAGTCGCAACCCTCGACTCCTCAACCATGCCCTATGCCTGGTTGAGGATGTCTCTGCCAGCTGGGCATGATCAGAACCGTGACACCTCTGAATGCTGGACTTGCCATGTTTTGAACCAGGTATCGCAGGTGTCTGTCAAGGTAGAGATGGTGGTGAGTGACGCGGCGACGCATCCTGTCACCATCCCAACTTCAGGCGTGTCTCTCGCGTCAATCCTGGGGCCTGTTAAATCGCGTGGCCCCCCCGCTTTTCTATCGTAAAAGCCATAACACGTCTTAATGAAGACGCTCGTTATTTCACTTTGTCCCTGGCCTTATTCCAAGCCCAGGTTGACGATCGATGTGATTGGATCCCAAGTCCGGATGCAACGCATCAGCTAGGTTTTAACAATAGAGTATTTATATACATAGAAGCGGAGAAATCATGAATCATTCACAAATAAACAAGTCTGGTTTTACACTACTCGAGGTCTTAATGGTGGTCGCGATGCTGGCTATTGTAGGCGGTGCCATCATTACGAATTACGGCGGGCTGGATGATAAGGCAGCAAGCTCGACAGGGGTTCACTCGTCGGCTGCACTGAACAACGCATTTACCGTGTTTGCAGCCACCGAGGGTGGGTTGCCCAACAACCTGGACTCCTTGATTGCCGCTACGCCAACCGCTCCAGCCTTTGTGGCAGCAGAGGCTGATAATGCGGCTACCGGCGCCTCGGCGGGGGTGTTGGCAGCGTTGCTATCCCATTCGCTGGAGGACAAATTGACCGTCACCAGCATTGATCCTGAACCACTGCTGGATGCTGGCATTACCAGGATTCGTTACATGGATCTCAAAGGTAACGGAGCAGGCGCAACGCTGGACATTAAGGGTGCCGACGGGGCTGTGACCGAAGTGGATAACATCGTAGATATTGATATCCCGAGTCGCGCTTTTGAGGTGCCTCAAATCGCCGATGGCAACCGGGGGCGAGGTTATTATGTCAATCTTGTCGCTGGAGCAAGCGTACCCATGGCGGTATGGAATGCGGGAGTCAATGGTGTAAATAATGTCATGGTTGGTGGAGAACCTGGTTCAGTCCTGGTGGCATTTGGAATCAGTAATGTCTCCAGCCTGGTCGGCGATGGTATTTTCACGAATCTTAGTGCGGCTCCCTTTCATGGCGGAGTAGCTAAGAACGCTTACAACCTTTATGTCGCATTGATTGACGTTAATGTTGAGCCGGCTCGCTTGGTTGCTGTCGTGTGTCCTAGTGGACACCTTCCGGATGGAGAATTCGCAGTATCCAGGGGCCAGGGTGGTCATGACCACGATCACTAAATAGTTTGCTAATCCGTAAGTCGAGCGGGGCTGCAGCATGAGTTGCAGCCCCGCTTTCTTGCGCTGGACGCTTTCTTGCGCTGGACAATGGCGAGCAGGAAGACCCCGTGGCAACCAGGATCGCTACTGCCAGGGTTGCCCATCCGACAGTCGCAAATTAGTTGATACGCTTAAGCGTTGTGGTGACCTTTGGAATCGCCTTCCCGTCCTGGTCGGTCCCCGTGGTGACTTCGCGAATGGTGTCCTTGTCGACACAGGTTGACTTGTTTGTCACGTAGTTCACGGTACCATCCGCATGCCAGATCGTGCCGGTAAAAGTGAAGGTCATGCCGGGGATGAATTTGGGTCCCGGGGGACGCGAAATTGCCATCACGTAACGGCTTCCATTGTCCAGCTGCCCCGTGCCAGTCCATTGCCTTGTCTTCGGGTTATAGCCCCATATCGAGGTTTCCCCTTTGCCGACATAGATATTGCACCCGCCAGCACTGCCAGAACACTGCGCGGTAAACGTCTCTTTCTTACCTTCTGTTTCCTTTTCGATCTGCCATTTGCTTTGGTAGAAGGTGTAGAACTCGTAAAACTCAGCTGCTTCCTTGCTTTCCTTGCTTTCCTCGGTCTCGCTCGGCTCGTTTGCCTGCAGGAGGTAAGCAGATTCGCCGAACACCATGGCCACCAGGCTCATTACCAGGATGGGGATGGTTCGGTATGCAAGGCTCAACAAAGACTCCCTGGGGACTCGATGTGATCGTACGGCACGGTTACTCATGGCATGCTCCATTCGTTACTGGTCATTCGGGATGTGAGTTTAATTCCTGACAACATTTAAACAGAAGCCTCAACGGCAAACAATCAGTTACTCGGAGAAGTTCCCGGACAAGGCCGTCCAGCAGCAGATCATGCTGCTGGTCGGTTAGCTTGGCGTATTCTTCTCGATTGCCTGCGTGGCAATGTGATCCGGCTTGGTGTGGAATATGAGACGGTTGTCAACAAAAATCCTACAAAGGGCGCCCCACCACCCACCTAAAGACACATTGACTTCTTCTCCAGCGGCTTCTCCGTCCCTGATCCTACCGTGTAGTCGACTCCTGAATCCCAACCCGAAAAATTCATCCTGCAGTTCGTCGTCTACGAACAATCGCTCATTGCTGCCACTGTTTTCGACACGAATGGTGTGTCCTTTGTAATGAGTACTCCAGGTGTGCATGACTTACAGCCCCTTTTGTTAGATGGTGTTGAAGAAAAATACCCTCTTTGATTAACGGTATGTCGAGCAAGAGTGAAACCATGATTGTCTTGGCCTCGCCTGCTTTGGCAACATAGTCTTGCTCACCCCTAAGATTGCCATCGGCCACTAAAACCGGACAGCGTTCCAGCAGGTTTTCAAGAAAAAGAAACTTTTTCACAAGACCATCTTCGCCCCCTCTGTGAATCCATTACGATAATGGATCTAGTTCTTGGCAGCGACAGACCGCTGGAGTTTCCACCCGGGGCCAGCGATTCCCAGAAGTATGGGTAACCATGAAAGGCAAAAACCATGATCAATCAACGGACGGTCACAACGATGCCGCTAGTACTAATTTTCATGGTGGCTTCAGTTGCTGCTCAAGAAGAAGGCCCGG
>MPLU02276753.1_pt1 | contig 13867 bp, 9 predicted proteins | sample 1617381 | NCBI WGS metagenome assembly MPLU02 (sample SAMN05944801, study PRJNA350692) | marine metagenome | biome: marine; feature: ODZ; material: water; isolation source: 90 m water sample filtered on 0.2 um supor filter | place: Pacific Ocean | collected 2012-04-08 | depth 90m m
CGCCCTCCACGACGTCGACGACGACTTGTTTTTGGTTGTTCTTACGAGTGGTGAATTTTTCGGATCCGGTAGCAGGAAGTGGGGTATTGCGAGCCAGCAGCACACGTTGCCGTGTCATGCCCGTCGCACGTTCCTGCCCAAGGACACCCAGGTCATGTGAGTTGACGTTGGTTACCTCGATTTGGGGACGTTGGCCGTCGATGCTATCGAGTACGATTTGTGCATAGATAGCCGCACCATGAGCAACACACTCGTCGGGATCCAGGGAGCGGTCGACCGGGGTTTTACTTTGTTTCTCGAGCATTTCCTGCACCATGGGCATGCGGCTGGCTCCCCCTACCAGCAGTATGCGTGTTAATTTGTTCCAGGCACAGTTTGCACGTTCCAGTAGTTTTTGGGTTGTGAAGAGTGTGCGTTGCAGGAGGTCCTCGGTCATGGATTCGAATTCGTGGCGAGCCAATTTGACGCGTAGTCTCTGGCCTCCATGATTTACACCAATGTTAATGCTGTCACGTTGAGAGAGGGATCGTTTCGCATCCTCGGCGTCTTGGATCAAGGTTTGTAGAGCGACAGGATCTTCGCGTAAATCAACCCCATGTTCCTGCTGGAACTGTTCGGCGAGGTGATCGATAATCCGTTGATCCCAGTCGATGCCTCCTAGGAATACATCGCCAGCTGTGGCAATCGCATTGTATTGGTGACCGTTGATATCCAGCAACGTGACATCAAACGTACCACCTCCAAGGTCGTAGATCAGGATGCGTTCCTGCTGCTGCGTGGCTCCACTTTCTGAGAGGAACCCCTGCTGAACGCCGTAAGCGATGGCAGCTGCGGTTGGTTCGTTGATGATGTCGATGACTTCCAGGCCTGCCAGTTGTCCGGCGTCCTGCGTGGATTTGCGCCGCGGTTCGTTGAAGAAGGCGGGTACGGTGACCACGGCCTTGGAGATTTCCCCCAGTTTTATTTCAGCATCGTCCTTGAGTTTTTTGAGTACCAGTGCCTGGATAACTTCCGGGGGTAGTTGCTCATCACGGATCGATTGATGGAAAAAATCCTTGCCAACTTCACGCTTGGCACAGCGGACAACATTTTCCGGTTCCATGGTCGATATCTTGACAGCTTCCTTGCCCACGATGGGTTGGTCGTGGTCAAAAAAGACGACGCTGGGTGTGGTCAGGTCCCCTTCGCTGTTACGAATGGTTTCCGGTTTGCCACGAGGATCCAGGTAAGCGACCACGGAAAACGTGGTACCCAGATCGATGCCAATTGCGGGGATAGGTTTCTTGTTCATAGAAGCGAGACGTTATTGGGTACCAAGGCACAGTATGAAAGATGGGAAATAGATATTGGCTGCCGCAGATTCAGTTTTCAGGGATGACGAGGTAATGTTGCTATTGTACCAATTTCAGCTGCCCGAGGTAAGAATTGGATCCTGCTTTCCGGCGGGCAAGAATTTAGGATCGTAAAGATGGGTGAGTGCATCAATCTTTGCAATCGAATTGCTGCAATTCAGAACGGTTATAACGATTTGGAACCCTTTATTCGGCGATTTAGATTGGAGTTAAGTAGTTGATGTATGGCCGCTGTTAGCCAGCGTGGTAGATTCAATATAGTCGGCTTAAACGGCCTTTCTTACAGGTTGGCTGCTGTGGTGCCGCGGTTGAGAATCAGTATCTGCAAAAACCTTGCCTTGCAGGGGATATCTGATTTACGATGTGGGGTATCTGGCATACAGGCAATCGGCACCGGGGAGTCATGCGATGACAGACAGGGATCCTAAGTCGCAGATGGCGGCTGAAGAAGCGGCGGATTTAAATAGTCCGTCGACGGAAACCAATAAAGGTTCTCAGCCACCACTTGATGAAACATTGCCGCCCAGTTGGATTCGCGATCGTGAAGAAGTGGAACTGGGCCTGGACCAGGACCAGGTGCCAGTCGCTGGACATGCCAGCCTCGTGGCGGCCGCTCCGGTCGCGGAAGATGGACCGCAAGTTGCCCCCCTGGAAGAATTCTATGCGGGAGCACCCCAGGCTGATATTGATTTGCCAATGCAGTTTGGAGAGTACGAGCTACTGGAGGAAGTAGCCCGTGGCGGTATGGGAGTAGTTTTTCGAGCCCGGCAGGTGAACCTGGATCGACAGGTGGCCTTGAAAATGATCCTCACGGGTAAGCTGGCAGATGAATCAGATGTCCAGCGGTTTTATTCAGAAGCGAGTTCAGCTGCTGCCCTGGAACATCCGGGGGTCGTACCCGTATACGAGGTGGGAGAACAGAATGGACAGCATTTCTTTTCCATGGGATTCGTGGAAGGGGAAAGCCTGGCATCGTTGATCGGTCGTAATCCACTCTCGCCTCAGAAGTCAGCACAGATGCTGCTGAAGATTTCCGAGGCTATTGTCTACGCTCACGGCGAAGGTGTGATTCACCGAGATTTGAAACCAGCCAACGTGCTTTTGGACAAGAAAAAGAATCCGCATATCTCTGACTTTGGGCTGGCCAAGAGAGTGACGTCCGGGAGTAACTTGACCGTCACCGGGCAGATTCTAGGAACTCCCAGTTACATGTCTCCGGAACAGGCCTCGGGAGCAACGGATCAAGTTAATGAGATCTCTGATGTTTATTCATTGGGCGCCCTGCTTTACTGTTGCCTGACCGGTCGTGCTCCTTTCCAGGCGGCCAATCCCATGGAGACACTACGGCAGGTCGTCGAACGGGATCCAGTGGCTCCACGACAGCTGAATTTCCAGGTCGACCTGGACCTGGATACCATTTGCCTCAAGTGCCTGGAGAAGGATCCTCTGCGGCGTTATCAATCCGCGCAGGAGCTGGTCGATGAGTTGAATCGGTTCATGGCAGGGCAACCGATCCAGGCCAGGAGAATTTCCACGCTGGATCGAGCATTTCGCTGGTGTCGACGTAATCCGGTGACGACAGGATTGTTGTCTGCCCTGCTATTGGCGATTGTTGGCGGTGTTTCTGGAATTGCCTGGCAGTGGGGGCAAGTCGAGTACCAGAAAAACCTGACACGACAAGCAGAGGAATCAGAAATGAACATGGATTCTGATGCTGCGGAAGCGGTCAGTGATGTGGTGCGTGTTCAGGAACTCGTGGAGACACAATTGAAACTGGAGCATCAGGATTTTCTCGATGCACACGGACTGATTATACGTGGTACTCAAGCAGTCCTGGTTGAAGTGACTGAGCAAGGCGGCGTCCTGGCTGCTGGGCAACAGCGGCTTGTTGAGGAAAACCTGCAATACTTTCAACAATTCATTGAACGCCATGTGGGAGACCAGGAGAAACAGGACGTGATAGCCACGGCGTATTCTCTTAGTGGTCAGATCCAGGTTGCCATGAACGATCCTGAGAGTGCCCTGCAAAGTTACCAGGAGGTCTTGCAGTTGCTTCAGAAAGCAGGCGATTCAATGGGTGTGTCAACGCGTCGCAAGTTGACCGGGAAAACCTGCTTCGAATCTGCGGTTTTGCACGGTCTGCTGGATGCGCGCATCCAGGCGAGTGGTGAATACACGGTAGCGGAAAAAGAACAGGCTCATCAGAGCCATCAGCAGCAGGTAGCGTACCTTCTTAACCAGGCTTTTGCCAGCGACTATTTTTCTTCTCGCGAACATCGTGAGCGTTTACAGCAGGATGAACACCTCGTCGCCTTTCGACAGCGGGCAGAGTATTCTCGCTTACTCGAACAGTTGCAGCAGGCAGAGAGAAAACGGCCTCGCTAGTACACCTTTGGGTTGGTCAGGGCCGATTCTTTATTTCCGGCCGGAAGATCTGCAAGGATCCGGGGAGATGCTGTTCGAACGGTCTGGAAATCAGTATGATGGGTCCTGGTTGATCGTTGTCTGAGAGGTTCCATAAACGTTTCTTGACAGGAATGATTCTATGAAGACTTTCCATCGCCTGGCGTTAATTACCATTTGCCTGTTACTGGCGACCATTTCAATCAGCGTCGTGGATGCCTGGTTTATTCCGACCCGCACGACAGTCACGGAACTGGCCCCGGGTGTCTTTTTTCGCAAGACGCAAAACGAACCGGAGTTTATCGGCTGCAACCAGGGGTGGGTGGTGTTCAAGGACTTCGTGCTCGTGATTGATGCGAACTTCCCCAACCAGGCAGAGAAAGTAATCAAGCTGATTCGTAAACATACGAACAAGCCGATTCGTTATGTTTTTGATACTCACTACCATGGTGATCATGCGGATGGGAATGAAATGTATGTTCGCCTGGGCGCCACGGCAGTCGCTTCCGCTCGTAGCAAGGCCCAGTTTGAAACCAAGGGGGTCGTTGGGTTCGAGAAGTCGCAACAGGAAAAGCCGGAAGAATACGGGAAACTGCCCTATCGCAAACCGTCCCTCTATTTCCCCAACCGACTGGTGTTCGACGATGGCACGCAGCGCGTGGAACTCATCCATTTTGGGCATGCCCATACCCTGGGTGATGCGGTGGCCTGGTTGCCCAAGCACCAGATCCTTTTCACGGGCGATGCCTGCGTCAATGGTGCGTTTAACTATACGGGTGACAGTAACACGGAAAGCTGGATTACCGTACTGAACCAAATGGAAGAATTGCCGATCAAGGTAATGGCCCCCGGGCATGGCGAACTGGGCGACAAGAAGATGATTCAGTTGCAGCGGCGTTACTTTGTCGAGTTGCGAGCCGAGATCCGCAAGGCGATCAAGGCTGGCAAGGCACTTGACCAGATCAAGCAGGAAATTGACCTGCCGTTTTACGAGCAATGGACCGGCGTGGATGTGAAGACACGCACGGAAAATATTGAACATGTTTACCAGGAACTGGGTGGTAAGTAATCGTTGCTGACCGGGTATCCAGGCGATGGTAAACGATTTATTCCGGAGGAGAGAAACCAGGTGACATCACCTTCCCCTATTACCGTCGAGGTGGCCCCGGGTGAATTGATCGATAAGATCACGATCTTGATGATTAAATCCGAGCGGATCACGGACGAAGAGAAACTGGTTAACGTGCGCGTGGAATTGGCCACGTTACAGGAAGCCTGGGAACAGGCGGTCGACATCACGCCTCAGCTGACTGGGTTGACCGAGGCCCTGAAGCAAATTAACGAGGCTATTTGGGATATCGAGGATGACATCCGGGACTGTGAACGTCGCAAGGATTTTGGCGACCAATTCGTGGAACTGGCTCGCGGTGTTTATCATAGCAATGACAAGCGAGCTGCCTTCAAACGGGAAGTCAATCAGTTACTGGGATCTCGTTTGATCGAGGAGAAATCCTACACGGATTACCAGTAAGGCACTGACGGGGCCATGGCGGCGAAGGTGGTCTGATTACTTGCCGAGGGTGTCTCTTGTTTCACCTTCTGGAACGGGATATTGTAAGTGGAGATCTGTTCTTTGCTGAAAAGGAGTTGCGCGTGTTGAATCGAATGAGATTCCTGGCAGTCCTGGGGACCCTGTTGGTCACAACGATGGCCTGTGCCGAGGACTGGTTGCAGTTCCGGGGCCCCAATGCCAGTGGCGTCTCGACGGAAAGCAAGAACCTTCCCGTCGATTTTTCTTTTGAAAAAAACGTGCTCTGGAAACAGGTGCTGGGTGAAGGAATTGCCTGCCCCATCGTCGCGCAGGGACGTGTTATCGCTACGACGATGGCGGACAAGCAGACCTTTTCCATACGTTGCTTTAATGCGGCGTCGGGTGATCCGTACTGGCGTAAGGATTTCAAGGTAAGTGGATTGCCAGCCATCACGTCTCCCAATACCCCGGCGTCCTCGACGCCAGCTTCAGATGGAAAACGTGTTTACGTATTTTTCGATACGCTGGGATTGATGGCCTTTGACCTGGCCGATGGTAAGTTGTTATGGAAACAGGATATTCCTGAGCCCTTTTACCTGCTGGACTGGGGTGCTGCTGCATCGCCGATTGTCTACAAGGACATGGTGATTTTTAACCAGGATGATGATCTGAATCCGTTCGTGGTAGCCTACGATGCAATCACGGGTAAGGAGCGTTGGCGTACCGAGCGAACAGAAATGCTCGCTGGATACGCCCTGCCAGTCATTTGCCGGGCCAATGGACGTGACGACCTGGTCCTGGCAGGTTCCGGAAAACTGAAGGGATACGATCCGTCTACCGGGAAGGAACGATGGAACTGCAATTCCCTGTTACGCACGATCATGACCACGCCTGTTGTGAAGGATGGTCGAATCTATATCACCGTGCAAAGCTACGGGGATACGGATCGCGTTCTGAAGTTTGCCCTCTTGCAATGGAAAGATACCAACCAGGATGGCAAGCTGGACAAGAAAGAGATTGGCAAGGCATTCTGGAAGAAATTCGATCGCGGTGATGCAAACGGTGATGGCTTCCTGGTCGAGGACGAAATTGACAATGCGTTCCAGGCCGCAACCAATCGTGTCGGAGGTGGAAATATCATCCAGGCGGTGCGAGGAGGTGGAACCGGTGACGTGACTAAAACGCACGTTGTTTTTAACCTGGATCACCCTGCTTCATCCAATATCTCGTCCCCCCTGGCCTACGGAAACCAGTTGTTCATGGTCAAGAAGGGTGGCATCACGGCTTGCTTTGACAATCGGGATGGTAAAACGATTTGGATGAAGAAACGGATTAATAATTTTGGAAACTACTATGCCAGTCCCGTGGCTGGTGATGGAAAAATCTATGTGATGGGAGAAAATGGATTCCTTTCCGTTCTGGAACACGGGCCAACGCTGAAACGACTCTCCAAGAATGACATGGGAGACAGCTGCGTGGCAACGCCTGCGATTGCAGACGGTCGTATCTTCGTCCGGACCTTAAACACCCTTTACTGTTTTTCCAGGGAAGCGGAAGAATGACATTATTGTTGCGAGGATTACAGATGGGTTGGGCCAGGAACTTGCTTGCTTGCTGTTGGATTGTCGGTAACCTGCTGGCAAACCAGGCTCTCGAAGAACCGGTGCGAATCGTAATCGATGACCAGGCGCCAGCACTGGAAAAGTACGCTGCCCAGGAACTCAGCCAGATACTGGCCAAGTTGGCTGCCGCGGATGTTACGGTTGCTTCCCAGTTGCCAGATCAGCCCACAACGGCTTTAGTATTGCTGGGAAGTCCAGCGACCAATCCTATGATCCGAGAGCAGTTTCGCGATTCGTGGCCCCAGGTTTCTGACCAGGGGATCGTGATTCGCTCCCTTGCTGGCCGGAAGGCGGTCATTATCGGAGGAGGAAGTCCGGTTGCAACGCTCTGGGCGGTATACGAGTTTGGCTACCAACAGGGGATTCGCTATCTCTTGCGTGAGGATATTTACCCGGATCAACAACCCTTGAAACTGTCCGGTTGGAAATATGTGAATGAACCCGAATTCAAGACGCGCAGCTGGCGAACGATCAATGATTTTGCCATCGGCCCGGAATCGTGGTCCCTGGCCGAACATCGAAAAGTGTTGCAGCAACTTGCGAAACAGAAGTTTAACCAGGTGGTGCTGGCAGTTTACCCATGGCAGCCATTCGTGGATTACGAGTTCAAGGGAATCAAGAAACAGACCGCTACGCTCTGGTACGGAGAACGTTTTGATCTTCCGCGTGGTGCACCGGCACGTAATGCATTGCGTGGTCTGAAAGTATTTGAGAATCCTGAGTTTGCTGGCAAGGAGAGTTACCAGGAGATGACGGCCGCTGGAATTAATTATGCTGGCACGATCATCAAGGACGCACAGCAACTGGGTATGAAGGTAGGGATGATTATTTCACCGCTGGAATTTCCCCGGGAGTTTGGTCCAGCATTAAAGGATTCCAAGCCGGCTCGTGGATTGAACCAGTTGACGGTGACAGCCGGTGCTGCTCAAAAATTTGATGATCCGGTGTTGCAAAGGCTGGTGGCTGTTAAGCTGCGAGCCTACGTACAAACCTATCCTACGCTGGACTCGTTTTATCTGACGTTGCCGGAATTTCCCGAATGGGAAGAACATGCAGAAGCAGCCTGGAAGTTCCTGCAGCAACGAACGGACACGAAACTTCCTGAGCTGGAAACGCTGGTTCAGGCCGCTGTTAACCGTTCCCTGATTGCTTCCGGAGATCGCGGAAAACAGGCCTTAAAGGGAAACGTGGTGGCCCTGGCGTTTTTGCATCACTTGCTGGCCAGTCAACCAGGCTTGCTGAAACGAGCGGATGGACAGCAGATTGAACTGGTCGTCCGCTCAGTGGATCCGGAACTTTATCCGTACCTGGAATCGTTGTTGCCTGGAAATTCCGGGACACTAAATTTCGTGGATTACACGACACGACGCGTGGACGAGAATAGCCAGTACCTGTCACGGATCAAGACCGACAAAGTCAAGGCACAGTTCATTACCACCTTGGCTGATGATAATATCGGGCCACTTGCCCAGCAGGTTACCCAGCGATTGGAATCCCTGGTCAACAAGATCCGCAAGCATGGCTGGGATGGATTCTCTACCCGGTACTGGATGCTGGCGGATCTTGACCCTGCCGTTCATTTTCTTTCACGTGCCTCGTGGGATCCGAAAGTGACGGCACGCTCCGCACACGATTCCCTTTTCACGACTATTACCGGCAAGCAAGACGTAGCGGATCGGTTATGGCTGGCCATGCAGCATATCGAGAAGGCGACCGAGGTCACTGATCGGAATAACCTGGGATTCAACTTTCCTGTCCAGGGCATGTTGATGAAACACCACCACCCAGGACCAATCCCTGCCTGGTGGGACGAGATCAACAAGCTTTATACGAGTGCTATGATTGAATTGTATCGTAGCCATGGAGCCGCCCATCCTCGATCACGTCGATTACTTTTCTACTGGGCCAAGCGAGGAGAATATGTGCTGGAATACCTGGCTGCCATTCGAGCAGTCCGGGAAGCGAGCCTGGCGGCCAAGAAGGGTGAAGCCGAGACGGTTATCGAGAAGTACGAGGCAGCCCTGGAGAGTCTCTACAACGCGATTGATACCCTGAGTGACGTTGTCCAGGACCAGGGCGATCGTGGCCTGATTGCCGTATTGAACAAGTTTGCTTTTGAACCGCTTCAAGCACAGTATGAGAAAACCGTTGACGAGGAGTCATCGCCATGACACCGCCCATTCAGCGGAGAACCTTTGGGCAAGTCTTGGCAACCGCGGCCGGGACTATGGGAGTTGCTGGTGTCGATGATCCCGTCGAGGGGCAGGAAGGGAAAGACGTGCAGCAGCCTGTAGTGAATTCAGTCGATGAGGCGGTCACGGTGTCTGACCTGAGGGAACTGGCCCGGGGCAAGTTGCCTGGTCCGACCTTTGACTATATCGATACGGGCTCAGGTGATCAGTACACCCTGCGGGACAACCTGGCGGCGCTGCAACGCATCAAGGTCATGCCACCCTTGCTCAAGGGGGTCCGTAAGACAGATCTCTCGGTGACGGTACTGGGTAAGAAGCTTTCCATGCCGATCATGCTGGCTCCGGTGGCGGCCCAACGCATGTATCATCCGGAGGGAGGCCGGGCAGCTGCCCGCGCTGCAGCGGCCATGGGAACGCTTTATGGGATGAGCGGCAGTGTTGGTAACAGCGTCGAGGAGATTGCGCAGTCCGGCAAGGGACCGAAATGGTTCCAGCTCTATGTCCCCAAGGATCGTAAGGTGACACGACAACTGGTCGATCGGGTCAATCAAGCCGGGTTTGATGCGATTGTCCTGACGGTTGACCTGGGCGAGTGGAAGGATGCCGATCGTCGCAACAAGTTTTCCTTGCCCAAGGAAATGTTGGTCAAGCACCTGCGAGACATCGGTTTCAAACAGATCACGAACGCCATGAGCAACGAGGAAATACAGGCATTTAACGCCCAGGCCTGGGATCTTGCACTTTCCTGGGATTTCTTTGGCTGGCTCAGAAAGCAAACTCGTTTGCCCATCCTGATCAAGGGCGTCTTGAGGACGGATGATGCCGAGCGTGCTGTGAAGATGGGCCTGGACGGAATCATCGTATCCAATCACGGTGGCCGTCGGCTGGATGGGATGCCTGCCACGATCGACGTCCTGCCAGAGATCGTGAAAGCGGTTGGAAACCGAGCGGAAGTTTACATGGATAGTGGCATTCGCCGTGGGACCGATATCCTCAAGGCGCTGGCCCTGGGAGCGCGCGCCGTGCTGGTCGGACGTCCCTATGCATGGGGCCTGGCAGCTGGCGGGGAAGCAGGAGTTCGCAAGGCACTGGAGTTGCTCCGCGACGAGCTTACCAATGCCATGCTGACGACCGGTTGTGCCAGCTTAGCTGATATCGATCACGCGATCTTGAAATCCTGACCCACTGGTCTAGCTGGGCATGTCCAGGTCGGTGGAAAGAAATACTTCGTGGACGTCGAGCTTGCTGGGCCCCCGGAACATTTCCTTGGGTGCCCGATTGGCATGTGCCTCGGCAAAAGCATCGCTGCGTGTCCAGGCCACGAAGTCTTCCATACTTCGCCACCAGGTTTTTACCTCGTAATATCCTTCGGCATCAGCATCTTCGACAAACCCTCCACTCTCGTGGTCGAATCGCATCGGGCGAGGGCGGTGGACCTCGTTGCGAATGAAGCCGGGTGCCTGGTCGACCAGGTGGACCCGGTTGCGGAAACGATCCTCGAAGTCAATCTCGTGCCCCTGGGCCACGGGAATACAGTTAGTGACAACAATCATTAGATTACCCTTTGGTTCGAGAAACGGCCTGGCAGGCTGTCACGGATGAATACTGGAGAGTCTGTCGCAATGGCTGCCAACAGGCTGTGTTTTGCGTTGCCGAGAACAAGCTTTACAGAAGCTCATGGATCGGGGTCGGATCGTCCAGGACCGGCGTTGGACGTCCCGCATGATCCAGGATGTGGAGCTTGGGGTCGATTCCCATGCACTCGTAAACGGTTGCATGAATATTTGCTGGTGTGACCGGGCGATCCTTGGCAGATTCCCCCTTGGATGTTGTTGAGCCAATGACCTGGCCACCACGGATTCCACCGCCACCCAGCAGGCAAAACATGGAATTGCCCCAGTGGTCACGACCTGGTGTACCCTTACTCAGGGGAGGGCCGCCATTGCCTCCATCATTCATCCGCGGTGTGCGGCTAAATTCACCACACAGCATGACGATGGTGGTATCGAGCAGGCCCCGTTGCGAGAGGTCTTCAAAAAGGCCGGCGACCGCAGCGTCAACACGTGGCAGCAGCGTTTCGTATCCACCCTGGAGATTCCAGTGATGATCCCAGCCGCCATAGTGGACGGTGACAAAGGAGGCACCTGCCTCGACCAGTCGCCGTGCCAGCAGGGTACTCTGTCCCCAGCTATTACGTCCGTATTTTTCTCGCAGTTTGTCATCTTCCTGGTTGATATCAAAAGCGGTACGTGCCTTCGTGCCAGTCACGAAGTTAAAGGCCTGCTGGTCAAACTGATCAAGCGCGTCAAACGTACCGTTGGATTCGATGTCGCGGGTGATCTTGTCGAGTTCACCTCGCAGTCGGGTACGGTCATCCAGGCGGTCGACGGTGATTCCCGTCGGCAAGACCATGTTTTGTACACGAAACTTATCGCTGTTTGGATCACCCTTGGTCATGAAAGGATCGTACTGTACGCCCAGGAACTTGCCACTGAAATATCCGGGAACCCGTCCCACGCTCGATGCCGTAGGAACCGACACGTAAGGAGGCACATTGCGATTTAGATTTTCCCGCTGCTGGGCGACGATGGCGCCAATCCCAGGAAATTTACCGATGTTGTTCCCCCCGCTTACTCCCATGTTTTTCGTGGTGAGCATACGGTGGGCACCGGCAAAGTGATCACCGGTGCCATGATGGAGAGAGCGAACCACCGAAAACTTGTCCGTGTGCTTGGCCTGTAAGGGGTACAGTTCAGTGATGTCGAAGCCGGGAACCTTGGTGCGAATGGGACTCCATATTCCGCGATACTCCACGGCAGCATCGGGTTTCATGTCATACATATCCATGTGGCCCGGACCACCATCGAGCCAGATTAGGATCGTGGAGACCTTGGACTTGTCACGCCCGGGATCACCAGTGGCTTTTGCCTTGAGGACATCGCCCAGACCCAGTGACGCCATTCCGGCAACGCCCAGTTGGACAAAGCTGCGACGACTGATTCCATCGCAGTACCTTGGAGAATTCTTTTGGTCTGATGAGTCGGCATAGAGTCGCAGCATGATAGACCTCGGCAGGGGGTTTGAACTCCTGAACTTATCTTAAATATCGGCTTTCTGAACCTCAAGGTTAATTTGGTTATTATACCCCAGGTGGCCTTAAATACATGGATGGGTCGTTACTTCCTGTGCTGGCCGGAGAGTGGCTTTCAATTCTTGACAGCCGGACGGGGATGCCTGATAATCAGATCCGGCATGCTGATTATCAGTGTGCGGCGGAGCGAGGGTGGGGGGGAACTCTTAGCCGGTCTTCGCCCGGCAATTTTAGCCTTTCCTGGAGAAAAGAGGGGAAGATGAGTACGGTAAATGTGCAGCCAACGACGTTCGAAACGCCTGATGTGATGGGGCTCGTTGGCGATCTGATTGTGGACAACGATCTCGGACCGGGTGATCGCTTGCCATCGATTCGAGAATTGGCCACGAGGTTCGGAGTCAAAGCCGGGGCGGTACGGGATGCCTTGTTGACCGCCCAGGCCAAGGGGATGGTGAAGGTGCTTCCACGCGTCGGGGCGATCGTGCAACTGGAGGAAGGTGTTCGGGACCCTGTCTCCGTTGCTGTGGATTCATTTGGCCAGGTTGTGGGGCAGCCGGATCAGAATCTGTTTCACATTCTCGAAACACGTGAATCGCTCGAATTAACGATGGTTGCGCGGGCGGCGCAACGGAGAGAGTTGTCGGAATTGTTTCGGCTCCGGCAGATTATCGCTGACATGGCCGAGATCCCATTGGAAGCCGAGTCTTTTGGATATGCCGAATTGGATGTTGAGTTTCACCTGGAGATTGGCCGGTTGTCGGGAAATTCGGTCATGACTTCACTGCTCAAGAGCCTGCTCATTGAAGTCCGGCCTCACCTGGATCAGATTCGGTGGTCAGGCAATCGCCGAGCAGCTGCGAACGAATCACACTCGCGGATCTACTCGGCCCTGGTAGCGGGCGATGCCGAGCAGGCACAGGATGAGATGCGAGACCATATTCGAGTGGCCTACAACAGCCTCCTGGACGAAATGCGACAACCCCCAGTCATCAACGCCGCTCGGGCCGAAGGAAACATCACGTGACACCCAGTCGAGTAACTTGCGCAGCGTTCGTAACCGCAGTGCTTCTGTGCGCAGTTACCGCTGCGCAGGATGCTGCCGGGAGCGAGGACGCAAAGAAGTTAGCCAACGCCAAGGGTATCGAGTTCTTTGAAAAGCAGATCGAGCCGCTCCTGAAGCGGCGCTGTTACCAGTGTCACAGCCACGATGCCGGTAAGGCCAAAGGGGGCCTGGTTCTTGATTCCCGGCACGGATGGCAAAAGGGAGGAAGTGAAGGGGCAGCGATCGTTCCTGGCAAACCGGCGAAAAGTCTGCTTATGCAGGCTGTTCGCTACGAGGGTTACGAGATGCCGCCGAACCAGAAACTACCAGCTGGCGAAATTGCCCTGTTGGAAAAATGGATCACGATAGGCGCTCCGGATCCACGCGAGTCCAGGGCAGCGAAGGTTGATCCAGCAAAACTCTGGGCGCTGCAGCCAATCACGAAACCGGCGGTTCTAGCCGTGAAGGATGAGAAATGGCCCAGCGATGACCTTGATACGTTTATCCTGGCGAAGCTTGAGCAAGCAGGACTGGGCCCGGCCAGCGATGCGGATCGCTACACCTTGCTGCGCCGTGTCACTCTGGATCTTACCGGCTTGCCACCAACACCGGAAGAAATCACAGCCTTCGTTAG
>MPLU02340517.1_pt1 | contig 13850 bp, 10 predicted proteins | sample 1617381 | NCBI WGS metagenome assembly MPLU02 (sample SAMN05944801, study PRJNA350692) | marine metagenome | biome: marine; feature: ODZ; material: water; isolation source: 90 m water sample filtered on 0.2 um supor filter | place: Pacific Ocean | collected 2012-04-08 | depth 90m m
CGCGACGCTGGAACGTTTACGGCGCTAGCAGCACACGGCGACCTAGAAATCTCTGACGATATCTTTCAGAAGGGTGACTACGTTTCGGCAAGTGACCGCTTGAAAATCTCGGGCCTTGAGGCCTGGTGCCCAACAGCGGCTCCGGGAGCTACAACGTTTTTTGGCGTTGACCGAACCGCAGACGTTACCCGTCTCGGGGGTAATCGCTTCGATGGCTCGGCTCTTCCGATTGAAGAGGCGCTAATTTCTGGGGCGGCTAGAGTTGCTCGCGAAGGCGGTCGTCCAGATGTCTGCTTTGTCGATTTTGCAACTTTCTCAAACCTTGAAAAAGCTCTCGGCTCTAAGGTCGTTTACGACGAAGCTAAGGCCCGTGACGTAGATATTGGCTTCTCAGCCATTTCCCTTCGCGGACCACGTGGGACCATCAAAGTTATTCCTGACCAGAACTGTCAGCCCAACGTCGCCTGGATGCTCCAGCTCGACACCTGGAGCCTGAACACTCTTGGTGAGGCACCAATGTTCTTGGACCTCGATAACAACCGCATGCTTCGCGAAAGTGCGGCAGACGCTTACGAGGTACGCCTTGGTTACTACGGCAACATCGCCTGCAACGCGCCGGGTTATAACTGCCGCATCGCACTATAATTCAGGCTCAGGAAGGAGATTGAGTTATGGCGAATCGTGATTTTAAAGATGTGCAGGCACTTGAGCGTGAGTTGAAGCTCGTTTGTGGTCGAGTCACTACTGACGGTAGTGGCGTTGCAACTGTTGCTGATGGTATCGGCTTTACAGCGACAAAGGCAGGGAACGGGGACTATTGGATTTATCTTGATGATAAATATACCAGTCTCATGTACGCAAATGCGACTATCACCGCATCTGCCCCGGATGAGTGCTTTGCCTATGTTGTTTCACATGACGTAAGCGGAGCCACGCCATCGGTGCGGTTTAAGTTTACTGATGATGATGGTAACGCGCAGGCATTTGCAGATGGGGATGAGTTTTCATTCTTGATCGTGCTCAAAAACAGCAGTGTTAAGTAAAGGAGCCTAAAATGCCCGACCCAGGAAACCTGGCGGTCATGATCCTCGACAAAGCCAAGGAGTCATCCGAAGGCAAAGAAGAGGGTGAGGGCTACTCAAAGATGGCCAAGAAGGAAGCAGGTGATGCTTTTCTCAAGGCCATCGCAGATGGTGATGGAGAACTAGTGGCGCAAGCGCTACAGGACCTTCACGACATCAGTATGAATTAATTGGACGGGGGCGAAAGCCCCCGGTCCTTTATCGGAGGGCTGGATGCCGACTAACCCTACCACCCTCGCCCAACTTATCGTCCGCGTAAGACAGCGAGCCGATATGGTGGGTTCCGCCTTCGTCTCAGATGCCGAGGTCGTTGATTACATCAACGTGGCCATGGCGGAGATTCACGATTTACTCGTGACCAAGTACGAAGACTACTACGTCAAAGATAGCTCAGAGTCGCCCAAGTCTGGTGACTACGCTCTCCCAGCCGACAACCCAGGAACCCTCCCTGCGGACTTCTACAAGGCCCTGGGGGTTGATCTGGTGTCCGGTGGACTGACGTATCGCCTGAAGCGCTACAGCTTTCAGGACCGCAATATGTACAACTCGCCTGGGGCAGTGGCAGCAAGAATCGCGGATACGCGCTACACTATCCAGGGGAATAAAATTAAGTTTATTCCCAACCCGACGACATCGGGGACGGCGAAGCTCTACTATGTGCCAGAGGCGCAGCAGTTTAGTTCGGGTGCCACCAGCGTTACTATTGCCACCGTAGCCTCTGCCGTAGCCACTGGGTACGAAGAGTATGTGGTGGTCGATGCGGCCATCAAGTGTCTGCTCAAAGAAGAGTCTGACACCCAGCCCCACATGGTCTACAAAGAGCAGCTCAGGAAACGGATTGAGTCTGCAGCGGGCAACCGGGATGCCGGAGAATCCTACAAGATTAGCGACGTTAACACTGGCGTCTATCTCGAAGACTACGTCAACTATCGGGGCTTCTGATGGTTGAGTATGAGAAATACAGAAGCGATAACTACGAGCTTAATCGAGTCCAAGACAAGATTGAGGACTTTGCGCGTGGCGTGCAGCTTGGCGGGATTATTGATGGGCGGCTTATTGCCAACATTGACCTAGTGGCAAACAAGACTTACCAGGTCTACCATGGCCTTGGCCGAAGGTATAAAGGCTATGTGGTCGTCTCTTCGACAGCCGCGAATGTCGTTATTGTCAAAGAGGGCGAGAATAACAGCCCGGACAAGTACCTTCCGGTTCAGTCTGCGGCAGACTCAACCATTAGCCTGTGGGTGTTTTGATGCCGTTAGAGAAAAAAGAAATCTCCTTTCCGTTTCTCAAGGGCATTGACGAAAAGACGTCGGATGCTACCCGTGCGCCAGATTCTCTCTCTGATTGCCTTAATGGTTCTTTTGACAAGACAGGCCGAATCAAAAAACGAGGTGGCTACGTTGCTGCCGACAAGATCATAGCCAACACATCTACGAGCCGAATAGCCAAGGGCGCGGCTGTGTCTCAATACAAGGATGAGACCCTCATTCTTGACGGCACAAAGATGTACACGAAACTCAGCAACGCGGAGTACCTGTCAAAGGGGACTTACGTCCCATGCACGTTTAAGAACGAGTTTAAGCGCCGAGACCCATCGAAGAAGCAGAGCAATGCGCAGATGGCGGAAGCCGGTGGTGTGCGTGTTTATACGTGGATGGAGTACGACCATGACGGCTCTGGGGTTGTCCGTGTAAAGGTCGCTATTGAGGATGCCGCAACTGGGACATCTCTTAGGGATGATTTAACCCTAAGCACGTCTTACTTTAGGACAGCGGAGGCGGGAAGGCTTTATGCCACACCCAAGCCATACGCGCTTGCTGTTGATGACGATATTTATATTTTATGGATAGTGAACGCGGGGGTTGTTGCAACGATATCTGCCGTTTCGGGCGGCAATGGGTACTCAACGGGGACCGGAACAGCCACTTACTCGTCAAGAGGGTCTGGGCTTACCGTTAACATCGGCGCTGTCGACGGCGCGGGCGCTGTTACAACAATTGCTGTCAATAACGGCGGAACAGATTACACCGTTGGCGATATTGTCCACCTTGCAGGAGGAAACAATAACGCAAGCCAAACCGTGGCAACGGTTGGGTCTTCAAAGGTGTATGTCTCAAAAATAGATTGCACTTCTGTTGAAACGGCAGCGGCATACGTGGGGGCCTCGTCAACGCTTAAGGACCCATCCAACAACGAGATCGAGGTCAACAGCACGTATAGCCAGTTTGCTGCGGACAGCCTGCAAAATGCGACATACAATGACGGGGCGGTAATAGCTTATTCCGATGCAAGCGGGAGCTCCTCCTACACTGTAAGGCCAATAACCATAGCAAGCGGCAACATGCAGGCCGTGGCGGATGCTGACGCCCACCGCATATCGGCGGCAGCGGCATTCAACCCGTTTTCCACCTCAACAAGTAAGTTTGCTTCAGGTAAAAACATTGCAAGCAACATCTTCCTTAAGGCTCTTAACGACAACACGTCTAGCGCGTCAGATAAAAATGTTATTTTTGGAGCTACTTTTGATAACTCAGGAACTCCTGAGATTATCATAAGAAACATACAGGATGACTTTAATGACGAGGTTGTTTACGGGGCCATAACAACGGGCCCTAACGTCTTGTGGACCGGCGGGCTGCACCTGCTAAACGGTACAGCAGGGACGTTCACAAACGGCGGGCACGTCTACCTAGCCCTTGAGATGTGGGGCAAGGATCAAAAAGGAAACTCTGCCGGGGATGAAGGAAAAGTCCCTCCTCACTGCGTGGCGACCTACTATCTAACAAGGACGGCAAACAACAACCCCGACAGCACGCGGGTCCATGTGGCTCACAACTCAAGCGTTCTCTCCGACATGTTCAGGCATGCAGCCACCGCAGAGACCGGACTCTACTACGCCCTGTCTCATGTGAATGACAACAGCCTGGTTTCTACGGACGTCAGGGATTACGGACTGTCCAACAACCTGGCCCTTATGCGCCACATTGACAATTCGGGAACAAGAACAAATGAGTTTGTTGGGGCTGTCAGAACAGGGCAAACAGCAAACTGCTTAACCTCTGAGTATGTTCAGTCCGACCCTACTGCTACCGCCATCTCTCATGAGACAAGAGGCATTATTACCCCCACATCACCATCGGTGACAGTGGCCGACATGGGGCCAATCCGTGCAGGGTGGGCTGTCTATGGGGACGGAATAAACACGGCAGCAGGAACAACTGTCTTAGCGGTCAACTCCGCTACGACAATAACCCTTAGCAGGGATGCCATTGCGCCAACATCCGGCCCTCTTCTCCAGGCAAGGCTAACTTTTGTTCAAACGTCAAACACCCTCGTAGACGTTGCTCCAATGACCTATGGGGCGCAAAGGGTGACATCAAAAGACTCCGGGCAGCGGTTCTTGTTTGGTGCTGCTCGTTTTGCTGGATACGCAACTTCCAGAAGAGGGCAGTATGGAGGAACGGAAACTTCTGATAACTCTTTTGGGGTTTCGCTAGTAGAAGTAGACCTTGACCCAGATCGAGCGCTTGCATCTCTTGACTCGGGAGGCACATGGACCGGAACGGGAGGATACCTGCATGGTTACGATGGGGGCTCCATATTTGAAACAGGGTTTGCGCTGTATCCATCCATTGCAAGGCTCGAACAGGTTTCGAAAGACCTCAACAACGTTGGAGGGCTTGCCGATGGAACATACAAATATTTGGCCGTTTACGAATGGGCTGATGCAAACGGAAATGTCCACCGCTCATCCCCTTCGGCAATCAAAGAGATAACTGTTGAAAACGATTCTGGAGATTTAGGAACAGTAGGCGTCTCGGTTTACATTCCAAACTTCACAAGAAAAGAAGGCGTTAAGGTTGTCATTTACAGGACCCTTGATGCAAGCTCTATCTTCTATAAGGCCGGGTCCTTTACGGTTCCAACCCCGGCCAATGCTACGTCGGGAGTAATAACTTTTGTTGATTGGCCAAAAGGGGATTCATCGGGAAGCACTGCGGGAGAGATAATACACCGCGCCATTGTCTATACTCAAAACGGCGAACTCCCCAATGGCTTTTTTGGCTCGTGTACCGACTTGACACGACACCGAAACAAGGTGTTTGCGGTTGGCGCAGATGACAATGTTTACTTCTCTAAGCCAATTGTGGACGGTATTGAGCCGCAGTTTCCAGATGCGTTTTCTCTGACCATCCCTGGCGACTCATCAAAGACAACAGGCATTGAAAGCAATCTAGATCACTTCCTAATATTCACGGAAGACAATGCTCATTTTGTGTCAGGGGCAGGGCCGGATGCATTCGGTGCGGGTATGTTTGCCCCTCCAAGAATATTTGGAACCAATCAGGGAGCGCGAGCTGGGTCAGCCCACGTCCAAACACCGCTAGGCGTTTTCTATCAGACAGAGCGCGGCATCTATCTTGTTCAAAGAGACATGAGTGTTAAGTATGTCGGTGCGCAAGTGGAAGACCAGGTAAACAACACTATTGTTAGCATGATTTGCCACGACCCGGTCAATGAAGTTCGATTCATGGTAAAAGACCTTAACCCTGGAACCGGAAACCCTGATGTTTTATTGACGTATAATTACTATTTTGGCCAGTGGAGCCGATCGGAAATGGTTTACACTTCCACCGAAAACCAAATCGGAGAGGTGTATGATGGAACCTACTTTCAAAAATTATCGGCTACAGGGTTTCTCTTAAAGCAGGACAATTCTGTTTTTACAGACACCAGTCGAGTTCACTCAAACCCAACTTCGACAATAACAAGAAACTACAACGTGTCGGTTAAGACGGCTTTTATCGCCCCAAGCGGCCTTCTTTCTTACGATAGGGTTTACAGGGTAATGGCTCTCGGGGAGTACGTTGGCGCCCACAGCGTTCAGATGAAATTCCGAATGGACTACAACGAATCTTATATTCTTTCGTCGGCGGTAAAAGTTCTTTCATCAGCTCCGGCAGGCGGTTACGAGCCCGCTGACGGGGCGGTCAACCACCCTCTTTATTTGTTTCGGGCTCATCTTCTTCAGCAAAAGTGCAGGTCCTTGCAGGTGGAAATACTCTTAACATCATCGACCACGGCAGCAGCGCATCTGGATGGAATTGCCTTTGAAGTCGGAGTTAGACCTAAGAAGTCAGCGTTTAAAACCATAGCGGATAGGACATTATAATGGCAGGCGAAGGTATAGCAGCGCAGCAAATGCTTCAGCAGCAAGCGGCCCTAGAGCAACGCAACGCAGGGATGCAGAACATGATGAAGCAGCAAGCTGCATCACAGATTATGCGTCAAATTGCTGCAAGCGAAATCCAGAGAGAAATGGCCATGGAAGCTCAGACGGGGCGAGCGCTTGAGTCAGCAGCGGGAAGCCAAGACAGGCGAGATGTTGGAAAGTCTCGAATGGAAACGCAAAAAGAGCTTGAAGAGAAGCAAAGGCTTCTTGGATTGATTGGCGGCGCAGCGGAAGCAGCAGGCGCCCTTGGCGGATACCTGCAATCCCAAAACGCTTTAAAGGAAGCCCAGTTTAAAGGAAGAGTGGAAAAAGCTGCGCTTAATCCTCAAGTTGACGACATGTCTCAATTTAATCCAGACGATCTTGCAGCTCTTCGGGCAATGTCTGACGAGCAAACATTTGCAGAAGCCAGGGCGGCAGAGTTTGACGAGGGTGCGGTCAATCGAGACATTAGAGACATCGAGGGAATGCTGGAAATGGAGCGGCTTCAGGAGACTGCCATTGCAGACGCCAACAGACCTGCCCGCCTAGATGGTTATTCGGGGTACGACTTTGACCCCGACAGAGAACTGTCAATTGATGACTCGTTTCCTCGCGATCCAAGCGCTTACGAGTTAGAGGCAATCAGGGGGATGGTTGACCCCCAAAGAGGAATGCCTCTATCCGTCGAAGGAGGGCAGACAAACGAAGCCCTTGAGAGAAAAAATAGAAAAATTCGAGAGCAACTAAGGGCCATTCGAGCCATTCAGGGCGACGTGGGCTCAGCGCCTATTAACCCATATTCGGAATAGGAGGGCTTAGTTATGCCAAACAGCCGAGCGTACCAAGTTGAGGAAGAAAAGAACCGAGCGGCAGAGCAGCGCTCTAAGGGCGGGCCTTCCGAGTTTTTAGCGGGAGCGGAAAAAGCCGAGCAGGCATACGGCGACATGTTTAGCAGCGATGACATTCGAGGCGCAACCAAAAGAGCCTATGCTGACTCCAAAGACAGCGGGGGGATGTTTCGCACCGAAGACATCGAAGCACAGCTTCGCTCTCAATATGGGCTTGAGGGAGACAAGCTCTTTGACTACGCGACAAGGCTATCGGACGTTGCAGAGGGAAAAGCAAAAACAGCGGGCCAGATTAAAGCCGAGCGAGCTCTGGAGATTCTTACCGGAGCGCAGCGCGGCATGGCTCGGTCTCAAGGGGGCTTTGACACCGCCACAGCCCTTCGGCAGGGAGCCCGTGCAGCGCAGCAGTCAGAAGCTGTTGGCGAAGAACAAATTGGCGCGGCAGCAGAATTGGCGAGGCAGCAGGCTGGAGCTAGCCTAGAGCAGCTTCTAATAGCGGGCGAGCAGCGAGCGCAAGACAAGGCTTTCGCTATGGCCCAAATTCAGCAACAAGCAGAAGCGGCAGAGGGCTCTATGTTTGGTAACGTTCTTGGTGGTATCCTTGGAGCAGTTGGCGCCCTCGCTGGAGGGTCTTTAGGTGGCCCAGCGGGCGCTGCGGCGGGTGCCCAAGGAGCAAGCGCACTTGGCCAAGGCCTTGGGCGGTGGATGGCTTAGGAGAAAGATATGGCGAGAGTTTACCAACCAGCGGACATGAGCGAATACTACGCTTCGAATGAGAGAAAAACCTCTGGGAGGGTGACGCCAGAGAAACTAAAAGAGGCCCAGGCGCGAGCGGTGGAAAGGGATGAGGCTGCGAGGCAAAAAGCGATGGCCGAACGCAGCACTAGCGCGCTCCGAAAAGCGCAGGCCACAGGAACAATGACGCCCAGCCAAAGAAGGGCAATTGCCGCAAGAAGGGGTGCCCCTCTCCCTCCCCCTGAACCGGTCGCTGAAGAAGTAGCCCCTGTTGCGGACACCGCCCCGACAGAAGACACCGCCCCTGAAGTGGCCGGCTCTGCGTTCGCCGATGCTGAACAGGAGTTAGACCCCTACGAAAAGGCCCTTCAAAGAATAGAGGCACTAGAGAAAAAAATAGAAGGAAGCGAGGAGAGGCAGGCGGGAGACCTTGAGGGCTACGCTGAAAAACTGCAGGGGCAGGCCGATGAGGTAGCCGCAGTTCAGGAGGAGGCCGCTGCAAGAGCTGATAGAAGAACTCGCGCCATGGAGCTTATGAATCAGCGGCATGACGATGCGGTAGCAGAGGCGAATTATGAACTTCGAAACGCAGAGCGCATGGTCACAAGTCACGAGATTGACCCCAACAGAGCATTCAAAACAACAGGTGCTCGCGTCGGTTCAGCCATTGCCATTGCAATGAGCGCTCTTGGGCAGGGCATGTCTGGGCGAGCTGGGCCAAACACTGCATACAAAATCATCAACGATGCAATCAATCGAGACATTGACCTTCAGAAAGAAGAGCTTCGGACTCGCAAAGATGTGCTTCGAAACAAGAACAACTTGTTTGCCAATATGATGTCCCGTTTTGGGAACGAACGGGCGGCTGAGATCGCAACGCACCAGGCGGGTCTTGCCGCAGCAAAGCAGAAGATTGAGGCGCTCCAGGTAACACACAAGGGGCAAAACGCTCAAGCCGTTATCTCCGGCATGCTGGGCAAAATCGAGGCCGATGCAATTGAAAACGGGACAAAACTTGCAAGCCTTGCCGGCAACCTTGCTGTTCGGGGGCCGGGGTCGGCAAGGTCGGGCAAAAGCGGAAACGAGGGCACCATCTCATCTGCCCTGGCAAAGTTAGACTTGCTGCCGGAGACGTTTAAGAAGGTTGGCCCAATTGAAGGCGCTATTGCGTCAACCCTTTCTGGCTTTGGGCTGGGGGGGCTGCTGACCATGCTACCCGGCACTAGCGATGCGGAATTTTACGAGGATGCCAGAAACCTCATCGCGAAAGAGATCACTCGGGCATTTGACGGTGGGCGACCAACAGATAAAGACTTCGCAATTATTTTGGCGCGACTACCATCGTCAGTAACAGAGAAGTCTCGTGGCGTTAAAAAGATAGCAAACCTTAGAGCATTCCTTGTGGCAGAAGCAGGCCCAGGCGGAAGGTTTAAGCGAGGGCAACTAGAGGCCAAGTATGGCGGAAGCCTGACAAAAGAGCAGCTTGCGGTCGGAAAAGAAGTAGAAGGCCTTGCAGTCGAAGAAGAGTGGGAATCCTTTACGCCTGAAGGCGGTAAAAAAAAAAGACCTAGAATAGTCAAACACGAGGGAAGGCTGTCTAGCCAAGATATTGTTAGCCCCTTGGCTGCTGGTTTTGAAATTAGTTCGGGGCACGGAATGAGGAAACACCCAATAGCGGGAGGGAAAAAAATGCACAAAGGAACTGATTGGGCAGCTCCAAAAAACACCCCCGTTGTTTCCATGCTTGACGGAACTGTTACCTATGCGGGAAATCAAGGCGGCAAAACAGGATACGTCGTAAAGATTAAAGATTCTTCGGGAAGAGAGACTAAGTTTTTTCACTTAAACCCTGGAAGCCTAAAGGTCAAAAAAGGACAAAAGGTAAAATCAGGGCAGCACGTCGCAGGTGTTGGAAACACCGGAGGCTCAACAGGATATCACCTGCATGCAGAACTACTTGTCGGGGGCAAACACGTTGATCTTGCCGACTACCTTGGAGAGACGTAGCAATGCCAAAGCTCTACGATAGGCAAGCCAACGAGTGGCGGGACATAGCCGACCACCTTGTGGAGGATGCCTACAAGAGCGGGCGTTTTCTCTTTAAGAAGGATGCTGAGGTTAATGTTCAGTTGCCCGATGGGCGTTATGGCACAGTCGCGGCTGAAATTCTTGATGACGTCCTACAGGCGGGCGGAACTTACGACCTAGCAGTAGATAGGCAAGAGCGCATTGAGCAAGCCGAGTATGGTGGGAAAGAAAGAGAACTTGAAGCTCTTTTCCTGGCCGCCGGAAGAGGTTTAACGTTCGGCCTCTCCGACGTGGCTGCTGAGAAGTTCGGTGATTACTCAGAAGAAGAGCTTCGTAAGCTCGAAGAATACAATCCCACTATTAGTGCCGTTGGTGAAATTGGTGGGGCTGTACTGCCTGCTTTTTTCACTGGCGGCACTTCCACTGCGGCAAGGATTCTTTCTGGGGCTTCGGCTCTTACCCCCGCTGGTTGGGCCGCTAGAGCCGGAATAGGAATGGAGAAGCTAACGGCTTCCGGCATGGCGAGGGCGGGCTTTGCCCAGGCCGACAACGTTGCCGATAAGATGATCAGGGGCGGAGCCTCCATCGGCGCAGCCGCAGGCGTAGAAGGTGTTATCTTTGGCGCAGGCGAGACCTTTGCCGAAGAGGAGCTTGGCAGGGCGGATAGAACAGCAGAGCAGATGCTTGCCAACATCGGCAGCGTTGGCCTCTTGTCAGGCGGCATTGGCGCTGCCATGGGCGCTGGCCCAGGGGCGCTCACCAAAGCCTTCCAGGCATTCCACAGCAACAGGTTCTCCAAGGGACTTGGCGACAAGGTGGCCAAGTTCTCTGACGACCTGACTGCGGCTATGACCAGTGGCGACAGGGCGACGATTGCCAAGTTTAGAGACCCGGAGTTTTTGGATAGATACATTGAGTTTGACAAGATTCGAAAAGGAGCAACCAAAGAAACAGAGTCTTTTGTTAACTCCTTCCTGGCTGATATGGAGACAGCGTCCAGCCTTACCACCGGATCGGTAAAAGGCGCCGAAATGCGCGACTTGGCGAAAGTCGCAGACCCGCAAATAACCCTAAGCGCGATGACGGATACCCTGGTAGCGGCTAGGAATAAAATCCTTCAGATAGACGACCCAAGCAAAGGCAAGCTCCTTAAGGCGGTGGATGAACAGATAGCCCTGATGGGGGCCTCAATAGAAAACCAGTTAAAAAGAACTGGCCATATGCCGCCTAAGAGCAAGATAGTTTTCGACGCAGACAGCGGAAGCTTTATGCTCGATTTTGGGGTTGAGAGAGGGGTGAGTGCTGGCCCAACAGGAAAGGCGCCTCTTTCATACATCTCAAAAAGCGAAACCGCCGCTGTTGACGAAGCAAAAAGAAAAGCCTCTAGGGCCGAGGCAGACGCAAAAACGGCTGAGTGGGAGTCTGGTCGAGGCAAGGAAATTCAAGCGGAAGACGCTAGGCTTACAAAAGAGATTGATGACCGACAGAGACAGGTGGATTCCGGCAGGGTATCGGAAGATATTTTTGTAGAGTCGTCCGGCGGCAGCGCATCTTTTCAGCCGTACCAGGGGGCAGGCATGCTCACTAGCGATGAGGTTCGTGCCCTGCAAGATCAGGGCAGAGAACTGAGTAGCCTGTTGAGCGATAAGTTCGGGATACAAGGACTTGTCCGCCAGATTGATCCAGGTGGCCGTGGTGGAAGGTTGTCGGGAGCGCGTTACGACGTTGGCATATCAGAGCAAGACTTGGCAAAGATGGATGACGTCTTGAGCGCGATCCCCGGTGCGCAAGGCTGGACAGCCAAGGAAGGGGGCGGGGTTTTTATTAACATCGACCTTCCCGGTGCGCCGCCTAAAAGATCAACCGGAAAATACACCACGCGATCTAGAGGGCAAGCACAGCAAGAACTTGACGACCTGCTGGCGCAAAGAACAGCTATTCGCTCTGAAGCAGATGCCGCAACCGCGTCGTTTAGAACGGCTAAAGAAACCGCGCCGGAATTAACCATTCCAATTATGACTGACTACGGGGATCTTGTCGGCAATCTCTTCAATCAGCTAGATAGCTTCAAAAAAACAGTTGGGTCCTACGCCTACAAGCGCCGCCCAGAAACGTCGGTAGGGTTTAACGCAGATGCTGAGATGAACAATCTTTATCAGCTAATGCGGAACACCCTCGAAGACGAGGCTTTTTTCGGAAAAGCCGCCGTAGCCCAAAAGGCAGTCAACGCCCCGTTTCATGAACTGCTAAAGATTGCCCCAGACTTCAACAAGAAGTTTACCGTTAAGGTGGCGGGGAAAAGGCAAGCGAACAGCAATAGGATTAAGTCTTTCCTGAGAAGAGCTGATGATTTTGATGACGGCTCAAAAATAGACAAGCAGGTCTTCGAGGAAACCATCAGAAAGTTTCAAGAGTTTGCCAGTGCGGCGAAAGCCCACTACACCGTTGGAACGGGCAAGGAGTTTGACCGCCTCGCCCGCAACACCGAAGCCATCAACAAGCAATGGGCCGACTTCGGAGAACTCCTCGCAGCACAGAAAGAGCTTCGGCACCTATCTCAGACCAACGATAGCTCCATGTCCCTGCTCGCTGGTGGCGCTGCTTACGCCATAGGCGGCATACCAGGCGCTGTTGTGGCCGCCGCAGCCAACGACATCATCCGGCCCGGAAACGCCATCAGACGGCGCATGGTGGTCCACAACATGAAGTCTATGATGACCAAGCGCATAGACAAGAGTGTTTCTCGGGTGACCAACCGGATAATGAAGAACAAGGCCGGTGGCCCGCAGAGGGCATCGAAGGTTCCGTCCATCCTGGCGCTCGTAGGCGTGAAGTCCACGGGGGACTCGAACGAGGACATCGCAGCAGAGATGCAGGCCATCCAGCAGATTGCATCGCCCGATGCTCTTACAGCTCGCATCGAGAAGGGCACCGCTGACTTAGAGGATGCACCTATGATTCGAGAGGAATTGACCAACGCGACAATTAGGCAGGTGAGCATGCTTCAGGGCGCTGCTGCCAAGGCGGGCATTGTCGAATCTGACCCTCTGACGGGACAGCAAAAAATTACGATGTCTGACGCGGGCAAAGCCGAGTACCTTCAGGTGCGGGACACCCTGTCGGACCCGATAGGGGTGACGACCCAGGCGCTCGAAGACGGCACTGCTAGCCGCACTATGGGGCGGACATTTGCACAGGCCTTCCCTATTCTGTTTCAAGAGTTCACCGATAAGCTGCTGGGCGACATTCGAGAAGAAGCAGAAAAGACCGGAAACGCAATTAGCTACGCAGACAACCTGCAGCTAAGTAGCTTTACGGGAATACCTTTGAGCCCAACGCTTAACCCTGGCTTTATCGGAGCCATGCAGAATGTCATGAAAGTGACAGAGCAGGGGAGAAGACCCCAGAAGCGAGTTGCCTCTTTGAAAGAGTCAGCCAATCGCGCTATACTACCAGTAGAACAGGCCATGACCTGAACCACTTGAGATGAAGAGATGTCTCGGCGAAAGCCCTAGGAGGATTTGATGAGAACGCTGGTTCACAAAAGCACCCATGCAGCGATAGACGAAATTACTGCCCTGACACTCGATGTTCAGGAGGCTTCTCAATGCACGATTCGTTGCGTTGACGCCATCGGCGGCGACCTTAAGACCTACTACATTTTTGATGATGGAACCGCAGAACTACACACGTCGGATGCAGCTACAGCGGGTGACCTGCTGACAGTGGCCTTCGGTTACAAGGTTGGAAAAATCGAAATCAGGTTTGTCCCATCAGGCACAGGCAGCGGCGATTTGCGCGTTGAAGCCACAACGGCGAAGTGAGGTAGGACATGGCAATCAGTACAGTAACTTACGGATTGGGTGGCGGCGGCGTCACCGGACAAGGCACTTACGCCACAAGCTCATCAAGCGCGGGTTCGATGGCTCTGGACTTTGA
>MPLU02076712.1_pt1 | contig 13823 bp, 8 predicted proteins | sample 1617381 | NCBI WGS metagenome assembly MPLU02 (sample SAMN05944801, study PRJNA350692) | marine metagenome | biome: marine; feature: ODZ; material: water; isolation source: 90 m water sample filtered on 0.2 um supor filter | place: Pacific Ocean | collected 2012-04-08 | depth 90m m
CAACTTTCTTGATGCTTGCGAACCCCTCAAGGATGACGCCCCCTTCACAGATTCATGGCCCGCGTAGTCGTTCACCTCCATGGCAAGCCCAAGGACGTTGGAGCCAGAAACATGATCGAGATGTATGCCGAGAGGATTTCATCCTATGGCGCCGGAGTCGTGTTTCACCCAGGAAGGCAGACCGCGTTACAATTTGAGGAGAGAATAAGCTCTATCGATGGAGATGTAATGATTCTCGATGAGGCCGGCCAACAGATGACCAGCAAGGAATTCGCCGGAGTCATACAAGGAACAACAATCTCCGGGAGAACACTAAATTTGTTTGTCGGGCCAGTGGACGGATTCTCATCGACCATCAAGAACGGATTCTCATCAATATCGCTCTCAATGATGACTTACCCCCACGAAATAGCTGCTGTGATGTTATTGGAACAGATATACAGGGCCTACGAAATCAATCGCGGATCCCCCTATCACCGTGAATGATACTGAAACGGCTCCCTGATACTATCTCCGAATATCGGGGCGTTGCTTCATAAGTAGAACCAGACTATCAAAGACATCTAGGTGGTCGAATGACAGTTGGAACCGATAATGGAAATAAGAAAGGAGAGCCAAGGAAGGCTTTCTCAGCGGTAATGATGGTAGCCATAATGCTCTTCAGTACGCAGATGTACTCATTTCAGGATTTTGAGAAATATGACGAAGAGGAATCTGTATGGGGCGATGTGGCGAAGAGAACCGCATTCCAGCAAATAGGACAGGCCGAGGGCCCAATGCCAGGTGGCTCTCAAGGCCAGCCAGCAGCCGAAAATCCATTCCAGCACGAGCATTTCCTCAACCCATCCTATCACGACCCAATGTCGGTATATGGCCAGGTCTCAGACCCCTCTGCATTGAACCTAGACTCCAGCTATGGGTTCTTCCTAGAGGAGACAAACGCCGAGGACCACGACAACGATGGCATAGACGATTTGAATGACCTCGATGACGACAATGATGGAATCAACGACCTGATAGAGATGTTCGATGGATGCATAGGTACCCATCAGTTTGACCACGACAACGATGGAGTCCTTGACGAATTTGATTGGGACGACGACAACGACGGAATACTGGAGGGCCCAATCGACTATTCCCAAGGGGCAGACCCAAGGAACGTCTCGATGGATCGATATGTAGAACCCACAACAGTTCACCCATGGACAGGAACGCCAGTTGGGGTGGGCTACCGTGTGGACCAGAACCCGATGGACCACGACAACGACGGAGTCACCGATGACGATACCGATGGTGCGGGCCCGGACTCCTACGACGAGGACGACGACAACGATGCAAGAATCGACCAGTTCGTCTGGCCCTGCGACTTTGATCAAGACGGCATTCAGGACTATTTCGATGACGATGACGACAACGATGGAGTCGTAGACTTGTGGGACGAGAATCCCTGGGACAGCCTACAGTATGGCAACATCTCGACTTCCGCAACATTGTGGGACGATGCCAGAGTCGTTGCCAACACCTCATACATGGATTATGTCGGAGGTGTGGACTTTGTCGAGAGGGAGAAGGCATGGCATCCGAAAAACGGAACACAGGCATTCACCGAGATTTTCGATGGTGATCTGGATGGCGATGGAATACCAAACTTCCTAGACCCCGACAATGACAACGACGGAACGCCCGACTCAGCTGATACAGACGACGACAACGACGGACTAGCGGACATGTACGACGTTGACGACGACAACGATGGCGTCCCCGACACCTGCCTCCAGACAGACACCAATGGAGATGGCAACGGAGACTACCCCATCAATCACGACATCACAACCCCGGGAAGGGAATGCGAAATCGACTATGACCGAGATCTCGATGACGACAGGTACCGGCCAATAGACCAGGACTACGATCTTGTATGGGACTGGTTGGATACCGATATGGGTGGCTCTGAGTTCCCCGACAACCCAGTTGGCTCCCCAATAGCTATTCCAGGAAACATACCATTCGACCTAGATGACGATGGAGTCACCAACGAAGAAGATCCCTACATGAACGCTAGCGAGGACTTGGTGGCAACTTGGAATTGCCCCAGCCTTTCAAATCCAAATCCCGTTAACTCCGACCCCCGATGTTTCACAGAAAGAAAGTCATACACAGGAAACAACGACTGGGACGGCGACGGGATAAACAACTGGGAGGACGTAGATGACGACAACGATGGAATCCTCGATTGGCTAGACATAGATCCAAACTGCGATTTGGATGACGATAACGACCTCCATCTCCTCAATGGGTCCAAGTTCCGAGACGACGGTCCCAATGACATAGACACCGACGTCGATGGGGACGGCCTCGCCAATGACGAGGACTGGGATGACGACAACGACGGACTTTCGGACTACTATGACCCAGATGATGGAAACTGCGGATTCGTAGATGCAGACAATACCGACCCATTCACAGGCCAGTCATACTCGCACAGCGACGGAGACGCGATAGACGGTTCGGATGACGGACAGATATACGCAGCAGACCTCGGACACCCCTTCTACTGGAACCTCTCATGGATGTTCAATCCATTCTCAGTTGAGAACAAGTTTGTCCTGAACTACAATGGATACGACGACACCGCTGTCCCACTGACAAACGGAAAGGTTCCACAGATGTATTGGTATGTGCTGATGAAGTGGAGTCCGTGGAACGGTGGCAACTACTTCGACATCGACATCGATGGCGACTCTCTGATCAATGGCATAGACACTGACCAAGACGCGGACGGACTCCCTGACTGGTGGGACCAAGACGAAGGAAACGACGGGGTGCTCGACGTCAACGATCCAAAGATGGGCGGGTCATTCGACGACAACAGCTGTGGCTCCACCCTAATTTGGGCGGTCCTGCAAGGAGTAGCTGACAACCATGCATGTGGTCTGGCATACGCATGGCTCTACGGCTACCCAATTTTGGATGCGACCCAAACCGGTCAGTTGGTTTACACAATACCCTACAGCACCAGGCCTGATCCAGACCAGGATGACGGGGCATACACTGGAAACAACTCCAACGGACAGTGGACATGCAACAAGAACTGCTTCTGGTTCACCTTTGACCCAGGAAGCAACCCCAGCCCCACAGCAGCCGTGTCATACAATCAAATCAAGAACAACAGGGACCTTTTCATTGCATATATTGGCCTGAATAATGGATTATTCCAATGGACTGCTGACAGCAATGCCAACTTCTTCCCCGACGAGGTCGCGGACCTGCTAAACAACGACGTAGACCCAGATGACGACTGTGGTGCCCCAGTGACAGGCAATATGGACCCCCAATGTATGTTCAACGACACTGCGGATTTGGACGACGACTTCGACGGAGTCTACGATCATTGGGACATAGACGACGACAACGATGGGATATGGGATTACTTTGAGATTGACAGCAACGACGATCTAGATGACGATGCGGGAACAGAGCCCCCGGGTTCATTCTTCATAGGCTCGAACTGTGATGACAACGACGACGATGGAACCGATACCGATCCAGATCAGGACGGATGGTATCAAGCGGTTTGGGATAAAGGTGTACTTGGACAGGGGCTGATGTCCCCCAAGTATTACGACGTCGACAACGACAATGACGGAATTCCGGACGGGGAGGACCCAGATGACGATAACAACGGAATTCTTGACTCCGAACAAGAGCTGCTTTGCTTCGTTGGCGAGGAACAGAGTCCTTGGGACCACGACAATGACGGAATTCCGGATGGCAAGATGGAAGATGACTGGGACGCGGATGGTTTGGTCAACGTAATCGAACTAGCCGGCGCTACCCCCTTCATCTCACCCTGGGACCACGACAATGACGGGCTTCGCGACGACATCGACGAGGATGACGACTCCGATGGCATGCTCGACGAGGACGAAGTAATGCTATGGCCCACCAGATTCGACTCCGAATCCACCAACCCATGGGATCACGATGACTTTGGAAACGGCTCCGGCTTAGCAAATCCATCCGATCCAAGCACCGGACCGGATGCCATAGACAACGATGACGATGCCGATAACAGGACGGACGTTGACTGGGATCATCTGGAGGAGAACTGGAACCTTACCTCAGATTGGGATTCTGACAATGACGGAATTCTCGACGAGGATGACAAGATTCCAACGAGGATCACCCTAACTGCGGATTCGGTTCTATGGCTAGACTCACTGTACCCTGCCAAGTTCAATGGAACGGTAAATTGGCTTGACCCCGTACAGGGCGTGTTCACACCAGCCCCTGACTTACCAGTCCAGGTCCATATCGATTGGGCGGCCAATGGCACAAAGGCCTTGGAGACAATCAACGTCCTCACAGACGAAAACGGAAACTTCGAGGTCGGCCAGTACCTATTCCCAGAGGACTTAGCAGTCGGGCCCAATACGACATACAACATCTATGCCGAAGTGACTGAGATGTTCATTCACGACGGTGCGACAACGGAACCAGTGCCTGTGGAAGTCAGGGCCAACACGACGATCGACTACGTAGCTTGGACCTACTTCAGGAGCGATGAGCAACCGTTGTTCGTGGATTACAAGGTCCACTACGCAGCTGACTGGGAACGTGGAATCTTCGATAACAAACTCCCTTATGCACCCGTGTCCTTCACAGTCTCCGGAGGACCATTCGGCAATACCACGCATCCGACTATATTCGATGGATACGGATATGGCTACAGAGCCGACTCCGGAGGGTGGGTGTCCTTGACATTCGTACAATCATCAGGCAGCCAAGGGATTTGGAAGCAAGTCCAGTGGAACTCGACGATGGATAACGGGCCGGGAGCGGTACCGGGTGGATATGAGGAGATCGTTTGGGATGACTTCTCCAAGTCACATAACGTGGTTGGAAGGTACAACTACACATCGACCAGTCTGCCCATCGGGGACTATGCGTTCATCGCGTTCTCCAGGCCAGATCTAGGATCAGAGCTACCTTGGCCATATCTGGAGGGCAGCGACACCGAGACGTTCTACATACGCTCGATGCATAGGATGTACGTCGAGGCAGACATCATCACGCCCTCGACAAGACCAGTCTACTTCTGGGACTCGACCCAGTTCACTGGCTCGTCCTTCGGAGCGTGGAGGGCCCTCTTCCACGCACCATCACTCTCTAACGCGAATCTTGACTACTCCGAAGTGAGCCTTGGAAAACAGTACTCTATGCTGTGGGATGGAGATCCGCAATCCCTGACGGGAGAGGCATCCAACTTGCGGCCATTCCTGTCCTCCAACGGCACACATTGGTTCATCGCGATGCAGAATGGCGGCGATTTCAACGTCCCACCTTGCGGGCCAGTCGATCCACTAGACCCACAGAGTGAGGTGCGTTGCGAGATAGTTCCGGAGATGTTCACGGGCGAGACTCTCAGAGTCGTCGGTTCAGTTTGGAATCGTACAATGACTCCATGGCCCTATGACCCAATGGCGCTACAAGTCGACGTAGATCACAACGGCATATTCGCCGGTTCAACAGAGACGGGATACGCAAGGGTTCCTGACATGGTCAATGGGGTCGCACAGTTCGATTACAATTGGACCTGGTACTCCCAGTATTCCGCCGGAGTTTATGGAATAAGGGCGGACTTTACCAATTCCAACTTCTACTTCACAGGAAACCAGACTACCGTTCTCGCACCAACTGGGGCCTATGTCAACGTCTCGGTGATAGGGACAACAGACTTCCAATACAACACAATACCCAGGTTGTACAGGGGCCAGAATGTCACCATAGAGGCTAGACTGATAGACAATGCGTATCAACCGGTCAGGGACGCTCCGATAAATTACACGTGGTCCGCCGACAACTCTGCAGGAGTGGCGATTACCGACAATAATGGAGTTTTCAAGGTCAACTTGACTATAGATGCATTCCATGAACTTGGGAACTTCTCACTTGGTTACACGTATCCCGGTGATCCATTCAGACAGGGGAGCACCTCTGACACCTACTTATGGGTGGTATCTCGAACATTCGTGAGTCTCCAGAGCACAACTCCAAACATAAGGCAGGCAGGCGATATATGGGAATTCTCGGGACAAGTTACCGATGACAACAGAACTGCGTTCGACAAGGACCTAGGACAGGCCCTGGATGGATGTGGTGAGAATGGAGGAGAAGTCCTCCTAATCATGGAAGGTACCGACTTCGAAGACAGGACTCATCGTCAGATTATCGACACACTATGTCCGAATGCCGGAACTATTCACCATGAGATGCTACTCGATCCGCAACTACTGCGTGACGACCCGAACTCGTTCCTGCCGGACGGATTCGGCCCCGTTAACGTGATACTGAGATTCGCCGAGAACCTCCCTCACGAGGGATGCGACCCTCTGGACCAGGAAATGCTGACGACATCCGGGGCTTGGGACCCATGCACTCAGATTGTCAACAGCGATCACTACCGAAAGGTCATGCAATTCCAAGTTGACGGATTCAGCCTCATTGGGAGAACCGACTTATCCGTGGTCGATCAAATTGTATACACTTCGGAAATCGACCCCACAACCGGGCAGCCGATAGAGAAGCCGATGATAGTCACTGGCCAATTACAGGACGAGCTAGGTGCGAATCTTTCGAACAGGGCAATCAGGGTCACATACGAGATGATAGATGCTGGACTGGGCGTGGTTTCATGCCTACCAGGAACAACCGATGTAAACGGATTATTCGATATCATCTGCCCTTTGACGGGAGTGCAGGCTGGACAGGCTAGAGTGAACATCCAGTTCAATTCCTACGAGAACAATGACAGATTCAGATACAGCAACGCCTCGGCAACGAGAGTGTTCCCCGTATTCTCCAACTCCACTACACAGATAATGGAGGTCGGACCGTTCAGGTCGGACGTCGATACGTTCACCTTCCAGAATGGGTCGGTGTTCCCCGTTCTATACCTGAAGGAATCCTTCCATGTGGAGGCCCTGCTAACGCAAGTCAATGGAAACCCGATAGGCGGCAAGTGCCTCAACATCTACATCAACCCAGAGACAAACACCAGACCAATAGCCACTATGACAACCGAGGATGGAACTGGATGGGTCAAGTGGTTCTCAGGGGACCCGGACGACAATCCCAGTCGAAGAGGCGTCGAGCCAGACGGGGAGTCTCTCGAGGGCTTCCGCACACTGCGCGTGGCTTACGAGCCTGAGAGGGAACTGCCCGGTGGATGCCGAGCGGAGACTACGCCGGTTGTCAACAGCTCATTCATGGACATCGAGGTCCTAGTTAGGAGCAGAGTGGACATACTGCTGAAGAACCACTGGGCGGACCCCGTAGGCTACAACGTCGGTGAAAACATAACAGGCTCTGTGGCCATACTCAGAGACCGGCTAGATGTTGCAGTACTCGGTGAGACCGTGATATTCAGAATACAGTACTGGAACGGCTCCGGTTATGTGAACACACAACCGATCTACGACGTCACGAATGAGCAGGGCGTCGCGGACTTCCAATTCATGTATTCAGGAAACGACATCCCAGGACAGGTCGAATGCGATCAGGGCGGGCCATGTGCAGTCAACGGCCAATGGAGAGTCACAGTAGAGTTCCAAGGCTCGTCTTTCTTCCAGGAGGAGACGCTCGAGAATACGCCCGTGATTAGGATGGATACCACTGTGGCAGAAGGAGAAACCAGCTTCTTCACAGCCCAAGTCACAGTAGTACTTCTGATAGCTCTATCATTCGCAGTACTGATTGGCGCCATAATGTATCGAAACTATGCTGAGAGAAGGCGAATCGAGATCATCCGTGGAATTCTGACAGACTCACTGATGTCACTCAAGGCTTCCAACGACTACATCCAGACTATCTTCAATTGCTACAAGGACCTAGTCAGGTACTTCCGCTCAAGAGGAGCGATGAAGAAGGTGTACGAGACTACAAGGGAGTTCGAGGACGCACTGAACTCGATGTTAGGAGGAATAGCTCCGCCCGGGGACCTCGACGAGTTCTTTGCCATCTTCGAGGAAGCAAGATACTCGGACCACGAAATCGGCTCAGATCAGAGAGACCGCGCGATAGCCACGCTGCAGTCAATCATCAGCCACATGACGGCATCTCTTGGGGACAGCATGCTCATGAGGACATCGGCCAATGAGTCAGAAATGTATAGTTCTGTGACAAAGGCAGGGGAGTTTGTAGACTCAGAAGGCCAGGTAAGACTGGCTGGAGTTGACGAAGACAACCCAGATGACGACTTCAGGATTTGATCCGAAGGAGAGCCCAGCAGAGGTATTCGGCCCTTTGGCCGGATTCGCACGCCCCTACGGGGCGCCCGCAGCATTCATAACACGGCCTCAGGTGGCGCGCCTACCCAAGGAACGTCGAGGGAGTCATATGAGTAAGCTGAACAGAAAGACCAACCAGTCCCTTGTCGCCTTAATTGGCGACTTGAAGGAGCAGAGCAGGTCCACCGGTTCGGCACTGTGGCGAGACGTGGCGCTTAGGCTGGAATCCAGTCGAAGCAATTGGGCCGAACCGAACCTAAGCCGCCTTTCAAGGCACGCTGGCAACGAGAAAATGATACTCGTACCAGGCAAGCTACTTGGAAGCGGGGATGTGGAAGGGAAGCCCAGCGTCGCCGCATACAGTGTCAGCGCCGGAGCTAGGACCAAGATCGAGGATGCAGGAGGACGCGTCCTGACTATCAGGGAATTGATGAAAGAGAACCCTGAGGGCAAGGAGGTGAGGATACTTGGATAATCCGGGCACACTAGTCTACGATGCCAGTGACAAGGTGCTAGGGCGCCTCGCGAGCCACGTCGCTTCGCAGATGCTGACAGCACGGAAGAACGGCGGCCAGCAGAGGGTCATCATACTCAATGCGGAGAAGGCAATAGTTTCAGGCCCCAGAAAGAGAGTTTTGGGAGACTACAGGGCCAAGTACAAGCTCAACCACGCCAGGAAGGGGCCATTCTTCCCAAGGATGCCAGACCAGATACTCAAGAGGACGGTAAGGGGCATGTTGCCATATCAGAAGAACAGCAGTGGTAGAAACTCACTCCGTGACCTCAGGGTCATGATAGGTACCCCCTCGAACCTCAGTGGCGAGGATCTGCCCGACGGGCACGCATGGGGAGAAACCGCAGGCATTGACAGACCACTACCTCTGAAGTTCGTCCGACTCGGCGAAATCAGCTCCGCACTTGGTGTGGACTCAACAAGATGGGAGGCTGAGTGAAATGGCTAGGAAGAAGAGCAAGAAGGTGTCGGTGAACACCAGTGGAAAGAGGAAGACCGCAGTTGCCAGAGCCACAGTTAGGAAGGGCAAAGGAAGAGTTAGAGTGAATGGAGAGCCAATCCACATCATGGGTCCAAGCCTCGCACAGAGGAAGGCACTGGAGCCGGTGCAAATAGCAGAGGCGATGAACAGACTCTCCGACGTTGACGTGATAGTCGACGTCGAAGGCGGCGGCCAAATGGGCCAGGTAGATGCAATTAGAACTGCAATAGCTCGAGGCCTAGTAAAGTGGAACGGTGGAGCCGAAGGAGATGACGAGGAACTCCGCGACGAGTACCTGAGATTCGACAGAAGCCTGCTAGTGAATGATCCACGCCGAAAGGAACCCAAGCATCAAATGGGTCGCGGCGCACGGAAGAAGTGGCAGAAGTCGTACAGGTGAGGTGAAAAATATGATTATTCCAGTAAGGTGTTGGAGTTGTGGAAAGGTAATCGCACATGCATATGAGGATTACAAGAAGGCCGTTGCCGGTGGAGAAGATCCCAGTAAGGCGATGGATGACGCAGGACTTGAGAGGTACTGCTGCAGAAGGATGTTCCTCGGGCACGTCGAGCTAATTGACGAAGTCGCCCCGTTCAGCATTCCCAGAGAGCAGTAATCCAGCGACAGGGCTTTGATGTGCGACTCGTGCGCACAGTTCCCACATGGGGCCTGTAGGTTAGCTTGGCCTATACTTCGCGGCTGGGGGTCGCGCGACCCAGGTTCAAATCCTGGCAGGCCCACCACATGTGGTCGAGCCTTGTCACAGCGTCAATTTACACTACTTCGCCGAACAATAACCGCAGGTTCAAGGGGGTTCCCCCCTCTCGAAATTCATGGTGGGAGCACCCTCAGAAGACCCCGGGGTGAGGGCACGCATCGAGGAGCTAGCAGAGCTCGTAGCATTCCACTCAGATCTCTACTACAATCAAGCCTCCCCCGATATTACGGATGAAGAATTCGATGCAATTTGGGACCAGCTAAAATCACTAGACCCCAATCACCCACAGTTGATGAGAGTAGGCTCTGACCCTCCTCCCGGATCAGTAAAGGTGGAACACGAGTTTCCCATGCGAAGCCTTGACAAGGCCACCAAGGAGGAGGAAGTTGCCCATTTCGTTTCCCAGACAACCGCCCAAGGAAGGAGATTCGTCTGTCAGCCGAAGCTCGATGGGTCTGCACTGTCCCTGGAGTACCGCAGAGGAAGATTGGTGAGAGCAGCAACTAGGGGCAACGGAACTAGGGGAGAGGACGTCACAGCAAACGCCAGACGAATTCCGAATGTCCCCGAGGCAATCTCATGGAAGGGTGACTGCCATGTCAGGGGGGAGGTCGTCATGCCTCTGGAAATATTCAACACGAAATATTCCGAAATAGCTCCAAACCCACGTAATCTGGCAGCAGGCTCACTCAGGCAGAAGCACATCGACGCAGGAAAGGGCAAGGCCGAGGATCTCACATTCCTAGCCTATGGTGTAGAGTTCCCATCGGAATCAACTAGGCACCCGGATAGTCCCGAGCCGCCTACCGCTTCATTTGACTCAGAGTTGATTTCCTGGTTGGAGTCAGTGGGCATCCAAGCCGCAGGAAACGAAGTGGTTTCAGGAGAAGGCGACAGGGAGACGACGGAAGCCATATTGGAGGTAACAAGAAGATGGACGGAAAACAGAGAGGGAGCAGCATGGGAGTTGGATGGTGTCGTAATCAAGCTCGATAGGCTGGACAAAAGAGACCTTTTGGGCATGACAGCCCATCACCCCCGGTGGGCACTGGCTTGGAAGTTCCCTCCCGAGGAAGCTACGACTGTACTAATGGGGGTGGAGTGGCAGACTGGAAGAACGGGAAACGTGACGCCTGTGTCCAAAGTCGCACCCGTGGTTGTATCGGGAGTCACCGTGGAGAGCACCACGCTACACAATCGTGGCGAAGTAGAGCGACTTGGAGTGAAGATAGGCGACAAGGTAAGAATAGTCCGCAGAGGAGACGTCATCCCCAAAATTATCGAAGTTCTGGGGCCCGCTGTAGAGGGCGACCTCCAAGGCAGGAAGCATGCCGATGGAACGCCTTTCAAATCAGAACTTCCAGACAGGGCCAGCGTCTCCCTGCCCAATGAATGTCCTAGGTGCCAGACCAAATTAGTTGAGGACGGAGCATTCATCAGATGTATGAACCTCAATTGCCCATCTCGTCTGGAAAGAACCATCCTATATTGGTGCAGGAAGCTGGAAATGGATGGAATAGGGGAGAAGCTAGCAGAGCAACTTTGCTCATCTGGACTTGTCTCCAATCTGGCGGACCTATACAGACTGGAAGAGGGGGACCTCTTGGGCTTGGAAAGGATGGCCGAGAAATCGGCTGGAAACATCCTGGACGAGTTAGAGGCCAGCCGTTCCATGACTCTGAGTAAATTCATCTCGGCACTAGGGCTCCCCCGGATAGGTCCCGAAATCGCCTCTCTAGTGTGCTCTGAAGTCAGAACCATGGAGCAACTGATGGGAATGCTCGAGAACAGGGACCAATCAATACAGAGGCTAACCTCCATCGATAGAATAGGAGAAACGGTAGCAGCACTTCTGTTGGATGGAATCTCCGAAAGGAAGAGCGACATCATCGATCTACACTCTCATTTGGAAATCGTGGAAGAAGAGAACTTGGACAAGGAAGGCCTCCTATCGGGCAGTACCTTCTGCATTACCGGAACTCTCAGCAGACCAAGGAAAGAGATAGCGCTCTCGATAAAATCAGAAGGGGGGAAGATTGTCTCTTCAGTATCCGGAAAACTTGACTACCTCGTTGCAGGAGAATCTGCAGGAACGAAACTAGACAAGGCAAGCAGGTTGGGTGTAAGGGTACTTTCAGAGGAGGACTTGGACAGCCTAATGGGTGGGGCGATACTAGAGAACCTCCCTGAGGAGAGACAATCAACTCTTGGGGAATTCTGACTATCCGTACATAGTGCTAGGGGGACTCACAACATCGGTTTCTGAGTTCAGATTCAGGGCCATCATCTCCCTAATCTGAGCCTCAATCCTCTGTGCCTCCTCCAGGAGTGGCTCCGGATCAAGCTGAACTGCGGGTAAAAGCCCATCTAGGCACTCAATAATCCGGGCGGCAGCCCTGGCATCTGGAACCCCCCCTCCTCCGAATTCACCGCCAGATTCTGCTAGAATTGCTAGTGAATCAACCCTTCTTCTACGACTTTCCCCGAGCATCACTCCTGTCATGCCTCCAACAACTCCTTGCTTGAGAAGAGGTGCACCGATGTCATTCAGTATCTCCTTTGCCAATTTTGTTGACGCTATTCCGACAACCGAGTCCGGCGATTGATCCTCGTCAAAGATAGAGTGCTTCTGCCCCTCTCCATGCGCATAGGAATCGATCATTATCGATGTCCCAGCTCCAGAATCCTTCATCCAATCCAGAATCTTACTGGCTATTGGAAGCTTAAGCTCCGGAGAAATTTGAATCTCAGAGGCGATCAAGATTACCTTGTCACACCTGGCGACAGTGCATATTGGCTCCCCTCCGTAGAAACGCATTGGAGGGAGGGGCATGCCATCCTGCACCAGGCATACAGGAGGAAGACCCGGATGCCTGACGCCTCCGATTAATTCCAATCCCAATTTGTCTACAAGGAAGTGAGCCACAATGCTACTGACAAATCCAACTGACGGAAAGCAGTTGATGACCAATGCACCAGATGCATCCGTTCCGGCATCAACGTCGATAACGGGCTCCGCGCTCATGGCCTCCAATAAACGCAAGTGCTTCTAACTCTTGGCCCACTCGCCACAGCATAAGCAGGCACCCGGGGACTGGAAAATGGATGAAAACTTCGTTGCTCACCAACTATCCCCGTCATCTTGGAGCAGGTATGAGGAATGTCCTAGGAAGTACTGGCTTTCTAGACAGAGATTGCCTAGGAAGGCAAGTATGCCCGCTGCTATGGGTACAGCAGTCCATAATTCGGTAGAAGACATCTGCAACCTCGATCTATCAGACAGGGATGACTCGGAGATAGGTTGGCTACCACCAACAGCCAAGGCAATATTGGACCGTCATTGGGCTCTCGAGAAGGACGTGTTCTTGGGCACTCCAAGACATCCAAGATGGAAGGATGAAATGATCACCAAGGCACACGATGGACTAGTCGGCGCGCTAAACATCCTATTCTCAAAGTCAAGGATGGAAAAAATAGTACTTTCAGAGGTTTCCGTCTCGATGTGGAAAACCGTTCAGTCGATGGTCCTTGCAAATGAGGGGACACTGGTCTCGGAATGTGGGAGGATGATGGGGAGGCTGGACCTGCTTATCGCCGATCTCGACGAAGAGGGCAAATCGACGGGCTGGATAGTAGCCGACCTCAAAACAGGAAAGCCGCCAAAAATAGACCTAAACGAGAAAGTGAGCCGACAACTCAGATTTTACAGGGACCTCATCAAGCAAAACAATCCTGACCACCCACCGCTTCATGCAGAGGGTTGGTATTCTGCAAACCAGACCGTACACCGGGCAGAAGGCCCCTCAGTACTCGATGATGCG
>MPLU02110248.1_pt1 | contig 13782 bp, 10 predicted proteins | sample 1617381 | NCBI WGS metagenome assembly MPLU02 (sample SAMN05944801, study PRJNA350692) | marine metagenome | biome: marine; feature: ODZ; material: water; isolation source: 90 m water sample filtered on 0.2 um supor filter | place: Pacific Ocean | collected 2012-04-08 | depth 90m m
AGCGTGCTGGCGTGACACTTGGCACCATTTTCCCATCTCGATTCCACGAATCCTCCCAATGCCTCAAGGGTGCCGTGGAGACCGGTCGCTTCGGGCGACTGACCATTGGCGATTCCTATGTTAAATGGTTCCGCACCCGGGAATATTATGACAGCGGCGCATGGCGTGGAACCTGGAAACTGGACGGAGGCGGCGCACTTATGAACCAGGCGATCCACAGCGTCGACCTCTTAACCTGGCTGATGGGACCCGTCCGTGAAATTTCAGCGCACATCGACATGTTGGCCCACGAGCGTATTGAGGTCGAAGACGTTGCGGTGGCGACACTTCGTTTTGAGAATGGTGCTATTGGAGTCATCGAGGCCACCACCGCGGCCTACCCGGGAGCCCTCAAGCGCATTGAACTTCACGGGACTGCTGGGACGGCGGTTCTCGAGGAGGAAGACCTGACAAGCTGGGAGTTTGCCGAGTCAACACCGGAGGATACCGCGTTGCTGGAACGAATGCAGGGAAAGACCCAGACTGGTGGCGGTGCGGCCGATCCCTCTGCCATCGGGCACCATGGACACACGATGCTGTTCCAGGATTTCGTCAGCGCTGTCGCTGAAGGCCGGAGCCCACTGGTCGACGGCCACGAGGGAAGGCGCAGCGTGGAGATTATCCTTGGCATTTACCAGGCCGCGGAAGCACGTCAGACCATCACCCTGCCGCTTGATGGTGATCCGGATCTGAAGGCCCGAATCAACGGCGTACGCTCGAACCAGGCAGATTAGCTTTAATCCAATCGTGTCACGGATGGCCCATGGGATTCCACCATATTAAGAACTGGCTGATTTACGTGGTGGTACGCATGTTGATTTGCATCATACAGTCGCTACCACTGCGCTTCTGCGAGGCGTTCGCCCGATTCATGTCGCGTCTTGCCTGGCACCGACTTCGCATTCGGCGTTCCGTGATTGAAGACAATCTTCGCCATGCGTTTCCCTACCTGTCCCAGGACGAGCGGGACTCGATTGCCCTCGACATGTGGAACCATCTCTGCCTCATGGTATGCGAAATCGCTCACACGGCTCGCAAGATCCATCGCACCAATTGGCGTAAACATATCCAACTCAACCGAGCACGCCAGCTCGTTCAACTCCTGCTCGCGGATCGTCCCACGGTCCTGGTCTCAGGGCATTTTGGAAACTTTGAAGTAGCGGGTTATGCGGCCGGTCTCTACGGATTTTCTAATTACACGATTGCACGGCCACTTGATAACCCGTACCTCGACCGTTTTATCGGAAGTTTCCGCTCCCTTAACGGCCAATATATTCTCCCCAAGAAAGGAAGTGCCCCGCAGATCCAGGAAATACTCGACGGCAGCGGAACCCTGGTGCTTCTTGGTGACCAGCATGCTGGTGCCAAGGGCTGCTGGGTTGACTTCTTTGGTCGTCCCGCCTCTTGCCACAAGGGAATTGCACTCTTTTCACTCATCAACAATGCGCCGCTCGCAACCTGCTATTCCAAACGACTTTCCGGACCGCTCTCATTCGAATTGGGGCTGGCAGACATTTTCGACCCTGCCATCAAAAACGATCCTGAGCCTGAGATCACCACCATCACGCAATGGTACAATGAAGTCCTGGAAACTGTGATCGAGGACGCCCCTGGCCAATACTGGTGGGTCCACCGTCGCTGGAAGGGTCATCCACCACCGATACCCCGTTCCGTCGATGGCTAACCTTTTCGCTATGAAAGCAACTGCATGTCCTCCTGGGCTCATCTAATCAAGATTCACGAACTTCCTCCTGGCGAGGCCTGCGAAGTCGTCGTGGCGGATACGGTACTCGCCGTTTTCAATTTAGATGGGGAGTACAAGGTCCTTGATGGTATCTGCCCTCACCAGGGCGGACCGCTCGGCAAAGGCTCTCTCGGCGGCTGCATCGTAACCTGCCCCTGGCATGGTTGGCAGTTCGACGTGAGCACCGGACAACAACAGATCAACGCCCGGATCATTCACACCACGTACGCGACGCGTATCGACGGCGACAGTGTTCAGGTGCAATTACCCGCATGACTGAAATTCGCCCATTCCTGAACAGCGATCCACCTCACATCGTGGACTTGTGGAACTGCCAACCAGCACAGCGTGCGATGGTCCCTACCATCAATGTCGGCTTCCTTTCCCAGCACGTTCTCGGTAAACCTTATTTCGATCGCGAGGGCATGCTACTGGCGTTCCAGGACGGCCGGCTCGAAGGTTTCGCTCATGTAGGATTCGGACCCGCGGAAGACGGCAGCTGCCTCTCTTGCGAAACCGCCGTTGTCAGTATGTTGATGACCCGCAACCCTTGCAGCACGGGTTCAATCGCCGCCGACCTTCTCGAGCGAGTAGAGACCTATTGTCGATCGCGCGGCAGCCAGCGCATCTATGCGATGGGTGCTCCGCGACTCAGCCCCTTTTACCTTGGACTGTACGGCGGTTGCCAGATTCCCGGCGTGCTACGAGGCCAGACGGAACTCCATGACGTCTTTGAGTGTGCCGGTTTCGAAACTATCGATCAAACGCGGATCATGCATTGTCCACTGTCGGACGGTGCCATACCTATCGACCGATCCCAGCATCTACTGCGCCGAAACTACGACATCGAGGCGGCAGTCAACCCTCCCGATCGTACCTGGTGGGAAGCTTCCACACTCGGTCCTTTTGCGCGTATCCAATTCGATCTGCTTGACCAGACCGGCGAGCAACCCACGGGTGAGATACGCGTCTGGGACATGCAACCGCTGGCAAACGCATGGAATGTGACCGTGGCCGGACTTGTCGACATGAACCTCCCGGACGAGCAGCCCGAAACCGAGATCCTCCGCTTTTTCATTGGTGAGGTTTCGCGGTTCCTTCATCGTCGTTCGATCGCCCTCCTGGAAGCACAGTACAGCTTTCAGGACGCGCGCGCCGCAGAGGTATTTCCGAGCCTGGGTTTCACGCAGGTGGATGAAGCCGACGTCATGTGCAAGACCCTCTAGCGGCCCTCGAACCTGTCACGACCGGCAACCAAGGCAGCCATCTTGCGATCCGATACGGATCGTGACAACATCCAGAAGCCACAATCCGGATGTACGTAATGGATTCGTTCCGCTCCCAACAGGTTAGCAGCATTCTCAATCCGCGTGGCCACCACATCAGCTGACTCGACCTCGTTATCCTTGATGTCGATAACACCAATACCAAGGCCCAGCGAATCTTTCACATCCTTCAGCAGTGCAAGCTCCACATCGGGCCGCCGCGCCAATTCCAGGACCAGGTGATCAGCGTCCAGGCTGTTCAAAAAGGAGACCAGCTTCTCGTAAGTCCCCTGCTGGATGGTTTGCCCGCCGTAATTCCCAAAGCACAGGTGCACCGCACGTTCCGTCGACACGCCGTCAAAGACACGATTGATACCGGCTGCGGCGATTTCCGCGTCGCCCGGGTTCCCGGTCAGATTGGCCTCATCCACCTGGAGGACATCGGCCCCGATTTCCTTGACCTGTTCATTAAGAACGGTTGCCAACTGCATGACAAGCTCTTCCAGGTTGCCGTAATGGTCGTCGGCGACCATCTTGGCCAGCATGTAGGGGCTGGTAACCGTAAACTTTTTAGGAAGTGATGTCAGTGGTGCATAAAGTTCGTAATCGCCTCGCAGATTGAGCGTACCGGCTGCCAACGGTGCCACCACGACTCCAGGCGGCTGCGCCCGAAACTCGTTCCCGGGTTGCGTTCGCCACTGGGCTAACTGGCGGGTATCGAGCGTCCCGGAGACTCCTTCCATGCGAGAGACAAAATAATCGATCATGCCATTGGTTTCACCATGATTGATATCCCAACGATAAAGTTCACCGTCAGCCACCACGTCAATTCCGGCAAGTTCCTGGGTCTTAACCACGGCCAACATAGCGTCACGGAGGCTTTCTTGTGTACTAAAGACTCGAAGCCATGTCGGAACCGGATAACTGCCCACTACGGTTGTCTTGATCATCGCAACTCTTTTCTTCTGATTTGCCCTGCCGTTACCAGGTCAGCCCAAGGCTACTGAATTCCCATTCATTCGCGGGGGTATAATCTTCCCAGGCGGGAAGTACTGAAAAACCAAAACCATCACACTGCAACGAACTGATCTCCAGCTTACCATCCTGAACAGCCGGCGCGACCCTGCCCTCGCACCGCATGTAAAGATCCGGATGGTTTTCCAGGGCCGCCTGTTGCTGTTTCGTCGACAGGTAACTCAAACCAGGATGAAAGTGGTGCCCGTTACGCTCCACGTGTTCAAGACCCAGAGTCGCCACCAGGCAGAGATCCGACTGCACCGGGATCACCCCCACCGCGCAAAGGTCCTCCCCCGTCATCACATAGTGGCCGGGCCCTTTTTCCTGGTTTCCCTTCCAGACGAGGCCCGCGTTGAGAAGCGATTTAATGGGCCCCTTGCAATTCTTGCTGCTCACCCCACGGTAGCCGCAGTCCATGGCTGAAGCGTAGGAATCGAGTCGCCCATCTGATTCGTCGATCACAACGGGCTTTACTTTCCCCAGTTCTCGGACGGCCTCCGTTTTGCCAGGATCCAGTGCAATCTTCCGATCCAACGGTTGCTCAACCACGAGAATATTATTCCAGAAGGCAGCCAGGTCGGAGTGGGATCGTATCGAATCAATGAACGCTTCCAGTTCCCCCGGCTCCTTGTACTGCTCATTTCCGTCAAGGGTCACACCGTAGTCACTACCCCGGTAACGCTCCACGATCCCAGCAATTGCTCGGATCCGATCGAGATCCGTGCCCGGATCATTCGCCACCTTTACTTTCAGGTAACAGATACCATTGTCTCGCACGTATTCTTCCAGCGCCTGTGGAAATCCGTCGTCAAGCCGTTCCTCGGTCGGGATATCTGCCGCAGTCAGCGGATCGGACAGCCCAATCGTATGACGCGCGAAGATGGACTGCGCCGGCCTCTCGGGCAACCAATCGGGGACACGGCATCCTTCCAGTATTTCGTGTATTTCGGCAGGCACGATCCCGTAAAGTCCCGCACGAACGGCCTCGTCGAAACCCATCGAGGCATGACGTGCGATCGCATCCATCAATGCCCGTTCGCCAAAGCTAATTCCGAAGGCCGCGAGCAGCGGTGGCAATCCGCGTGTCTCCGCCCACTCATGAACATGATCATAAACCGGCTTCCAGCCTTCAAAGAGTGTCACCGGTTCCTGCATCGATCGCGCAAATTCAGCTGTGGCCTCATCAATTACCGTCAGCATATCGTCGATTTGTGTTTCGAATGACTTATCGGGTGATTTGTCAAACCACCCTGGTGGTAGGCAATCTCCGCTATAGCCCACCTGTCGCTTCCCATCAATTTCAACCACGATTTCCATGATCGCCTGGGGACATCGGGTCAGGCAGGTATTGGCGTAACGAAATGGAATCCGAACCGTGGAATTCCTGAGGCCAAAGCGGCTTTCCTTGAATGCTACCCGTATCACCACAAAGTCTCCTGGCTCCTGCTTTTCTAGACCTGGTCACCGATCAGTTTGTCGACTTCCTCAGTTAACCTGGCGAGGATTTCATCGTATGGATAAGCGCCCAGCGTCTCCGAACCCTTTTTCAGATTGACATATTGGGGACCACACCAGAGCCCGAGATCTGCATCGTCCGTTTCCCCGGGGCCATTGACGCGGCAGCCCATCACGGCAATCGTCAGATCCTTTTCGGCCGCATAAGCCGTAATTCGCTTAACATCCTGGGCCAGTTCGACAAAGGCTTCGTTTTCCACCCGCGAACAACTTGGGCAGGAAATGATATTCATCCCGCTCTCGTTAAAATTAACTACGGAACGTACTCGGCCCGCTGCGATATCAGCCAGGATGCTTCTACCGGCCTCGATCTCCTCGTTTTTTTGAGCATTCGGAACGGTCAATGAAACGCGGATCGTATCGCCGATTCCATAGCCGATAAGTTGCTCGAATGCCACTCGTGTCTTGATCACGCCATCCGGTGGCAGGCCAGCCTCCGTCACGCCCAGGTGCAGCGGAATCTCAGGGCGACTCTCGGCAAACCTTCGGTTCAGCTCAATCACCTTCGCTGGGCTGGAATCTTTTAGTGACACACAGTAGCGTGTGAAACCGAGATCATCGAGCAACTCGCAGTGTTCCAGTGCACTGGCCAGCATCGGCCCCACCGAATCGTCCTGTGCAAACTTGTCAACTTTATCCGGATCCACGCTTCCGCAGTTCACTCCGACGCGCATTGCACAGTCATGCGAGGCCGCAATATCAGCAAGGTATTTCACCTTGTCTTGCCACGGCTTCGACTTCTCATGGTGATAAAGGTGGCCAGGGTTGTAGCGAATCTTATCAACCGCTGGAGCCACGATTTCTGCCATCCGGTAATTTTCCTGCAGGTCAACCGCCAGGTTGGCCTCCGTGGCGGCCTTGATTGATACGAGTGACTCCGCATCTCGTTTACTGTCGACGGCAATCCGCACCACGTCCGCCCCGGCAGCGTCCAGTTGATTGACCTGTTCGACCGTCGCGGAAATATCCGTCGTTGCGGTGGCCGTCATGCTCTGCACAGCGATTGGATGATGATCCCCAATGATCGTTGATCCGATCGCAACGGCTCTCGTCTGGTTACGTTCCAATTGGCTGTCTCCATTGTTCGCTGAATCTCTTCCTATTCTCCACCACGTTCGGCCGATACGCAACGCCTTTGCACAGTTCTCGAAGCCTCTCGTGCGGCCAGCCAGGGCTAAAACGGTCGGCCACCCGGTTGACGCGCGGACGGGCAGTTGCAACGCTGTGGTGGTGAATTCACCACCCCTCCTTAATATCGTCCTTTACCAGCCGGAAATTCCTCAAAACACAGGGAACGTCGGTCGCACCTGCCTCTCCGTGGGCGGGAAACTTTGGCTGGTCAGACCACTCGGTTTCCAACTGGACGAAAAGCGATTACGTCGAGCCGGACTGGACTACTGGCAGCACCTGGACGTCGATATCGTCGACAACTGGCAGATGCTGACCGAACAGGTATCTCCGTCAACGCACTGGTATTTCACCAAGACAGCCGACCGTATCTACACGGACGTGCAGTTCAAACCGGGCGACACCCTGGTTTTCGGTAGTGAAACACGTGGGCTGCCCGATTCATTGCTTAACGACTCCCGATCACGCGCCTTGCGAATCCCGATTCAACCCCTGGTTCGAAGCCTGAACCTGGCGAGTGCGGTTTCCGCCGCGGCCATGGAAGTCACACGTCAATGGCGCGAAAGCGGACTCATTAATGACCCCGGTCGTCCGACACTTCAAAGCGACCCAACATCCACCCCCACCCCTAGCCCTTAAGAGGTATCAAGTGCCCCATTTTACTCCTGAGGTCCTGACAGATTTTTCTATCGCGCTGCTCACCGCCGGCGGAGCCACCGAAACGGAGGCCGCGATCGTCGGTGCCAGTCTCATCGACGCAAATACCAAGGGCTACGACTCACATGGTCTCATGCGAATCCCCTTCTACCTGGACATGCTAAAGGCCGGCGACATTGTTTCCGGCGCCGAGTTAACCACGATCAACGAGACGCCGACGCTACTGGCCGCGGACGCCAACTGGGGATTCGGCCGCGTACAGTGTGGATCGCTGGCGGACGCCCTGCTCGACAAGGCCGATGAATCCGGGGTGGCAATCGGGACGCTTCGACAGAGCAGTCACATTGGTCGGCTTGGTGAGTACTGCGAGATTGCGGCAGCACGGAACCTGGTTTCCATCATGATGGTCAATACCCATGGGGCCGCCCGCCGCGTGGCACCTCCCGGCGGTCGTGCACCACGCTTGGGAACCAATCCGATTGCGATGGGTGTCCCTTCTGGCGACAGCCCGTTAGTACTTGACTTCAGCACCAGTGTCACTGCCGAGGGCAAAGTGCGCGTGAAATCGATCGCTGGCGAGACCTGTCCCGAGGGCTGGCTGCTCGATAGCGATGGTAATCCGACAACCGATCCGAACGATCTGTACACGGATCCACCCGGGAGCATTCTTCCGATGGGCGGCCCCCAGGCCTACAAGGGTTTTGGGCTCTCCCTAATGATCGACCTTTTTTCCGGTGCGCTTTCCGGCGGGCTCTGTGCCCGTGAAACGCCAATTACCCCCAAGGGAAATTGCGTTTTCATGATGGCCGTCAATCCTGCCTTCCTGGGAGGAACGGAAGCTTTCGAACGCGAGGTAGCGCAGCTGGTGGGTTTCGTGCGAAACACGCCTACGGCCCCCGGCGTCGACGAAATCATGCTACCTGGGGACCCGGAACGGAAAACGGTAGCTCGCAATCAGCAAAACGGCCTGGCCGTGGACGATGAAAACTGGGCCAAGTTACTGGAGTTAGCCGCTACGCTGGGCGTTGGTGCACCCAGCTAAAAAACTTTCCAGGGCCAGGTTTTTGCGAGTTTTCGCTGTTGCGCCACTTGTTTGGCACTGCGTCCCTGCGGGACAATAATGGTCCGGACCGGTAACGTACTCACACGCACCCAACGCGGAGACATCGACCATGCGCCGTTTCACGAATGCACGTTTCCATATTTCTTTACTCTTGCTCGGCATGCTTTGCCTGCTGTTTACTGCGACGCTGCCGGCCCAATCACTGCCGCTTGTGCCAGCCGTCGAGTCGCAGCCGTTGAAATCCCAGGCAAAGCGCGTGGCTGCTGCTCTAACTCACCTCGGACACCCGCTCACTGCAGACGAGCAGTCAACGTTGACGAAAGCACTGGAAAACACGAACGACCAAGAGTCGGTCGCCGCAATCCAGGCAACTCTTGATCGTCGGGCCTTGATAGGCGTTCATATCAATCCCGAAAGCCGCGTCAAGGTAACTCGTGGCGCTGCACCGGCAATTCTTATGGAACAGGGCTGGAGCGTGTTCCTGGTCAAGGTTCACAACGAGGCGGGGGTAACCAGTCCGTTGCGTTGCAGCAGCGTCAACGCGGAACCGCTTCAGAAACGATCTCGTGGGGCATCGGAACCGAAGCCCACCATCACGGCCAAGGATATTCCAGATCGTTGGCTGGACCTGATCATGTTTGAACAGAAACCGCTTACGAAAACACTTTCTGGACTTGAGCTGGATTACCGCATCATCCAGATTTACAGTCGGGACGCTGGCAAACGCGAGGGCCTGTTTCTTTTCGACGTCGGGCAAGGAACGCAGGACCTCGGCTTCCGCAGTGAACTACCCGTACTTTTCACGTCGCGCCCCGCCGTACAGGTAAAACTGAACGTGGTCGATCACGACGGAAAACCAACTACCGGCCAATTTGTAATCCGTGACCAGTTGAACCGTGTGTACCCCGCGCGTGCACGACGCCTGGCTCCCGACTTTTTTTTCCACGACCAGATCTATCGCCACAGTGGAGAAACGGTCGCACTGCCCCCCGGCAAATACCAGGTGACATTTACACGTGGCCCCGAGTACACCGTCCAACGCCGCACAGTCACCGTGCCCGACGCTCCTCAACACCAGGAGACGTTCCGCTTGAAGCGCTGGATTCAATTGACTGATTTTCGCTGGTATTCAGGCGACCACCACGTGCATGCGGCTGGCTGCTCGCATTACGAAGCTCCGACCCAGGGCGTCGCACCTGCGGACATGATGCGTCATTTCCTGGGTGAGGATCTTAACGTTGGCTGCGTCCTCACATGGGGCCCGTGTTGGTACCACCAAAAGCAATTCTTTGACGGTCAATTACACGCCCTTTCTCGCAAGAATTACCTGATGCGTTACGACGTCGAGGTATCGGGATTCCCTAGCTCCCATACCGGACATCTCTGCTTGCTCCGCCTCAAGGAAGATGACTACCCTAACACCACCCGCATCGAGGAATGGCCGAGTTGGGATTTACCTGTTCTCAAGTGGGGAAAAGAACAGGGGGGCGTGGTCGGTTTTTCGCACAGCGGTTGGGGCCTTAAGGTCGAGGGAGACACCCTGCCGAATTACAATATGCCGAAGTTTGACAGCATCGGCGCGAACGAGTACATCGTCGACGTCGTGCATGGCGTTTGTGATTTCATCTCTGCAGTCGACACGCCCATCATCTGGGAAATGAGCATCTGGTACCACACCCTCAACTGTGGTTACACGTGCCGCATTAGCGGTGAGACTGATTTCCCCTGCATCTACGGCGACCGGGTGGGCCTGGGCCGCGTGTATGTCAAGCTGGACAAGGATCAGCCACTCGATTTCGACAACTGGGTTTACGGACTCCGGGACGGACGCAGCTATTGCAGTGATGGATTGGCCCATCTATTCGACTTCAGCGTGAATGGTCTTGGCGTGGGCGAAACAGGTAACGACAAACGCCCAAGCTTCCTGGGCATCAATCAGGGCGATCCGCTCAAGATCAAGGTCCAGGCAGCTGCACACCTTGAAAAAGAACCCCTTGAAAGTGTCCGCAACCGACCGCTGGACCAGAAACCTTACTGGCACGTAGAACGTGCTCGCGTGGGGAACACCCGGAAGGTGCCGGTGGAGTTAATCGTAAACGGCGAGTCTGTGGCGCGAGCCGAGATCAATGCAGACGGTAGCGTCCAGACTGTCTCGTTTGACTACAAGCTGGAACGATCCAGCTGGGTCGCCCTGCGAATTTTTCCGGCTGCACACACCAACCCCGTCTTCGTTGAGGTCGATGGAAAGCCAATTCGGGCCAGCAAACGAAGTGCCCAATGGTGCCTGGAAGCGGTCGATGTCTGCTGGAATTCGAAGAAAGGCAACATCCGCAAGGAAGAACAGGAAGCGGCTGCGGCTGCCTACGAAAAAGCGAGACAGGCTTACCGCGCTATCCTGGCGGAATCTTTCGATGACACCGAGTAACCGAGGTTACCGCAGCTGCGTCTTGTAGATCGGCAGATGCCGGTAATAGACTTCCAGCATGTAAATGCTAAGGCAGGTCGTGAAGAGTCGACCGCCCTGGTGTCCCCATTGATCGTTCGAGGGTGACCAGCTTCCCTTCTCGCGACCGATTTTGGTCTGCCGTTCGGGAACCGTCTGCCGCATGACCTTATTCCACGAATTCCACCACTCACCGCCCATATGGTGCAGTGTTTGTGTTGCGTAATACCAGAAATAGAGATCCTGTTCCTCCCAGTTCATTCCCGTATCACGAACGATATTCGAACCTCGAACGAGTCGCGGATCGTCGTGCTTCCAGCCCAGGTATTGGCGACACAGCAGACCTTCGGCAGTCATGGATATCTTCTCGCTAAAACCGGGTCGATAGCCGTACTGACTGCCGCCATCCGTGCTGGCAGCGTCCAGGTAATCCGAGATCTTCTGGAGCTTATCACTCGGGACGTTCAACCCGGCCATCAAACCACTCTGTGCTGCCATCACGAACCAGCCGGTCACGGAGGTGTCCGATTCCCCATTGGGCGTGTACCGCCACCCCCCTGCTGGAGATTGGATGCGAAAGCAGTAATCCAGGGCTTTCTGTGCTGGCGCCTTATACTTTGGATCTTTCGTCATGCCATAGAGCTCGCAGATGGCAATCGTGGCTTGTGCTTGGGTGTAAAGGCGATGATGAAAGCTGCCTGTCTTAAAGAAATTGCCGTCGGCATCCTGGAGGCGAAGCATGGAATCCCACGCCCGCTTAACGACATCCTTATGTTCACCACTACGATGCGTATGACCTGCTCCCTGGAAAGCCAGTAGGGCCATAGCAGTTGCTGCGCTGCGGTTTTCCACACCACTACCGTTCGTATAGGGCCCGGACAGACTCCATTGGCCGTCCTTCTGCTGGTTCTTTTTGAGCCACAGAAGGCCAAGCTTGACGGCAGCTTCGGTGGTGGCGGTGCCGCCATAAGCAGCCAGGAGCGCCTCCTTCATCCCCTTTTCCCTACCCGTTAACGCGAGCCCGATTGACGGCGTATTGAGATCGCTACTTGCCTTAACCGCATCGATCGTAAATTCAAGTTCCGGTGGTGCGGCCAGCGGATCCTCGACGAACTCTTCGTCAACGCTCATCACGGGATCCTCGATCTCCAGGGATTCAGAATCGGCAGCCTGGAAAATATCGTCTTCCAGCTGCACGCCCAGTTTTTCCGCGTAGACCATTTCCAGCTGCATCGTCTCGTCCGGTCGGGTACCGATATAGATAAGCCCCAGGACGATCAGGAGCACCGTGTGAAAAACGAGGCTGACCAGCCAGGGTGGCGATTTTTCAAGTGCCCAGGCGGCGGCATCCGCTTCCTCGTCTTCACCATCCTCCTCGTCTGGGACGTCCAACCCCAGGGCGTTGGTTGAGACACTCACCGGAATCGGACGATTCGGTTGCAGCGGCATGGGGCGTGATGGTGACTTGACGGGGGTTGCTGTCGACCGCTGCGGAACGGCAATCGGTTTAACCGGGGCGGGAGGAGGGGGTGCGCCGGGCGGTAGCATGGGATTGACATCCGTCGGCGGTGGTTCGGTGACGGCCGGCGTTGGCTGAACAGGAACGGGTCGGGCCATAGGGACCGGTGTCGCTGCGGGGACCACGGGCGTAGCAGCGGCTGGCACGACGGGAATCGCACGGGGAGGCGGACTGCCGGCTCGACGTCGCCTGGAAGATTCCGAATTGGACATCCGCGCTGCTTTCCTTAGAGGATTCTGGACCCCGGTAGCTTACCTGCCGAGCCTCTGCCTGACCACGTCACTTACTTCGCAAGTGTAGCACTGTCCCCGTGTTGCGCCAAGCAACATGAAGGCAATCCCATGGCGACTGGGGGACCCTAAGCCATTGTTGCCAAGGGAGTTCCCCCGTTATTGTTATCGTCAGCCCGGCGGCCTTCACTGGATCCCATTTAGGCAGCTGGGGTGAAGCGCTCGTTTTCAGACGCATCTTATCCTCGCTGAAATCGGGAGAGCCCCCTATCGGTATTGGCTCCTGGAAAGTTACAATGCTTTGCTTATTAAATGTCGCGGGGTGGAGCAGCCCGGTAGCTCGCGAGGCTCATAACCTCGAGGTCGCAGGTTCGAATCCTGTCCCCGCTACTTGAGTGACTTGCACGTTCTGGCAAGTTGCCGCATTACGACGCACAAGCCCTTGTCCTGCAGGGGCTTGTTTCGTTTCTTGCTGGTCGTTGCGATTCTCTGCGTGTGGGTGCTGCGCCGCATTTTGCGCCAAAAGTGCGCCGGATTGTGCGCCGCCTTGAGAGGCCACTAATTGTTGCAACAGGCCTCGCAGACGTTAAGCTAACAGCTATGGCCGACACCCCTGATCAACAACCTGACCCGGTAGAAAAGAGCCTCGGCGACCAGGCTACCGGTGCCGATGTATCCCGTGTTGATCGAGACATGAGCCTCGGCGACCAATCAACGACCGGCGATGCCCTCTCCTCGCTATCTGATCTGGGCAGTGACCTGGGCGAGGCCATCGATTCAGACCTGCCCCTGATTGACCTGGCGGCTCGCTACGAGATCGAGGGGGAACTGGGCCAGGGTGGCATGGGGGCCGTGCTACTGGCAACTGACCGGCAACTGAAGCGCAAGGTAGCCATCAAACGTATCCTTGGCTCGATGTCGCAAAGCAAGACCGCCCTGCAACGATTTGTGACCGAGGCTCAATCCATCGCCAAACTCAACCACTTCAACATTGTCCAGGTTCATGAGTTTGGTCGTGATGCAGAAGGGCCACTGCTGGTACTGGAATACGTGGGTGGTGGCAGCCTGCTGGATAAGCTCAAAGATGGCAAACTGGAAGTGGAAGAAGCCGTTGATATTACCAGCCAGCTTTGTGATGCGCTGGGCAAGGCCCATGGTGCAG
>MPLU02304104.1_pt1 | contig 13761 bp, 11 predicted proteins | sample 1617381 | NCBI WGS metagenome assembly MPLU02 (sample SAMN05944801, study PRJNA350692) | marine metagenome | biome: marine; feature: ODZ; material: water; isolation source: 90 m water sample filtered on 0.2 um supor filter | place: Pacific Ocean | collected 2012-04-08 | depth 90m m
CAACCAGTGGTACAACAACCAGTGGTACAACAACCAATGGTACAACAACCTGCGGTACAACAAATAGTAGTCGCGAGTGTTGGAGGATATGGCACAGGAACCTGGAAAATCCAGATGGCCGATTCAGGATTACAGATGTTTTTCCTGAGTATCGGATGCTTTTTGATTAACTGTTTTACACTATTCTTGGCAGTACCATGGACCACAGTCATGTACTACAACGCTTGGAGTGCAAATGTCGATATCGATGGTCGATCACTAAGATTTACAGGCAATGCAGGCAGCTTCCTAATGGTGTGGCTTAAGACTCTAGTCTTGAGCGTAATCACTTTGGGAATATACTACATTTTGATTGGTCGAAAGAACGTAAAGAGATGGGTTGATTCAAATCTCTCTTGGGCCTAATCTCATCAGATATGATTTCTGAAAATTGCAATACCGGATTCGGTGACACATCCAAAAATATTGCACCGATTAGATTTCATCTTGATGGAAATATTTGCCCACCCAAATAGTGGCCGAACATATTCGGGCAATACAGCAACCATTTTAGTATGAATTTCAAAGTCGGCGCCATGGCAAATTGGAATACGATTTGGAGATGGACACACATTACATTCGCTTCATTGTGGTTGTCCGAAATGCTGTTCGGAATACCTTTGATGTTGATCGAACTTCTGTTTGGTGAGGCGCTGCTCGAAAAGGAGGTCCTGGGTCTTCCGTTCCAGGATGCCTTGTTCCTTTTCCTGTTGGTCCCCGTTATGATTACTGGATTTTCCAAATGGCCCCTTTACCCATGGTACAAGAAATGGAAGAGCAAGTCGGACGGTCGATTCAAATTCATTGGCCCTTGGAACGGAAATCAGGTTTGGCGTTGGGTCCACATTACAACCGGCTCTTTGTGGGCAGTCCTACTGGCTGATGGTTTGTTCCTTGATGGTCTGATTTTCGGAGAAGACGAAGAAGCACTTTTGCCAACTTTGGCGTTTATGATTGCATTCTTTGGCACAATTATCTCAGGTTGGGCTAAATGGCCGATATACCCGTGGTACAAGAAAAGGAAGAACCGAAAAATGCGTGCAGAAAAAGAAGAAACTGCCGAATCAGAGTAGTATTATCGCAAGGGTACCCCTACGATTAATCCAAAATACCTTGATTCTCACCGATGGTAAGATTCCCAGGCGGCAGTGCTGAAAGCACGTCATCTTGCAACAATCCGGTCGCTTTGGCGATCTTTGTCGCAATTTGCTCCTTCTTTTGTGTGCCAGGAGTCAAACGTATCCAACGCTGACAGACCTTGCTTATCGCATCGTGCGTTCCAACAACAGGCAATGGAATTCCATTAATCGCCACCACCCCTAGAGTGATTTCCATACTGAGGTCCTTGTACCAATGTCGGTTCCCACGTACGATGAATGCTCCACGCCCCAGTGATTCACCAGATTCAGTGGTTTTACTGACCTGACCCTGTTTTGCATGGAATGCTGTAGCAGCAGCCCCTCCACTGCCCCATGCACGGGACCAGGAAACAGCCATTTGAGCGGCTTGAGGAAGTACTTCCTCTGAATGTTCGGAGATTTCAAGGGATTGTGTAAGGCGAAGAGAGGGGACATCTTCAGGTAGATTCGGATTGGGGTGAGGGTCTTTCTCGAATCCTTCCTTGAGTTTTAGTGAACATGAGGGGGCCCCGTGTAAATCTGCATGGAAATAAAGGTCGGATGCGGACAAATGTTTCTTCACAATCTGATCATTGCCTTTGGCATCTCTTCCACCCACAAACAATTGTCCACTAGACAATATTGTCCAGCGGTTACGCTCAAACCAGAATTTCTTGCTTCTTTTGGCCATTGTTACTCGACCTGCAGCCTCATCCTTTGCCCGTTTTTTGTCGGCTCTCTTCTGGCGCTTTTGGGTATCAGCAAGTGCAACTTTTGCCCCCTCTGCCCTCTGCTTGTCCTTTCGCCCTTTGGTGAAATATCTCTGGGCATTTTGATGAACGGTTTCGTCCAAATACAATTCTACCGTGATTCCGGGTTCACCGTTTTCATCAGGTAACTTTGCCCGAATGGTTCTTGATGAGGGATTTGCTGATTCAAGCCAATCGATTTTCTTGATTGCAGTACAAGTCTCATCCCAACCGATTTCATCGATAGATTGGTTCACCTGATTGAGTAATGATTCGATATGGACCCAATTATCCTGGATTGATTTACCAATATCTTGTTGTTTGGCACCCTTTGAGGTCAACTTGTCGACAGCTGCTGCCTGTTGACCTTCGCGGCGTGCCAATTTCTCCTCTTCGGAGTCAGTCTGACCTGGAGCGGTGATTTCAGCAATTTTTTCTGCTTGTCTGCGAGCATGTGCACTTGCATCATAACCGCCTTTCCATGCATCGATTGCATGAGAGAGAGATTCGAATTCAATTGACAATGAATCACCTGTCAATTGAACTGGACCAACTTCTACGCAATGAGAATCCATTTGAGTGTCCAACTCCAATGGATTGTTTGAAGGTTCAAACATTTCATTGACGATTGCGATTGCACCTGTGCCACCAATTTGTTCAACCATGTTTTGGAAGACTTCGTAGAGTTTTGATACATCCTCAATTTCAGATGCATTTTGAGACGGGTCTAAATCTGCAAGAACGCAAAGATTCTCCGCATAGGCACGCCCAAGACTCATTTTTCCAGCCAAGGTATGAACAATATCTCGGTCAGATTCTTGGAGAATTGTCCTCAATTCAGATTCATCCCAAGTTCGTGGATCCATTGGTTCAGGAGGTGCCACATACACCTCACCTCGCTTTATCGTACGTGTTTCATAGGTCACATGTGTCAGCGGTTGAATGATGATGCCGTCTTGATCAAGAAGTATGACATTTCCATTTCGGAACATCTCGATTACCAAATCCCGACGACCATCCTTGGTATCAAATTCCAACCGAATGATACGATCAAAACCCAACTGTGAGGCACCGGTGAGACGAGCGTTTGACAGATACTTTCGAAGCAACATGGCAAATTGAGGAGGGTGTGTTGGCATTGGGCGGTCTCGCTGGCTGAAGTAAACCCGTTGACCACGGACAATTACCAAATCTCGTTTCGCCAAACCTTTCGGATTTAACCTCAATACAACCTGCTCATAGTGGGGTTGGTACATCTTCCTACAGCGAGCGCCCGCTAAAGCATCGATATCAAGGACCATTCGCGCGATATCGAAGGATGACATCTGGCCCCGCATGGTTCGCCCTCATGCCAAGCCGAACTCTGCCTCTTCTTGAGCCAATCGCTTATCACATACGGCGTGCAGCGCAACTTCGTGCGCCAAATCGAATCCCCCGATGGTGGCCTTGCCGGATTGAGCCGACCTGGTCGCAGCCCTTCACCCGGTTCAGAGGTGGGAGGGGAAATTGATGAGGCACTCTCCATGTTTTGGTACAGGGATTTATTGCGTTCAGGAACAGATGTTCCAGAAGTAGACCCTGATTGGGGGATTCATGTCAATGCAGATGGGTTGGTGGAATGGGCCGCAGGAATTGCCACAGCAATGGAACGTGATGGAGTGGCCAATGCGCCCACACTTTCACTCGACCTTGCATTTATTTTCGGATTCGACCACTGTTTTTTCCACCACTGTGTTGATGCACAAGTGAGTATGCATATGATGCGATTACATGCATCTGGCGAACCTCTGCCTGATTTGCGTTCACATCATCGAGAATGCTGTGAATCATTGCATGACTCGCGTAAGGCACCGCAATGGTGGTTTGCAATAGAAGAAATTCTTGCCAATGCACATGTTGCTAGAGACCCTACACGACTAGGTGGACTGAGAGAGGCCTTCCTTCGATATGGAATATTGCCTCAACCCCTTGATGGTGTTAGAGGTCCGTGGGCGTTATGGGAACAAGCTGCAATGGATGAACGAGCATTCAATGCCCTGTCCCACATGGTTTGGCTTCAACATTTGACTGGTGATATTGACCCGCTAGGGGTATTGCCTGAAATTGAGATGGAAATGGAGGAAGGGGGGATTGATGCAGCATTCAATCGACTGGTTGATCTCATTATCGAAGCCTGTGAGCCTCAACCACCTGGCTCAGACGGTGCACAAAGTCATGATTGGATTACAGATCTGTATGACGTACCAAGATTACACGCTTTTGGAGGATTTAGTGAAGGCTTGTTCCGAAGACTGGATGTGCCCATTTGGTTCCATGGTGGGAATGGGCCAGACCTCATTCGGCGGTATGATGCTCAACGTGGTGAATGGCCATACGGTACGATTGAAAGATTGTATGGTCACTTCAGATCCAGTGAAGTTTCTGGTGAGTGGGATGATCCATTCAATAGTGATGATGATGAATTTGAACTGTCACCATAGGTGACAGATTCAAGTCATATCGATTAATCGACAAGCATGGCCGACTGTGAAGGACCCGAATGTGAGTTCGACACGGATAAGCCATTACTGCCCAAATGGCTTGCATGGACTTGGCCAACCAATTGGTATTGGTGGATATTTTGGGGCTTTGGGGCTTTATTGGCAGGCTTTGGTTTGGGCTTATCATTGATTATCGCGTTTACAGAGGGTGACATGACCGCACAGATCCTCGCAGCGGCAGTTGGTACGTTCATCATGGGTTGGTGTTCTCCAAATCCCTTTGCTCAGATGATGAAAGGATTCACCTTCGGGGCAGATCCAGAACGTTGGAGTTCAGCCCCCCTCCCACCTATGGGTGAAAGTGGATGGCATCTGAACAGGGGTTACTGGGATGAAAAAAATGAGGAATGGGTGCCCAATGGATTGGCGCCATTTGAACAGGACAATCCGAATGTGAATATCTCGAAATTGGATGATGAGTGGGTTGTTGGATGTCAGGGCGAGGATACAGAGACCTTCTCGACACAAAAAGAAGCAAGCGATTACATGGCCAAGAAGATTAGGGATGCTGAACGAATTGATTCTCAGGAACTGCTTTTCGGTGACCACCCTAGACACAATCGGTTCCGTGCATTGTTCAACGCCACCCCCCCACAATTCACTGCACGCTTCATTTTTCACACATTTTCTGTGATGTTTACAGTTGGCATCTATTTGGCAACACCTTTGGAATCAAGGGAAGCCCTGGGGTTAATGCCCATCGCACTGATGGTTTTAGGTGCAATCTCAATTATCATTAGCCATTTCTGGTACAGAGGGAGTGTTGAGGCTTGGGATACTGTAACTTCGATAATCAAGTACGTTGATGGTGGACATGGGGAATTGGTTGGCCAAGTTCGGCCACTGAATTCAATTCCACAGCCCATATTGCACTTAGATGGCTGTACAGCCCCTAGTTGGACCTTTGATGACCTTGTTGCTTGGACATGGGCATACACTTGTACAGAAACGTGGACTGAGCGTTATTACGATAGCCAAAGTAAAACTTGGAAAACTCGTACTAGGAGAGAGACTAGAACGGTGCGAGACGGAAGATACGCCACTGATTTCATGGTTCATGATGGTACAGGTGGAATGGCCGTCAAGTTGACGACCTTTGAACGGGTCAGTTTGGGGGGCGCCATTTGGGAACGAAAGAGGCGTGGTGACAATACATGTGGACCGTATGATCACTCTCGTCATGGAGGTTCACTAAAACACAATTGGACACTATATGCACTGAGAAAAGGAGACCCGACCTATATCATGGCTCGAATAAAATCACGCAACCACGACGACATCCCTAGTGGAAATGTCGGATTCAATGCGACAAGGGTACACCATACATTAGAAGCGGTGGGTGAAGATGCACCACGTCGAAGAGCAAAGATCAGTAAGGGCAATGAATTCACAATGCTGACTGCAAAGAATTCCTCGACGAGTCGCCTTGGACCCTGGCTTCTATTGATTGCTGGCTCGATGGCTCTGATGTTCTTGTAATCACTCGTCTGCTTGTTCTTTCAGTGCTTTCAAGCGTGCCTTTGCCTCAAGCAATTCAGCCTCGGCCTCGATGGCCTGAATTTCGTCCTTGAGTTCCTCAGTCTTGATGTCTGCCTCAGAGCGCTTTGACTCGACAAAGCTGCCCAAATCTGCACGGCGGTCAAACATATGTGCGACTTGCTCATCATCGTACTGGTCAAATAGATCTGCACGCTTGAACCCGAACATTTTCGCAACAATAACTGCGGGGATCATTTCGGCGTAGGTATTGTAATTTTTAGCAGATTGATTGTACTCCTCAACCTCACTTGCCATCTTAGCAATCGCGTGGACGCCCTCCTCCAAGCCAGCGACAAGCACGTTGTGGGAGGTGAGTTGTGGATTGCTCTCGGCGAATGCTAGAGCGGATGGGAGGACTGAATCCATCATCCCAGATGCTTTGCTCAGTGCACTTCTATTTCCAGAACTCTTTGCCTGTGCAAACATCTTTCTGGCTTCGATGATTTTGTCGTAAATCTCGCTTTCAAGCCCCATTTGGGCCAAATCAGTTTGTTCGACAAGAGCGACTTTTTGATCTTTAACACCAACTTGTGTTTCCAAATTCTGATATTGATTTTCAACTTCATTCCGCAAATCGACCAAGCGGTTGTATGTACTTATAATCCAGAATATAATCATCAAAAGGATGATTCCGCCTGCAACAAGTAGCATCAATGTCGTTGGGTCCATACCAGCCGGATGAGGGCATGGCACTTATCCTAATCGCAGGAGATTTCCTCCAAATCAAAACATCATTTGATTCTGCCTTCATTTCGAAGTGCATCTAAATGACTCATTGTTTGGTCAATCTTTAGCATAGGATGTGCGTCAGGAGTATCAGCATATGCTGCATGACTCAATTCCTCAATTTCACGCAGCCCCTTCTGCCAAGCAGTAAAAACCGCTTCATGTCGCTTTTCTCTGTGGCCAATATAATGGGTTAGCAATTTGGTTGGATTGGTCACAACGGGCCCATGTCCAGGGAACAAGAGATTTGCATCGAGTTTGCGAAGTCGATAGAGACCTTCGATGTATGTCGTCATATTTCCTTCACCACTGGGCACAAGAATGGTGCCAACTTGTAGTACATTGTCTGCAGAAATGACCCCAGCTTCAGAAACCAAGCAAATTTGACCGGGGCAATGCCCAGGTGTTTCAATCACTGACCATGTGACATCGTCAACTGTAAGCGAATCTCCTTCCTGAATTCGAAGTGTTTCGCCCGTATGCGAAATGGAGGATAACGTCTCTTCAGTGCCCCATATTGGTGCCTGATAAATTTCCGAAATAGCTGCCAAATCACCGATGTGATCTGTGTGACGATGAGTGAAGATGGTTGCTTTGATGGTTGAACCATCCTCCAGTAAATTTTCAATTTTTTCTCGGAGTTGTTCAAGGCCCTCTGCTGATTTTGCCGCTGGGTCGATGACGATACGTTCCCCACCAGGGACACCAATGATGTAGCAATTGGTATGGGTTGCAGGTGGCAATGTTTTGGTAGGCAATGGTAAGCATTCAACTCCTGGGGCAAATTCAATCCGGACATTCTGATTGGGAGGAGATGTGGCCATTCTTTCAATTGAATTTTCCATATTATCTTCCAATAGTTCTCTCAAAATCATGACCAGCGGTGGGGGAAGGCGGATTTGATGATTCAGCCATTCGTCGAGCAACTGCTGAGGTGTTGCCCATCGATAAGCATCAAATTCTGCTTTATCCCCCTCAAATAAAATAGGTTCAACATCACATTCCATTGTAAAGAAATGGTTTCGAAAACGAAGTGGGGCAAGAGGGGGAGTGGTACGTTCACTGATTACAATGAAACCAGAATCATTCGGACTGATTTGTCCATCCTCAACTGCATGAATCCATTCTCCTTTATCCTTCAATATTCGGGAACGTAATTCATGATCTGCAACTTCCAGTCCATTGACACCAGGGGTGATTCCAACCTCCTCAATCATCTCCCGAAATAAGGCGACTAGGGCGGCGCGTTCATCCTCATCTCGATGTGGGAACCATTCAGGATGTTTGGCCAGAGCCCCTTGATCTACTCGACTGACACCCCCTCCTGGAAATGCCCAGTAATCAGGGAAGGCGGGTACTGAAGAAACACGATGGCAAACAAGAATTTCTTGACCACGCCTTAGCATGACTGAGGCCGACGGCCGGGGTGGCCTGGGTTCTGCGCGTGCAACCTCCATCACGCCTGCGAAGGTCCGACGGACTTGAAGCCTGTTGCCTGTTCCCACCACCATGGAGCCGTGGGAAATCGAGCCGCTGAGCGAAGAAGAAGCAGCGGCCTACGAGGCCAGAAGCGAGCGTATGCGCAGGTTTGGAAAGATTACATTGGCAATCATGATGTCAACGATGATGATAACTTGGGTGACGAAATATTTCATCATGGCTCTTCTGTAGGTTTCAAGAATCGTCAGCACTCACGGTTGACCATGCGCATCAGCCACCGTACTACAGATGGGAGTGAATCCTTTGAACATGAGGTTCCATCATTCGGACTCGGTGTATTCCTCATGTCTGAGCAAGGTGAATGCAAAGCAGCTTGCTTGGCTGCACTCAATGCAGGATACACACATATCGATACTGCGAGGGCATACAGCAATGAGCATGAAGTTGGTGAGGCTCTAAAGGAATCAGGAGTCAAAAGAGAAGATGTATTCATCACTACCAAACTTCGTCGAATGCATGCAACAGGTTTTGAGGATACCATTGAACACTGTCAGAAATCTTTGGAACTCCTAGACACTGAATACATCGATTTGTATCTCGTCCACGCCCCACCTGAAGATATGGATCACCGTGCACCGGTTTGGAAAGGAATGGAGCACTGTTTAGAGCAAGGTTGGGTAAAGGCGATTGGAGTTTCAAACTATGGCGCTCATCATTTGGAAGCAATGCGGGAATACGCAACCTACCTTCCTGCAGTCAATCAAATCGAAATCAACCCGTGGCTACAGCGGCCTGAACTCCGTGCAGCCACTGAATCAATTGGAGCCAAAGTCATGGCATACTCACCATTGGCACGCGGCCACAAATTAGGTGAAGTCGATTTGCTTGAAGTGGCAACTCGCTTGGGATGCACCCCTGCTCAAGTCGCAATCAAATTCTGTCATGACCTTGGTTGTATCACAATACCAAAGTCAAGCCGAGCCGAACGAATTGAGGAGAATTTAGATTCTCTTAATGTTGATTTGAGTACAGAGCAGGATGCCCTTGCAGCAATGGAATGTGGTTACATTTCTGGTTGGGACCCAACATCTGAGCCATGATTAATGTGCATCATCTGCTAGGAAATCATTGACTAAGTGGGCATTTTGTTCACGTAATTCTGCCAAATCGGTTAACCATGCACCTGCCTTTTCGACAGTCATCATCTTCAACTCACCACTGAGAATGTCACCAGCCACGTACCCTCTTCGAATTTCTTCTAGAGCTGTGTCGTCTTCCTCAAAGAAGAACTTGAGGTACTGGAATGCAACATCGATATCAGGGTTTCCTCCGAGTCTCCGATGTTCTTCTACAGTGGATTGCCCACCTGAGAAGGAACGCTTGAACTTCTTCTCCATCTTCTTGTGGTCCTCGTTGAGGAAAATTGTGGTTTCTGGCATTGAAGATGACATCTTGCCTCCAGTCATGCCTACTGCAAACCGATGATACGTACTACTGGGCTGAAGAAGTCCAGGTCCACCCATGCTTCGTTCCAAAGTGAGTAAGGCCATTCGGATCGGGTATCTATCACCCTGTGTTGCTGCAGGTATATCGACGACCCCGTGTTTTGCATCTGCCATGATGTCAGAGAATCCTAGGCCTTTCAATGCGTCAACAATTTTCCCAAAGACGGTTTTTGTTGTCGCCTTGTCAGCAGCAACAATGTTCTGATTTTCATCCATCACTGAGACGGTGACTCGCAAACCGCCATTCTTTCTGGCATTCACATTGAACCAATTCGTCTTTCCAGCCAGCCCGCGACATAGTCTCAGGTGAGGGTCCTGATCAACCCCCACTGGGACAACAATTGGCCGCAATCCACCATACTCGTCTAGTTGAGGGTGTAGAATATCTCCTGCTTGAACCAGAGGTGCCTGAACATGAGCAAGGTTGGTCTCTCCTTTGAACCCGTAAATAGCCTCAAATTCAGATAAATTGGTTCGCTTACCCAATGTGAATCCCATTTTCTGGACAATTGGCCTCATACTTTGGAAGTAGATATTGGTCTTCTCTGGGTCAAGACCCATTGCCACATAGTTGGATACATATTCTTCAAGAGCTACCTTTCGACAATCTGCCAAACTGTATCCTCGTGTAGCATTGGCTTCAAGATCTGCCACTGCAATGGTTACATCAGCACCTTGCTCTTGGAACCAGCGAACTTGGTCAATCACCATCTTGTGGCCCAAATGCATCTGGCCACTGGGCATCAAACCAGTCATGACACCGAAGGGATCCCCCCTAGATTGTGCCTGAAGGATGTTGCCTAAATCCCGGTGAGCGAAAATAATCCCGCGGCGATGGTGCAATGATGGATTCGGGATTTCAGACACAGGGACGGATTCCAAACCAAACTGCTGAATGATTCGGTCATAGTCTGTAGAGACCTCACTGGACCAAGGGTCGATGTCTACCATCGGCTACGCCGAAATCAAGGCGGCTATCAAGGCGTCGGGTCAAGTTCGGCCTATGGCCGATGGTTTGACGTGTAGATTGACCACGCCGAGTCATGGCCCGCATCTGTGTACTCGGAGGTGGGCTTGTAGGCCGATACGTTGCCATGACTCTCAATCAGAGAGGACATGTTGTTCGAGTTGTAGATGCAGATGAATTGACTAGTATGCCAACTGAGATTGAGGTCATTCAATCCTTTGTCGAATTGGATTCCTTGCCACAAATGGTAGATGGATTCAACGTTGTTGTCAATTGTCTCCCAGGTAGAATTGGTCATGCGGTCCGGCCCACATTGTTGTCTATAGAAGGGTTGTCTGTGGCAGATTTAGCATTTACATCAGAAGACCCAATGGAGTATGATGAGTTGGCCAAAACACACGGTTCACGATTGATTTATGATGTCGGAATTGCCCCAGGTTTATCCAATGCACTATTGATGGATGCACAGTGCCGAATGGGACCCCTTTCATCGGCAAAGATTTGGGTCGGTGGAAATCCTCAGAAACCGGATCAAGAATGGTCCTACATGGCTCCTTTTTCCCCATCCGATGTGATTGAGGAATATACACGCCCAGCGAGAGTTCGTCGAAATGGAGAGAATGTCATCGAAGCAGCATTGTCTGAACGCCATCTAATCACTGTACCTGGCTATGGGGAAATGGAAGCATTCCTCACAGATGGTGTTCGTTCATTACTAGATACAATAGATAGTGAGGAGTTACTTGAATACACAGTTCGATGGCCAGGACATATTCAACGTTACTTGGATGGTGACGATTCTGAAGAAGAATTGATTGATGCTTGGAAATTTGATTCAACTCGTCCAGAGTTCACATGGCTAGCCATAGAGGTCAGTGATGGTGACAAAATACAACGGTGGAATGTCCTAGATGAGGGGCGTGACGGTTGGTCATCCATGGCACGAACGACTGGCTTGGTCACTGTCGAGGTTGCAGAGATGCTCGCAGATGGTTCAATCTCCGAATGTGGGGTGATGTCTCCCGAGTGGCTCGGACAAGAACCTGAATTGCTTCAACGCCTGATAGATGCGATGCAAAGAGAAGGAATTCAGATTCATTCTTCTTCCAATGATTGATTCATTGCTCGGTCATGCTTGAGTGTATAATTGACAGCTACAGGGACAGCCAGTACAATCAGTACGGCAATTAAGGGTAGAATCCATGTTGGTTCGACATCAGGCTGTGGCTCAATGAGCCAAGTAAATCGTAGTGGTGAGAATCCATCTTCATATTTATCTTCATCTTGGAAGGGTGAACTCCATTCAAACAAGTCAGTTGTATGATGACCTGTGACCATGAACGGTGTAAGATTGTTGAATGTACCACTGAGAAGATAAACATCATCAACTTCTCCTTGCCATGTTACTCTAACGTATGCTCCTTCTTCGATTGTTAGGGTCGCACTAGAATTCTCGATGATGCGATAGCCAGTCTTCAAATGATGATTGGATATTGTCAATTGAGAAAATTCTCCATCATCGAGTCTCTCAATGCTAGTGATTTGGCCACCGTCAAGAACGAGGCGTGTAGTTCCAGGAACATCCCATGCGCCATTGGGCGCAGCACTTCCCTTCAGCGTGATTGATTGATTTGTTCGTTCAGATTCAGTGGCCGAATGTGAAGATGAATACAATTCACCCCATGTCGTGAACCAGAAATCCTGTGATTCAATCCATTCTAAGACGTCTCGATCTCTTCGTACATTCAAATCCTCAATTAGGGCTTCCCAATACAAATTTGCATAGCCGTGTTCATTGATACCAGCATTAATGGTATCAATTGATGCAATGTTTTTCTCAAGGCTACCTCCACTTTGCTCAACTATTTCTAAATCATAGAATCTTTGAGGGGCTGAAGAGTTCATGGGCTGAAATTCATTGCCTCCGAGGATGAGGAAGTTCTCATCCATCAGGGCATCCATTGTTTCGAATTCGATTACACCCCCTGGGAGGCCGAACGATAGTGGTTCAGAACCCCATTTTGAGGCATTTATTTGTGAAGTGAGATATTCCTTACATTCCGAGATGACACTGAGGTCTGTGTTCACATCTTTTCCAGGCATTCCATGACAACCGAATTCATCGCCAAGTCTCAGTCTCTCGCCACCGACTACATCTTGGATCAACCAACCATCGGCTCTCCACGCGACAGCACCCGGAAGGGCAAGGGGCAAAAGTAGTACCCCGAGCATGAAGAAGGCCACTCTCATGGGTACCGTCCGAGCACTCACAATTCTTGACCTTAACCTTCAATCAATAGGCAACCATCAAGTGTGGATTTCATTGGCAGAGGTATATGGCAACCCCTAGTGATGCCACACTAGCAGATTTTGAAGAATTATGCAGAATCGCTGGTTCCGACACCTCATTGCCAAAATCACCCCTTTACAGCGTATTTTTATCCACCCTCCCAATCCTAGGACGTTCTCTATTCAGGGTACGGTATAGAGGGCTAGAACGGGTTCCTAGAAAGGGGGCTGTCATTCTCGCGGCCAATCATACATCTCACATCGACCCATTTGCTGTCATCAGTGGCATTCGCCGCAGAACGCATTATTTGGCTAAAGATGGCCATTTTGAAAAATTAGGGACTGCCATCGTGATGAATACAACTGGGCAAATAAGGACACATCGTGAATCAGGAGCAGCGGATGCTTTGAGCAGTGCTTCTGATGTCCTCAGTGCTGGATTGGCAATGGGAATTTTCCCTGAGGGCACTCGCTCACGTAAGAAGGAAGGGCCATTCCTATCGGAAGGAAAAACTGGAGTGGCTCGTCTAGCCGCCAGTCACCCTGATGTCCCCGTCCACCCAACCGCAATTAATGGAGCCAGGGATGTGATGGCACCAGGTAACAAAATTCTGAGATTTTGGAAGCCCGTTGATGTTACATTCGGTGAAGGAATCACGTGGAATCAATGGATAGTGCACCCCGAGGGTGGCGCACAAGATGATGTCAGCATCCGTAGTATCATTGAATCCGAAGGTGAAGAGCAACGTTCCGCCATGAGTGAATTATATCGTCGATTCACAGATCAATTGATTGGTTCAATGGCAGCACTCGGCGCACCCTGAAAGGGTGCGGGTATTCTTCAAGAAC